>Ga0078972_1001489_pt1 | contig 86882 bp, 70 predicted proteins | sample YelNatPaOPGAMG01_FD_67568 | JGI IMG/M metagenome (GOLD analysis project Ga0078972, IMG submission 67568) | Hot spring thermophilic microbial communities from Obsidian Pool, Yellowstone National Park, USA - OP-RAMG-01 (SPADES assembly) (version 2) | ecosystem: Environmental > Aquatic > Thermal...
CGATGACGATGGCGTCGATGTCCTTGATGGTCAGCTCGGCGTCGTCCAGGGCGCGGGTGACGGCCTCGGCGATGAGCTCCACCCCGGAGGCGTCCAGGCGCTTGGCGGCATGGTGGGTCTGCCCTACCCCGATGATTCCTACTCTTTTACCCATGGCGCGTCACCTCCTCATCTGCCCAGGATCCACACGCAGTGGGACTGGCCGCACATGCCGTTGATGCCGTGGGCCAGGGCGACGTTCACCTCGCCCACCTGCCGGTCGCCGGCCTCCCCGCGTATCTGGAGCACGCACTCCGCCAGCTCGGCCAGTCCGGCCACCTGCACCGGGTGGGCGGAGAGCCTTCCCCCGGAGGGGTTCACGGGCAGCCGGCCGTCGAAGTTGAAGTAGCCTCGCTCCAGATACTCGCATCCCTTCCCGTCGTCGCAGAAGCCAAGGCCCTCCAGCCACAGGGGCTCCATGTAGGAGAAGGCGTCGTAGACCTCGGCCACGTCGATCTCCTTGAGGGGGTCGGTGATGCCGGCCATGGAGTAAGCCCGTTTGGCCGCCGCCTTGAGGGCCCGGGTATCCGCCAGGTCGCGATCTCCCAGCCGGAAGGCGTCGGTGCAATGCCCCACCCCCAGGAGCCAGACCCGCTTCTTCCGCGTGGAGAGCTTCTTGGCCTGCCTCTCCGCGGCGAGGACGATGGCCGCCGCCCCGTCGGTGACCGGGGAGCAGTCCAGGAGCTTGAGGGGATCGGCGATCTTGCGCGAGTTCATCACGTCCTCCACGGTTATCTCCATGGGGAAGAGGGCCAGAGGGTTGCGCATGGCGTTGCCGTGGTTCTTCACCGACACCAGGGCGAACTGCTCCTCCTTGAGGGCGTACTTGGTCATGTAGCGGCGGGCCTGCAGGGCCGCCGAGGAGACGGCGTCGATGCCCAGCTTCCTCTCCACCAGGGGATCAAACGCGCAGTTGGTGATGCCGTTCATGTTGCTCTCCGTCCCCTTGTGGTGGGCGCAGACGATGGTCACCCCGAAGCTCCCGGAGAGGATGCGCATCATGCCGTAGAGGCATCCGAATGTCCCGTCTCCCTCCACGGTGGTGATGTCCTTACCGTAGGCGCAGGCGCTGTCCTGGATGGCCATGCTGGAGATGGTGCGGCCGTCCCAGAAGTCGCTGGACACGGAGACCACGTTGTCCACCTCGTCCTTGGTGATCCCGGCGTCCTCCAGCGCCCTCCTGGTCACGTCGTATACCAGCTCGGCGAAGGTCTCGGGCTTGTTCTGCTCGTACTTGGTCTGGGCCACGCCTATGATGGCAACTTTTTCCATTTGCTTCACCACCTTCCATCAGCCCAGGGGACGGAAGTGCCTGATGTCGAGGATGTTCCCCTCGCGCTCCTCCGCGAGCACCGCCTCCACCCGCATGCCCACCTTGACCTTCTCCGGCTCGATCTCGTCGATGAAGTGGAGTAGGCAGGTGTCGGCCCCGTCCATCTTGATCAGGCCGTATATGAAGGGGGCCTTGCGCGGATGGAGAGCGGGTTCCTCGTAGTGCACTACAGTGTAGGTCTCCACGGTCCCGGTCCCCGGCAGCTCCACCCAGTCGTGGGGTTCCAGGTAGCAGTGTATGCACTTGGCCTTGGGGGGCACGAATACCGTCCCGCAGCCGGGGCAGCGGTTGGCCCAGATCTTGCCGTTGTCGCGCAGCTCGCAGTACCAGCGGCTGAGGGTGCTTCCCACCGTCCACGAGTAGGGGACGCTGATCTTTCCCTGGTGGACCAGGACTTCCACGTCCTTCTTCCAGTCGGACATTACCTCACCTCCCTTGGTCGTCCCGGCTGTGGCTTAAGGTGCGAGTCTGGTTCGTACATCCATCACCTCCTCCGAGGACTCTCGGCTGGTGCCTGGGTCGGTCGCTCGTGCATCCGGATGGCATTCGGGATTGAAAAGAGACGGTGTTGTGTTCCTCTTTCGACCTCATCCTCTCCCTGAGGACCGGCCCGGGATCCGTACCGGCCCTTTTCTCCTCGCCTGGCCCGGAGCGTCCCGGGGCCGGGGATGGACATCGTTGCCCCGCACTCCAGAAGGGTTGGCCCTCCCGCCCTTACGCCTCGGAGTGCCTAACGCTTCCCGCCGCTCACCCACGCCCAGCCCCCCGGATGAAGCCCGGGGCAGGCTGACCGGCGATAATATTAAGTGAGCGTTAATATTTTAATACGTTTCTTCCCTCCAGTCACCCATGTTTTTACGCCGTCTCCTGCACGCCAACCGCTTCCCAGGCCGGACCCAGTACCAAAGATAATATATCCATTGCCCACCGGGAAATGTGGTGGCCACCGGACTCACCCGTTTGAGCCAGGGTAGGTCAACCATGGGTGGTCCTTTCTCGAGTGAGCGACGATTGCCGGCGGGTGAGCGTCCAGCCCCTGGCGTTGGATGCCTGCTTATGACCGGTCCTTTCTTGAGTGAGCGGCGATTGCCGGCGGGGCCAGGCACCGCGAGAGAATCCCAGGTGGCAAGCGGGCATAGGACGGGTAGCTGTCCAATACACCCGGGTTTCCCCGCCGAAAGATGCTCCCTTTTCCCCAAAACAAAAGGAAGAGGACGCGCTTTTTAAAGCGGCGACGGCCATGCCACGCGTGTTGCCCCCGGAGGTCAAGCGCCGCCTCCTGGGGAGGAGGCCTCGCTTATGCTGGATCTTCTCCGGCCGGAGTCTCAGCGGCACCGTATCCCGAATACTTCCCCCGGGCGTAAGCCAATGACCGGAAAGAGGCAATTTCATGCCTGCAATCCTTTTGCGCCTGTTCCATGATTTAAGGAGTGATAGGGGGCGGGGTGTTTCCCGCCCCCGGACGTCCTCTCCGAGGATACCGGGACACTCTCTTACCTGGGGCCCGGTCACCTTCAAACCCTTGGGATGGACCCCGTTTTGCTTCCAAGTAGCGCTGGCTTGCCCCGCCCTCAGAGGCCCAGGCGGTCGGCCAGGTAGCCCAGGCCGTACTTCTCCAGGGTCTCACGGGTGGGCATGCCATCGGGGGTCATGCCCCGGTACTCGTAGAACTCCCGCAGCATGGTCTCCATGTCCGGGACCGACCCGGCGATCCCCCCGTCCTCCACCGGGGTCATGATCCTCTGGCCGATGCGGTCATCGGCTCCCGTGGCCCCCCAGATATGGCCCAGGCAGCGCTGCAGGAACCACACCCGGGCCCCGGCCTCCATCATCTTCCGGTAGTCCCATCCGTAACCGGCCACGGCGTCGAAGAGCTCCGCCCACTGGGTTACGGAATAGATGGTCCCCGGGAACTCGCACCAGCAGGCGGAGTTCATGATGCATCCCAGGTCGGCGGTGAGGGCCACGGCCTCCGCCTTGTACTCCGTGGACTGGGGCTGGTAGTTCTTGTCCAGCCCGATCTCCGGGTACTCGATGGCCCCCCACTCCAGGAGGAAGGTGAGGTTGGAGACGTGGCACGCTCCCCGGATGGAGACGGCGTAGGCCAGGCCGTCCCCCCAGTTGCAGCGAGGGTCGTGCATGGGGGCCTCCAGGCCCTTGGAGTCGGTGAGGTAGGCGTCGGCGCCGTTGCCCACCTCCTCCGCCGCCTTGCGGGATCCCTTGGCCAGGAGGGCGCCCAGCTTCCCCTCCCGGTTGACGATCTTGGGGAGCAGCTCGATGACCGTGTCCACGTCCCCCCATTCCAGCTTGATGCCCTCGTAGTCCTCGGGTTTGAGGATCCCCGCCTCGTAGCAGTCCATGGCCCAGGCTATGGTGGAACCGCAGGTGATGGTGTCCATCCCGGCGCGGTTGCAGTAGTCGTTGATCTTGCACAGGGCGGCCAGGTTGTCGTTCATGATCATGGTCCCGAAGGAGGCCTGGGTCTCGTACTCCGGCCCCGGCCCCGGCCCCATGGCGTAAGGTCCTTCCTTGACCTCCACCACCGGCTTGCAGCGCACCGCGCATCCCCGGCAGCTCCCGTGGTCCACGATGAAATTGTCGGCCAGGGCTATTCCGGATAGTTTTTCCGCCCCCTCTTCCCATAGGCCGCGCCCCCAATTGCGGGTGGGGACGTCCCCCTCGTACATCTTGGCCTCCATGTTGGCCCCGGTGCCGAAGGCGGAGAGGGCCCCGCAGAAGATGTTGTCCTTGACCAGTTGCCGGTGCTCCTCCTGCATGGCCTTGACCTTCTCCGGGTCCTTGTATTCCATCTTCTTGGTCCCCTGGGCCACGATGGCCTTGACCCTCTTGGAACCCATCACCGTGCCCATGCCCGCGCGCCCGAAGTGGTGCCCGTAGTCGTTGACGATGCTGGCGAAGGGGATGAGGTTCTCCGCCGCCGGCCCCACGGCGAGGACCTTGGCCTGCTTACCGTGACGCTCCTTGAGGATGTCCGTGGTCTCGTAGGTGTCCTTACCCCAAAGGTCATCGGCCGGTGCGATCTCCAGCGAGTCGTCCCCCAGGATGAGATAGACCGGCTTCTCCGCCTTTCCCCTGAGGATCAGGGCGTCGTAACCGCACCGCTTGAGTTCCGGGCCGAAGTTGCCCCCGCACGAGGCCTGACCCCATATCCCGGTGAGGGGAGAACGTGAGCCCACCGAGAGGCGGCTGGAGCCCGAGAAGCCTATGCCGGTCAGGGGCCCGGTGGCGAAGATGAGAAGGTTTTCCGGGTCCAGCGGCTCCGCTTCCAGGTTCCCGCGGTCGTAAAGGAGCTTGGCGGCCAGGCCGGTCCCGCCTATGTAATCCCGGTATATCTCCTCCGGGATCTCGAACTCGGTGACCGTCCCCGAGGAGAGGTCCACCTCCACGCCCTTACCCATGTTTCCGAAGGCCATGTACATCACCTCTTTTCGACTTCAAGCGCGACTTCTCGCCCCGCCCTCCGTCGGCGGGGCACGTTTGCCGGTTGCTCCCTTGGAGAAACGAGGCGTCTCCGGAGAGGTCGTTCCTCCCGGGCCGGCGACCGGCTGCCCTCAGCTCAGGGACATGATCTTGGTGAGCCGGGTCAGGGCCCCCAGGTGGGTGAACATACCCTTGATCTTGAGGTCCCCCTTGAGGAGTTTTTTGACCACCCCGAGGCCCGTCTCGTCGAAGTACCAGGGCATACCGTACTTGATCTTGAGGTTGGCCAGCTCCAGGAGGGTGGTGGAATCGGTGGCGATGGCGATGTCCGGCTTCCCGGCCTCGCCCCCGTACACGGTCAACCTGCCGCGGTCGAAGTCCATGGTGATCTTGGCCTCGGCGTCCACGGCGTGGATGAGCACCTTGGCCTTCAATTTCTCGAAATCCCGCTTCTTCTCCGGCTTCTCCAGGTTGGCCTTGAGCATCTCGGCGAGCATCCCCGCCAGGGGAACCTCCTCGGCTCCCGGTCCCAGGCTGATGTCGGCCATCTTACCTCCTTTCAGCGCGAAATCCTGTTCCTCAGTTGCGCTTGTACCGGGTATTGCTCTGTTCCATACAATGGAACTTGTTATTCCTCTGGCTCGCGTCCAGCTTGTGCCTTGTACCGGATATTGCGCCTTTTCATCCCGCGGAAGGGTTTTCTCCCGCCCCGTATGCCGCCCATAGGCTCGCCACTCTACGTTTCTACTAGAAGGCTTCCTTGTACACCTCCAGCACCTGCTCGGCCTCGAAGATCATCTTGGGGTTGTAGACCAACGAGCCGTCGCTCAGGGACATGTCCGCGGCCTGGGGCAACACGTCCTCGGTGACCCCCACCTCGCGCAGTTTCTGGGGTACCCCCATGCGCTTGGTCAGTTCCCACACGGCGTTGATGGCCGCCTCCGCCGCCTCCTCGTCGCTCATGCCCTTTTCCTTCACCCCCATGGCCTCGGCCACCAGGGCGTAGCGGTCCGGGCACTCATCCATGTTGTACTTCATCACGTAGGGCAGGAGGATGCTGTTGGCCATCCCGTGGGGCACGCCGCACAGGGCTCCGATGCTGTGGGCCATGGCGTGTACCAGGCCCACCTGGGCGTTGGAGAAGGCCACCCCGGCCATGGTGGCGGCTATCTGCTGCTGGCCGCGGGCCACCAGGTCGTCGCCGTTCTCCACGCACCGGGGGAGGTATTCCATGATCAGGCGGATGGCCCCGAAGGCCATGGTGTCGGAGATGGGCTCCGCCTGGAGGGCGTGGATGGCCTCGATGGCGTGGGTGAGGGCGTCCATTCCCGTGGTGGCGGTGAGCATGGGGGGAAGGCTCTGGGTCATCACCGGGTCCAGGATGGCCGTGTTGGGGATGATGTAGTCGTCCCCGTAGAGCAGTTTCTGGTTCTTCTCCCAGTCCTTGAGGACGAAAGCGTAGGTCACCTCGCTTCCCGTACCCGCCGTGGTGGGGATGGCGATGTGGGGCGTCTGGGGACGGGTGAGCAACTGGAAACCGGAGTAATCCTCGAGTCGACCTCCCTCCTTGAGCAGGATGGCCATTCCCTTGGCGGTGTCGATAACGCTACCGCCGCCCACGCTCACCAGGCAGTCGGCCCCCGCCTCGCGGGCCATCTCCGCCGCCTGGTTGGCGATGTGGTAGCCGGAGTCCTGGGGGCATTCGTCGTACATGCCCACGAACCTGTTGCCCAGTGCCTTCTGTACCTTCTCGACGAGACCGGCGGCCTCCACTCCCTTGTCGGTGACGATGAAGGCCCGGGAGCACTTCAAGTGGTCAACTTCCGCTCCCACGTCCTTCACCGAGTTGATGCCGAAGATAATCCGGGTGTAGTTCTTGTAGATGAAGGAAAGATCGGCATCGTAAGCCATGAAGATCACCTCCTGTTTTTCCGCCTACTCGTGGGCGGCGACTATTTTGCGGACCTGGTGCGCCTGGGGATCGGCAGGGACTCTCCCTTCCCGGCCGACCACGGGCTTCCGTCTAATTCGTGGGTTCCCGGCCCTCCGTTCCGGGAACCCACGATCTTGATCCTTTCTTTCCCGGCCCCGTTACCCGACCTGCCGTTCCCGGGGAAACCTCGGCATCAGATGCCGAACTTCTCCTTGGCTTCCCGCAGTAGCTTGCGCAGGTCCTCGATCTCCTCGGGGCTCAGCTCGTCCGGGAAGCGGGGCTCCGTGGAGGCGGAGAGGTCCACCAGCCGGCTGGCCGCCTTCACCGCCCGCACGATGGAGGGGAGGTCGCCCTTGAGCTTCAGCTTGCCCTGCATCATGGCCTTCACCGTGTCCAGCTCCTTGGCCATGACCGACTTCCAGCGCTCGTACTCCCCGGTGATCACGTAATCTCCGGATTCCCCCACCTCGGGAGGGACGAGACGCATGAAGCGGCAGTCCCCGTGCCAGAGGTCCATGAACATGTAGAGGTCACTGTCCAGGCCGATCTCCGGCTTGGCCAGTATCTTGATGACCACCGACCCCTCCCAGTCCTTGGCCGCCTCCTTGTACTCGGCGTCGTTCTGCACCAGCTCCTCGTACTGGGCCACCCATTCGGGGGTGCCCATGATGTAGGGCTTGGACTGCGTGGCCTGCCTCTCCTTTACCAGTTCCAGATAAGCCTTTTCCCACTCCTCCGTGCCGTAGGTCAACGCCATGCTACTCCCTCCTTTGAATCTCCCGGAGCATGATCTTGCAGCCGCGGTTCGTTTCCCTTACCCAGACCCTCTTGATTGCTTTATTAATATATCCGTAATAAACGCAAAACGGAATAAATCCGGAGTAAATGCCCGTAAAAAGTTCGGCCTTGCCCCCTGGGCCTCATAGCAGCGCGTACCCCCATCCTCTCCTGTTCCTCCCGCTCTGGCCGGCCCAAATGTACTACGTTACAGTACGCCCTTTCCCTCGCCGCTCGGCGTTATCCCTTGAGTTTTCGTTTGTCGTGCTGTAAGCCGGCGGACCAGCGACTCCCTTTCCGGCTCGTCAACATCTCCTCTGAGGTGGAACCGGTCGCCCGGGAGGTCTTCTGACAGCCGGGTTCAACAATAGATAGATACCCTGGTAGGATACCGGGTAAACCCCGTGCGTGCGGGCCACCCCATGGACGTCCTGCAGGCAACCCCTTGAAGGCGACCCTACGGATCAACGCGCGGTGCGCCTTGCCGGGGCTCATTCCAGATCGTAGTCGTCCGGGATCACCTTCATCCGCAGCAGCTCCGGGTCGTGGCCCGGGATGACCACGTCGGCCATGGCGTCCAGCTTGGCCAAGGTGCGCATGATCTCCCCCGGGTTGAGGATGGAAGGCCCGAAATAGCCGCCGTAGCGGGCATTGAACACCCGGGCCAGGACTTCCTGGACCTCGGGGTCGGACAGGTCGATCTCCTTTCCGGCCACGCCTCCCTTGCTCACCATCTCCATGAACTGCCTGGGGAAGCGCTTGGCCATCCCCGCGTACATATAGGCCGCGTCGCCCAGGATTATGGCCCTTCCCCGTGAGGTGTTCACCGCCACCGCCTGGTGTCCGGCGGTGTGCCCGGGGGCGAAAATGAGGTCAATACCCTCCTGGACGTTGAAGTCGCCGTTGATCAACCGGAACCTGGGAACCAGGTCGATCCATTCCTCAGGATAGCAGCCCACCGCCTGGTACCCCATGGGGAAGTAGGAGTTTAGAAGCTCCTCCTCCTGCACGTAGATGTCCGCGTTCTCGAAGAGGTGCAGGTAGCCGGTATGGTCGTGGTGCAAATGGGTTACCAGGACCTTCCTGATGGACAGGGGATCGACGCCGTTCCTCTTCAGAACCTCGGGCACTTCCAGGTCCGGGGTGCGGTGGGGTCCGAAGATGAACTTGGGAACGTGGTCATGCTGGTAACTGGCGTCCACGATTATCTGCTCGCCGTCCTCACCCTCGATGAGGAACATGAACACCGGAAGGTCGGCGAAGTAGCCGGATGCCAGGGGGCTCATTATCAGGCCCCAGTTCATGTGGAACCAACCGGTGAGCAGCGGCTTGATACGGTATTCCTTCATCTCCACCTCCTGTTTTCTTCCGGGGATGCTACTTTTGGGGATCTGGTCCAAGGGAAAAGCCGACTCCACTGTTTCAGGAGCGTAATAACAAGCACCACCCGATCCCTGCCTGGAGGCCCGAGCCCGTGTGCCTTCGGGAGGATTATAACACGGCTCCGTCCTGGGCATGCCATCGGGGATGTTCCGGCGAAGCCGTAAAAGGAAATGACTTCTCAATGTACGGTCCGGCGGATGTGCTTGCGGGCGGGGAATGCCACTGCCGTTCGTGTGAGGAATGGTGGGTATAAGAAATTTTCTCCTTCCGCCGTGCCGGAGGATCCGGGATGTGTTAGCATTGTGGGCATAAGCCGAGATTCAGGCGTTCCCGTACAAGCGAGGAGGGAGAGATGTTCAGAAAAGAGCTTTGCGACCTTTGCGGCGACTGCGTTTATCTCTGTCCCTACGTGGACTATGACCGCGAACAGTCCGTGGAGCAGTTCCGCCGCCTCCTGGAGGGTGAGACGCCGGAGATCGTCAGCCGGTGCGTTACCTGCGTGGCCTGCAACTGGTTCTGCGAGAAGGGGGCCAATCCCTTTGACCTCATACTGGAACGCCAGGAGGAGACCGGAATCCTGAACATACCGGAGCAGAACATCCAACTCTTCCGGAACCTGCCCAACGCCCCCACCGAGATCGTCCAGGGAGAGGAAGGGCGCCCGGTGATCTCCCTGTGCAGCGTGGGAGACTTGGTGCCTGGCCTCTTCGAGGGAAGGCTCTTCGAGGGCTGTACCTTCCTCAGGGGAGGGAAGTTTTTCTGCCACGTGGGATGGGTGCACCTGGGTTTCCATTCCCCGGTGCGGGAAGGCGCCGGGCAGGTGGTGAAGAACCTGGCGGAGACCGGCGCGTCGGAGATCGTCTTTTACCACGACGACTGCTACGCGCTGCTGGCTTCCATGGTCAAGGATTACGGCGTGGAAGTCCCCTTCAAGCCGGTGCACATCATCGAGTACCTTCTGGATTACGTCAGAGGGCATGGCTCGGAGGTCAGCCCGCTGGGAATCAGGGTAGCCTACCAGCAGCCCTGCGCCTCTCGCTACACCCCCTGGAAGGACGAGTGGCTGGACGAGCTCTTTTCCCTCATCGGGGTGGAAAGGGTTTCCAGGGAATACGACCGCAAGTTCGCCCTTTGCTGCGGGTCCCCCATGATGCCCAGGGACCGGGAAAAGGCCATGGAGATCAAGGAACGCAACATCCGGGACGCCGTGGAGCACGGTGCCCAGGCCATGGCCTACCTCTGTCCGCTCTGCGTCCTCAACCTGCGCAAGGTGGCCTCCGCCTCCAACCTGGAAAACTATCACCTCATCGAGCTGGTGAGGAAATCCCTGGGCGAGATCTAGGCCCGGAGGGGAAAATCCCCCCTGCGGCACGCGAATTCCTGGAGGACCGTCGGGCGGCTCATGGATGGGTGGCTTGTGCCGCGGTTCGGCAACCGGTCGCGGTTTCGGGTTGGCCGGGATCCCTTAAACGCTTTCCTCGTCCATAAATCCTCCTGGCGATACTCGCCGTAGTGGAGGATAGTGAATAAACCCGCTGAGAATGTCCGCCGATATTCCTGCTGGAGAGACGAGGGGGTCGGATCGATGGCCGCCTTCAGGTTCGGCGGGCGCCAAAGGGAAGAGGCGGCGGTCGCCGGTATGAAGCGCGGGCAGGAAGCGGGAAGGAGGAAACCGGGTTTGTGCGGGGTCAGGCGTTTCCGGCCTTTCTGGCACCGCCCATTCCAGGGGCAACGGCGTTGTACTCATCCCGCCGTTGCCCGTCCCGGAGCGCGCACCCTCCTTGTCTCCCTCCCCCTGGTTCTCGCACTCTTTTTCCCGGGCGCCCCGGGGAACCCGGCGGCCGGGTTACCGGGTCTCGAAAGAGCCTCGCTCCCCTCCGGAGTAGGAGACAAGTTCGGAGTCGCCTCCAGCCACCTCAAGCTCTACGGGGAGGAGGAGATAACGGGGGAGCTGGACGCCCTGGCGGAGGCGGGGGCGAAGTGGGTGCGCTGCGATTTCGCCTGGGCGGACCTGGAACCGGCGCGGGGTGCCTGGAACTTTTCCGGCGCTGACGCCGTGACCGCCGAAGCCACATCCCGCGGATTGCGGGTGCTGGGGATACTGGGCACCTCCCCGCCCTGGGCCAATGGTGGAAAAAACTGGAACTATCCCCCAACCGACCTCGAAGCGTGGCGCAATTACGTGCGCACGGTAGCCGGCCGCTATAAGGGCTTGGTCTCCGCCTGGGAGGTCTGGAACGAGGAGAACATACCCCAATTCTGGATGCCTGAACCCGACGTGGATAGCTACCTCGAGCTCCTGGCCGCCGCTTCCCGGGAGATCAGGTCGGTGGACCCGGGAGCGAAGGTGGTCATGGGGGGGATGGCCGGCCTGGGCTACGATTACCTGGACCAGTGCCTGGCCAGGGGAGCCGCCGATCACGTGGACGCGGTGGCCTATCACCCCTACGCGGAGACCATCGGGGTGGAGGGGCAACCCGAAGAGGACCTCTACCGACCCAAGGAGCCGCTGTGCCGCGCCCTGGTGGATTTCGTGCGCGGGTTGGTATCCCGGTACACGGGGAAGGACCTCGAGGTGTGGATCACCGAGGTGGGCTGGACCACCTGCGCGGATTCGCCTCCCGGGGTGGACGAGGCCACCCAGGCCGCCTACCTCATGCGCACGGTCATCAATTACGCGGGGACCACCGTGGACCGCGTTTTCTGGTACAGCCTCCGCGATGACCGCACCACCCCTTGGGACTACTACGGGCTCCTGGACCACGCCTTTCGTGCCAAGCCGGCCTTCCACTACCTCCGGACCTTCGAGAAGGTCTTCGGGTCCGCCGGGTACATGGAGCCGGACGCGGTGAACGTCACTTCCGGGACACCTTCCACGCTGGAGGCACACTGTTTCCGCCGCCCCGACGGGAGCCTGGCCCTGGGGATATGGAAATCCGACGACTCCCCGGATATAGCGACGGTGACCGTCAACGACCTTTCCCTGCAGGCCGTTTTTCTGGTGGACAACCTCAACGGGGTGAGGACCTCGCTGGGCCGGGCGAGCCGGGACGGGGAGGGGAGGCTGGTGGTCGAGGGCCTCCAGGTGGGAAAGGACCCCCTGGTCCTGGAGATAGAGGAGGGGGAGCCCGGACCGCCCCAGCCCGCCACCTCCCTCCTCTTCGCCGAGGGCTACACCGGGGAGGGCTTCGAGGAGTGGCTGTGCCTCTTCAACCCGGATCCACAGAAGACGGCGCGGGCGGAGATCACCTACTGCTTCGGGGACGGAAGCTCTCGGGAGCAGTCCCTGGAAGTCCCTCCCAGGACGCGCCGCACCCTCTTCGTCAACTCCCAGGCGGGGCCGGGAAAGGAGGTCTCCATCCTCCTCCAGAGCGACCTACCCCTGGCCGCGGAGCGCCCCATGTACTTCAACTACGGGGGGAAGTGGGCCGGGGGCCACGTGGTCTCCGGTCTCCCCCAGCCCGCCACCTCCCTCCTCTTCGCCGAGGGCTACACCGGGGAGGGCTTCGAGGAGTGGCTGTGCCTCTTCAACCCGGATCCACAGAAGACGGCGCGGGCGGAGATCACCTACTGCTTCGGGGACGGAAGCTCTCGGGAGCAGTCCCTGGAAGTCCCTCCCAGGACGCGCCGCACCCTCTTCGTCAACTCCCAGGCGGGGCCGGGAAAGGAGGTCTCCATCCTCCTCCAGAGCGACCTACCCCTGGCCGCGGAGCGCCCCATGTACTTCAACTACGGGGGGAAGTGGGCCGGGGGCCACGTGGTCTCCGGTCTCCCCCCTTGAGGTGAAGTTTACCGTTTGGCGCGGCGCCACTTGCAGGGGATGGGAGCACGAGAAGGCCTTGCTCCTCGATCTCCGCCGTGGAACAGGCGTTCCAAGGCTTGGAGGGGTGGAAAGCGGCCGGGCGAAGGAAAAGCCGCCTCGGCACGTTTAACGAGATAAGAGGGTAGGGGAGTGCGGGCGGCGCGGCGCGTTTAAGGATATAATTTGGGGGCAGGTGGTGATGGCGTGGAGAGGGGGGCGGCATGGACGAGAGCTACATCCTGGTTAACGACGTGGGCACCACGGGAGCACGGGCGGTGATCTTCGACCGCCAGGCCAGGGTGGTGCACGAATCCTACGCGGAGATACCCCAGCTCTTCCCCCGTCCCGGATGGACGGAGCAGGACCCGGTCTCTATCTACGAGAAGTGCCTGGAAGTGACCCGTGACGCCCTGCGGGAGACGGGCATCCCCCCGGGCCGCATAGCGGCCATGGGCATCGCCACCCAGAGGGCCACCAGCATGCTCTGGGACCGCCGCAGCGGGGAGCCGGTGTACAACGCCATAACCTGGCAGGACACCCGCATGTCGGACTTCTGCGAGAAAGTGAACCGCAGCGCATTGTTCCGCGCCCTGCACGTTATTGGTAATATTTACCAGAGAATCGCCCTGCTCGGCGAGGGCCTCCGCCGCAACCGCCTGGGAAAACTACTCATCACCGCCGCCCACTTCACCGTCACTCCCGCCCAGTCCTCAGCCCATGCCCGCTGGATACTGGACAACGTGGAGGGGGCGGCGGCCAAGGCCGCCTCCGGCGACCTGCTTTTCGGCACCGTGGATTCCTGGCTGGTCTGGAAGTACACGGGGGGAAAGGTGCACGCCACCGATTATTCCAACGTCAGCGCCACGGGGATGTACGACCCCTTCGGGATGCGCTGGAGCCCGCTTCTCCTCAAGCCCTTCGGGCTTCCCGGGGGACTGGTGCTCCCGGAGATCAGGGAGACCAGCGGGGACTTCGGGGCCACCGAGGCCTTCGGGGACCCCATCCCCATCCGCAGCGTGGTGGCCGACCAGCAGGCGGCCCTCTTCGGCGAGGCCTGCTTCGAGCCGGGCAGCGTGAAGTGCACCAACGGGACCGGGTCCTTCATCGACATGAACACCGGGGAGGAACCCATGGCTTCCATCTACAAGCTGACCCCCCTCATCGCCTGGAAGATCGGCGGAAAGACCACCTACATGATCGAGGGGATCATCTCCAGCGCGGGCTCTTCCGTGCAGTGGCTGCGGGACAACCTGCGGATCATCGGGGAAGCCGCGGAGTCCGAGCGGCTGGCGGAGTCCTGCCAGGATTGCGGGGGGGTGTACGTGGTGCCCGCCTTCACCGGGCTCACCGCCCCGTACTGGGATCCCTACGCCCGAGGTACGGTTATAGGCCTCACGCGGGCCACCACCAGGGAACAGGTGGTGCGTGCCACCCTGGAATCCATCGCCTACCAGTGCCGGGACGTCATCGAGGCCATGGAGAAGGATTCCGGCATCCGGGTGAGGGGATTGAAGGCGGATGGAGGCGCCTCGCGCAACAACTTCCTGTTGCAGTTCCTGGCCGACATCCTGGATGTGGAGGTGGAACGTCCGGAGATGCTGGAGGCCACCGCCCTGGGGGCCGCCTACCTGGCGGGTATGGCGGCGGGTCTCTGGAAGTATCCCGAGGACATCCTCCGGACCAGGAAGGTGGAGAAGGTCTTCAAGCCGGGGATGGACCAGGAGACCCGGGAAAAACTCTACAACGGGTGGAAACGAGCCGTGGAGAGGGCACGCCACTGGGCCTGAAAAACGCCATCACCCGCCCGCCTTGCTAGCGTTGCAGTGGACACGGTCCGTCCCCACCCGTGCCCCCCTTTTTTTCGGGCCAGGATACCATGTGGCAGGGACGGGGCGGAGGAGAGCCCATCCGTGTCCTTTTACCTACCCCGTTTGCGGGGTTCTCGCCCCCCACGAAGGCACCGCGTGGCCCGGCATCCATTCGCTTGACGCCGCCCCACCTTCACCCTATAAATTGAAGTTAAAGTTAACTTTAATTTAGCCGTCCGGAACGGCGCGGGAAAGCCGGATATCGAAGGGAGGTGGCGGCATGTCTCTTCCGGACCGGAACAACCCCTACACCTTCAATTCCTACCTGGAATGGCGCCGCAAGGTGGATTACTACGCGGACGACCCCTTCCTCCAGGGGATGTTGGCCTACTTCGCCGGCCCCGAGGCCGAGGAGGTGGACCGCGAGGCCCGAGAGTTCTCCCGCAAGGCCTCCTTCCGCTGGCGCGACCTGGCAGAGCGTATCGCCAGCCCCGAGAAGCGCCCCTACGTCATGCATTACGACGGGCACAAGAACCGGGTGGACCGTATAGTCCGGCCCTACGAGGTGGAAGTCATGGAGAAGGAAATCCTCGCCGAGCGCCTGTTCTCCGATGCCACCTCCCCCTGGACGCGGTTCATGAAGTTCTTCCTCCTGAGCGAGAACTCCGAGGCCGGCGTGGTCTGTCCCCTGACCTGCACTTGGGGCCTGGTGGCCCTTCTGGAAAAATATGCCGACCGGCCCGAGACCTTGCGGATACTTCAACATGCCAAGGAGGGAATAGACGGGGACTACGCCCTGGGGGCGCAGTTCGTCTCCGAGATCCAGGGCGGTTCCGACGTCCCCGCCAACCTGGTGGAGGCGGTGGAGGAGGGAGGAGAATGGCGGCTCTACGGCAACAAGTTCTTCTGCTCCGCCGCACACGCTGACTACGCCGTGGTCACCGCCAAGCCTCGCGGCTCGGAGAGGGTGGGGTGCTTCGTGGTGCCCATGTGGCTGGACAAGGAAAGGGAGATACGCAACGGCTACACCATCGACCGCCTGAAGTGGAAGATGGGCACGGTGGAGCTGCCCACGGCGGAGATCACCTTCGACGGCGCCCTGGCCTATCCCATGGGGCCCCTGGACCGCGGAGTGGCCATAGTGGTGGGGATCGTGCTCACCCTCTCCCGCCTGGTGGTGGGCATAGGAGGCGGAGCGGGCATGGCGCGTGGTCTGCGCGAGGGGAAGAAGTACGCCGAGTTCCGCACCGCCTTCGGGCTACCCCTGCGGGCCTTTCCCATGGTGGCCGCGCAGCTGGAGGACTACGAGAGGTGCACCAAGCGGACCATCGCCGGGAGTTTCAAGCTCTACGGCGATTTCATCCGCCTGCCCGGTGGCCTGGCGCCCGGCCTGTCCACTCCCGAACCGTTGGAGGTGAAGAAGAAGCGCTTCCAGGTGAGGCAGCTGGTCATGCTCCAGAAGATAACCGTGGCCCAGGACGCCAACGACTACGCCCGCAAGGGGATAAGCATCTTCGGCGGGCACGGCGTTATGGAGGATTTTTCCATTTTCCCCCGCATGTTGCGGGACGGCCTGGTCAACGAGCTCTGGGAGGGGCCGCGCAACGTCCTCCTCACCCAGATGCACCGCGACTTCCACCGCGTCGAAGAATGGTACCCGGCCCGCGAGTTCGTGGCCGACGTCCTCAAGGGCGCCGACCCTAAGACAGTCGGGGATTTCTCCGGGGAGATCGAGGAGTTGCTCTCCGTGCCCCACCTCTTCGAGATGGATAAGAGGACCATGGATATATGCCTGCGGTGGGACGATTTCTGCTCCCGCCTCTTCCACGCCTACCAGGACCTGGCCCTCGCCGAGGCGGAAGCGTCGAGTCCCGCGGAGAGCGTCCCGGCCGGGCGGACGGCAGGAGGCTGAGAAGGGCCCAGGACATGGGCGAAGCGAGAAAAATTTCCTCGGAGATGTGGAGTTCATCCACGACGGCGGGGAGGAGGTGAGAATCAGAATACCCCACCTTGCGATCCTCGCCCCGCGAGGGAGAACGGGAGGGAGATCGCTTTCGGAGATGTGGAGTTCATCCACGACGGCGGGGAGGAGGTGAGAATCAGAATACCCCACCTTGCGATCCTCGCCCCGCGAGGGAGAACGGGAGGGAGATCGCTTGCCGTTGCGTTCCCGGAGCGGCAACGAAAAACGAGAATCAAGGCGATGAAGCAAGAGAGGAAGGGAAAGACGACCATATCCGAGCTGGCGGCGGAGTTCGGCATCGCCCCCAGTGCCATCCGCTACTACGAGGAAATGGGCCTCCTTTCCCCCCACCGTAAAAACCACCGGGGCCAGAGGCTCTACGGTGACCGGGAAAGGGCTCGCCTGAAACTTATCCTGCGGGGGAGGCGTTTCGGCTATTCCCTCTCCGAGATCGCAGATATCCTGGAGCTCTACGACGCCGACCCCACTCAGGCCCGGCAGATCATGCGCACCCTGGAATACGGGTTCCGGCACATCCGGGAAATGGATGAAAGGATCGAGGAACTGCTGGAGATTCGCAGGGAGATGCTGGATTTCGCTGGTAATTTCGTGAAGATCCTGGAAGAAGAGGGCGAGGACCCGGAGGCGCAGACCTTCGCCGGCCTGGCCCGTGAGGTCATACGGGAGCTGGAGACCAAGAAATTCGGCGTGCGGTCGGGCGGGGCGGAGGAGACCCTTTCGTGGGACAAAGGGGAGGGACGGGCGGGGCCACAAGGAGGAAAAGGGGGAAAAGGACGGGCGAGGGCCTCGCCGCCAGTTATGCCCCTTGATCGGAAAAGCGCCGCTGGCAGGAAGGATGAATCGCGGTACGCCGGGAAGTAAGGGGGGAACCGCGATCCTCTAGGCTGGTACCCTCGGGCGGCTGAAGGTGAGCTGGAGAGCGCCTCTTCGCGCCCCGATCAGGATGCGTGCCAGGCCGGCGAGGCTGACATGGGTCGCCAGGATAAGGGAGGTGAGGTATGTTCGACTTCATCATGACCGAGGAGCAGAAGAGACTCCAGGAAGAGGTAAGGGACCTGGTGAACTGGGTGCCCCGCCAGCTCATCCTGGACATGGACGCCATGATCGCGCCATTTCCCAGGTTTTTCCTGGAAGAAGCCGGGAAGAGGAACCTCCTGGGCCTGCGCTTCCCGAAGGAATACGGTGGCCGAGGCCTGAAATGGGAGGACGAGATCATCGCCATCTCCGAGATGTCCCTGGTGGGAGTGCCCCTCACCTGCCTCTACTCCCTGGTGAGCATCGTGGGGGAGTGCATCGTGCAGTTCGGGACCGAGGACCAGAAGCAACGCTTCCTGGTGCCCACCATAAAAGGGGAAAAGGTCTGCGCCGAGGCCCTCACCGAGCCCCGCGGCGGTTCGGACTTCTTCGGCGCCACCTGCACAGCGCGCCGCGAGGGGGACCATTACGTCCTCCACGGGCAGAAGCGCTTCATCGTGGGGGCGGAGGGCGCGGATTACTTCATGGTCTATGCCCGAACCGACCCGGACGCCCCGCCCCGGGACGGGTTGAGTTGCTTCCTGGTGGAGAGGGACGAGAGCGTGGAGGTGAAGACGGTATACGGGCTCATGGGCGCCCGGGGGAGCGGCACGGGAAGGGTGCTCTTCCGGGACACCAGGGTCCCGGCGGAAAACCTTGTGGGGGAGGAGAACGGGGCCTCCCGCATCTTCTACCGCATGATGGTCCCGGAGCGCATGACCTCGGCGGCGGGGTGCATAGGAGCGGCGCGGGAGGCCATCGAGATCGCCGCCCGCTACACCACGCGGCGCAAGGCCTTCGGGGTGCCCATCAAGAGCTTCCAGGCGGTGAGCTTCATGATCGCCGAAAGCCTCATCAAGCTGGACGCCATGGCCAGCCTGGTGTGGATGACGGCCAGGGCCATCGACGCCGGGGTGCCCCACGGCAGGATGCGGCGCATGGTGTCGGAGTCCAAGAAGTTCGCCACCGAAGCGGTGTGGGACATCTGCTACAACGCCATGCAGGCCATGGGGGGTATCGCCTACACCAACGTCTACCCCATAGAGAGGATGCTGCGGGACGCGCGCCTGCTGTCCATATGGACGGGCACCAACCAGGTCATGAACCTCATCATCCAGCATGAGTTCTACAAGGAGCTGCAGCAGGAGGTGAAGGGGAAGAGGGACGTGGAGCTGGACGCCCCGGAGGCCTTCAACGAGGAGGAGAAGGTTTACGAGTAGGATCCGCCCGCGATAAAGCCCCTGCCTCACCGGCCCCGGGAGCGGGCCTTTCCGGGGGAAGGGCTGGTTCCGGGACGAACGCCCTTGGGGGCCAGCGAATCCAGTATAGGCCGGAGGATGAAGGAGGCCGCCTCCTCCCCCCTGGAGAGGACCCATTCCTCCTCGAAGGCCACCATGTAGGTGAGGAAATAGAAGATCAATATAATGATCCAGGAGAGAAAGCCCGGGTCGAGACCGGGATCCAGGGTTCCCTCGGCGATCCCCGCCTGGACGAGGCGCTCTATCTCCTCCTCCCGGTCGGCGAGAAGGGCTTCGATGTTCTCCTGGAATTCCCGGGTGGCGGCCTCGGATATGGTATTGACCACGATGCGCAGCATCTCCGGGTTTTCCAGCCCGAAGCGGAGGTGAGCTCTCATGAGGGCGTCGGCCAGCTCCGGGAAGTCCCTCGCCGGCGGGAGCTCCCGCCAGAGGTGGTTGACGATGGCGGCATAGACCTCATTGCGCACGGCGTAGAAGAGCTCCCGCTTGGTGGGGAAGTAGCGGTAGATGGCCCGCTTGGTTATCCCCGTGGCATCGGCGATGTCGGACATGGAGGCGCCGTCGTAGTTCTTGGCGGCGAAGCATTGCAGGGCGGCCTCGATGATGGCCTGGCGGCTGTTCCGCCTTCTCCTCTTGGCGGGTTTGGCGTTCTTTGCGGGCATGGCTAGCCCCTTATCTCTCCGGTGGTGGAGACGCTGCACAGGAGGCGTTCCACCAGGTCCAGGTACTTCCGCTTGTCCGAGAAGGGCACCTCCAGGCCCAGGGCATTGGCTATGTAGACTATCTCCATGAGGGCGATGTAACTCCACGCGAAGTCCTCCGCCTTGAGGTCAGGGACGACCTCCCCTCGCCTCTGGCCTTCCTCCAGCATGTAGGTGACCGCGGCATGAAGGCGGTGCAGGCGGTCCACCGGCGTGCGGTGAAAACCTCCCCTTCCCAGCTCCGGGATGGAGTAATAATAAGCCCGCATCTTGCTGCGGTGGCGCCGGGTGAAATCGAAGGCCGCCTCCGCCGCCTCTCTAAGGCCCGCCAGCTGGGTGGTGCGTTTGAGGACCCTGCGCACCACGTAATCCGAGATGTCCTGGACGGTGCGCTGGCGCATGCCTTCCACCAGGTCGCGTTTGCCATCGAAGTGCTGGTAGAGGATGGGCTCGGTAATCCCCGCCTCGGCGGCTATGTCCGCGGTGGTGCAGGAATAATAACCCCGTCGGGCCAGGCACCTTTCCGCGGCCTTCAGTATGCTTTCCCGCCTTTTATCGGCCGGCAATCTCTTTCTGGCCATGGCCCTCCTTTCCGCCGCGGGAACGTGGCGTTCCTGCCCATCAACCCTCGGGACCGCTGGCGCGGGACCCCGGTGGCCATTCAATTGAAGAACCGGTTACTAATTTTTCCTTTGATGATAACACAACACGTAAGAGGACCGGGGGCCGGCGCTTTCCTCCTTCCGCGCATTTTGGTTAACGGCGTGAGACCGGCTGCGAGCGGCAATCCTCCGCGGTGGTGGTTGTCCTCGTGTGGGGCGAGCCCCGGGTGGGGATTTGGGTTTCGGCCTGGCTGGCGCGTGGCGGTCCCGGGGGTCCAGGTTATCCCTGGAGGCGTGTTTCCTCTTACTCACCCCGGGAGGCCCTTCCCGGTTCGGTTTTTTCTCCGGGGCGTTTTTGGCCGGGGGAGGTGCCCCGGCGCGACCCGGACTTGGAGCGCAGCCAGGCGCGCACGGCGGCCTTCCTCTCCTCCGGGTCCTCGAGATCGTACACGCGCCCGTCTATCTCCAGGCGCTTGCCATTCATCGCCCTCACCCGCATGCGAACGTCCTGCCGCACATACCTGACCGGGATCAGCCTCGAGAGGGACGCGGGAAACCCAGCCGCTTCTGGCTCAGGGCCGCCAGCTTCAGCAACCAGGGGTACTGCCGGGCCTTGAACCCGAGGAAGCGGGTCTGGATGAACTCCAGTATCACCCCCACCGAATCCAGGGTATCGAGATAGGCATAGTCTATGGTCATGCCCAGTTGTTTCAGGGTCCCGCGCTGGAGGACCCCTATACCTGCCGCCCGTGCCGCCTCCAACCGCTCCTCCAGGTTGTCCACGGCGAAACCCAGGTGATGCAGCCCCTCCTCCCTGTCCCCCAGGGTGTGGAGGTGGAAACTGTCTCCTTCCAGTATCTGGATGAGCTCCAGCTGGATGCTCCCGCTGTATCCCATGGCTATGCGTCCCTTGAGGGTGGTCTCCTTTCCCCGGTCCAGGCAGTAGGCGGTCTCCCCCTCCAGGACCAGCCAGGGGCCGATGCCGAACACCTCCTCGAAACGCCGGATGGTGCTCTCCATGTCCCTGACCACCAGGCCCACCTGGGCCAGGCGCGGCATGTGCAGGAGGTCCTTCGCGGACATCGCTCCTCCTCTCAACGTCGGCGCGGCGGAAGCTGGGCGAGGATGTTGGCCACCCCCCGCACCAGGTTCTCCTCGTAAACTTCGCGGGGGTACATGCGGAAGTTCATCCAGTGTATGACCGTCGATTCGACCATCCCCACGATCATCACCGAGGTTATGTAGATGCGTTCCGGGGGGACGGCCTCGGTATCTGTGTAGTAACTGATGCGTTCCTTGACCAGGTCTATGATGGAGGACCTGATCTCGGTGACCTTCTCCTGGGAGCGCTTGTCCACGTTGAGATCGGTGTCGTAGATGAGGCGGAACCCGGATTCGGAGTGTTCCACGAAGTCGAAGTAGGAACGCACCCCGCTGCGGATGGCGGTTATCCAGTTCACCTCCGAGGTGTCCGGCTTGAGCAACGACTGGCGCAGGTTCTCTCCGGCCCGCTCGATGATGGCCAAGAGGAGATCCAGTTTGCTGGGGAAATGCCGGTAGAGTATGGGCTTGGTCACCTGGGCCCTCTCGGCGATGGTGTCCATGAGGGCACCGTGGTATCCGAACTCGGCGAAGGTCTCCAGGGCGGCGTCCAGTATCACCTTCCTCCGCTCCGGGGCCGGAAGGCGTCTTTTCGCCCGGTTGTTCTCCATACCGTTTTCCGTGGCCATGTTCCCACCCGGTAATATCCAGGGATAATATTATCACCCTATTCTGGGGATTAGAAACATCCGCCGCCGGATCTCCAATTCTGTCCCGGGCTCCCTTTACCGCAACCCGGCGGTCACCTTCGCTTCGGGGGCTCGGGCTCGGTGCCAGGGTACCCAGGTCGAACACCGGTGACATCATGGAAGAGCGGTACACGTGGCGGATCCCAGGCCTTGGCCCTTCGGGTCGGCGGAGGGATGGGTTGCGGGGCCTCCCGCCGCTCCCGTGGGGATGTCCCCTCGACGCTCATTCGGGCAAGGTGAAGATGAAGGTGCTTCCCCCCTCCGGGGTGGGCTCGAATTCCAGGCGCCCCTTCCACCGGTTGACGATACGGCGCACGGTGGACAGCCCCACTCCCGTTCCCGGCGTAGACTGGTTCAACCTCCGGAAGGGCTCGAAGAGTTGGTCTCGATCCTCTTCCGGGATGCCCGGACCGTTGTCGCTCACGGCCACCACGGACTCCTCCCCCTCCTTCCTGGAGCTCACCCGCACCCGCGGGGAAGGGTGATGAAGGTTGAACTTGACGGCGTTGTCCACCAGGTTGAGCAGCACCCCTTTGAGCAGGATGGGGTTGGCGGTTACGGTGCGCTGTTCGAGGTCCAGCTCCAGGCGGGCGGAAGGCACCTTTTCCTCCACCCCCAGCTCCTTCCATACCTGGCGCACCAGTTCCTCCAGGTCCACCTCTTCCCGGCTTTCGGGACGCAGGCCGGCCTTGGCCATCTCCAGGATGGAAGAGATCATGTTCTCCATGCCCTGGCAGGCACCCAGGATATAGTCGAAGTATTCCATTTCCTGGGGCCCGAACTTGCCCTCGGCGGCCTCGCGGGCCAACCTGGCGAAACCCTCGATGCTGGTCAGGGGAGCCCGGAGGTCGTGGGAGACCATGTGGGCGAAGGCCTCCAGGTCCTGGTTGCGTTCCTGGAGCTCCGTTTCCAGGCTTTTTCTCTCCGTGATGTCCAGGTCCATGCAAAAGACCTCCCGGCACCGGCCTCCGCTCCGGATGGGAAAGATGGTGGAGTAAACCCATCGCCTTCTCCCCTTCCGGTCCCGGGTGGCCCATTCCCGAGGCGGAGCCGGTTCCCCTCCTTCCCAGAGCCGATCCAACTCCCGCCTGAATTCCTCCGCCTCCTTTTCCCCGAGGATAAGGCGGTCCAGGGTCTTCCCCAGCGCTTCCTCGCGGCGGAACCCGTAGAGTTCCTCGGAAGCACGGTTCCAGTAAGTCACCCTGCCCTCGCGGTCGTAGCCCTGCACCGCCACCAGGGGAGCCTGGTCGATGGCCGCCTGGAAACGTTCCCTGGCCTCCCGGAACGCCTTTTCCTCCCACTCCTCGACCTGGGGGAGCTCCTTGACCAGGCTTAGGAGCAACGGCCGGTCACTGCCCTTGATCACCGTGCCCGTGATTGCGCACCTCTTTCGCGTCCCGTTCTTGCACAGGCCGGAGCCCACGAAGCCGAAGAATTCGCCCCGGCGCGCCTTTAAAAGCTCCTGTTCGGACAGGCTCTTCTCGTCCGGGACGTGGAGGTCCTGCACGCGCATGGAGAGGAGTTCCTCCCTCGAATAGCCGGTGAGTTCGGTGGCGGCCGGGTTGGCCTCCAGTATGTTGCCCTCCAGGTCGTGGAGAAAGATGGCGTCGCTGGCTTGCTGGAAGACCAGCCGCAGCCTCTCCTCGGCCCGCTCGGCCCGCTCCTCGGCCCTTTTCTGCGCCGTGACGTCCCTGAGGACGGCCAGGGTGTACACCCCCTCCTCGTCGCGCATCACGGAAGCGGTCAGCTCCAGGCATATTTCGCGGCCCTCGCGGTGGTAGGCCCATACCTCGTAGGTGGGAGGCAGTTCTTCCCCGGCTTGGCGGCGCCGGTACCTTTCCATGACCAGTTCCCGGTAGGCCGGGACCAGGAACTCGACGAAGGGGCGGGAGGTCAGCTCTTCCGCCGGGTAGCCCAAGATCTCGCACAGTTTGGGGTTGACGTAGATGAACCTCTCGCCCCTGGCCAGGGCGATGCCGGCGTTGACGTTCTCCACCAGGTGGCGGTACCGCCCTTCCGCTTCCCGCTGGGCGATGCGCGCGCGGTAGGCCTCCCACTGGCGCCTTATGGTCAGGGCCACGCGCTTGAACTGGAGAAGCCCGGAGCGCTTGATTATGTAATCATCGGCTCCTGCGCGCAGGGCATCGGAGGCCACTTCCTCGTTGCCCTGTCCGGTGAGGATGAGAAAGGGGAACTCGGGGTCCCTTTCCCGCACCGCCTTGAGGAGGTCGATGCCGTTCATGCCCGGCCCCAAGACGTAGTCGCTGACCATCACCTGGAAACCGCCCTCCTCGAAAAGGCGAAGGGCCTCTTCCCCCGTGGTTGCGGTGACTATCTCCAGCCCGGGGTCCTCCCGTTCCAGGCTGCGCCGGATGAGGAGCGCGTGGTCCGGGTTATCCTCCACGTGCAGGACGCGTATCTTCTCCTCCATCGCGTCTCCCCCCGCCTTTGCCGCCTTCTTGGAAGAATAGCGTGAATCCCTCATGCTTGTTCGTGGCCCTTTCCGGGCAGGCTATGCCTTTATGCGCCTGGACGTCTTCCCCTCTCCGATACCGCCGCGGACCGCAGGTTTCGGCCGCGGTCCATCCGGGCCGCTGCCTATGGGCTCGGGGAAGCCTCTCCCGAAATCCGCCCCACGAGGCGTCCATATGGCCCTATCCTTGGCCACCGCCGAGACCATTTAATTATAAGGCACAAACCAGGATCACGGTAAGCGGTGCCTACCCATGGGTTTCGCCTGCTGGTGGGTTTACCCCTTGGTTCGTGTCTATAATACTTCCATGGTCGATTTCGTTTACGTGGATGAAAAAGAGGGCCTGCGGGAGATGATACGCCGGCTCGGCCGTAGCCGTAGTTTCGCCGTGGACCTGGAGTCGGACAGCTTCCACCATTACGGGGACCGCATCGCCCTGCTCCAGTTCAGCGACGGCGGACATGCCTACATAGTGGATCCCCTGCGCGTCGACCTCGACCCGCTTTCCGATTTGCTGGGAGATGTTTCCAGGGAAAAGGTCTTCCACGACGCCGACTACGACGGCCGCATGATCCTGACCTTCCTGGGGGTCAAACCCTCCCCGGTGTTCGACACCATGATTGCCGCGCGCATCCTGGGCAAGGAGAAGGTGGGCCTCGCCGACCTCCTGGAGGAATACCTGGGTATCTCCTTGGACAAGGCCTTCCAGAAAGCGGACTGGTCGCGCCGTCCCCTGGACCGGGAGATGCTCCGCTACGCGGCCCTGGATGTCCTGCACCTCCTGGAGTTGCGGGACAGGATGGAGGAGGAGATGGCCAGGCTGGGACGCCTGGAATGGGCACGCGAGGAGTTCCGGCTGGTGGTGGAGGGGATGTCCCCCATGCCCGAGCGGAAGCCCGATTTCGCCAGGGTCAAGGGCGCCCGCGACCTGGACCCTCACCGGCTGGCCGTTCTCCAGAAGCTGCTCGAGTGGAGGGAAGGCAAGGCCAGGAGGATGGACCTCCCTCCCTTCAAGGTTGTGGGCACGGAGCGGCTGCTGAAGTTGGCGGAGGCCGTGCCCCGCACCCGGCGGGAACTGGAGGCGTCCGGCGCCCTGTCCCCTCGCCAGATGCGGAGCTTCGGGGAGGAGGTCTTGAAGGCGGTGGAAAAAGGCTGGAGGGAGCCCCCGGAGCGCTGGCCGCGTTTCCCGGCCCCGGAAAGGACCAGGAGGGACCTGGAGGCGGAGCGGGTGCTCCGCCGCTTCAAGGAAGCCAGGGACCGGCGCGCGGAGGAACTGGGCCTTGACCCCGGGTTTTTGCTCCCCAACTCGGCGCTCAAGGAATTGGCCCGGAGGAAGCCGCGCAGCCTGGAGGACATACGGAAAAGCGGCATCCTCAAGGAGTGGCAGGTCAAGGAGATGGGCGAGGCCCTGGCGGCGAACCTCGAGTGAAAGGCCCTTTTTCCCCCGCGAACCGCCTTCGGTTCTTTTACCAGAAAATGGTACCGAACCTTTAGGGTGCACATGCCCGCGAGTGCGAGCCGTTAAGCCCGGTTACGGAGCCGGGTTCGGGTATGTTAAAATTTGCAACTATGGAACTCAAAGGCCTTATCCTGTCGGGTGGCGAGGGCACGCGCCTGCGTCCCATCACCCACACCAGCGCCAAACAGCTGGTGCCGGTGGCCAACAAGCCCATCCTCTTCTACGGCCTGGAGGCCCTCCGGGACGCCGGACTGAGGGATGTCGGGATCATCGTCGGAGACACCGAGGAGGAGATCCGCGAGGCGGTGGGCGACGGATCGCGATGGGGCATGAGGATCACCTATATCCGGCAGGAAGCCCCGCTGGGGCTGGCGCACGCCGTTCTCACCGCTGCCGATTTCCTGAGCGACACCCCGTTCGTGATGTACCTGGGGGACAACCTGATAAAGGAGGGCATCACCGCCTTCGTGGACGAGTTCCGGAACAAGGAGGTGGACGCCCTCATCCTCCTGGCCCGGGTGCCGGACCCCCAGCGGTTCGGGGTGGCCCGCCTGGAGGGAAACCGGGTGGTGGAGCTGGTGGAGAAACCGAAGGAGCCACCCAGCGACCTGGCCCTGGTGGGCGCCTACATGTTCCGGCCGGTGATACTCGAGGCGGCCAGGGCCATCAGGCCTTCCTGGCGCAACGAGCTGGAGATCACCGACGCCATCCAACACCTCATCGACAACGGCTACCGTGTGGAGGCTCACGTCATCAAGGGCTGGTGGAAGGATACCGGCCGCCTGGAGGACCTCCTGGAGGCCAACTGCATGGTCCTCGAGGACCTCGAGCCGCGTTGCGATGGGGAAGTGGACGGCGAGAGCCGTATCCTGGGCCGGGTGGTGGTGGAGGAGGGAGCGGAGGTGATACGATCCACCCTCCGCGGGCCTTCCATAATCGGGCGTGGCTCCCGTATCGTGGACTCCTACATAGGGCCCTTCACCTCCATCTATTACGACGTGGTGGTGGAGGGGAGCGAGCTGGAACACTCCATCATCATGGAGAACAGCGTCATCCGGAACATCCCGGGGCGCATCGAGGAGAGCCTGATAGGGAAGAACGTGGAGATCGCCAGGTCCTTCGACCGCCCCAAGACCTATCGCTTCATGCTGGGAGACAATTCCAGGGTGGGTCTCATATGAGGTGGAGGGGATGATCGAGGGGCTACGGGTGAGGGAATTGCCGACCCGGCTGCACTACCGGGGTTACACGGTGGAACTCTTCGAGGCGGATCATGCCCCGGCCCCCCTTTGCGCCCGGGTTCACCATCTCTTCCCGGGATGCGTGGAGGCCTGGTGGTGCAGGGAGTCCGTGCCGGAGCGCGTTTACTGCCTGCGGGGCATGATCAAGCTGGTGGCCTGTGACCGCCGGGAGGGCTCTCGCACCAGGGACCAGGTCGTGGAGATATACCTGGGAGAATACCGTTTCCGGGAGGTGGAGGTCCCGCCGGGGGTGCTCCTGGGATGGAAGGCCGTGGGGCACGAACCTGCCCTGGTTCTTAGGTGCACGGGGTCCGGGGAGGAGGGGCGCAGGCTGAGCGCGGAGGAGGCCGCGGTGCCCTACGACTGGGAGATAGTCATGCGTTGAGGCGGATAGGGGGAAGGTCGGCCCATGCGCTTGCTGGTCACCGGGGGATGCGGTTTCATCGGCAGCAACTTCGTGCGCCACGTCCTGCGGGAACACCCGGAGGACGAGGTGCTAAACCTGGACAAGCTCACCTATGCCGGGAACCCCGGGAACCTGCGCGACGTGGAAAGTGACCCGCGTTACCGCTTCCTCAAAGGGGACATCTGCGAGTGGGGGGACGTGGAGCGAGCCTTCGAGTGGGGTCCGGAAGCGGTGGTGAACTTCGCCGCCGAGACCCACGTGGACCGTAGCATAACCGACCCGGAGGCCTTCGTGCGCACCGACGTCCTGGGCACCTTCCGCCTGCTCGAAGCGGTGCGGGAAGCGGGCGTCCGGTTCGTTCAGATAAGCACGGATGAGGTGTACGGGAGCATCGCCGAGGGGTCCTTCACCGAAGAGAGCCCCCTGCGGCCCAACAGCCCCTACGCCGCGTCCAAGGCGGGCGCGGACCTCCTGGTACGTTCCTACGTGCGCACCTACGGTATCGACGCGGTTATCGTGCGCAGTTCCAACAACTACGGGCCCTACCAGTACCCCGAAAAGGTGATCCCCCTGTTCATCACCAACCTCCTGGAGGGGAGGAAGGTCCCCCTCTACGGGGAGGGAGCCAACGTGCGGGACTGGCTCTTCGTGGAGGACAACTGCCGGGCCATCGACCTGGTCCTCCGCCGGGGCGAGAGCGGGGCGGTGTACAACGTGGGGGCCGGCCAGGAGAGGAGCAACCTGGAGCTGACCCGGTCCATCCTGGCCTTGCTGGGAAAGGGCGAGGAGCATGTCCAGAAGGTGCCCGACCGCCCGGGACATGATTTCCGCTACTCCCTGGACTGCTCCAGGATCCGAGGCCTGGGTTGGGAGCCTCTCTACGACCTGGATAGGGGGCTGCGGGAGACAGTGCGCTGGTACCTGGAGAACCGGGACTGGTGGATGCCCATAAAGAGCGGCGAATTCCGGGAGTATTACCTGCGCCGCTACGGCGACATCTAAACGTGACGCGTAGGGCGCCAGGCCCGTGCCGCTCCCAACCTCCGCGGGGAACCCGTGCTCCTACGGGGAGATTTAGGACCAGCGCCGACACGGCGAAACCGACACCGAACTTCTCTCCCTCCGCGTATGGATAGCCCTCTTATCGTGGGGGCGAGTCGGGTTCGCGCGGTTCCAGTCACCGGGATGGACGCGGCGGCGCTCCCGTTTCCGGGCACCCGTCCCCATCCCCGGCCCTGAGGGTGTGGGTTAGATGGAAACCTTTCCCGCACGTCGAATTATCATTTAGAAGGCGAAACGGATAGAATGTACCGTTGAGGATTGAAGATCGCGCGTTGTCCGGAGGTATGGGACATGAAGCTTTCGGTGATCATTCCCGTCTACAACGAGCGCAACACCATAAAGGAGGTCCTGAGGCGGGTGCGCCAGGTGGACCTGGGGGACATCGAGAAGGAGATCGTGGTGGTGGACGACGGGTCCACGGACGGGACCCGGGACATCCTGGCCATGGAGGAGAACTCCGCCACCCGGGTCATATTCCACCCGGAGAACCGAGGAAAGGGGGCCGCGGTGCGCACCGGCCTGCAGGCGGCCACCGGAGACCTGCTCATCATCCAGGATGCCGACCTGGAGTACGACCCCGAGGATTACCCCAAGTTGCTGGAGCCCATCCTCAAGGGCAAGGCGGAAGTGGTTTACGGTTCCCGTTTCACCGGTCCGCGGAAGAACATGCTCTTCTGGCACTACGTGGGAAACCGTTTCCTGGCCCTGGTCACCAACATCCTCTACAACACCACCCTCTCGGACATGGAGACCTGTTACAAGTTGTTCACCCGCCGGGCCCTGGAAGGCATATCCCTGAAGTCGGACCGTTTCGACATCGAGCCGGAGATCACCGCCAAGGTCCTCAAGAAGAAGATACGCATATTCGAGGTCCCCATCTCCTATTCCGGTCGGGAGATCGAGGAAGGCAAGAAGATAACCTGGAAGGATGGCCTCCCGGCTCTCTGGGCGCTCATAAAGTACCGCTTCGTGGACTGACCCGGGAAGGAAGGGGGGCGCGAAGTGGCGCCCCCCCGGTGACCGTGATCCTTACCGCTACTTCAGGCTCTCGATGAAGGTATCCACGTCGATGGCCGGCAGGGTCATGATGCGCACCGTCCCCCGCGAGGCCAGCTGCACCGAGATGCGGGCGATGGTCTCGTTGTTGGGCGCCTCCACGATGTTGATGAAGTCGTACTGCCCCAGCACCACGTACTGGCCGACCACCTTGCCACCCATGGCCTCCACGTCCTTGTTCACTTCCTTGATGCGGTCCGGGTTCTTGGTGAGGGTGGCGCATCCCTCGTCGGTGAGCCGGCTGATGAGTATGTAGGTCGCCATCTGCCCTCCTCCTTTCCTCCTATACCCACGGTCCGACAATATCTCTTAATACCCCCGGTCGGGATTCCATAAACGGAAGCCTTCCCGGCGTTTTCCTGGACCACGATACCCGCCCGGGTCGACGCCCCCTGCGCGGAGGGGGATCTATCCACAGTTTCCACCCCCAAACCATCCCTTTCGACCAATAGGCCTTGTTGTGCAGCGCTGGATTAAATGGGATCCACAGTTTCCACCCCCTACCATCCCTTTCGACGCCCCCTGCGCGGAGGGGGGTCTACCTGGGGACTACCACGGTTATTGGCCGAAAAGGGAATATGCGAGCGGTGAATGAATAGATGTACTGAGGCATGCGCGTTGACGCCGGTGGAGGGCCTTGACTGGATGGGCCGAGGACGCGTTGACGGCGGTGGAGGGTCTTGAAAGGACGGGCTGAAGAGGACGGCGGTCATGGAGGCGGAGGTATGGATATGGCCGAGGGCGAAAAGAGGTGCAAGTTAGTGGTGGTCTACCACCCGGATTTCGCCGTCCATGGGTACCCGGCGCTTCGGGAGAGGATAGCGCCGGCCTTCGAAGAGCTCAGGTCCCGCGGCATCCTGGAAAGGGAAGGGGTCCGCCTTCTGGAGGCCGTCCCGGCGGAGGAGGAGCTGGCCGAGGCGGTGCATACCGAGGGGCACATCCAGGGTGTGAAAAGGAGCGGCTATTACCGGGTGGCGCTGCTCTCCGCGGGGTCGGTGATCATGGGCGCCGAGGAAGTGGCACGCGGGAGGGCGGAAGCCGCCTTCAGCTTCACGGGTACCGCGGGGCACCACGCCTCGCGGGACGGCTTCTGGGGCTTCTGTTACCTCAACGACGTGGCCATGGCCCTGCTCCGTCTGCGCCGCGAGGACATGGGGAGGAGGGTGGCCGTGGTGGACATCGATCCCCATTTCGGGGACGGGACGAGGGACATCCTGGGGGATGACCCCGGGGTCCTGCACGTCAACTTCCATTCCGGTTACGTGATGGGCAAGACCGACGGTCCCCACAACCTGGACCTGGCCCTCCCCCATGACGCCGGGGACGCCCAGTTCCTGGAGGCCGTGGAGAAGGCGGTGGCGGCGGCGGAGGAGTTCCGGCCGGAGTTGCTCTTCGTGGTCTTCGGCCACGACAGCCACCGCGACGATTACGGGGCCTTCGAGCTCGGAGACGGGGTCTACCGGGAGTTCGCCCTGCGTTTGAGGAGAGCTTTCCCCTCGGGAGTGGTCTACGTCCTCTCCGGGGGAGCCCGGCCCCACGTAGCCCGGCGGGCCATAGGAGACGTGGTGGAGGTCCTGGCCGGGTGAATGAGGCGGAAGGTGAGGGCCATCATTCCCATTGCGGCTTCGATAGCCCATAATCGGCGTGGGAGTACGATGTCCAAGGATCCCATGCGTGGCGGTCGGCCACGGCGATGGTTGGAGGCGCCATGGATCGGACAGGGATTTATTTCCATCCCGGGATGTTGTGCCCGGCCTGGCGGTACGTGGCGGGCGCGCGATCATTGCGACTCGAGGGCCATGGTAATGGTTAGAAATGGGAACGTGGCGGTGAAGCAACGGTGGAACCCTGGGGCGGGCGCGTAGGTCGAATTCTGGAGATACCATTTTCCGGTGGCTGGACAAGGTTGAGGACGGTAGAGATGGGACAAAAGCGCAAGGGCCGGGTCTTGGGGTTATCGTTCCCCGGGGAGGCGAGGAGCAAGCCGGGAACGGCCTTTCTGGCCGTCTTGATGTTTTCCCTCCTGTTGTGCGGCATGTTGCCCACCCCATTCGGGTCGGCGCCGTCGAGGGCTTACGCCGCCGCCCCTCCCCGCGTGGCCCTGACCTTCGACGACGGCTACGGCTTGGACCACCGCATCCTGGAGTTCCTATCCTCGCAGGGGATAAGGGCCACGGCCTTCCTCATCGGGTCCTGGGCTCAGCGTAACCCGTCCCTGGTCAAGGAGATGGACGCCTTGGGATGGGATATATGCAACCACACCCAGAACCACACCCCCCTGACCAGGGTTCCCGACCCCCAGATCGTGGCCGAGCTGAGCGCCTGCCAATCGGTCATCGCCTCCCTTACCGGCCAGCATTGGCCGCTCTTCCGCCCCCCAGGGGGGTTCATCGACGACCGGGTGCGGGCGGTGGCCGCGGCGGCGGGATATACCACGGTGATGTGGGACCTGGACAGCGGCGACTCCCGGGGAGTGGAATACTCGGTGGCGGAGAGGACGGCCTTCATGGTCAACGCTTCCCGCGACGGGAGCATCCTCCTCTTCCATTTCGGGGGAAAGCACACCTACGAACTGGTGGTGGGAGTGGTGCAGGGACTGAAGCAGAGGGGTTTCTGCTTCGTGACCGTCCCCGAACTTTTCGGTTGGAAGAACATGGTAAGAGGGGGCTCGTCCGGGCCGGGCATGACCGCCCCCGCCCGCCGTTTCCTTTTCCCCGAGGGTACCACGCGCCGCGGCTTCGCGGAATGGATCCTGGTCTTCAACCCCAACCCGGAGGAGGTGGTGGTGAGGCTGGATCTGCGATCCGGCAGCGAATCGCGGGAAAGGGAATATAGTATACCTGCGCTCCGCCGCGTATCCATAAACGTGAACCGGGAGTTCCCGGGTCGCGACGAGGTGGCGGCAGTCCTGGAAGCGAGCGGGGAAGTGGTGGCCGAGAGGACGGTATATTTCAACCGGGGATCCGGTTTCACCGGCGGCTTCACCTCTCCGGGATGCACCAGGCCGTCCGTTCTCCATTACTTCGCGGAGGGGGCGGCCCTGGAGGGGTTCGAGGAATACCTGTCCCTATTCAACCCCAACCCCGGGGATGCCGGGGCCGAGGTGGAATTGGTGAGCGGGGGGACTTCGAGGGTGCAAAAAGTGGTCGTCCCGGCACGGCGAAGAGTGACGCTGGGCCTGAAGGGACTGGCTCCCGGGGCGGAATATTCCCTGGTCGTCAGGTCGGATGCTCCCCTGGCAGCGGAGAGGTCCCGCTATTTCGTCTTCGATAAACTGGTCACCGGGGGGAGCGTCACCGCTGGTGAAGCCCTGCCACGGCCGGAGTGGTTCTTCGCCGAGGGCACCACCCGGGAGGGCTTCAACACCTTTCTCGCCGTTTACAATCCTTGCCTCGAGTCCACCTGGGTGGTGGTCCACGCCCGTTGTGCCGACGGCAACACCGCGGAGGAGCGTTTCCTTCTTCCCGCGCGTACCAGGAGGACCCTGTCCCTCGACACCATGCTGCCCCCGGGGATGGATTTCGTGACCCAGGTGCGCAGCCTGCTCCCGGTGGTCGCGGAGCGGTCCTTTTATTTCCGGGAGAACAACGTCATCGGCGGCGACGGTTCACCGGGGACGGGAGAACCCGCGGAGAGGTGGTATTTCGCGGAAGGGTGCACGCAAGACGGCTTTTCCGAGTGGCTGGTGCTGGAAAATCCCTGGAAGCACGAACAGGAGGTGGGGGTGTCCTATTACACGGAGAACGGCACCCTGGAAAAATCTTACCTGATCCCCGCGGAGGGAAAGGTGGTGGTGGACGTCTCCTCCGAGGTAGGCCATTGCCGGGAGGTGTCCATGGAGGTCATCTCGTCTTGCGGGGTGGTGGCCGAGCGCTCCATCTACTTCGAGGCCGACTTGGGGTTATGAATGGGGTTGTCGTTGGGGTTATGACCTCCCTGCGAGGCCCTGCGAGGCGCGGGTAGCTGGACCGACGAAAAACGCTTTCCGAGATAAAGAAAGGCATGCGAGAAGTTCGGATGCTCGTGCGGAAAGTGATTACCCTGCCTTGAGGGTGTATTTAAGACCGAAAAGGCGTCAGCAAATCCGCAACCGGCGTTTTGTGCCTTGGGGGGCGGAACCCCTGGGACCCGCGGGCACGATGCTGTATCGTTTCATCAGGCGCTTTTAAGGTTGGAGATGATCGAGAGACCATGGAGGACTTGTATCGAGCTTCCGCTCGGTGATGATAATATCTTGATAGCGGAGGGCGTTTAGCTCAGCGGGAGAGCGCCTGCCTTACAAGCAGGAGGTCGTGGGTTCAAATCCCGCAACGCCCACCAGTAAGAAGCCTGGCCGTAGGTTTGCCCCGGCCAGGTTTTGATAAGGAAGGGACGAGTTTGGACCTGGGCAGTAGCTCCCGATTTCGGTTGCCGGTCGTACCGCTTCACGCCATGCTTCTCTTGAGTAAGCCAGGACTGCGGTAATCCGGGAATCCCTGCCGTGCCCTGAGAATTCGTCTGGTTCGGCGGGGGCCGTTAACCTATGCATTATCCGCAGCCGGGGGTGAGGTTTTCGGGCTTGTCCTTCAAATATTTCGAAACGACCTTTCTCACGTTTCCCAGGCAGCAGGAACCCTGAGGGTTGTTCGCTTCACAGCCGCATCTACCGGCCTTGACGTGTTCGGAAATAACGGATATCGCCGAGCTTTTACCCGTCTCCTCGATCTCTCTTCTTATCCGGTTCCGCGTCCATCCGAAGCAGTAGCAAACCGGACAGTCCCCGTCGTCTGATTTTTGAAATACCGGAACCTTGAGTTCGCTTATCTTGTAGAGACTACCATGGTGATTGAAATAGACCACGTCGCATTCCCTGTTCGTGCACATGTGGTGGTCGGCTTGGGGATCGAGCCTGGAGAGCGCTTCGGGGACCAGGAGACTCTTAAGGGTGATGACGGGCACTTTCTTGCCCGTTCCCTTGCATGCCGGGCAACGGGTGCGCGCGCCCGCACCCCCTTGAGCATCTGCGGCACAGCAACACGAGTCTCTCATGAGTCCCTCCATATCATGCCTCACTAGCATGGGTTTTTCACATAGCGACATTATACGATCAGCGTTGTTTTCCAAGAGGTTCTATGCATAATGGAAAAGCGGTAAAACATTTTATTCAGTTCTTTCAGCCCAGACAGGAGACCGTTGCGGTCCACACGCTCGGGCCCCCTTTTTCTTCCTTTGCTGGCCGGGCGCGGAAGAGGAAGGCAGCGTAAAGGGCCAATCGGTCAGATATACCAGGTGGAGTCGGAGAGGCCCTTCTCGTCGAGGAGCCTTTTCACCCGGCCCTGCCATAGGTGGTAGTCGGAGCAGGAGGGACCCATCCTCTCGTGCATCCTCTTTCCGAAGGTGGGGATGCCGATTCCCAGGTGCTTCTCGATCTGCGCCTCCGTGCACAGGTTCACGAATTCCTCCGCCGCCCGGAGGGAGCGGGGGTTGCGGGGGTCGAACATCACGATGACCTCCTGGTGGCTCAGGTGGCCCGTCCTCTCGTAGAGGCCGCCCCAGGCGGTGAAGGACAGGTCGTCGAGGAACAGGCCCTGGGCCACGAAGGGTCTTTTCAGCTCCTCGCCGGCGGCGGATTGGGCCACGGCGTGATCCCAGGCCTCGCAGGCCCCGAAGGTGGTGGTAAAACCTCCCACCGGCCGGAAGGCGGTGGGGGTGAGCCCGTTGCGAAGGAGGTTCCACCACACCATACGGTGCACCGGCGGGAGGAGGCTGAAATCGAAGAGCACCCCCTGGGCCTCCTCCACGATTCCTCTCAGCACCTTCTCCTCGTACCGGAGGCTCGCCTCGCTTTCCGCGAAGAGGATGACCTGGAACTGGTGGGCGGAGGCGTTCAGGGCTGCCTTCAGGCCGGTGCGTCCGGCGAGCCTGCGGAGAAGGCGGGGCGTAAGGACGGCCAGCATGGAGCCCTGGGAATGCTTGCACAGCATGTAGCCTATCTCCGCCTCGGCGATCCGGTATCCCGCGTCGGCGTAGCTCTCGGCGGAGGGGAACACGCACTGGAAGAACTTGAGGTTGGGGGGAGCCTCGACCTGAAGGCCCATGGTCAGGCCACGGATCTCGCCGGGCTGGGGGCCGGGCCAGGGATGCAGTTTGAGGGCGCAGGCGGTGAACACGCCCAGCCCCCCGGCGGCTCCCCTCCAACCCCGCACGAGGCCCCTCAGGGAGGGTCCGGGTCCGTCCCCGCAGAACCATCCCTGCCCCGACCCCAGGGTTCCCAGCCTCAGGATCTCTCCGTCGGGCAGCACCCATTCCAAGGCCAGCAGGTTCCTGCCGCTGTAGCCCGTGGCCAGGCCCGTGGCCCCGTAGCCGTCGAAGGAGGTGGCGCTGGCCAGGGGGGAGGTGTTGGACCCCGCCCCGATGATGTGCAGGTTGAGCCCCCGCTTGATGACCTCCGCCTGCACCTGGGCGCAGATGGCGTAGGGCTGTACCACCACGTACATGTTCTTCTCGTCTATCTTCAGGATGCGGTCCATGCGCCTCAGGTCGATCTGGACCACCCCCTCCTCACCCGGCCCGGCCCACGCTCCCCAACCGGTGGAAAGGGCCTTGAACTTCAGCCCGTGGCGGTTGCAGGTCCTCACCACGGCCTGGACCTCGGCGGTGGAAGCGGGTAGCACCACCGCCGACGGGCGGGGGATCCAGGGAAAGTCCTGGGAATGGTTTTGAAAGGACTGGAAGGCGTAAGCGTCGAGCACCGCCGGATCGCGGGATACGTTCTCCGCGCCTACGGCGTCTTCCAGTTCCCGATAGGCTTCGTCGGGTATCATGGCCAATTCCCGCTGGTCACGCGAGGCCTCGCCTCGTCCAGTGAACCCCTCCCGCACCCCGCCGCGCGGTTGATGGTTTCTTATCCATTATGGCCCATAAACGCCGAATCATGTACCTTGAAGCCCTGTTTTTGAATTGGTGATTTCCGGAAGCTGTCATACCCTGCCCCGAAGGGCTTTACCGGTTTGATCGCCGTTTTGCGCTATCAATGGCAAAGGCGCAGCCTTCCTCGCGAGAAAAGGGCGCCCTGTCGCTGGGGTCGGTGATTTTCGGAAGCTGTCATGCCCTTCCCCGAGGAACGTGTCTGCTTGTTTGCCATGGGCCGGTATCGCTGGCAAGGTTTGATCCCTGTAGCTGGAGCACGTCGCAGGAAGCCAGAAGGAAAAGATCGCCATGGACCGGTATCACTGACGAAGGTCAGTCCCGCCTGGTGAGAATCAACATCCTACCTCGTGGAGGAGGCCTTCGAGTCCCCTGGGTAACGGGTTGGCGAAGGACGGCCTTTTCTTGGCCCACCCGTCGTGTTCGCGTGGGTGGCGGCCAGCCTCCGCGCCCCCTTTTTACCCGCTTCCCAAACCCGCCTTGCGCCGGATGGCAACGAACGGTTGAACCGATGGGGAATTCGGATATAATATTGAAAAACTTTTTCCGGGAAGAGGAACCGGAAAACACAGGACAAAAGCCCAAGAGGAGCTTACTACATGCTGGAGATAAGGTTTCACGGCAGGGGAGGCCAGGGAGCGGTCACCTCGGCTGAGCTGCTCGCCGTGGCGGCCATAAACAAGGGCATGTACGCCCAGGCCTTCCCCAGCTTCGGGCCCGAGCGCCGGGGAGCCCCGGTGGTGGCTTTCTGCAGGCTGGACGACAAGAGGATCCTCCTCCGCGCCAAGATATACGAGCCCGACGTGGTGGTCATACTCGATTCGGGGCTCCTCACCCTCATCGATCCGGTGGAGGGGCTGAAACCGGACGGCATCCTCATCATCAACACCAAGAAGTCCTACGAGGAGATCATGAACGAGTGCCGGTTCTCCTGCCGGGTGGGCACCGTCAACGCCGACCAGATAGCGCGGGAAGAGCTGGGGCGGGTGATCGTGAACACCACCATGCTGGGGGCGGTGATAAGGGCCATCGGGCTGCTGGGAGTCGATGACATGCGGGGGCCACTGCTGGAGCGCTTCGGGCCCAAGCTGGGAGAGAAGAACATGAGGGCCCTGGAGCGGGCCTATCACGAGCTGGTGTTGAAGGAGTAGGCGGTCATGGCCAAGCCGATGGAAGAGATAAGGTGGCAGGACCTGGAAATAGGGGCGGTGGTCAGCGAGCCCGGCTGCTCCAGGGAGTACAAGACGGGGAGCTGGCGTTCGATGCGCCCGGTGGTGGACAAGGACCAGTGCATCCGCTGCGGCGTGTGCTGGCTGTACTGCCCGGACGCGGCCATCGACAGGTCCGAGGAGGGGCATTTCCAGGCCGACCTGGACTACTGCAAGGGGTGCGGTATCTGCGCTCGGGAGTGTCCAGTAGGTTGTATAACCATGGTCATAGAGGAAGGCTGACATGGCCAAGGAACGCAGGGGAATAGAGATATCGTTGGCCATAGCGGAGGCGGTGGGGCAGGCGGATTGCGACGTCATAGCGGCCTACCCCATAACCCCGCAGACCCATATCGTGGAGCACCTCTCCGAGATGGTGGCCGACGGTCACCTGGACGCGGAATTCGTGCCCGTGGAGAGCGAGCACTCGGCCATGAGCGTGTGCTGCGGCGCGGCCGCCGTAGGCGCCCGCACCTTCACCTCCACCAGCTCCCAGGGGCTGGCGCTGATGGCGGAGATATTCTTCATCGCCTCGGCCATGCGGCTGCCCGTGGTCATGGCCCTGGCCAACCGCTCCCTCTCCGCGCCGCTTTCCATCTGGAACGACCACACCGACACCATGATGGTGCGCGACGGCGGATGGATACACGTGTTCGTGGAGAACGGCCAGGAGGCCTACGACCACGTCTTCTGGGCCTTCCGCGTGGCTGAGGATCCCGCCGTGCGCCTGCCGGTGGCCATAAACATCGACGGCTTCATCCTGACCCACGTGATCGAGCCCATCGAGTTCGAGGACAACGAGTTGATCAAGCGCTACATTCCCGAGTACAGGATGGAAAAACCTCTCCACCCGGACAACCCGGTGTCCATGGGATGTTTCGCCATGCCGGAGATGTACACCGAGGCGCAGATGGCCCGCGAGAAGGCCCTGGTGGGTTCCTATGCCACCTGCATCAAGGGATGGGAGGAATGGGCCGCCCTCACCGGGAGGCGATACCATCCCATCGAGACCTACCGGGCCGAGGACGCCGAGTACTGTATAGTGACCATGGGCTCCCTCGGAGAGACGGCCATGGCGGCCGTGGACGAGCTGAGGGAGGAGGGAGAGAAGGTCGGGGTGATCAAGATCCGGCTGTGGCGCCCCTTCCCGTTCGAAGATTTCTACCGAGCGGCGGATGGAAAGGACGCCTTGGTGGTGTTGGACCGCGCCATAAGTTTCGGTGGCCCAGGCGGCCCGGTGGCCCTGGAGGTGAGAAGCGCCATGTACCGCAGGCCGCACGCTCCGGTGGTGGTGAACTACGTGGCGGGACTGGCCAGCAGGGACGTCAGGGTGGAGGATTTCAAGGCCATCATCCTGGGGGGAAAGGCCAAGGCCGCCGCGGGCGACACGGCAGGGTTCACACTCTACGGCGTGCGCGAGTGAGGAGCTGGACATGGACAAGTTCTCCGTTTACGCGGCCAGGCTGGTGGAAAAGGGCGAATATTTCGCTTCCGGCCACCGTGCCTGCCAGGGCTGCGCCGAGGCGCTGGCCGTCCGCCTGGTCATGAAGGCCCTGGGGCGAGACACCATAGTGGCCATGGCCACGGGGTGCATGGAGATCGTTTCCTCGCCGCTTCCCACCACGGCCTGGGAAGTCCCCTGGATCCACGTGGCCTTCGAGAACGCCTCGGCCGTGATCACCGGCTGCGAGTCGGGTATGAAGGCCATGATGCGCAAGGGGAAGCTTCCCCCGAAGAAGATCAACTTCGTGGCCATGGGAGGCGACGGGGCCACCGCCGACATCGGCATGGGCCAGCTCTCCGGGGCTCTGGAGCGAGGGCACGACTTCATCTACGTGTGCCTGGACAACGAGGCCTACATGAACACCGGCATCCAGCGCTCCAGCGCCACCCCCTGGGGCGCCAGCACCACCACCAGCCCGGCCGGCAAGCTGTCCAAGGGCCAGCACACCCAGAAGAAGGACCTGCCCAAGATCGCCATCGCCCACAACATCCCTTACGTGGCCACGGCATGCCCCAGCTTCCCCTTCGACCTCATGGAGAAGGTGGAGAAGGCAGCGGCCATCGAGGGGCCGGCGTACCTGCACATCCTTTCCGTGTGCCCCACGGGATGGCGCATCCCCTCGGAGGAGGCCATCAGGTACGGGCGGCTGGCCGTGAACACCTGCGTCTTCCCGCTCTATGAGTGCGAGTACGGGAAGTACCGCCTCACTTATCGGCCGGACCCCATCCTGCCCGTGAAGGAATACATCGAGGGTCAGGGCCGCTTCCGGCACCTGACGCCCGAGGACATCGAGGCCATCCAGGAACGCACCACGGCGGAGTACCAGAAGCTGGTCAAGCTCAGCGAAGAGGGTTGAGGGTATGACGGAGATGACTCAGGACCTGAACCGGTTCGACCGCATCATAGACCGTTACGAGAGGTCGGAGGAATCGCTGCTGGCCATCCTCCAGGACTTCCAGCGCGAGTTCCATTACGTCCCCGAGGAGGGCATACGCCGCCTGAGCGAGGTCATGGGGGTACCGGCGAGCAAGCTCTACGCCATGGGCACCTTCTACAAGGCCCTTTCGCTCACCCCGCGCGGCAGGCACACCATAAAGGTCTGCACGGGGACGGCATGTCACCTCAAAGGCGCTACCCAGATCCTGGAGACGCTGGAGCGGGAACTGAAGGTGAAGCGCAACGGGACCACGGAGGACGGGGAGTTCACCCTGGAATGCGTCAACTGCGTGGGGGCCTGCGCCATGGCGCCGGTGACCATTGTCGACGAGGTATATCACGGACAGACCCGCCCATCCAAGATCATGGATATGGTCAAGAAACAGGTTGGGGGCTAAAAGTATGGGAGCCATCAACTCCATAGAGGAACTGGAGGCCTACCGTCGGGAGCTCGCGGCGGCGGCCAAGCCGGACCTGCCCACGGTGCTGGTATGCTTCGGCACCGGCTGCCAGGCCAACGGTTCCAGGCTGGTGGCGGAGGCTTTCACGGAGGCCATAAAGGAGCAGGGGCTCCAGGTGGACGTGAACATCGGCATCAAGACCACGGGATGCCACGGGTACTGCGAGAACGGGCCGCTGGTGGTGCTGAGGCCCCAGGACATCCTCTACCTCAAGGTGAAGCCGGAGGACGTGCCGGAGATCGTGGAGGAATCCATAAAGGGCGGCCGCGTCGTGGAGAGGCTGGTCTACCGGGACAAGGTCACCGAGGAGCTCGTCCCGCGCTACAGCGAGATCCCCTTCTACAAGCACCAGCTCCGCATCGCCCTGAGGCATATAGGCACCATCGACCCCACCAACATCGACGACTATATCCTGGCGGGTGGCTACGCCGGGCTGGCCAAGGCCCTCACCATGAAACCGGAGGATATCATCTCCGAGGTGGAACGCTCCGGCCTGCGCGGGCGCGGCGGTGCCGGTTTCCCCACCGGGACCAAGTGGCGTTCCTGCGCCAGGGTGGATAGCGACGTCCGCTACGTGATGTGCAACGGCGACGAGGGCGACCCGGGCGCCTTCATGGACCGCTCCATCATGGAGGGAGACCCGCACGCGGTGATCGAGGGCATGATCATCGGCGCCTACGCCGTAGGTTCGCACCAGGGATATATCTACGTGCGCGACGAGTACCCCCTGGCGGTGCGCAACCTCACCCTGGCCATCGAGGCGGCGCGCGAGAAGGGCCTGCTGGGCGAGAACATCCTGGGGAGCGGCTTCTCCTTCGACATCAAGATCAGCCGCGGCGGCGGCGCCTTCGTGTGCGGCGAGTCCTCGGCGCTCATGCGCTCGGTGGAGGGCAACGTCGGCGAGCCGCGCGCCAAGTACATCCGCTCCGTGGAAAGGGGCCTCTACAACAGGCCCACCGTCCTCAACAACGTGGAGACCTGGGCCAACGTGCCCGAGATCATCCTCAAGGGCGCGGAATGGTACGCGAGCATGGGCACCGAGGGTTCCAAGGGTACCAAGGTCTTCTCCCTGGTGGGCAAGGTGAACAACACCGGCCTGGTGGAGGTGCCCATGGGCATCTCCATACGCGAGCTGGTGGAGAACATCGGCGGGGGCATCCTGGGGGGCAAGAAGTTCAAGGCGGTGCAGACCGGCGGCCCCTCCGGGGGCTGCATCCCCGAACGCCTGGCGGACCTGCCCATCGACTTTGACAGCCTCACCAAGGCCGGGTCCATGATGGGGTCCGGCGGTATCATCGTCATGGACGAGGACACCTGCATGGTGGACGTGGCCAAGTACTTCACCGGCTTCCTGGTCGAGGAGTCATGCGGGAAGTGTACGCCTTGCCGGGACGGCCTGCCGCGCATGCTCGACCTGCTCACCGAGATCACCGAAGGCCGTGGCACCGAGGAGCACCTGGCCATGCTGGAGGAGCTGTGCGACCTGCTGACCTGGGGGGCGCTCTGCGGCCTGGGGACCTCGGCCGCCAACCCGGTGCTCTCCACCATCAAGTACTTCCGGGAGGAATACGAGGCCCATATCAAGGACAAGAAATGCCCGGCCGGGGTGTGCAAGGCGCTCATCACCTATTACATAGACCCGGAGGCGTGCACCGGCTGCCGCCTCTGCGCCAAGAACTGCCCGCAGAACTGCATCACGGGCAAGCGCAAGGAGGCCCACGTGATCGATACGTCCAAGTGCATCAAGTGCGGCGTCTGCAAGGACGTGTGCACCTTCGACGCGGTGAGGATCTCGTAGCATGGAAAAGATAAGCGTGGTCATAGACGGGAGGACCTTCCAGGCCGAGAAAGACACCTGCATATTGGAGGTGGCGCGCCGGAACGGGATCCACATCCCATCCCTTTGCTACAACAGCGAGGTGACCTCCAGCGGTGGCTCCTGCCGCGTATGCCTGGTGGAGGCCCACCAGGGCGGGAGGATGAGGCTGGTCACCGCCTGCAACTACCCGGTGCGCGAGGGCCTGGAAGTGAGGACGGACACTCCTCTGGTGCACAGGATACGCAGGGGTGTGCTGGAGCTGCTCCTGGCGCGCGTGCCGGATTCGGAAGTGATAAGGGAAATGGCCGCCGCAGAAGGGATCACCGAGGCGCGCTACCGCAAGGACGAGGGCGAGAACGAGCGTTACAAGTGCATAGCCTGCGCGTTGTGCACCAACGTCTGCGCCGAGGTGGTGGGCGTCCACGCCATAGCCATGGTCGGGCGCGGGGCGGACAAGAAACCCGCCACCCCCTATGACAAGCCCTCGGACGTGTGCATCGGCTGCGGTGCCTGCGCTTACGCCTGCCCCACCGGGGCCATCTCCTTGAAGGAGCAGGACGGCGTGCGCCGCATATGGCACAAGGATTTCAAGATGGTCAGGTGCAGCGTCTGCGGCACCCCTTACATCCCCGAGGCCCAGGTGGACTGGATAGTGAGGAAAACGGGCAAGGACAGGTCCTTCTTCGACAAGTGCCCCGACCACCGCTGATCCCCGCCCTTGCTTTTTCTTTCCCCATGGGTTATGGTTGAGGCGCATTGGTTTTTGAGGTGTTACGTTGAAGCGTCCCGAGGAGACCGGCTCCTCGGGACTTTTTTGAAGCGAAGGAGGTGAGACAGTGAAGATATACGTGGGAAACCTGAGTTACTCGACGGATTCGGAGGAGCTCCAGAGGGCTTTCGAGAAGTTCGGGACCGTGGATTCGGCGGAAGTGGTCATGGACCGCAACACCAACCGCTCGCGCGGTTTCGGTTTCGTGGAGATGCCCGATGACGGCGAGGCCAGGGCGGCCATCTCCGGCCTCAACGGAAGGGAGATGGACGGCAGGACCCTCAAGGTCAACCAGGCCAAGCCCAGGAACGTGGAGACCAGGAGCGCTTACCGCTTCTGATCCCCTAGCGGCGACAACCGTGACCCGAGGGTTGCCGACAGAATCCGGAAGGGGCGGGTGAGAACCCGCCCCTCTTGTTTCCGCCAGTCCCCGCTTCCCTCCATGCAGGTCCCCAGCCCGTTTATACGAGGTGGAGCGGGTCCGACGCCGGTGATGACGGTAATCCCTTTCTTTCTTTCCCGCGGGATGACGACTGAAGTTGACCGGCCCGAAAACGGGGTCATATCATGTTTTTGCGCATCAACAGGAGCATGGAGGTCGAGAGATGGACAAGAAACCGGAGGAGAAGGCCGAACTGCTCATGGAGTTGGCGGAAGCGCCTCTAACCCGCCTGGAGGCGGAATTGGCCTTCCGGCACCTCTACCGCCACCTGGAGGGGGATCTCAAGAGAAGCGGCGGGGAGCTGAGCATCCTGGACGTAGGAAGCGGCTTAGGGGAGGTGGCCCTGCGTTTCGCCGCCCTGGGACACCGGGTCACCATGCTGGAGCCCCAGGCCTGCCTCCTTCGGACCGCCGAGGAACGGGCGCGGGAGCAGCTCCCCGATCGGGCTTCCTACCTGCGTTTTCTCAACGAGCGCATCGAGAACCTCGAGGAGTGCATCTCCGAGGATTTCGACCTCATCATCTGCCACGAGACCATCGAGTACGTGGATGATCCCCTGCGGGCCCTGAACGTCATCACCAAGGTGTTGCGCCCCCGCGGTAAACTATCCCTGGTCTTTTTGAACCGTTACGGGTTCATCATGGAAAAGGTCATCATGGAGGGCAACATCCGCCTGGCCATGGAGGCCTTTGATATGGAAGATTTTCCCACTCCATTGCACAGTGGGCGAGGTCACCTTTACTCCGACGCCGAGATCCTGGCCCTGCTGGACCCCCTGGGCTACAACCTCGAGGGACAGTACGGCCTTCTGGTCTTCTCCGAATTCGTGGACTGCTCCCTCTTCGAGGAAGGCCAGTGCTATAAGGGGTTGATCGAGCTGGAGCTGAGAGCGGGCCAGGAACCCCACCTCAAGGGGGTGGGCAAGTACGTCCAGCTGATTTGTTCCAAGGCCTGACACTCTCCTTTCCCTGCCAGGAGTTTTCCGGGAAAGTCCGGAGAATATCGCACGGGTTTCGCCCCTCCACCCCCGAAACCCGTGGCCTGGAGGGAAGTTACGCGGCACCAAAGCCGCATATCCTGGGGAGAGGGATTGGAAGTTTTTCCCATGCAAGGGGAGGTGGTCTTCGCTTTCATTCTTTTTCCCGCTTGGCGCGCATCGGCGACGCCGCGTGCCCTTGTGGCCGTGTTCTCAGTGTCCCATTTCCCGGGGAGCCGTTTGCGGCGGGAAACGGCGCAGGGAAGCGGTTAGGCCGTGGATCCCCCTCTTGACCATCGCGTAGGTCAGAAGCTGCTGGTAGAGGCTCTGATCGGCCAGGTCGCGCCAGCGCAATTGCCTCCGGGTGCGGGTCAGGAAGAGCATGGGGATCCAGGTTCCCGTGTTTATGTAATACTTCCCCTTCCTCCCTTCCAGGACCGGCTGCATCTCGTTGGAATAGTAGCGGTGGTCGTGGCCGAAGATCACCACGTCTATGCCCTGGTCCGACAGGAGCAGGTCCCGGGCGGCCACGGAAAGGGCGTCCTCCCGGGTGGCCAGGGGATCCAGGTGCAGCCCGTCCTCCCCTCCCCCTTCTTCCTCGGATTCCTCGGCCGGGAGATGGTGGCTGAGCATCTCCGCTTCCTCCAGGCCCTGCAGTTCCACGCGGGCCCTGCCGGTCATGAAGCCCAGAGCCCTTCTCAGGGAATAGCCCCAGGTGTCCAGCCGTCCTTCACGGCTCTTGGTCCGCAGTTGGCGGCTTTCCCGGAAGGGAGGAAAGCCCACCTTGGCCATGAAGCGGGCCAGCTTGAACCCGTAAACCAGCTTGAACCACCAGCTCTCATCCTGGATGCCCAAAAATACCATGTTGGGAATGGGCCTCACGTTGTTGACGAACGGGTTTCGCTCGCTCATCATCCCGTTGGCGAAATATTCCAGGAAACAATTGCTCCAGCTTCTTTCCAGGCGCAATTCTCCCGTGCGCGGGTCGCGGAGAAAAGGATGGGTGAAGTTCTCGAAGGCGCTGTCCGCGTAGTACTGGTTGCCGTGCTCCACGTAAAGCCCGCCATCCCGGTAGAAACCCGTGTAGGCGAAGTGGAAGTGATCGGAATCCGGGTCTCCCATCTCCTCCAGGAGGCGCTCCCGGACGCGGGGCCAGAAGAGGTCCACGTCGTGGTTGCCGGGGACCAGGACCAGGCGGTGCCCGCTTTCCATGAAACGCCGCAGGGCCGCGAAGCAGTCGCCGTGGGCCTCCAGGATGCGCTCCAGCTTGGCCAGGGATTCCTCTTCCCTACAGCCCAGGCGGGAGAAGGGTCTGACGGAGGTCTTCTCCAGGTTGACGGCCACGAAATCCAGGAAGTCGCCGTTGATGATGAGCTCGGAGTGGCGGCGCTCACCTATGGTCTCCAGGAAGGAACGGAAGGAAGCGTCCTGGTTGAACTCATCCAGGTGGTCACCCGCTCCCAGGTGCAGGTCGCTGATCACGAACCTGGTCCTGGCCACGTTTTCCTACCTCCCCAGGGCTGAACGTCGAACCGTATGAAAGTATAGCATCGGAACCGGGCGGGAAGGGGCGCGCGGTCTTCGCGGGCTTTCCGCGCCGGGGTGGGAAACCGGGCCTGGTGGGGCCCGGTGAGCCACCGGGCGTGGAGGTTTCCCCCGGGTGCAGGGGCATCCATTCGGTGCCTCGGCGGGATCCGCAGGCATATGCATCCCCCGCTCCTTATCTTAAGGGATATTTCGCTTCCGGAGTTGGCGGTCCGGAGGGGAGGCCGATTATACTTAGACCGAAACGGTCACCGGAGGCCGGAGGGAAGCGATAAGGATCCACCCGCGTCCCGGGGTGGTAGGGGCATGCCGTCGGAATAGCGCCCGTAGACGAGGGTCACGGGTTACCCTTGTGCTGGCCAAGTGGATCGTCCAGGGCGATGCCTCCATGGCTCGGACGTTGGATGATGAAGGACAAGAAACCGGGTTTTTAAGCGGCTTATGGGAGGTCCAGAGATGGGCTGCAGGGTGGGGAAAATCGTGGAGTTCATGGAAAAGATCGCTCCCCCCGAATTTGCGGAGGACTGGGACCGCGTGGGGCTGCAGTGCGGTTCGCCGGAGTCTCTCGTGGACACCGTCCTGGTGGCCCTGGAAGTGAACCGCGAAGTGGTGGAGGAAGCCCGGGAGAGAGGGGCGGGGCTGATAATCTGTCACCACCCCCTCATCTTCGAGCCCCTTGCCCACTTGCGGGAGGATGGACCACCGGGCGACCTGCTCTGTTCCGTGGTCCGGTCGGGCCTGGCGGTTTACGCAGCCCACACCAACCTGGATGCGGCACCCCGGGGAGTGAACGAGGCCCTCGCGGAAACACTCGGCTTGCGGGATCACGCCCCGCTGGGAGAGGGACCCACCAGGCCGGCCTGCAAACTGGTGACCTTCCTGCCTCCCGAGCATCTCGCCCCGGTCAGCAGGGCCCTCTTCGAGGCCGGTGCCGGGGTGATAGGGAAGTATACGGGTTGTTCCTTCCGCTCCCGGGGAACGGGGACCTTTTATGCCGGGCGGGATACCAGCCCGGCCTACGGGGTGAAGGGGATGATGAACGAGGTGAGCGAGGTCCGCCTGGAAGTGCAGGTGGAGGAGAGGCTGCTGGAGGCGGCCCTGCGGGTCCTCCTCGACGCCCACCCCTACGAGGAACCGGCGGTGGACGTCTATTCCATACGGGTGCCGTCGGGACGCGGGATGGGAAGGGTAGGTGAGCCGGAAAAGCCCATGCGGCTGGACGAGCTTGCGGAGCTATGCCGGGAGCGCCTGCAAAACCCGGCCGTACGCTTCGCCGGTGGTCCGGGACGGGAGTTGAGGAGGGTGGCGGTATGCGGCGGCCGCGGGGCTCACCTGGCGGCGGAGGCCTTGCGGGCAGGAGCCGACGCATTGGTGACCGGGGACGTGAGCCACCACCAGGCGGTGGCGGCCTTGAGCCTGGGCTTGGCGGTGGTGGATGCCGGACATTATCATACCGAGAGGACCGTGGTGCCTCACCTGGCGCGCATGCTTAGCGAGATGGCGGAGGAAGAAGGGCTGGAGGTGGAGATCGTCGCTTCCCGCGTGGATACCTGTCCCTGGAAGGTCGGAGGTGCGAGTTGAGCGAGCTGGAGTCGCTGTACCAGGTTCAGCAGCTGGACACCAGGATATTCGAGTTGCGGGAGAAGTTGGAGAACAACCCCCTCAAGGAGGAGTTGGAGGGCCTCCGCGGCCAGGAGCGGGAATGCTCGGAGGAACTCTCCAGAGTCGAGGAGGACTTGGAGAGATCTACCAGGAAACAGGCAGCGCTGGAGGACGAGATCCGGAGTCTGGACCAGAAGTTGGCCCGGGAGGAGAGCAAGCTTTACGGCGGCCAGGTCACCAATCCCAAGGAACTCCGGGGGCTACAGGCCGAGGTCCGTTCGCTGAAGAGAAAAAAGGACGAGCTGGAGACGAAGCTCCTGGAGGAGATGGAGGGACAGGACGGCGTGAAGGCGAGGGCCGAGGAGCTGAGATCCCTGGCCCGGGAGCTAGTAGCCCTCATCGAGGAAAAGGAGGGCCTCCTGGAAAGGGAGTCGGGAGAGTTGGCCTCCGAGCTCGCGGAGCTGGAAAAGGAAAGGGAGAAATGGGCTTCCAGGGTGAGCGAGGAGGTCATGCGGCTCTACGAGAAGATCCTCGCCGCCAAGCAGAACCTGGCCGTGGTAAAGGTCATCGACGGGGTTTGCCAGGGATGCAGGGTGGAGCTGCCGGGGAAGGAATACGACCGCTTCCTGAAGACGGAAGGCGTCTTCCGTTGCTCCAACTGCGGGCGCATACTGGTGCGGTAAACCCGGAGCCCCGGGGGGGCGAGGTCGTTGGAGAGGAGAAAGAGCAGGAAAAGCGTGGTGGAACCGGCATTCCAGGGAGCCAAGCACTTCGATGAGCTCCATGTCTTCATAGACGGGGCCGCCCGGGGCAACCCTGGTCCGGCGGCCATAGGCGTGGTCGTCCTTACCCGCCAGGGACGCCGCGTGGCCGCCTTCGGGGAGGCCATCGGTGAGGCCACCAACAATTTCGCCGAGTACACCGCGCTGGTGCACGCCCTGCGCCTGCTCTCCGCGTACGAGGTCGACCGCCTGCGCATTTACGCCGACAGCGAACTGGTGGTGCGCCAGATACGCGGCCTGTACCGGGTGAAGGAGAGATCCCTGCGCAGCCTCCATTCCCAGGTCATGTCCATGCTGGGGCGGTACCGCGACTGGAGCATCCAGCATGTGCCGCGCGAGGAGAACCGGGAAGCGGACCGCCTGGCCAACCGCGCCCTGGACGAGGCGGGCAGCTCGTCGCCCGTCGAACGCCCGCGTGAAGGGCAGCCGGAGGAGCAACCTACCCTCTTCCCCGACGAGGAGGAAGGATAGGGAGGTGACAAGGTTTTCGGGCCGGGAAGGCCCACGACCCTCCCTCCTTCCCAACCGGGGAAAAGCTGAGGGAAAGCGCCATTCGAGGTCCGGTAGCGGAGGTCCGCGCGCCGAGGCCCGCGCGAGGAAGGAAGGAAGGAGAGGAGGCCATTGTTCATCCTGGCCCATGCCGGTTTCACCCTGGCCCCCGCCGCCGCTGTTTCCGGCTGGTGGAAGGAAAACCGGGGATTCCGGCACGGGGCGCCCGATCTGAGGTGGCTCCTGGCCGGCACCGTCCTTCCCGACGTGGTGGACAAGGCGGTAGGGGAGGTGCTCTTCCGCTCCTATTTCCAGAACGGGCGCATATACTTCCACACCTCGCTCTTCACCCTCCTCCTGCTGCTGGCCGGCCTTTGCGGCTGGGCCAGGAGGAGGGACAGCCGCCTGCTCCTCCTCTCCTTGGGTATGGCTTCCCACCTGGTCCTGGACCGCATCTGGATAGAGCCCACCACGGCGCTTTGGCCCTCCCTGGGACCCTTCCTCCGCCATCCCTCGGACCTGACCCTGGTCCAGCAGGTGCTGGAATACTTACGTGATCCCGTTTTCTGGGTCACGGAGGCCGTGGGCGCGGTCCTCTTGGTGGCTTCACTGAACGCGTTGGGTGTGGATTCGGGGACCAGCCTCGGCGATTTCCTCCGCCGCGGCACCCTGCCGGCGTTGCTTCCGCGGATGGAGGCCGGATCCGGAAACCGGTAACCGCTTCCACGGGATCCCACGTGGGCCGGTGGACCGCCGTCCCCGTGACCTCGGAGGCGGGTCGGCGTCACGCATGTGGTCGAGGGCTGACGGCGGTTATGGGAGTGGAAGTCCCCGTGACCCCGGAGGCGGGTCGGCGTCACGCATGGTTCCCGGTGGTACCTCCCACCGCGAAAACATCGTTTTCCCTGGCCTTCGAACCGGGGCCTTGGCCGAAAGGAGATGGATTGCCTCCCACGCCCCGGCTGCCCCCGTGATGCGGAGTGATGTTCGCCCACCGGCGGGTTGGGTACCCTGGGCGTTCCTCCCGTATCCATACCGGAAACCGGAAAAGTAAGGGGTCAGATCCCCGCCCGGGAGACGCGAGGTCGCGCCCCGTTCGCCCCGCGCTTCGTCTTGTCCACCATGGGAGGGGTGTTAAAATAGGTGCGTCATGGGAACGGCCTATCTTCTAAGACACGGAGAGACCGAGTACCACGCCCAGCAGCGCCTGTTGGGTCGGTTGGACATCGGGCTCAACGAGAGGGGACGGGAACAGGCCCGGCGGGTGGTCGAGTTCTTCCGTGGCCTGAAGCTGGACGCCGTGTATTCCAGTCCCCTGAAGCGCTGCCTGGAGACGGCGGCCCCGGTGGCCGAGGACCAGGGGTTGTCCATCCAGATAATGGAAGGGCTCATGGAGGTCGACATGGGCGAGTGGGATGGCCGGACCTTCGAGGAGCTCTTCCGGGAGGAGGGGGAGCTGGTGGGGAAATGGATGCGCAACCCCTCCTCGGTGGCCATCCCCGGGGGCGAGGATTTCGGGGCGGTGCGCGACCGGGTGATGTCCTCCGTGAGGGAGATCACCTCGCGCCACCCCGGCGACCAGCGCGTGCTCGTGGTGACTCACGGGGGACCCATACGGGGCATCCTCTGCGAGGCGCTGGGCATGGAACTGGACGGGATGTTCCGCATACAGATAGACCTGGCTTCCATCTCCGCCGTCAAGTATTTCGACGGCGGAATTCCCGAGACGGCCATGGTGACCCTGGTCAACGAGACCTACCACCTGCGGCGAGGCTGATCGGCGCGGGGTGCACGAGGGACACCCGGGGGAAGGCCGGGTAGCGCGGAGACGGGCCGCCGGCCGAGCCGAGGGGACCGCTCGGGCATAGATTCCCGAGCCCATCATGCGGAAGAAGAGCTCTCCAAGGGATGGCCGCGGATTTCCCATGCCAGAAGGCAATGGATAAGGACCGGGATTGCTACCGGGAAAGATGGAGAAGGACACCGAATACCTGCTTTTCGACTTGGACGGGACGCTGGTGGACACCATCCGGCTCATCCTGCGCGCCTTCCGGGAGACCTTCAGGGCGCTTGGACTTCCGCCCCGCGACGACCGGGAGATGCTCCTCCAGGTGGGGAAGCCCCTCTATCGGCAGGCGCTGGACATCGACCCGCAGAGGGCGGACGAGATCTTCCGGGTCTACCAGGAGATGTACGATAGGTATTACCAGGAAATGGTAAGTGAATATCCCGGCGTCCGCGAGGCTTTGGCCGGGTTGAAGGAACGCGGATACCGCTTGGCTGTGGTCACGTCCAAGCGCTATTCAAACGCCGTCATGGACCTGGAGAAGTTCGAGCTCCTCCGGTACCTGGACGAGTTGGTGACCGCCGAGGACACCGAGAACCACAAGCCGGACCCCGAGCCGGTCTTCAAGGCCCTGGAGAAGCTGGGAGGGAGCCCGGGGAAAGCGGTGTTCATAGGCGACAGTCCCTACGATATACGGAGTGCCCACGCCGCCGGTGTGCGTGCGGGGGCCGCCGCCTGGGGTCCTTTTCCGAGAGAGGTGCTGGAGGCGGAGAATCCCGATTACTGGATACCGGACCCGCCTTCCCTGCTGCGCATCTTCCCTTGACCGGGAACCGGGCCGAAGACACGCGCTTGAAGAGGAGAACGAAATGCGAGACAGCGAGGAGTTGAGAAGGACGCTACGGCGCATAGACGGAAGGGGCTACAAGGCCTACAAGGATATCGAGGGCCAGTACGATTTCGGGAGCTACGTCCTGTGGATAGAGCACGTGCAGGGCGACCCCTTCGCTGCCCCCAGCAACGTCATCGTCAGGGTCCCGCAGGAGAAGGCGCGCTTTCCCCGCGACACCTTCTCCAACCGCAGCAGGGAGATCGGCTTGCGGGATTATCTCACCCGTAAGTTCCACGACCTGGCGGAGCAGGTACGGGAGGGGAAGAGGGGAAGCGGCAAGAGCGGGCTCATAGCCATTGACCGGCCCCACCAGGAGATACTGGAGAGGACCTCGGTCCTGGTGGACGAGAGATGGGTGGAGGCCAGGATTGCGGTGGGCCTCCCGGCTTATGGGCGGAGCATAGCCGGCCGGGAAGCGGAGGAGATGTTCTTCCGCGAACTCCCCCACATCGTGGCCGGCTCGCTCTTTTTCGACAGCTTGGACCGGGGAGCCCTCTACCGTCACGTGGAGACCAACGAGGACGCCGACCACTTGAGGGGCAAGCTCAGGGAGATGGGGCTGGCGGCATTCCTCGCCGACGGCGCTATCCTGCCCCGCAGGAGCGGCGTGGACCCGAGGCCCCTCACCGCGGGAAGGGTGATCCCCTTCAAGTCTCCTCCCTCCCTGCGGGTGGAGGTGGAACTCCCCAACCGCGGCCGGGTTAGCGGCATGGGCATCCCGGCGGGCATCACCCTGATCGTGGGCGGTGGGTACCACGGGAAATCCACCGTGTTGAACGCCCTGGAGCTCGGGGTATACAACCACATCCCGGGGGACGGCAGGGAGCTGGTGGTGGCCGACCCGGGAGCGGTGAAGATCAGGGCCGAGGACGGACGGCGCATCGAGAAGGTGGACATCTCTCCCTTCATCCGCGACCTGCCCTTCGGCCAGGACACCACCGCCTTCTGCACGGACAACGCCAGCGGAAGCACCTCCCAGGCCGCCAACATCATCGAGGCCCTGGAGGTGGGCGCCACCCTTCTGCTCATCGACGAGGACACCTCGGCCACCAACTTCATGATCCGCGACGAACGCATGCAAAAGCTGGTTCCCAAGGAGTTCGAGCCCATCACCCCCTTCATCGACAAGGCGGACCAGCTTTTCCGGGACTACGGGGTCTCGGTGATCCTGGTCATCGGTGGCTCCGGGGATTACTTCGACGTCGCCCACCACGTGATCTGCATGGTCAATTACGAGCCGCGCGACGTGACCGAGCAGGCCCGGGCCATCGCCGCCGACAACGTGGCTCGCCGCATGGCGGAAGGGGGCGCAACCTTCGGGACCCTGAAACACCGGGTCCCCCTGGCTCGGAGCGTGGATCCCCAGAGGAGGGGCAAGGCCAAAATCCGCGCCCGCGGGGTACGGGCCATCGAGTTCGGGGGCGAGACCATAGATCTGTCCAGCGTGGAGCAATTGGTGGACGAGAGCCAAACCCGGGCCATCGGGCATGCCCTCCATTACGCCACCCGCTACATGGACGGCAAGGCTACCCTGCGGGAGGTCGTGGATAGGGTGATGGGAGACGTGAGGATGAAGGGGCTGGACGTCATAGGTCCTCCCAACCGGGGGGACTATGCCGCCTTCCGCGCTTTCGAGCTGGCGGCGGCCATGAACCGGCTGCGCACCTTTACCGTGAAGGCCTGAACCCCGTGCGGCCATTCGTTGACACCCGGCCCGCGCCGTGCTAATTTAATCCTCGTCCGCGCGCCGTGTCTTACATAGCGATTGAGGCTTCCTTTTGTATCCACGGCCTTCCGCTTGCTTCGCTGCACATCCAGGCGACATCCTTTGGGTGAGGGCCTTCCTCGGAGTTGTCCGTTTACCCCTCCCAGGACGCGCGCCATCTAGGGAAGGCCCTTCACCCGCTGAAAAACCCGCGGCTTCCGGGCTTCCCTACGTGGTGCCGGTTCCGGCGGATAAAAGGGTGACAAGGGGAAATAATGAAAAGGGGGCGGACCCGGGCGCCGATCAGATCTAAGTGTCGGGCGGCAAGCAGGTAATGACGGGTAAGGGGAAGGAAAGGAGGAGGCCATGCCCTATTTCCAGGATATCCAGGTCTTCTACGATCTCCTGACGGGGGTCTTCGACGCCCTGATGAAAGATCCCCAAATACGCCAGAAAGCCCTGGATTCCAAGTTGCTGGTCAAGTTCGTGTACCGCAACCCGGAAGGGGAGTTCTGGGTGGACTGCCGCGGCGACGAGGTGAAGGTATATCCCGGGGGGCCGGGAGAGGAAATGGCCCCGGACGCGGTGATGACCATGGAGCTGGACACTGCCCACCGCTTCTGGTGTGGGCAACTCAACCTGCTGGGAGCCCTTTCCAGCGGGGAGATCGAGGCGGAGGGCTCCATGCCCCGCCTCCTCAAGATGCTCCCGGTGATAAAACCGGCCTACGACGTATACAAGGACCTGCTCCGGGAGAAAGGCCTGGAAAGCCTCATCGTGGAGGAGGAAGAGGAGGACTGAGGTTGGATACGCCGCGCCTGGTCCCGGAACCGGCGCGCGAGTCACCGTGCCGAAGGCCGGGACCCCCGGTGCATGGGCGCGAAATGGAGAACCCTTGACGACCGTTGCCCGGTGACCACATTGTAGCTGTCGGATGGAGGTCGAGACCTGCGGGGGTGAACCGGCGTGCCCACCGATCCCTGGGCGGGATGGCTGGATGGGGTGGAGAGGGAGGTTTCCCGAGATAGGAGGGCTACGCTTCTGCGAAACCAGGTCAGGGACCGGGTGTTGTCGCAGGCCGGCCTGAGGCCTGGTGCGGTGGTCGTGGACCTGGGATGCGGCCTGGGGCTTCTTGCCCTGGAGGCCGCACGGCTGGTGGGGCCGGAGGGCAGGGTTTATGCCGTGGACTCGGACCGGGAAGCCCTGGGCAGGCTGAGCATGAGGGCGGGCGAGGCCGGGCTGGCTCACGTGATCCCGGTTCACGCGGACCTCACCGGACTCCCGTTGCCCGCGGGAGTGGCGGATGCGGTGGTAGCCAGGTCGGTCCTCTCCTACCTGGAGGAGCGCGGGAAAGCCCTCCAGGAATGCTTTCGCGTCCTCCGACCCGGAGGCAGGCTTTCCATCTGCGAACCCCTGCTGGCCGAGGAGGAGCTGTGGGTGGATTGGGACCTACAGCTTCCGCTTTGGGAGAAGGCCATGGCCATTTTGAGGACGGGGCATCCGGCCTATTCCTTCCGCCGCGCTGACCTGGTTCGGGAGGTCCGGGAGGCTGGATTCAAGGAGGTGGATTCTTTCGTCTGGTACGCGGACGTGACGCGCCCCTTCCTTGACGCGCGGGAGACGAAAAGGGATCTGGAGAGCGATCTTCCGGGCCGTCTCTCCATTCTGGCAACACTGCGGGCCGGTGGGATGGGCGAGGAGGAGATAGACCTGCTGGTGCAGCGGTGGGCCGAGGAGTCGCGGCGTTTCTCCTATCGCGACATCCTCCCCTGCTGTTTTGTATGGGGGAGGAAGGGCGAAGAGAGAGAAGAAGCGTCCTGACGGCCTCGAGGGGCGAAAAAGCCGGGTGGTGAAGGGGGTACCTCGCGAGGCATGGAGAAAAGAGGTGCGATAAGGGAATATTTGCCATTTTGTCACCGCCTCTCAGGTCGGCGGGATCTTCGATTGCCGAAAGGTTTTACCCCTTGGAAAGCCTGAGAGGCGGGTTTCTCCACCAGGGAAAATGTCCCGGATGCCGTGGAGGGTAGGGAAAGCGTGAGCGAGGAGGGACGAGGATGAGAGGTTTCAGCGGGAAGTACCTCCTGGTTGACCTGGCAAGCGGAAGGATGGAGGAAAGGGGCATAGGGGAGGATGTCTTCCGCAGGTACGTGGGAGGAACGGGGTTGGGCGCCTACCTGATGCTCAAGGAGTTCGACCCCCTGGTGGACCCCCTTTCCCCCGGAGCGCCCCTCATGTTCCTCGACGGCCCCCTGACGGGCACCAATTTCCCGGGAAGCGGCCGCTCCTCGGTGGTGGCCCTTTCACCCCTCACCGGACTCTGGGGGGAGTGCAACGTGGGCGGGGCTTTCGGCGCGGCCATGAAGCTGGCCGGTCTGGACGGCGTGGTTCTCACCGGGAAAGCGGAGAGGCCCGTGTACTTATGGATAGACGGCGGGAAGGCCGAGCTCCGCGATGCCTCCCATCTCTGGGGCCTGGACACCTACGCCACCCACGAGAGGCTGGAAGGGGAGCTCGGGGGTGGCGGCGGGCTGGTACGGACCATGCAGATAGGCCCCGCCGGCGAGAAGGGCGTACGCTTCGCCAACATCGTGAACGAGATGGGGAGCGTGGCCGGCCGTTGCGGCCTGGGAGCGGTAATGGGGAGCAAGAACCTTAAGGCCATTGCCGTTCGCGGCGGGGGCAAGATGGGTTATGCCCATCCGGAGAGGGCGCGCGAGGTCCGCAAGGCTATTACCCAGAAACTGGAAAATCACCTCCTGGCCCAGACCCTCCATGAGATGGGGACCAACGGCGCCCTGGACACCGGTATGCTTTCCGGCGACATCCCCATCCGCAACTGGAGCGTGGGGGAGTGGATGGAGGCCCTGGACACCCTGAACTCCTTCTACTACAACGACCACATCCTGGTGAGGACGGTGGGCTGTTACGCCTGCACGGTGCGCTGCAAGAGGGTGGTGAGGGTGGAGGAGGGGCCCTATTCCATGGAGGAACACGCTGGCCCGGAGTACGAGACGGTGTGCATGATGGGCACCAACCTCCTCAACCCCAGCCTGGAGGCGGTGGCCAAGGCCAACGACCTGTGCAACCGCCTGGGGATGGATACCATAGCCATGGGCTCGGTCATCGCCCTGCTCATGGAGGCCCAGGAGAGGGGCCTCCTATCGCCCTCGGAAACGGGCCTGGATTTCTCCTGGGGAAATATGGAAACCGCCTTGGAGGCCATTCGCCTGACCGCCGCCCGGGAGGGTTTCGGAGATCGCATGGCCCAGGGGTCGCGCACCCTGGCCGGGGAGCTGGGGGCTCCCGAACTGGCGGTAACCGTGAGAGGACTGGACTTCCCGGCCCACGACCCCCGGGGGTTCCACGGCTACGGGCTGGGTTACGCCGTGGGGGCGAGGGGTGCATGCCACCTGAACACCACCAACCTCCTGGTGGAGGGCGGGATGGCCTCCTGGCCGGAGATCGGGCTCAAGGGCCCCTTCAAGGGGATGACCAGCAAGGGCAAGGCGGAGCTCACCTGGAAGTGCCTCTCCGTGGGCCAGCTTTTCAACTCGCTGTGCATGTGCGAGTTCATCGGCGCTTTCCTCTCCCTCAACGAACAGGTGGAGATGATGCGCGCCGCAACCGGCTTCGACTGGACCCTTGAGGAGCTCATGGAATGCGGCTGGAGGATATGGTACCTGAAGCGCCACATCCTCAACCTGCGCGGCTCGGGGCGCAAAGACGACGTCCTACCCCCCAAGGCCCTCACGCCCACACGCGAGGGGGCCAACGCGGGGTCGGTCCCGGACATGGAATTGATGCTCGGGGAGTTCTACCGCCTGGCCGGCCTGGACGAGGAGGGAAGGGTCCCCCCGGAAAAATTGGTCATCGACCCCTGAGCCCGGGACGACCGGGCTTTCCCGGCCACGCGGATCGTAGCCGTTGCGGCCTTGACCCTCCTCCCGCATTTGGCAAGCCGCATGGGACAGGCCGCGTTACTTTTCGATATCCAGGATCACGCGCAGGGGGCCGGTGACGAAGTGCAGGTAGTGGCGTAGGGGTTCGCTCGTGGAAATGACGAAGGTGGTCTCCATGGAGCCACCGCCCATTACCCTTTTGATGGCCCTCACCTTGGGGTCCCCGAGGTGGACCTCTTCCCCGATTTCGTCAAACTGGGGGTCGGAGACCTCGGGCCCGAGGACGAAGATCAACAAATGGTTCTGCACCATGTCGTACCAGGTCTGGGTGAGCGGCAGGGTGCTCACGTCGGTGCCGTCGCTCTTGTGGAGCTCGAAGACGATCCGGTAATAATCCGCGTGGTCCGACCACCGGACATCGGTTATCACCAGCCCGGGTACCCCGCCCGACCCGATGGTCTGTCCTTCCAGGCTGAAGGAGATGCTCTCGGTACCGGTTTCCGTTCCCGGCTCTCTTTCCTCGGCTTCCGCTCCCTCCCGCGCCCCTTCCCCTGGCCCGGCTGTCCTCTCCTCCTCGGTGCCCTTCTCCTCCACCTCGCTGGCCGTTTCCTTCTCCTCGCTCACCCCAGCCGGCTCCGACTTCCCGCAACCAAGAGGAAGGACCGCCGCCAGGCAGAGCAGCAGGACCGCCGAGCAAGCTATCCACCTGTTAGTCCGCCCCATTGCCTTACCCCCTTTCCGCTGGATCAGCGCTTTCCAGATGCGGATTCGAGTTGGTTCGCGATTTTCCCCTGCTCAAGGCGACCTTAACCCATGGAGGAAGCGCTTTGGGAGCTATTCGGTTTTGATAGCGGATCCCGTTCAAAATTATAACACCGGAAAGGCGGGCATAAAACGCGATACCTCGGGATACCAAACGTGGTACCGTGGAATCCAGCGAGGGGATCTCCTCTTATTCCCGTATTACCTTGTTTTTCCAGGAAGATGCGGTGGTCCCTTTTCACCCTGAGGGCGCCTGCGGAATCGATCCGGCATCCGTTCGATGGTTGAACGAGCAGCGTCCAGTCGGTATCCATGCGGCGCGTGGATGCACAATGAAGTGCGTTCTTGAAAACCGCCTCGCCTTTCCCGGGTTCCTGGCGGTCGGCAGGACCGGTAACCCCACGCTCATCCCAGGAGGTTGGCCACGTAGAGGGCACTTCCCGCCGCCTGCTCCGTCCCCACGCCCCGCGCTCCGGCGTCGGCTCCCACCAGCCACAGGCCCTCGACCGGGGTCCGGGGCGCGGGCTTGTGGACCCCGGTCTGTCCCACGCACTGGGCCAGGCCGATGCACTCACCGGTGGGCTTGCCGGTGATGGAAGCGGTGTGGGCGATGTGGGTGCGCATCTTCCACTGGATGTGGGACGAAATTTTGGGAAATATTTCCATAAGCCTCTCTTCCGCCCGGTCCAGTATGCGCTCGCACCATTCCACGTTCTCCCGGTTGACCTCGATGGGCCCGGGCACCCCCATGATCACCAGTTGCTTGCCCGGAGGAGCGGCATAGGGATCCCACTCCGAGGGCAGGGGAGTGAAGAGGAAGGGGTCCTCCGGGACGCCGCCCCTCTCCAGGTAGTCGAACATGTGGTCGGGATCCAGGTTGGGGATGTTGAAGAAACTGGGGGCGGGAAGGTCGATCACCCGTCGGTCGAGGCCGAACTTTGCGGTGATGAAGGAATAAGAGTACTTCAGGCCCTTGACGTAGGCCACGTAATCCTCCGGGAAGTTCTCCTCCCCGGCCAGCTCCACCGTTCGCTTTATGCCGGCGTTGGAGATCACCAGGTCGGCGGGGATCTCCTCGCCGTCCGCGGTGACCACCCCGCGCGCCCTGCCTTCCCTAACCACGATGCTCTTCACCTCGCAGTTCAGGCGCAGCTCGCCCCCGTCGCGGAGGAAGGCGCGCAGGAAGGAGCCCGGGATCTCGCGGGAGCCGCCCCGGGGCACGCCGAGGGTCTTCTTTTGGAATATATTGGTAACACACCACAGGAACTCGCCCGCGCTGACCTGGTGGTAGGGGACCACGGTAAGGAGCATGGCAAGGGCGGCCATGCCCTGCAGGACAGTGCGGTCCTCGGTGATGCGGTGCAGGAACTCCTGCAGGCTGATCTCGTCCAGCTCCACGAGGTAGGATGGGTTCAGGCGGGCGATCTTCGCCGCCGCGAGAAGGGATTCCAGGAAGGTGTTCCTCTTGGAGGCGCGGTAAACCTCGTTCTGCAGGGCGGTCACGCCTGGGCTCACGTTTTCCCGGCGCAATAGCCTGTCCCGCAGCATCTTGATCTGCGAAGCGGCATTGCTCAAGGCCATGCGGGGGTCGAAGGGGCTCTGGTAGAGGTTGATGCGGTATTTACCGCCCACGAGGAGGTGCTCGCTGGGCTGGGCGGCCAGCCATTCCAGGTCTCCTCGCACCCGGCGGTTGATGTCCCCGTGCTGGCCGGAAGCCCCCATGGAGAACATGTGCACACCGGAGTCCACCAGGAATCCGTCCTTCTCGAAGGACCAGCACTTCCCGCCGTAGAAGTCGTTTTTTTCCAGCAAGGTCACCCGGTGCCCCCTGGCCTGCAGGAGGGCGGCCACGCCCGCTCCTCCCACTCCCGAGCCTATGACCAGTATCTTTTTCCCGCCCACAGCCATCCGGTCACCTCCCGTTGCTCTTGCGGCGCCTATCCGCTTACTCCACCTTTGCCCTGACCAAGGACCGGCTGGACCCGGTCATGGAAACAGGTTCCCGCATCCCGGCATGAGTTACCGGCCTGTCCCGGGCCGCTCGCGTCCACTTCTCCTCACCCACCCCCGATATTCACCGCCCCCTCCACCGCGCCGCGAAACCCTGGCCGCGCCGGCAGCGGGGAAAGGGCCTTGGTCATGGGAAAAGGTTCCGGAACCCCGGCACGTACTCAACCAGTACCCTTTGGGCCAGCTTTTTCCTGTCGAAACGATGGAAGAGGGCCCGGAACCCCATCACGTTCAAGGAAACCGGCACCAGCTCCTTCAGGCGCGCCGCGCAGTAAGCCGAGTAATACGGGCTAACGCACCTGCGGAATTCCCTCCAGGCCCTCTCCCGGTCCTCCACGGCCAGGGCGGCTATCTTTCCGGACACCAGGGCACCGTGCAGGCCGAAGAAGGCAAAGGGATCCATGGCCCCGGCAAGGGTGCCGGCCAGTATGGCCCTCCCGGCGAAGAGGCGCGGCGTGCGGATGGAGGCTGCTGGCACCGGGAAGGTAAAGTCGTTCCAACGCGGGATCTCCAACCCCTCGAAGCGGGCAACCTGTTCGGCGAAACGATCGCGGTCCCGGAGGGATATGGGCCGGCGACGGTTGAAGAGGTGCACGTAGAGTAGGCCCCGGAAAGCAGCTACGTACCCGTAATCGCTGGTGTAGGTGTCGTGGTACATGTGCACGAAGTTGAGCCCGGGGTCGCATGTGCCTCGGTAGGTGAAATGGTGGGATGTGAGGTAGGGCACCCCGAAGGCGTCGAATCCCTCGAAGTGGAGGCCGGTGGCCACGATGCAATGGGGGTAATACTCCCAGAGGTCTTCGGGGGAGAGTACCGGCGAGGAGAACCGGAATTCTACGCCCGCTTCCCGGGCCATCCGGTAGAGGTGGCTGTCCAAGCTGGTCTCCCGGGGTCCCCTTTCGAAGAACCAGGCCCGGATGAGTCGGGGATCGAAGGCGTAGGCCTTGCCCCCGGCGATCTCCAGCATCTCCTGGATGGGCTCCACTCCGGGCGAGATGTCCATGTCAAGGTAAGCGCACAATTCCTCCAGGTTGAGAGGGCTGCCCTGGCAGGAAGGGTGGTAAAGGGGAGAACCTCCCACTCGTTCCTCCCTCTCCATCACCAGCACCTGGTGGCCCCTTCGGGCCAGGGTGATGGCGGCCACCAACCCCGCAAGCCCGGCCCCCACTATCTTCACTTCGGCCATCGCTCCTCCCCCCTCAACCGTTAGGGTAATCGGCATCTCCAGGCTCAAGGCCACCGCCAGTCGCCTCCCGCCGCGGTGGCCGCGGTCCGGGGTAAAAGGCCCCAAACCCGTTTCTCCGGGTCCTACCATAGCGCAATATGGCCAGGTACCGCGTTCCCATCTCCAACCAGGAACAGCATGCAGGCCATCTTGCCGAAACCATGGTGGGGCTGTCTAATCCCTCGCCTTTCTCCTTCGCCTTGCCGGTTCAAGGGCCGCGAGCGATCGCCCCCGGGCCCCCGGAAGCCGTGAAACAAGGGCGTACCCTAATGAAAACAGAACAAGAACCGACTTGATATCGAATCATCTTTTAAAAATCTCGCCTTTATTCCATCTCTTGTAATGCACATTTTCGGCGCTTTTCCGCTTGACAACCCTTTCCTTGTCTACCTATAATCCAAATATAGATGACTGACCAGTCGTTCATGAAATTATATAATATATGGCGTAAAAGTATGCAATAACCACCCGCACAATAAATTTGGGGGCGGCGGAAAAGGGGATCCACGGAAAGGGAAAGCTTTAGGGCGCCAGGTGGGGCAAGACGGACCTTCGTCACCCCGCTGCCCGCGGAAAACCTGGTCTGTATCGGGAGCCGTTAAGAGGCCTCGCGGATTCTTGAGGAGGGAGGGCCATGGCGGTGGGCACCGTTCTGGGGGAGATCGAGGATATAGTCGGTGCGGAAAACGTCAGTCGCGAGCCATCCGCGGTCAAAAGGTATTTTCAGGAACCGGTGGGCGAGGTGCGGCTGACCTTGGTGCGGCCGGGAGACGAGTACGAGCTAAGCGAGGTGATGGCCGTAGCCGGCCGGGCCGGGATGCCCGTCTATTCCGTGCGAAGGGAGAAGATGGAGGGACCTCCACCGCAGGGGCAAGGCCTGCTCATCGACCTCTCTCGCCTTGACGGAATAAAGGAGATAGACAGGCGCAATCTCATGGGGCATATATACGCGGGAGTGACCTACGAGCGCCTGCAGGAGGAATGCCTGAAAAAGGACTGCAAGTTGCTGTTGCCCGCCGCCGCCGAGTCGCGTTCCGTGTTGCGTTCCTACTTGGACCGGGATATCCTCAACGGTAACGCGGTGTATCGTTTTCCCAACCTTTCCATATTTCACGCCGCGCTCTCCGACGGCCGCATCTGGGTATCAGGATCACAGCAGTTGACGGCCGAGGGGATAGCCGATTTCCGGGAGGACCAGGGGCCCCAGTTTTCCCTCTTTTTCGGGGCGAGCGAGGATATCTTCGGCATACCTTTCTACGGTATCGTTTACCTGTATCCCCTCCGGGAAGAGCGCCGCGTGCTCCTTTTCGGCTTCGATGCCCTGGAGCCTGCCCTGGAGCTGGCCTACAAGGTGAACCGGGAGGAGCACTGCTTCGAGTGCGTTACCGCCAATTCCCGCTACCTCTCCGTGCTTCTGTCCGGCGATGTCGACGGGGCTGAGGACCTGCGCTCCAAGCTACCGGCATGGGTTACCGCCCTCAGCCTGGAACACCACGTGGAGCTGGTGGACCTGTGGGAAAAGTACGTCAGGGCGGACGCGGAAGCCCTTGGGGCGCAGGAGCTGGACGGTGACCTGGCGGCGGCCATGGACGCGCAGTTCAAAAAGCCCTGGTACCTGTTCGACCGGGATTACCTGCGAGGCCGGACCGCTTTCATCAGGCATTACGACTTCAAGAGGCGTGCCCCCGCGCTGCTTTCCGGGCTCCGGGAACTGGCCTCCGGCAAGGGATACCCGGCCGAAGAGATCGGCCAGGCCCTGATCCCCGTCTACTTCGGCGGCTCCTTCTATTGCGAGACCGACCTCTACTTCCGCCCCTTGGACGAGGGGGAGAAAGCCCGGGTGGAGGAGAGCGTTCGCGAGGGCTACCGTTACCTGCTGCAGGAGTCGAGCTTCATAGACCGTCCCCGGGGAGAGGTTGCGGAGATGGTCTTTGCCGGGGCCAACCCCGGTTACCTCAAGGTGATGAGGATCTTCAAGAACATCGTGGACCCGGCGGGTATCATGAACCCCGGGCAGCTCCTCAAGGGGGTGTGAGGGATGAAAAAGCGCATCACCGCTCCCCGGGAGGTCCTGCACGAGCTCCAGCAGGACTACTTCATCTGCACCAAGTGCAAGATCTGCCAGGCGGTTCATGTCCAGTTCTGCACCGATTCCCGATTCTGGCGCAACTGCCCTTCCGGGACCCGCTTCCGCTGGGACGCCTACTACGCCTCAGGGAAGATGGAGATCGCCCGTGGGCTGCACATCCACGAGATCGAGCCCTCCGATTCCCTCCGCCACATCCTCTACACCTGCATGCTATGTTCCTCCTGCCAGGAACAGTGCTGGGAGGTAAAGCAACTCCACCCGACGCGGGTCTTCGAGCTCATGCGGGAGAAAGCCGTGCGCGAGGGCTGGGGTCCCATGCCGGAGCACGAGCCGCTCCGCGAGAGCCTGGAGAAGAACGACAACCCCTTCGGAATGGAGGCCGACAAGAGGGGGGAATGGGCCAAAGGCCTGGACCTGAAGCGCCTTCCCGAGGAAAAGGCGGAGGTCCTCTTCTACGCCGGGGATGCCTATTCATCCGACCCGTCCCTCTTCCCCGCCGTGCGCGCCGCGGCCCGCATCCTGCAATTGGGAGGATTGGACCTCGGCATTCTAGGTGCCGAGGAGAAGAGCGACGGCGCGCTCATGCTCCTTCTCGGGGATCGCGATTTCTTCGAGACCTTCGCCTTCGACAACCTGGAGACCTTCAACTCCCTGGGGGTGAAGATGATCGTCACCCCCGACGCCCACGCGGCCTGGGTCTTCAAGGAGGAGTACTCCAGGGGGCTGGACCCGGAGATCAAGGTGAGGCATGTAAGCGAGGTCCTGGACCGCATGGTACGGAAGGGAAACCTGAAGCCGCGCGAGGAGGTGTCCCTGAAGGCCGTCTACCACGATCCCTGCAAGCTGGGAAGGCGATTCGACATCTACGATCCCCCGCGCCGCGTGCTGCAGGCCATTCCGGGCCTGGAACTCCTGGAGTTCCCGAGGGCCGCTTTCAACTCCCTGTGCTGCGGGGGAGGCGGCGGGGTGCCCTACGCCTTCCCGGACTACGCCCTGTGGACGGCCAAGGAAAGGCTCTACGAGGCCGAGTGGACGGGAGCGGAGGCCGTGGTGACCAGTTGCCCCTACTGCCTCCAGATGTTCCGCAAGGCGGTGGAGGCCACCGGCAGTTCCCTGAAGATCTACGACCTGGCCCAACCGCTGCTCATGTCGTTGGGAGAGGAGGTGTAGGGAGATGTGGGTACGGGATGTGGCCAAGGATATCAAGGAACGCCGCATATCCGGGATAATTTTCCAGCACGAGGCCGAGCCGTTGCACAACCGCCCCCAGGACCTGGCCCGGGCCAAGGAGATGCTGGCCGAGGCGTTGGGCGAGGAGTGGGTCACCGATGACCCGGTGATCCTCATCGGTTACTCCCGCGACCAGGCGCCGTTACCCGCTCAGTACCCCCACCTGGTGGTCATGCCCGAGACCACGGAGGAGGTGGCGGAGGTCTACCGCATCGCCAACCAGTGTCGGGTGGACGTGATCCCCATGGGCACCGGACTCACCACCATGGCCCTGCACATCCCCCTCTACGGTGGCGTCATCATGGACCTCCGGCGCATGGACAAGATCCTGGAGGTTGACGGGGAGAACATGTACATGGTCATCCAGCCGGGGGTGAACTACCTGGCGGCTCAGGTGGAGGCCCAGAAGGTGAAGTGCCGGGTGCTCAACCCCTCCACGGCGGCCACCGCGGGGGTGATCTCCAACCATGCCTTCTGCAATATCAATACCCTGGCCTCCAAGTACGGTTTCGGCATCGACAACATCATCGACATGACCATGGTCCTGCCCGACGGCACCATCTTGAAGACCGGGCCCGCCGCATACGGCGCGGTGAAGGCCCACGTGCCGGGACCGGGGCCGGACATGGCCTCCCTCTTCCGCTATGCCTTCGGCACCCTGGGAACGGTCACCGAGATGACCCTGCGGCTCTACCCGGAGCCGGAGCACATTTACCAGATATTCCCTGCCTACGAGAAGGACGACCTCAAGTGCGTCATCGACGTCCTATACAAGGTGGCCAACGAGAACCTTACCCTGGAACTGGCCCACATGCAGAACTCCTTCTTCGGCATCTTCGTGGGGGCCACCAATGCCCAGGCCAGCGCCATCGCCGGGACCTTCCCCCGCAACAACCTCTTCACCATTTTCGCCGGTTCCACCCCGGAGGAGGCGCGGCTCAAGGCGGAGATAATCCAGCGTGAGATCCTGAAGATCGATCCGGAATGGGAATTCTTGCCCCCGGAGGCGGTGGAAGACCTCACCTCCGATCTGCGCAGCGTGAACCTGGACCGCTGGCAGAAGTACTTCAACGTCACCGTACGGGTGATGCGGGTGCGCGGTTCATTCCTCATCGGGGCCCTCATCGGTCACCTGGATAACTTCCTGGAGGCGGAGCGCAGCATGCGCGTCGCCACCAGCGACCAGGCCGGCCACACCGACGACAACCTGCCGCCGGACGATGCTTCCACCTATCTCCAGCCCTACCACATGGGGCGTTCCGCCTACATGGAGTACGACGTCTATTCCAACCAGGGGGATAAGGACGACAACATGCGCATGTTCATGACCTACATGCGCGCCATGTTCACGGGCATCTTGGGGCACGGGTTGGTCCTGGCCTGCGGGGCGATACCCTTGACCAAGGGGATGCCCGTGCCCTTGCCGGAAGGCATGCCCAAGCTGGATGATCTCATGCCACTGGTCATGCCCAATAGCACGACCTTCACGGACACCTTCACCGCTTTCAAGATGGCCGTGGACCCCAACAACATATCCGCCCGAAGATGGGATTACGAGACCGGCTTGTGCAAGAAACTGACCCTTTGACCGGCTTACGCATGTAAGTGCCGGAGGTCGGCAAGGAGGGAGGTGATAGAAGGAGGAAGGCTGGTGTGGAAAGGGAGGCGGCGCGGGCGGCGCGCGGACGGATCGCCCCGTCGCTTCTTTCCGGCGAAGCGGAAAACGGCGATTCTGGGTTCGGGAGACCGCCCGCCGGAGTCAGTCACGGCGGGCGGTCCGGCCCGGGCCGGAGGGTTCGAAAAAGCCCTCCCGCGTGTACGGTTTAAAATCGATGCCCAGTTTTTGGTGTTCGGGGAAGACGGTCACATTGGCATCCGTGAGGCCAGTGGACTTGGGAAGCCGGACCCGATAACGTTTTCACCACTATCTTTTCGGGACAGAGGGCCAGGAAAAGGGTAAAGGCCCCCGGTGCGGATCCTTTCCTGCTTCCGAGGCAATGGGGGTCTCCGGTGGAGCGTTTTGAGGCCTCTCCCGGGTCCATAAACCTTGTTGGCAAGGCCAAACCCGGTATCCTTCACCCGCGTGGGAGAGTAATGGAGGCGAAAGGGTATTCGGGATGCGGCCCGGAGAGGAGCCGTGAAGGGACGGGAGGTCGGAGCCTTTGGCCGAGGTCATCGTGGTTGGCGCCGGGTTGGCGGGCTTGGTGGCGGCCATTAACTGTGCACGGTCCGGACACAGGGTAAAGGTCCTGGAGAAGCGGGAGAGAGTGGGCGGGGATCCGCGCATCAGGCCCACGGTGGACGTCACTCCCATGGAGCCGGAGAAGCTGGGCCGCTTCATCGGCATCGACCTGGGACCACCTTTCGTGGTCCCCACGCGGGAATTCCTGGTGGACGTTTACGGGAGGAGGTTCCTCTTTCCCGGCGAATATTTCAGCCTCCACTCCGTGGAAAGGGGGAGCCGCTCGACCTCCCTGGATTCCTATCTCTATGAAAGGGCCCGGGAGGCCGGAGTGGAGTTCGAGTTCGGGGTGGACGTCGCTTCCCGGGAGGAGTTCTCCCGCCTTCCGGCTAACACCATCGTGGCCACCGGGCTGGAGGCGGAACCTTTCCTGGCCCTGGGACGGCCCTACCTCGATGTCTTCGGATTCGTGGCCGTGGCTCCCCACCAGGGAGAGCCGCGTATCCTGGGGTACTTCGACCGGAATACCAAGTATTACCATTACTGCGCCAACCTCCACGGCACGGCATTCGCCTTGGCCTTCAATACCCGTCCCCTGCCGGATTCCGCATGCCAGGACTGGGCTGGAAGGCTCGAGGAGGAGGGTTTTCGGTTCCCGGAATGGCGGCCCCACAAAGGGGTAGTGGCCACCAGGGGGATCATCGCTCCCACCCTGTTCGCCGGGAACAAGATACTGGCTGGCACACTGGCCGGCGTGCAGGATCCCCTTTTCCTTTTCGGGGTTCACGGTTCGCTTGTCTCGGGGAAGGTAGCGGCCATGGCCATCGAGGACAAGGAGCGCGCCTGGCGGCTTTTCCGCCGCTTCACCTCCCGTTACCCATACATGTGGCTTTACAAGAGGATCTTCGACCTTCAGCCTCATTTCATGCGCCGCCCGGGATTGAGGGCGGCCTTCGGGGCCCTGTCGAGGTCCCCGGGCCTGTTCCGCCCCCTCCTGGGCGAAGCCCTGAAATCCGTCCCCGGCTTCGGGATGCTGGGATAGGGAAGGGAGGTCCAGGGATGGCGGCCAAGAGGGTGGTCATCGTCGGGGCCGGCTTGGCCGGCCTGTGCGCGGCCATAACCGCACGCAAGCTGGGCTACGAAGTCCACTGCGTGGACCGTTTCCAGCGGGTAGGCGGGATGCCCGAAGCCCATCCCTTCATCGATTCCACCCCCTTCGACCCGGTGCTCATGTCCCGTTTCCTCGGCGTGCCTGTAGGAGAGCCACAGGTGGGCCCTTGCGAGAATTTTCACGTCTACGCCTTTGGGAGGCTTTACCGCTTCAACCCTTCTTTCTCGCGCCTGCACAACGTGGAACGCGGACCCAGGAGGTCGGCCATCGACCGTTATCTCCATGATTTGGCACTGGACATGGGGGTGACCTTCGAGTGGGGAAACCCGGTGCTCAGCCGCAAGGACCTGGCCCAGTTCCCGCCGAACACCATCGTGGCCACCGGTCCCTACCCGGAGGTCTTCGAGGCCCTGCGTATCCCGCACGAGACGGCTTACGGATACGTGATGAGCGGGGTCTACCGTCCCTGGGGGGAAAGGTCCTACGCAAGGCGGTGCGCCGTGTATTTCGACCGCTACACCCGCGACTATTGTTATCTCCCTGCCGCCAACGGCATCGTGGCCGGGCTGTTCTTCGCCCGCCGCCCGGTGGGCGAGCGGCAGCGTGCCCTGTGGGAAAGGCAGATCAGGGAAACCGAGGGCGTGGAGTTCAAGACCTGGAGATTGGAACGGGGCTTTTTCGCCTCTCGCTATCCATGCCAGCCCCGACTTTTCGCCGGGGACAAGATACTGGCCGGCACCCTGGCCGGGGCCCAGGACCCGGGTACCTACTTCGGGTGCCACGGAGCCATGGTCTCGGGCAAGATAGCCGCCATCGCGCTGGAGGACAAGGCCCTGGCCCAGGAGATGTTCGAACTCTGCAACCGAAGCTTCAACGCCATGTGGTTCCTGCGCCGGGTGGCCATCAACTACATGCCTGAATTCCTCCGCAAGTCCTTGCTTAACACCGTCCTGGGATTCGTAGCCAAGTGGGAGATCTTGGGCAGGATGCAGGGGAGGAGCCTGCAGCGGATGATTCCCGGCTACCTGCTCCTGTTACACATGGATAAATATTCCAAGTACCTGAATATTTGAGGGCCTGGGACCGGGGCACGAGGTTTTCGCGTCCCCTTCGGCCGGGTGGACGCGAATGGCCCTCGTTTCTCCGGGGATGGGAATGAACGCGTAAGTCTTGGTGCAGGCTCGAAGGGGGATGAGAAGTGAAAAGCAAAGGACCCATCTACGTGGTGGGGGCGGGACTCGCGGGGCTTACCGCGGCCATCAACCTGGCCCGCCAGGGCAGGGAGGTTGTGGTCCTGGAGAAGGGGAAGCGGGTCGGCGGGATGGCCATTTACAACCCTTCTCCCCACGGCACGCCCATGGATGCGGAGGCCATGTCCCGCTATACGGGAATCGACCTCCGTCCGGCCATGGTGCCTCTGGAGGAGGGGGTTATCTCCATCTGGGGAAAGAGGTACCGCCAGAAGTTCCCCCGCAACGTGAGGGCTTGGATGATCGAGAGGGGTCCCCGCAAGACATCCATGGACCACTACCTGTACCGCCTGGCGGTGGAGGAAGGAGTGCGCTTCGAGTTCGACCAGCCCGTGGTGAGCGACCGACAGGTCAACGAGTTGCCCCGCAATTCCATCCTCGCCACCGGCCTGCACGTGGACGGCTTCGAGGCCGCCAACGTCCCCTACCAGATCCTCCACGGCTACTTCGCCAAGTGCCGGGTTCCCTGGAAAGAAGCCCGGGTGACCATGTACTTCGACGACTACACGCCGGATTACGCCTTCACCTGTTCGGTCAACGGGATAGCCTTCGCCCTGATTTTCAACCGTCACCGGCCGGTTGCCAGGTGGGAGATGGAGAAGTTCGCCGAGCAGGCAGTGGTCGAAGACGGGTATCCTTTCAGGAGATTCCAGGTACTGGAAGGAGGTGCCGCGCCGGTACGGCACTTCGGCAATCCCAGGCTTTTCCAGGGGGAAATGATCCTGGCCGGGACGGTGGCCGGGATGATGGACCCCATCCTCTTCTTCGGGATGCATGGGGCCTTCCTCTCCGGGAAAATCGCCGCCAGGGCGGTGGACGACCCGGCGGGGGCCTACGAGGAGTTCCGCCGTTTGAACATGACATTCTACCCCGTGCTCCTGGCCAAGAGGGCGCTGGACATGAGCCCGAGGGACCTGGTCATGAAGTACCCTGCGCGAATGGCCATGCGCCTCATGCCCCTTTTTGGCCCCCTGCTCATGCGCCAGGCCTTCAAGGTGAACGTGACCGGATACGGCCGCATCTAGGCTCCCCCAAAGGGATCAGGTCTTGAAATTAGATACATCCGAGTACCGAGAGAAAACCAACATCCGATTCCTTGCCCTTCTCGAAAGAGAACAAGCCATCCCTGCATAAAGATTTAAAACCTGATCCTACGTTGACCGGGGGATCGGCATCCAAGACCCGCACCTTGCCCGGCGCCTGCTTCTCTCAGGCCCCGCCGCATTCCTGCACGACCTGGCGGGCGAAGGCCCTGGCCTTCTCCAATCGTGACTCGTCCGGTTGGCCCTTGGTTTGCGGACCGTATTCGGCGAATTGGCGGTGTCGCGGGTTGTCGCTCTTGGCCAGCAGCTCGATTATCGACTGGGCCAGTTCCCCCTGGCAATCGAACATGCCCACCAGGTCGGCCTCACAAAGGCAGGCCTTGCAGTTTTCCAGGTACCGCCGCGTTTCCTCCTGGTCCTCGGGGGCGGCATGGGTGACGAAAATGGCGATCTTCTTTCCCTTGCCTTTTTCTTCCAAGAAAGCCTTGGCCTCCGCTGCCGGGTTGGAGGCGTGGATGGGGAAGCCGATGAAGGCCAGGTCGTATCCCTCCAGGCTCTCAACTTCCGAGAGTGGTTTTATCTCCTTTTCCGCCTCCAGCTGCTCGTAGATGGCTTCCGCCACCCGCTTGGTGTTTCCGGTCTGGGACAGGTAGGCTACCAGGATCTTCATGGCCACACCTCCGGGAGCTGACCCTTCGCGCCCGTCTTTTGACCGGCGCCTGCCGACATGAGGAATTGTAACAGAAAGGGTGGGAAGGGGGAAAAAGAGAGGATACGGTTGGACTTCGAGCGGCTGGATTCCGCGCGGCCTCTTCGGGACCACATCAGGGGTTCGTAAACCGGGATCGTCATACGCTCGGCAGGCCGAGAGGGCGGCCACACCTCCGCATCGCTTCTCCAGCGGGGATCGAAACCGGGATCGTCGTACGTTCGGCAGCTGCTTTAGGGGTTGAAAAAGAAAGGGAGGCCACCCCGGAGGCTGTAACGTTCCGGCAGCGCTTCGGGGTTCAAAAGGATCGACAGGCCACCCTATCGTCCTGGCAAAACAGGCCAGAACTCTTGGCCGTTTGTTCCCGGTGATCGGTCGGTTTACAATATCAACTGCGCGAGAGCCTTGTTTCTCACCATCGGCAGTGCGGAGGAAAGGCGGGATTTAGGCGAAATCCCCCGATCCCCATTCCCATCCCTGGAAAGGTGGAGGTTGTTCGCCGGTCGCGAGCTTTGAGGGGGGATCTCCGGTGAGAGGAAAGGAATACCTGCGGCTTTTTACGGGCATAACGCTCGCCTTGGCGGTTTTCCTGGCCGCCTTCGCCGCCGGCGGGTGCGGGAGCCGGAAAGGCAATTGGTGGGGGACTGGCGCCCGTGAGGGGGGAGGGGAAGAGGATGGGGTGCCGAGAGAGGGCCTTGCCAGTTTGGCCTACGTGAGCGGGGACCACGTTTACCTGGCCGACCTGGCTGAGGGAGAGGTGCGCAGGCTGACTTCCCGGCCGGGAGCCTACGCCGACCTGGCCTTTTCGCCCCATGCCGGGAGGATCGCGGCCACCCTGGTGGTGGGCGATGCCATGCCCCAGCTGGTGGTCATCAACGTGGAGAGCGGCGAGGTGACCGACATCTCCTGGAACAATCAGGACCTTTGGAGAGCCTGGAGCGGGGCCGGGGTGAAACCCTGGTACGGCACCGTTTCCTGGGCCAACGAAAAGGTCCTTTACGCCACCGCGGTGAGGGAGGAGTCGGGCCGTTTTCGCCCCTGCACGGTGAAAGTGGATCTCTCCATGCCCTCCGTGGAGGTGGTCTGCGAGGATGCCCGCAACCCGGCCCTCGACCCCGGCGGGAGCCAGCTCGCTTACGTTCGCCGTCCGGACGATTGGGACGAGGCCCAGGGGGCATGGGGAGTGGAAAGCCCCGGGGACCTGGTGATACTGGACCTTAAGAGCGGAAGGGAGAGGGAAATAAAGGTCACCATGGATGGCGTGGAGCGCGGTTACGTCTACGAGGCTTCTTTCTCCCCCGACGGAAAACATATGGCGGTGGTCTGCCTCGATGAGCCGGATACGGCGCTTTATTACACCGACCTGGAGGGCAGGGCCTACCGCGCACTCGACTTCACGGGGGTTTCCGGGAGGTTCGGGCACCCCTCCTTTTCCCCCGGCGGGGAGTGGCTCCTATACCACCTGGCGTCCTTGGGTCCCTCCGGCGAAAACCTTGGACACAAGTTGAAAGCGGCGGTCACCTCGGAAGCGGATTCCAATGCCAGGACCCTCGGGGAGGGAAGAGACCCGGCCTTTAGCCCGGTGCCCGTTGCCGGGCAGGACCTCGAGGATCTGGAGAGACTGCTCGCGGGGAGCGGGGAAGGGGACGAAGAGGCCGCCGTGGTGGAGGCCATGATAGCCTTCGTGAAGAGAAATGCCGCCCCGGGATTGGAATTCAAGATCGTCAATCTGGCCATCAGGGGAAACGAGGCCGTGGGGGTGGCCGTGTGCACCAACCAGCGCCTGGAAAGCCCCCTGGTGATTATGAGGAAGGGACCTCAGGGCTGGGAAGGGGTGGACATGGGCACGGGCATAGAGCCGCCGTCATGGTACCCTTACTGAACGGAAACAGAATCACTTAATGCCGCACAGGTGGAGTGCCGATTCCAGGGCCTCGGAGCGGTGTGGCTGGGTTCGCGAGAACTCCAGGAGGCTCATCTTGCAGGCCTGGCCGGAACCTCCACCGTGGGTGGCGGAATGAAGGATGGATCCCAACCCCCAGGAGATGTTCTCTATCAGCCGGACCATGCGCAGGCGGTGTTCCGCGGGCACGTCGTCCACACCCTTCAGGAACCGTTCCATCCAGTGGGAGATCTCCGGGTTCTTCATCTCCTTCTCCCCGGGGCAGCAGGAAAGGATGCCGCCGGTGATGTCCTCGGCCAGGCGTATGAGGTCGAAGACGGCCCGCGAGGCGTAGTATTTCGTGTTGTTGGCCAGCACCGGGTCGGCCACGTAACCCGCTCCCGGGAGCTGGAAACCGCGCATGGCGGCGGCCAGCCCGCAGGAATACATGGTCTCGGAGATAGCTATCATGTCCGCCAGCTTATCCTGCACGTGGGCTGATCTTTCCAATCCGTTGTAACGGGCCACAAGCTGGGTGGCGGCGATGAGCACGTCAGCCCATCCCGATTTGCACCCCCCGGTAGTGGGGCGATGGGATGTGCCGAACAAGTTTACCAGTTCCCCCAGGTACTCCACTTCCCCGCACAGAAAGACCCTTTCCCAGGGCACGAAGACATCATCGAAGATCACGATGCATTCATGCACCCCGTAGTAAATATTTCCCAGGTCCATCTCCGCTCCTTCCTTCCTCCGGTCGTCCTGGGACTGCCGCACGGAGATATGGACGAGACCGGGGGTATTGGCCGGCACGGCACAGGCCACGGCGTAGTCCTCGGCTCCGGCGCGGTGGGTGGTACAGGGAAGAACCAGCTTTTCGTGGGAGAATGCGGCTCCCGTCTGGTGCAGCTTGGCCCCGCGGATCACGATTCCCTCCCGGTTCCTGTCCACGACCCTGAGGTACATGTCCGGATCGGGCTGTTCCTGGGCAGGGATCTTCCTCCCTCCCTTGGGATCGGTGATGGCCGGACAGGCAAGAAGATCGTTACGCTGCATGTAGATCATCCATTCGCGCAAGCGAGAGTGGTAGGACGTCCCCTTCTCCAGGTCGATCTTTCGGGTGATGTATAGCAGGGGGGCATAGGCGTTCTGGATGCAGCGGAAGGAGCATATCCCCAACCTGCGGTTCATGTAGCGCGTGACGTTCACCTTGGCCACCAACTGGTCCACGCTCTGGGGGACGTGCTGGAAGAAGGAAACGGGCTCCCCGGTGAGATGGGATTCCACGGTCAGGAGTTCGGCGAGTTCCGGCTCGTGGACCATGTCGTAGGTGGCGGCCACGGCATGGGCGGCTGCCCGGACCGCGGGATGCTCGAGGGCGTTGTCCAGCCGCCTGCCGTCGATGTAGATGGGAATCGACATTGCCTCGATGCTCTTTAGGTATTCGGCCCCGGTCTTCAATTCCTCCTCCCTCCCAAGGTTTTCCATCCACATGCTGAAGGCTCCCAACGGTGTCGGTCAGGTTGTAGAAGAAGACAACCAGGCCACGACCGAAACCGCAGCCACGATTACAGGGTCATCAAGGGCGAGCTCCTCCTCGATCCCTTCGCCCGGGGGTCCTCGCACCACCGACCTCGGGCAGCTTTTCCGCATGGCGCCACTTTTTTTCGGGGCAGCAGCGGGTTTCGCGTTTCCTGCAGCCCTCCAGGACCAGGCCGGAGAAGACCTCGGCAATCTCCCCGGTGGAGCGCTCTCCAGCCGGGTCGTACCAGGCGGAGAGCCAATTGCACATCCCGGATATGGCCCGGGCCACCATGGGGACGTCCATCTCCCGCAAGGAGCCCTCCCGCATGCCTTCCTCCAGGACGCCCCGGAGCACGGTCTCGTATTCCCGGCTCAATGCGCGCACTTTTCTCCTCCTGCGCGGGGGAAGCTCTCCCTCGTCGGCCAGGTATACGTTGGTGATGTCACCGTGCTTCGCGAACATTTCCAGGTGCAGCGCGATGAGGCGGCGCAGTTTCTCCTCCGCGGGTAGAGGAGACCCTTCGATCTCCCGCGCTCCGGCGAGCAGCTCCGCAACCGCCGATTCGCAGATGGCGTAGAGCAGGTCGTACTTGGAATCGATGTAGTGGTAGAGGGCCGGCTTGGTGATCTTCAGCCGGCGGGCGATTTCCTCCAGGGAGGTCCTTCGAAAGCCTTTCTCCCGGAAAAGCCGGGCGGCCACGGCCTGGATCTCCTGGTGGCGGTTCAATTTTCCGGACCTCCAAATATAATCTTACTTACCAGTAGGTAATCCGATTATAGAACGATTTTTCGCCGTAGTCAAGCATTCGCTCCAAATTCTCGAATGAACGGCCGCCGTTTCTAACGCAGATGGATTGATCGTGGCCCCGGGAATATGGAGAAGCAACTTCATGCCCCTTTTCGGCTTGCCAGGAAGTTCTGAAGCTGAGCAAGGCCGTGGAGAGGGGGTTCTGGAAGGTGTATAAGGGAAAGCCGGATGCGGGGAACTGATATCCGTCAACGCGGTGGGGAGCGGGAAAAGGGAAAATGGTCCTTGATGGAGGAGATATAAAGCGGCGCCGGTCCGAGGAGGCATGGTTCCGGGAAGCAGCGCTCGGGGACCACGGACGGACGGTTCAGGGAGACCGAAAAAAAACGGGCGTGCGTTGCCGCCAGGGTCGAAGGCGGGCGTCGCCGGGGAGGAGGCCAGGAATTGGGCAGGTTTGAATTCGGAAAGGTAACCGGGGAGGAAGGCGCGGAACCCCGGCTGGGAAGAAGGGAATTCCTGGAAAAGCTTGGTTTAGGCCTCGTGGGGCTGGGAGGGCTTTACGCGGCCATGACCCTTCCCGGTTGCGGGGGCGGAAGTCAGGGCACCTGCCCTACGGAGGGGGGCACGGAGGCGGAAGCGGGTGATATCCCTCCCCCTGCCGGGGGGGAGGGTATCTACCGGGGTCTGGTTGTGGCGGGTGGAAAGGACCCGCGGGCGGCGCTCAGGGAGGGCTTGCGCGAGTGGGGTGGCCTGGAATCCATGAATCCCTTGGGCAAGAAAGTGCTCATCAAGGTGAACGCCGCCTTCGCGCGGTCTCCGGAGGACGCCGTCACCACCCACCCTGACCTGGTCTCAGAGGCAGTGCGCCTTTTCCTTACCGCGGGAGCATCCGAGGTGGTGGTCTACGACCACATCCTCCAGGACCTCGTGGAACCCACCCTGGAAAAAAACGGCATAGGTCCGGCAGCGCGGGAAGCCGGGGCTAGGCTTGCCGTTTACGCGGTGAAAAAACCCGGTCCTTCCCGGGTTATCCAGGTTCCCGGAGGAAGGGCCCTTTCCTCCATAGGCATACTGGAGGAGATCTTCCAAGCCGACCTCATCGTAAACATGCCCAAGGCCAAGCACCACAGCGGCGCGGGACTCACCTTGGCCATGAAGAACCTCATAGGCTGCACCCAGAACATGGGACGGATGCACGACGTGGACCTGCACAGGGCCATCGCCGAGCTCAACACGGTGATCAGGCCCTCCCTGGTCATACTGGACGCCACCAGTGTCCTGCTGGATCACGGCCCCGGTGGGCCGGGAACCGTCGCCCGCCCGGAAAAGATAATCATAGGCACCGACCCGGTGGCCGTGGACGCCTATGCCTGCGGCCTGTTCGGCAGGTCGCCGGATGATATCCGCTACCTCTCCTACGGGGAGGAGCTGGGAGTGGGTATTAAGGATTACCGATCCCTGGGCGTGAAGGAGGTTAAGGCCTGAAAACCTAGCCAAGGGCGGGAGGAAAGCGCTATGGCGGAAAAACGGGGGCACGGCAAGGGAAGCAGGCGGCGCGCCCTGACTTGGACCAGGCGGGCGGTGCAAGCAACCTTTCTTTCCCTTTTCGTGGTCCTGGCCTGGGCGGCATCCTTTCCTCCGGGCAAGCTGAACGAGAATATTTTCCTGCGCTTCGATCCCCTGGCCGCCTTCGTGGCCGCTACCTGGAGCGGGCTTTGGGTTTATCTCCTTCCCGCCTGGCTCCTGCTCCTGGTCACCGCCTTCAGCGGCCGCTTCTTCTGCGGGTGGGTATGCCCCCTGGGAACGGTACTCGAGTGGATGCCCTCCCTGCGCGGCAAGCGGAGGAGGAAGTTAGCCAACTTGAGGGTCGTGGATGTGACCGGGAAGGCGATAGGGGTGGGGGAGAGGAGGATCCGGCTCAAGTATGTGTTCCTGGCGCTGTTCCTGATCCTATCCCTGGCGGGGGTGAACCTGGGTTGGGCCTATGACCCCCTGGTCATCGCCAACCGGACGGTGAACTTCGTGCTCTCCGGCGGCCTGCCCCTGGTTTTCATCGGCCTGGTGGTACTGGCGGTCATTGCCGGCCCCCGTTTCTGGTGCCGGGAGATGTGCCCGCTGGGGGCCTGTCTCTCCCTCGCCGGTATGGTTGGCTCGAGGCTTCCCACGGATGCCAGCCCGCTCTCCCTGGTCAAGAAAGAGGAGTCCTGCATCCACTGCGGCAGATGTTCCCTGGCCTGCCCCTTGGAGATAACCGAAGTGGCTGACTCTCGTCGGACGGGCAGGCTGGCCATCCCGGATTGCGTGCTTTGCGGGGAATGCGTGGCTTCTTGCCCGTGCGAGGGCACCCTGTCCCTCCGGTCCTTCGGTCTTGCCCTCTGCTCTTCCGGGAGGGAGCGGAGCCGGGTCGCGGCAAACCCGGAGGTGGGCCATGTGGAATAAAATGGTAATAAGCATGAACGGAGCAATGCGCCGGTGTGCCTGGATCGAAAGCCACCCCGCGAGCAGGGGAGCGTATTCACGGGTTAATCCAGCAACAAGGCGGTAAGGGAGGTCCTGGCGGAATGCAAAGGCTGAGGTTGGCGCGGCGGGAGTTCCTGGCCTGGAGTCTTGCCGGGGCGGCCACCGCCCTCACCTACGGGCTGTGGCCCCGGAAGTCAGGCGCTTCGCCGCTGCTCAGGCCCCCGGGAGCGCAGGACGAGGAGGATTTCGTGTCCCGCTGTATGCGGTGCCAGGAATGCGTGCGCGCCTGCATGACCGGATGCCTGGAGCCGGCGGGAGGGGAATTCGGGATGGGCAAGCTCTGGACCCCCCGCTTCAATCCTTCGCTGGCCAAGTGCGAGTTCGAGCTCTGCGGCCGGGCCTGTGCCCGCGCCTGTCCCGTGGGGGCCATCCGGCGTCCGGGGGACGAGGAGGTGCGCATCGGGACGGCGTCCGTGGACAAGGGGAAGTGCATCGCCTGGCACGAGGGCAAGGACTGCCTGGTCTGCTACGAGCGCTGTTCCTACGGGGCCATCGAGCCCGATTCCAGGGGTAGGCCCCACGTGAAGGCCGAGAAGTGCACGGGTTGCGGGGCCTGCCAGAACACCTGCGTGACCTGCCCCGATCCAGCCATCGTGGTCTATCCTGCCGAAGGGGAAGCCAAGGGAAAAAGAAGGGGAAAGGGCCGCATTGCTTCGCCCGTCTAACGGGGTTTCCCGGAGGGACATGTGACTCCGGGAGATGGCCGGGGACAATATTCCCTCTCCTGATGCCACGCATCGCCAGGCCACTCTACCGGCGTGAATGCGCATCCGAAGACGGTCCATTCGATGGGAGGCCTCGGGAATTCTGGGAAGAGGGATTTTTTTGGAATGGTCGGATGTGTTTGCCGAAAGGAGCCCGGTTCCTCGCAGAGAGGGCAGGCTTGCGCGAAAGATCCGGATGCCTTAACGTTGGAAGCGAAAGGGGGCCGAAGAGGGTTCGCCGAGCCTGGGTCGAGGGAGGTTTCAAGCTGCGAATAGACGCGGCGGCCTTTCCTCGAGGGGAACCTCACGTGTAAAGACACCGCGGGTGGAGACGGGTTCACCGCTCAAACGCTTTCTCGGGCAAGCCTTTCCAGCCGATTACCAGGCAGTCCTGCGACAGATGCTTTTTCGGACGCTCAGGATTGATGACCTGGCCATGAAATCAAGGATGTGATGAGGATGGACGAACCTGGATTCAGGGGTTGGAAGATCGCTTGTCTGGCCTGCGCCGCCCTTTTGATGGCCGGGGCGGCGACCTTGATCGTCTGGGCCGTCTCCGGCGGAAAGGCCGGCCCAGAGACCGGCGGGGAACCGGGTGTGGTGTCTCAGGAGAGCGCGGATGCCCTGCCACCCGGCGATGCCGCGGGGGAGCAAAAGCCCGGGAAGGATAGCGGCAAGACCAGCGGCGGTGAAAAAAGCGGGTCCGCGGACCAGCAGCACGGCGCCTCGGAGGAAGGCGGGAACGTAGGCACCCAGATAATGTCCATCCCCGCCTCTTCGGTAGACGAGGCCCTACTCACCCAGGCGGTCATGGATTATGTGAAAGGTTTCGCGGGGACCACCGAGGGTTTCAGCATTGTGGACATAAAGTTCAGCGACATAGACCAGCGTTGGGCGAGGGTGGTCATAGCTCAGAAGCATGGGGGAATGGACATGTCCTACCCCGTCTATTTCTATCACCAGGGGGATAAGTGGGTTCCTGAGCCCACGGGTCCCGGCACGCCGGCCATACCCACGGATATCTAAGGATTGAGGGTGATCGTTATGGCCACATACATACCGGTTGCCTCTTGAAGAAAGGCTCGCAAGGATTTGCAAGTGACCGTTAAGTGATATTTCTGAACAAGGGACCGGTCCCCTTTCCTTTCGGCCTGCGAACTACCCGCCGTTATAAACTCCCGGATTCCACGGTTTTCTCGAAAAAAGCCCGTTAGAGCGCCTTGGCTTGGCCTGCACGGGCGCTTATGACTTTACGTCGTCAGGTTTCGAGCTTCGGTGCGCGGGGGCCTGGCCGTTCTGCCAGCCAAGGGTTTTAGGAAAGGGTATCTTCAGCTGGCGGAGGAAAAAGTTGAGAATGGGAGCGAATATACCGTCCCGGCGTTGGTGATAAAATGTTAGACAAGTTTTATCGTCCGGCGCCGCGGAGAGGAAAGGAGCGCCATGGAAGTGCAGACCCTGGTGGACGAATGTCTGGAGACCTGGCGAAACCCCTATCCCCACCTTGCGCGAATGCGTGAAGAGGGGGAAAGGCCGGTAGCCTTTTTCTGTTCCTATACCCCGGAGGAGATACTCCACGCCGCCGGTTTTACGCCGGTGCGGCTCATGGGGGCCGTGCGCACCATAACCCACGCCGACGCTCACCTGCAGGCCTACTGCTGTTCCCTGGCCCGCACCGACCTGGACATGGCCCTGGCGGGAGAGCTTGATTTCCTGGAAGGAGCGGTGTTCGTGCAGACCTGCGATACCATGATGCGCCTATCGGACATCTGGCGGCGCAACACTTCCTTTCCCTTCCACGGGGACCTGGTTCTACCCATACGCATGGGCGAGGAGATCTCCCTCCCCTTCCTGGTGGAGGAGGTGCGCCGCTTCCGGGAACGGGTGGAAGAGCACCTAGGGCAGCGCATCTGGGATGATGCCCTGGAAGAGAGCATCCACGTGTACAACCGCAACCGGCGGCTGGCGGACAGGCTCTATCGGCTGCGCCGGGAGAAGCCGGGAGCCCTGGATGGCCTTTCGGCCACCGCCTGCCTGGTTGCCGGTTTTTGGATGAGGCGCGAGAAGCACAACGAGCTTCTGCACCATATTTTGGAAGAAGCCGAGGCCGGGAAGGAGAAAGCCACAGAGAAACTGCCCTTGCTGGTCAGCGGTAGCATCTGCCCCACCCCTGACCTGTACGAGCTTTTGGCAGAGCTGGGCGCCGAGGTGGTTGACGACGACCTCTGTTGCGGGCACCGCTACTTCGACGCCTTTGCCGACGAGAACGTCTCACCGGAGGAGGCCCTGGCCCGGCGCATGTGGCAAAGGGTTAACTGCCCAGCCAAGCACCAGTGCCTGGAGGACCGGGCGGAGCACCTCCTGAGGCAGGTAGGGGACAGCGGAGCGAAGGGGGTGGTGTTCTTCCTGCAATCCTTCTGCGAACCGCACCTCTTCGACATCCCCTACCTGAGGAACCGCCTGCAGGAGGAGCTCGGCGTTCCCTCCCTGGTCCTGGAGAGCGAGCTGCAATCCTTCTCCCGCGGGCAGCTGCGGACCAGGTTGCAGGCCTTCCTGGAGACCATTCGCGGGGTATGAGCGGTGGGACCTTATCCGGTTGGCATGGAAAGGTTCGAGCGGCCGGAAAAGGCCGGGGATGGACACGCCGGGGCCGCCGCCTGGACAGGGGAGCAAGAAGCGCGATGGAAGAGGTTTGATATGGAAATAAATACCAAACACTTCAATACCCCATAATGGTGATCGGGCTAAGGAGGTTCGGGGATGAGCTCCGGCGAGAATCGCAGTGAGGAGAGGGAGAGGGAAGCCAAGGAAAGGCGACGCATCAAGTCCGGGGAAGCCATGCGCGACCTGATGACCAAGTATTACATGGAGGCCAAGGCGGCGGAGGGCACGGACCGGCATATCGCCTGGATAACCAGCGGGGGGCCGGTGGAGCCACTTATCGCCTTCGATGTCATACCCGTGTACCCCGAAAACCACGGCGCCATGTGCGGGGCCGCGCACATGAACGTGGAACTCTGCGAGGTGGCAGAATCCCGCGGATTTTCGCGGGACCTGTGTTCTTATGCCCGCGGGGACATAGGGAGCGCCATCACCAAGGGAGGCCCCATAGGGGGCCTGCCGCGGCCCACCTTCCTGGTGTGCTGCAACAACATCTGCAACACGGTGTTCAAGTGGTACGAGGAGCTGTCGCGTTTCTTCGACGTCCCCCTGTTCATCTTCGACACGCCCTTCGTGCGGGGGGAGTTGGCCTCCCACCACCTGGATTACACTCGCCGACAGATGGAGGAATACATATCCTTCCTGGAAAGGATTACCGGGAGGGAATACGACGAGGCGCGGTTCGTGGAGGTTGCGGCCAAGTCCCTCTTCGCCTCCGGCCTGTGGGCGGAAGTGCTGGCCTGTAACCAGCACCGGCCGGCTCCCATGACCTGCTTCGACGCTTTCATACTCATGGCTCCCATCGTCACCCTGCGCGGGACCCAGGAGGTGGTCGATTTTTACCAAGGCCTGCTCCAGGAGATGAGGGACCGCGTCGAGCAGGGTATTGGCATCCTTCCTTCCGAAAAGTACCGCCTGCTGTGGGACAACATCCCGGTGTGGTACGAGATGCGTAACCTGGGTCGGCTTTTCATGGAGCTGGAAGCCTGCCTGGTGGCGGACACTTACACCAGCGCCTGGACCTTCCAGGAAGTGGAGGCCGAGGACCCGCTGGAGGCCATGGCCGCCATCTACACCGAGGTATACCTGAACATCAACCTGGAGCGCATGGCGGATAAGATAGAGTCCCTGGCCCGCCGGTACGAGGTGGACGGCATGGTAATGCATTCCAACCGCAGCTGCAAGCCCTATTCCCTGGGCCAGTATGACCTGGCCAAGGAGTTCACTCGGCGCACCGGAAAGCCCGCCCTGATCATCGAGGCCGACCATACCGACTCGCGCTGGTACAACCGTGCCGAGGTGGAAGCGCGTATCCGGGACTTCGTGGAAAACCTGCTGGGCGAGAGCATACCCGTTTAGCGGGCTTAGCGTGGTCTTGAACGGAAGCACGGCCCCACGGCTGAAGGCACGGGATGTGGGATGCCGGTTGCCCGGGTGTGCTTCGGACGGTGTGCGTTGGAATAGGATAGGAGCCCCAAGGGCCAGCGAGCACGCGACGGCAGAGCCCCTTTCCGCGTGACGAAGGCATGTGTGCCAAAACGGCAAGTCCACGCCCATCCTTTGAAAATTGGCCTCCACACTCCCTGCGTCTCCCGATGCCGGGCCTTACGCGCGTGTGAGGCCGCAACTCAAGCGGGCTTTCAGCGCGCCGCATACTCCACCGCCGCCGGACGGGGTGCAGGATGCGGTTTGGATCCGGAAAAGGGTTATCATAGATTGAGTGTTTCGACTTCGTATCCCGCCGACGCGCGGGATTAACGCGCAGGATTATGGATTTCGCGCCCACGGGAAAAGGATGTGTGCCGTGAGCCAACCTGAAATACCGGCCGGCCTTTCGGAGGAGGAGGCCGCCCGGCGCCTGACAGATGAGGGTCCCAACCTCATACCCTCGGGAGAAGGGCGGACTTCCGTGCGCATCTTCCTGGATATCCTCCGGGAGCCCATGTTCCTCCTCCTGGCGGGAGCGGGAACCGTTTACCTGGTCCTCGGGGACCTACGGGAGGCCCTGGTGCTCTCGAGCTTCGTGATCCTTGTCATGGGCCTCACCTTCGTCCAGGAACGGAGGACGGAAAGAGCTCTCGAGGCGTTGCGCAACCTCTCCAGCCCCCGTGCCCTGGTGATCAGGGAGGGAAGAAAACGCCGCATAGCGGGAGTGGAGGTGGTCAGGGGTGACGTCCTTCTCCTCTCCGAGGGGGACCGGGTGCCTGCCGACGCCGTGGTCGTGGATTGCGCTAACTTCACCTTGGACGAGTCCATGCTCACGGGCGAGTCTGTCCCCGTTCGCAAGGTCCCCTGCGAGGGGGAGCCGGTGATGGGGGCTCCGGGAGGGGACAGCCAACACTCGGTGTTCGCTGGGACCCTGGTGGTCAGCGGGCGGGGAGTCGCCGTGGTTCAGGCTATCGGCCCCAACACAGAAATGGGAAAGATTGGCAGGTCCTTGGGCGAGATTTCTCCCCGGCCCACCCCTATCCAGAGGGAAACCCGAAGCATGGTCATACGCCTGGCCTTCCTGGGAATCACTACCTGCCTTGTTGTTTTCCTGGTCTTCGGGCTCACCAGGGAGGACTGGCTCAAGGGGCTGCTGGTGGGCATAGCCCTGGCCATGGCCCTGCTGCCGGAGGAGTTCCCGGTGGTACTCACCGTCTTCCTGGCCTTGGGCGCCTGGCGGATGTCCCGCCGCCGTATCCTCACCAGGCGCATACCGGCGGTGGAGGCGCTGGGCTCCACTACCGTGCTCTGTGCGGACAAGACGGGCACGCTGACCGCGAACCGCATGGTCGTTACCCGGTTGGCAGCGGGGGAAGAGATCCTCGGGATGGAGGATCTCCAGGGTGGAGAAGTGCCGGAGAGATTTCACGAACTCCTCGAGTTCGGCATCCTGGCCTCGCAAGAGGACCCCTTCGATCCCATGGAGATAGCCATCTCAGGATTGGGCGGGCATGCCCTGGACGGCACGGATCATCTGCATTTCGACTGGGTGCTGGAAAGGGAATACCCCCTTTCCGGGGAACTGTTGGCCATAAGCAACGTCTGGCGGTATCCAGACGGTGATAGATACGTGATAGCCGCCAAGGGAGCGCCGGAGGCGGTGATGGACCTATGCCATCTCGGCGAGGAGGACAGGAGCGAGATACAGGCCTTGGTCGAGGAATTATCCGAGGAGGGGTTGCGCATACTGGGCGTGGCCCGGGCAGACTTCCGGCTTGGGGAACTGCCCCACCACCAGCACGATTTCGATTTCCAGTTCCTGGGCCTCATAGGCCTGGAGGACCCCCTGAGGCCGGGGGTGGCGGAATCCGTGGCACAATGTTACGACGCCGGCATGAGGGTGGTGATGATAACCGGCGACCACCCGGGAACGGCGCTCCGGGTGGCGGAAAAGGCGGGCATCAGGCACGGCGGACAAACGGTCACCGGTCACGAACTGGAGGAGATGGGAGAGGAGGAGTTACGCCGCAAAGTGAGCTCGGTAAGCGTCTTCTCGCGCATGGTGCCGGGGCAGAAATTGCGCCTGGTACGCGCCCTCCAGGACCTGGGGGAAGTGGTGGCCATGACCGGTGACGGGGTCAACGACGCACCGGCCTTGAAGGCGGCGGACATCGGGGTGGCCATGGGAGGAAGGGGGGCGGATGTGGCCCGGGAATCGGCGGACCTGGTGCTCCTGGACGACGATTTTCCCTCCCTGGTCTGGGCGGTGCGGTCCGGAAGGAGGATTTACCAAAATCTCAAGAAGGCCGTATCTTATATCATCGCCGTGCACGTGCCTATAGCGGGGATGACCATAGTCCCCGTCTTCTTCCGGCTTCCCCTGGTATTATCTCCCATCCACATCGCTTTCCTGGAGATCCTCATCGACCCCTCCTGCTCGCTGGTCTTCGAGGCGGAACCGGAGGAGGAAGGCCTCATGAAGCGCCCGCCGCGTCCCAGATCGGAGCGCCTTTTCAGCCGTCGTAACCTGGCTTTCGGCTTCCTTCAGGGGTTGACTGCCCTGGCCGCGGTGTTCGCCGTGTTCCTCGTCGCCTACCTTAGGGGCATGGAGGAAAACGAAGTGCGGGCCTTGACCTTCACTTCCCTGGTCCTTACCAACGTGGCACTCATACTGGTGAACCGATCCTGGGAGAGAACGGTGTGGCAGTTGAGGGGAAGGAAAAACGTGGCGGCGCGATGGATCATCCCCGGGGCCCTGGTGCTCCTGGCCCTGGTCCTCTACGTCTCCCCGTTGAGGCGGCTCTTCGACTTCGCTCCCCTTCACCCCGTGGACCTGGCCATCTGCCTGGGAGCGGGCGTGGCGAGCGTGGCGTGGTTCGAGGCCTTCAAGGCGACCAGGCGGTGGAGGATGGCCACGGGGAAAGGGGCCACTTCCGGGTAACGGACCACTCCCGGGTAATGAGCCGCTTCCGGGGAAGTTCCACCCGGCTCGGTTCTTTCGGTGAGGGCGCTTCCGGATCCGGTCCGGCATGCCCTTTGCTCAGTCCAGCCCCGCCTCGTGCTCCGGGAGGATGAAATATTTAACGTCCCGCGCGTAGCGGCGCAGCTCGCCCCGGAAATCGGGATGGGCCACGCTGATGAGGGCCCGGGCCCTCTCGCGGAGGTTCTTTCCCTTGAGGTTCACGCACCCGTACTCCGTGGCCACGTACATGACGTCGGTGCGGGTGAGGGTGACCACCGCTCCCGGCCGCAGCTGGGGCACGATCTTGGAGATCGTCTCCCCGGTCTCCTTGTCCTGGACCGTGGAGGGGGTGACGATGAAGGCCTTCCCTCCCCGGCTGAGCCAGGCCCCGCGCGTGAAGTCCACCTGGCCCCCGGTAGCGGTGTACTGGATGGGGCCGAAGGACTCCGAGGCGCACTGCCCGGTGATGTCTATCTCCAGGGTGGTGTTTATGGAGATGAGCTTGTCGTTCTTCCCTATGACGTAGGGGTCGTTGTTGTAGCTGATGGGGGAGAGGTAGATCATGGGGTTGTCGTCCATCCAGTCGTAGAGCTCCTGGGAGCCCAGGCCGAAGTAGCAGAGCATCTGGTAGCGGTGGAAGTTCTTCTGGGTGTTGTCCAGGGCCCCCGCCTGGAAGAGCTTCATGTAGGCGTCCCCCATCATCTCAGTGTGGCAGCCCAGGTGTTTCTTCTCCAGGAGGAGCTCCCCGATGGCGTTGGTGGTGCCGCCTATGCCCAGCTGAACCGTGGAGCCGTCCTCGACGAGGTCGATGATGTTCTCGGCGATGGCCCGGTCCACGTCGCTCACCGGCTCCGGGGGGAGGGCGAACACGGGGTGGTGGTTCTCCACCACCTTGGTCACCTGGCTGATGTGCAGCCAGTTCGGCCCGTGCACCACGGGCTGCTTCTCATTTACCTCCACGTAGATCTCGTCCAGCCGGTCCACCACGTCCAGGTAGTTGGCAAAAAGCCCCAGGTTCAGGTAACCGTTCTTATCCATGGGACCGGTCTGCACCATGAGTTTGCGGTAGCCGACGTCCTCCGTGGCCAGGCGGGTGACCTGGTGGAAGTGGTAGGGGGTGTGGGTCATCAGCCCCGCGGCCATGGCGGAGCGGTCCAGTGGAGAGGTGTAGTAGTTGTCGATGAGGAGGTTCTTCTGGTACTCGGGCTTGAGGATGTCGAAGATGGGGGCCAGGATGATGAAGCTCCCCATCAGCACGTTCTCGATCTCGCCGGCCATGGTCCTTTTCTCCAGGGCCTCCAGGAGGGCTACCGGGGTAGAGGATGCTCCGCTGCAGAAGACCTTGTCCCCCGATCTTATGCCCTTGACCGCTTCCTCGGGGGTGGTCAGCTTGGATTCATAGAGGTCCTTCCACTTACTCATCTCTTACCTCCTTCTTTTAGGCCAAAGTTCCTCCGCAAAAATAAACTCATCATCCGCACTATTAGTGGATTTATGACCCACGCCGGTTGTGGCGGTTCTGGCTACAAGGTAAGGGATACGCCCAAAAGATCGAGGGCCTTTC
>Ga0078972_1001490_pt1 | contig 86876 bp, 93 predicted proteins | sample YelNatPaOPGAMG01_FD_67568 | JGI IMG/M metagenome (GOLD analysis project Ga0078972, IMG submission 67568) | Hot spring thermophilic microbial communities from Obsidian Pool, Yellowstone National Park, USA - OP-RAMG-01 (SPADES assembly) (version 2) | ecosystem: Environmental > Aquatic > Thermal...
ATTTGGTGAATATTTCTTGTAAATCATCTACAAGTTTTGAAGATTTGCTACAAGCGTAAATATACTTGTGATTTTTCCCTCCATCGCCCTTAAGATATGCATCTAAGAATTCTTTAAGAATTTCTGGTGGAGCCATCTTGATTTCTTTGGGAATAAATTTGTCTCCAGCATGTCCAAATTGACTAACATAAGTGTATAGTTGCTTGGAGTTCACAGCAACAGCATAACCCGCTCCGCCCTTACAGATAAAAGCATTGAAACCCATATCTTCTAAAAGTTTATGAATCTCTTTAATATAATCCAGATTACAGTTTCTAATGCTTACTATATATTCTCCATTAGGATTAATTGCATAGGAGCCTTCAGAAATATACCAACCCAAGAAGCGCACCCATATACGGGCATCAAAAGGCGTTTTAATATTCCAGTCTTTACCTTTAATATATTTAACTTCGGGAAGAGCGAAACTCTCTAAGGTCATGCAATTCCATTGACAGAAACTGGTCATAGTATATGATGTTGATGGATTATTTTCCATCCTTTTATAAGCATCTTCTGCCATTACAAAAGAGAACTTTTGATACTTTTCAAGATGTTTAATGGGCTTCGGTAAGCCCGACCTGAAGGTTGGTTTTGCATAAAGTCGATGATTGGGAGTAGTCATTAAGTCTAAGAATTTAGATTTAAAATGTAGTAATTCTCCATCATACCAAAATTTGTGAAGAGCTATAGGTCTTTGATATTCCATCTCGTCATTTTTAGTGTTAAGAGTGGCTAGTTTGTCTTCCTCTGTTACATCTGGCCATCGTTTCCAACCATTTTCAGTCAAAACTTCTGTTTCTTCGTCTAGACAATTCCCAAGCACGTGATTATTCGACAGAACACATACCTTTCCATCGGTCTTGTCTCTAACTATGGCTCCTATCGTTCCGGCAGTTATGAGGTAATGACCTACGCTTATTCCGGGAAATATTGGTCTGTACCTCTTCGTTGGGTCTTGAAAATTTGAGGAAAGTGCTTTAACTTCTCCTAATTCCACAACATCTACAGGAATTCCATTAATTTCGTCTGGAAGGATGTCTTGAGGAGATAATTGTGATTTGGGAAGCTTTTTAGAAACATAGACTCTATAAGCCTTTCTTTGAACTTCTACTCCTCCGACTATCTCGTTCTTAAGCGTCTCACTATAACCAATGACGTTCTTATAGCGATTCATTAAGAGCTTCTTGAGGTCTTCCACCACTTGTCAGCCCCTTCTGTCCATCTTATCTCCTACTATTTTAAGTTTTACCCCCGATGGGTTTTTGTATGTATAAATCTTTCATTAGCCTTTTCTAACTTATAGATATTTCCAATATCTACCCAAGGAGTATGTTCGACATATACTCCAATTTGCTTTCCATCTTCAAGCATTTTAGGAAGCCAATCTTTTGATATGTCATCACCGTCTTTTACATATTTATATGCAGAAGGACTAAATAAGTCTGGACCTGTATGAACTATGCCATTATAGATTGGTTTTTCTTTAAATCCACCAACTTGCCCTAGTTCCTTTAAATAAATAATGCCAACATCAAACTGATATTGGTCTATTCCCGCAACTGTCGCTATATTATAGCTCTTATGCTCATCCATAAGACGATAAAGATTAATGTCAGTTAAGTCGTCTCCATTTGCAATCAAAACATATTCATTCTCTAAATGTAATTTCTTTATCGCTCTTACCGCATCACCAGCAGTCCCATGCTTCTTTCTTTCAACAACATACTTAACCTTTTTTAAATCTCGAAATTCATGCCTATAAAGTTGGACGAGATGTGGTCCTGCAATTAAGATGACAGGAATTAAGCCAAAAGATATATGTCGTTCAACTATTCGTCTTATGCAAGGAACTCCTCCAACAGGCATGAGAGGCTTGGGTATAACGTCAGAATACGGCTTAAGCCTTGTTCCTTCTCCTCCAGCTAGTATTAGCGAATATTTAACTTCGACCATCTTGTTTCTCCCTCGGCTGTCTATTTCGTATTAGTAAGTCGTGCATAAGCTCCCAGAATATTGACTGAAAAGTGCTTTTACGAAATTCAGAATTGGGAGCTTCTTTACATAGTTCATTAGTCATCTCAAGTGCGAAGTAAAAAGCTTCTCTAACAGGTTCTTTCAAATCTGTAAGAAGTTCTTTATAGCCTATTGTCATCTTTTTCAAAGAAAACATATATATAGACTTCTATTTAAACGTTTATTCTTTTTTCTTCACCAAAGATAATGCCAATTATTAGTGCATCTGCTCCATGAAAATAAGGACCTTGCAAAGTATAGTTTTTGATATCGTTCCATGTCGTCTCCGTCCAATCATCTGTCTCTTTATTTCTTTTCAAACAATACATCTCATCAAACCTAAGTCTGTCATCAGAAATAACTTCGTCTACATAAGGATTTTGCCCCTTAGGAAGTGTTATCCAAATCTTCCCATCTTTTTGGAGATGTCTTTTTAAATTCTCAATAGCTTTCAGTATTTTATATGGCTCAAACTCTTCTTGAGGGTCAGTAATTGGGTTTCCAATATGCTCTAAGGTTGAGATTGAGATAATTAAAGCAAATTTTCTATTCAAATGAAAAGTTGTAACATCTTCATTTATTACTCCATCTCCATGCTCATATTTATCTATGACAGTATGAAATAAAGGAATATAATGTTTTAAGGTGTTTCCTATTTCAAGTATTTCATTCTCGTTATACTCATTTGTAACTTCTATTGCTAGGGGTAACTCTACTTTTCTCTCATTTGCCCACGTTGTATTATAAGGGTGTATAAAATATTTATACTGTTTCCCTCGAAAGACAAAGTATTCTTTCAACTGCCCCCCTCCGCTCCAATTATCTTAACTTCTGGAACAGGTATAATGAATTTTCCTCCACCAAGAAGATAGTCTCTTTCGCGCTTAAGGAACTCTGGAAGGAAGGCCCAAGGTAAAATTAAGAGATAATCTGGTTTGTCTTTTCTCATTTCCTCCTCCGAAATTATTGGAATAGCAGATTTAACGGTATATTTACCCCACTTTCTTGGATTTCTATCTGCAATCTTCTTGATTTCATTTGAAGTAAACCTGCAATATTGTAGCGTGGTATTCCCTTTAGTAGAAGCACCATAACCATAGATTATATAACCATCTCCAACCAAGCTCTTTATTAGGTCTTGCAGATTTTCCCTTAGTCCTTCAACTCTCTGGGCAAATTCTTTATATATCTCTAAGCTCTTATATCCATTCCTTTCCTCTTCCTCTAGAGTCTTAGCAATTGAAGTAGAAATCTGATATTTGCTGTTTTTATGACTAATCCAGATTCTAAAGCTTCCTCCATTTACATCATTAAATTCGACGTCAAAAGCCTTAAGGTCATTTCTTTCTAAGAGAGGCAAAAGAGACGTTAGAGTGTAATATTCTAAATGTTCGTGGCAAATATTATCGAAGGCGAGCTGTTCAAACATCGTTGGGGTATAGCTCATTTGTATGACAAATACTCCGTCTGGAGATAAGGATTTCTTTACATCTTGCAGAAAGACATTTGGCTCATCTAAATCATAGAACATCGCTATTGCAGTAATTGCCTTTGCCTTCTTATCTTTCAGCCAGTATTGGACAGCAGGATAATTGAAATAGTTGTTCACAATAACTCCTTCATTTTCGCTTAGCTGTGCTTCAAGAGCTATGTTACTTGGCTCAAATCCTATTTTCTTTATGCCTTTGACTGAATAGGACTTTAATAGAGTAGAGTCATTAGAGCCAATATCTATAACATAATCCCCTCTAGTAAGCCCAAATCTATCTTCTATCGCTTTGGTAATATCCCTTAATGCATCTCTCATTGTTTGATTTACACCACTGTAATACCAGTATTTGCGATATAGGTCGTCCCTTGGAGCAGTATGTTTCAATTGGAGTAAATAACAATCTTGACATAGCACAAGTTCCAAAGGAACTAAGGGTCTTGACGCGTTTGGATTATCAACAAAATCTGAAAGAGCTTGTTCTCCTAGGCTTAGGATTGGATGTAATCTGGTCGATTTACAACTCCGGCACTCTGTTATTTCCTTTACCAATGTTCTCCCTCCTTAACTCTTTTAATTAATTTATTAGCTTTTTCTATAATATTCTTAGCATCAAAATATTCTCCCATTTTTCTACATGTTTGTCTATCTATTAGCGATATATTTCTAATTGCATCTATAACTTCATTTGCATTTTTAATCAAATATCCGCACTTTTTATGAATCACTATTTCTGGTGTAGCTCCCATAGGAGTCGCTATAACAGGAGTGCCACTTAATAGAGCTTCTACATTCGTTAAGCCAAACGCATTCAGATATGGCGTTCCAAGAAATTCCCCATTTAAAAATGCTTTGGCTTCTCTAAAAAGCTTTTTCTTTTGCTCTTCTGTCGGATTCTCAATCAATTCAACATTGGGTAGATTATCCGCAATTGGCTTTATTTGCCTAAAGTATTGGGAATGGTCAAGTGCTTTTGTCGAGCCTGCAAGAACAAATCTTTGTTCTGGCATTTCTCTAGCTATTTCTAAGATACTACGTTGTCCCTTATCTGGATGAAAACGAGCTATATTTACTATATAACTATCTGTAAACTTATCGTTATAAGGATATTCCTCAGGAAAGAAGGCTGGATACAAATATTCACATTTCTTTATGGGGCTAGGGTTCATAATATAGGTTCCAGCATACAAGCCACTTCCCAATAGAGCTTGTATTGAATGAAATTTTGACATAGCTAAACAGTTTCTATAAATTTTCGGACCAACCCAAGACACTCCATTTACAAAGTAAATTATTGCGTTTTTGTCTGCCCGATTCTCGAAAACCCACTGTGATGCTTGCTTGTAATCGCTTGCATCTATGACTACATCAGCACTTTTAAGGGCTTCAATAACGTCTTTGTTCTCATAGATGCGCCTTCTTTCATTTTCTAAAGAATAGCCAGAATATATACTGAGTGGAATTAATTGCCCGTTTGGAGGTGTCTTGCTCCCTTCTACAGCTACTAAAATTACTTCATGCTCTTGTGCAAGTGTTCTGACTAGATTCCAATTGAGTAGTTCGCTTCCACCGTAGCCTAGAGGAGGGGTGGCTATATTTGTGAGCATGCTAACATAAGTAATTCTCATTAATAGGCCTCCCAAATATTTTTATTTGCATCTAGCCGTTTCCAAATATTTTCATTCTCTTCTATCTTCTTTAGAGTCTCTTTGATGGCTACATCAATTGGTGTGAAAGCAAAATTAGGAACCCATTTGTCTAAGCTCCTTCGGCTACCCCATAGTTTAGGAATGTCCCAATTTCCTCTATCTGTCGGTTCTACAATCACATTTGGTGTAATTATTTTTGCTATATCCTCAAGCTTATAAGTCTTTTCTTGACAAATTTGTACCAATCCTGTGGCGTCCTTAAGAAGCAACTGCTCAAGAATTGTTGCAGTATCATTAACATATATGAACTCCCGTTCTGACGTTCCTTTCAGAACTATCTTCCCATTTTTTAAATACTGGCGAATTATCGAAGGAATTAAGAAGTGTCTTGATTGCGTAGGTCCAAAGTTGTTAAAAGGTCTTACAATTAGAGCTTTGAAGCCATACCTTTTCTGGTAAGCATCTACCAATTTTTCTGACGCAAGCTTGCTGCAAGCATAGGGGTCAAGAGGGCATGGCTCTTGGTCTATTTCAATTGGGAATTTTGTTTGCCATCCATAGACGTGGGAAGTAGAAATGTAGATGAATTTCTTAAACATGGTGTGTGCTTTGAGGAAATTTAGAGTTCCAAAGGTATTAGTCTCAAAGTAAGCATGGGGAGTATCCCATGAGGGAGGTAAATAGGTTAATGCTGCGAAATGAATTACTGTATCAATATCTCTTAAGTTTCTTATAATGTCGCTCTCTTTTCTTATGTCCCCAACAAATGGCTTAACGTCATATCCCTTTTCTTTCAAATATTTGTAAACTACTCCACCGATAAAGCCAGTTGTCCCCGTTATTAGTATCTTCTCTACCATTCTTTCCCACCTATTACCTCATCTAATAGTTGAACGAATTTATGGACACTTGTTCCCAACTTGAATTTAAGGGCTTTCTCATGACATCTATTCCGGTCTACCTCAAAACTATCAAAGTTCTCAATAAAATGAACGAAATGAGCCTTACTTGGTGCTAAAAAGCCATCTTTTGTGTGTTCGATAACTTCGCGTGGGAAACCATAAGGAGGAACAAATACAGGCACCCCATGAGCTAATGCTTCAATTAATGTAATACTAAAGGGTTCGAGATAACCAGTCTCTAGTCCAAGAGGCAAAATAAGTCCTTTTGCGTGAGACATTAAGTCTTGCTTCGCCTTTTCGTTTTCAGAAGGATAAGTATCAGCATTGGGTAAGGAGACATATTCGATTAAGCTGTTGCTTGCAGTACGTTCTTTACAATGGTCTAAATATCCTTGTATATTGGAGCTTGGGAGGATACCAGCAACTTTTAATTTAATCCTATTCTCTAGAGCTATATCAATCGCTGTCAGTAAGCCTCTATTTGGATGAATTCTGCCAAACCAGAGGAAATAGTCTTCTGGGTCTTTGACAAAGGGTAGTGCTTCAACATCAACTTCGGGATAGACAAACTCAGCTTCATTTATGTTTAAGCGATAAGTGTTTGAAGTAGCGGGAGGAAAGAGTGGTCCATCATATCCAGCCGAGTTATAGAGAGCTAGAAGTCTTTGAGTTTTACTTACTGCGACAAAGTTATAGGGTGGACGTGGATATAGCCAGATGTTTCCATTAGTAAACCAGCTAACACACTTCTTTTTATTCTTATAAGCCCATTCGGCTACTGTCTTGTATTCGCTACAGTCGATAATAACGTCCGCATTTAATAGCTTCTGTTTTATAGAAGGACTTTCTAGAAAGTTTTCTCTCTCAACTCTAGTAGTTAAGTTCCCCGTGCTAACAGATTCTCCTCCTTGGAGCGCTTGGGCAGAGCCAGCGATAAGAATTACGTTATGCCCGAGATTTACTAGACTTCTTGCCAAATTCCAATTCATTTTCTCTCCTTTGCCATACGTTAGAGGAGGGGTTCTTGTTGATAACTGAGAAACGATAATAACGTTCATTTCTTCTCTTCCTCTCTTTGTAATTTAGGAATCCCACCCATTACTTGACTCTTTGCTATCTCATCCCTTTGGAACTGCCCAAAGTCTCTAAGAGAATAGATATACGTTCCAATATGCCCACATTGAACTGAAGTATCTACAAGAATTTTATAGCCTGCATCCTGGATTTTCTCACAAAAGTAATAATCTTCACTATTATGTACTATAACGCCTTCTAAACAATATTGATTATTGGGTGCTATAGTCAAATCGTATACCCATCCCTCATAGGGGCTTGTTGATATATCTTTCACCCTTACCCACATTGCTCCATCTTCAATAAAGGAACAATAGTCGGTAGTCCATTTGGGATGACTAATGTGGTCGTTGGGATAGTTAAACGTCTCTGCAAACTTATAATATTCAGAAGGTATGATGTCTACTCTATAGTAGAGTAAGCGCTTGTTTCTAACTGTCTCAAAGCTCTTTGGAGAAGTGTTTTTACTTATAAATTCTCCATAATTAGGCTTAAAGCCAAGCTTTAGAAGACATAGTGTTGTTTGTAAAGCAAGAATCTTAGATACAGTATGAAATGATGCTATACGTTTGTTATTTTGTAGAGTAGTGCATCCATCTCCATCCCACAAACCTCGTATAAAATGCTTTAATTTGTTCGGAGGCAGTTCAATAATCCAATCTGGTATATGTTTGTTGTGAGCATTAGAGCCAAACCATGTTAGCAATAACTTGCGTAGTGGTTTGTTCGTAAACCGCACACCATAAGTGTTTGTCTTCTCTCTCTTTTCTATACGAGCCTTTACACCCCAAGTCTTTAATATTTTAATCACTTCTTGAGCGTAAGCTAATTCTTTATCGCTCATTCCAAATGAGAAGGTACTCCCTGCTGACCCTTCAGCCACATATAAGCCCAATAAATACAAAAGTTCATCGGTTATAGGCAATTGCTGAGGCAATCGAGATATAGCTCTAGGGATATAAGCTTTGGGCTGGTATTTTATTCTTCTCCGTACTTTATCGACTTGTTTATATGGTTTGTCATAATATTGAGTTCCGCAACGTGCGCATCTTAGAGGAGAAGCCTTATAGGGAAGCCACTTATATCCACAACGCTGACAAGTCGCCAATTTAGCATCATATAGATATCCGTCTATCTCACTAAGTTCGCTAACGTATTGTTTAACATCAATACTATTTCTGTCATTTATAACGTTTGGTATAGGTACTGCCAAATAATCTCCCTTATTGACTTGTTCAGCTCTGACCCATTCAGCAACCGAACTGCGCTGGCGCTTTATTAAAATATGATGCTCTGGAGTAGTTCTTATATGTGTTCTAATTGTAGAGGTACGTATGTCTATAATGTTGCCGGAATATTGCTTTCTAAATGTATCGATTACAGTACTTTTACCTCCAATAGTAAGCACTTTATCGCCTACTTTATATAATTCGATAGCTTTATTGTCGCCCAACACTATCTGCCCTGGCACTATACATTGCTTTGTAAATCTAAACCAAGGAGATTCTGTTTTTTGGAATACGTCTCTTCTGATTAGCGTGCATCCCATTCCTATCGCATCACACTCAATTACTTCATTATCTTTCCATGATATTGCAAATCTATAAGTGTCGGGAGCAATTCTTACATTTATTAGTGGATAAAATGGAGGCATCTTCTGTACTATAAGTCCTGAAATAATAGGTTGATTCAGAGATAATAGTTGTTCAATAGCACGTGGGGGTAATAGAACGTCAGTATCAAGAAATAGAAGATGGGTTGCATAGGGATAGTCTATTAAGAACTTCTCAACTATAGCATTTCTTGAATGGTCTATAGGTTTCTGCGTATCAACAATAACGCCCGCGATTATCGGAAGTGATGAAACTAAGCCTAGTGTTTGTAACATAAAGCGGATATCCACTTCTACATAGCTCGAGATTCCAATAACTATTTTAGGCTTATAGTTTATTGGAGTCTTATCGTCAATAGGCTTATCTAAGTGTAAGAGAGGAGAATTTAAGTCCTCTTCTCCCATTAATGGAATTGACAAAACTCTATCTGAAGTCATTTCAAATCCTCTCTTATTTTCCCTTCTGTCTCTACCTTTTTCCAACACTTTTTGCAGATACGAGCAAAGAATATTGGAGGGACTTTATAGTGAAAGCGATAGTAGTCGATTATTGCTTGCTGGTTCTCAACCGGTATTTCATAAATGTCCCAAATATTTGGTTCGTCCTTATGGTCTTTGTGAAAAGGTGAGACTAAATCATAACTTGAGTTCTTGAGCCATTTCTTTATAAGCTCCTGTGCATCTGCCGGTTTCTCTTCTTTCTTTTCTTCTGTCACCAATTATTTCCCTCCATTACTTCTTTATATAATTTGAGATAATTGTTTGCCATTACGGTTGAAGAAAAGTTCTCTACAGCCCAACGTCTGCATTCCTCATTATCCACATTATCGATTAATTTCATCGCTTCGATGAATTTGTCATCATCTCCTTTGACAACCTGCCCCTCAGAATCCCGTATGACGGGAACCAGATATCCTACCTTCCCCTGTCCTTCCCAGTCTAACCAATTTCGGCTATAATCTGGAGTAACGCCGAGCAATTCTGCCATCGCCCCTCTATCAAAAGTTATAACAGGAGTCCCACTCATTAACGCTTCAATTACCGTCATCCCAAATGGCTCCTCCCACTGTAGAGGGAATAATAGTGCCTTTGCTCTTGCAATCATATAATTCTTTTTCTTATGAGAACAGACTCCATGATATACCCAAGGAGAAGCGAAGGTACAAGCTTGGGCGACTTTGAGAACGTAGTCTGTTGGCTCAAGAGATAGTCTGCCAGCTATTACATCTAATGGGACCTTAAGGCGTTTTGCATATTCTATGGCAAATAAGGCTCCCTTCTCTGGGTTTGGTCTTCCTACAAAAATAAATCTATTTGTTTTTGCTCTTTTCTTAGTGATTACATCAAAAATAGTAGGGTCTAATCCATTATAGACATATTTCGTATCATATATGAAATGCTCGTGAATAAATTTCGCATGAGCCTTAGAGAGACAGACGAGATTAGGTTTAAGAACTGGGAACATAGGGGTAGCTACTGTATGAACGGTGGGAATGTATTTCTTAAAGTCTATTGCCTTCATTTGCGAAGCAAATTTAGCATGAGAATGGTCAGCAATAATATCATAGTCTTTTGTTAATTCGTCTTTATAATACTCAAAGGCACTATTTTCCTGATAAGCTTGTGTTGCAAGATTTATTGTCGGAATTAATTTCACATCTGGAGGAGGTGTAGAGCCTTGAGGAGCTACTATGCTTACTTCATGCTTTTGTTTTGCAAGTTGTTCAGCTAAATAATAGACAATTAATTCCATGCCCCCGTAGTCGGTGGGGGGGACCTGTAGGGCTGCGGTAGATATTAGAAGTATTTTCATTTTATTTATCTCACTTTGCAGGATATTAAAAGATTGCTCAAAAGGTATATATAAGCATTTAGAACTGTTAAAAATTAAAAAATTACAGCAGGAGGCTTCTGTGGCGGTCTCCTGCTGTCGAGCTACTTCTAGCTCGAAATTAAGGGGCTTCGTCTCGAGCCGAAGGCCACACCCCAATACTCCCTAGTACCCCATAGTGGGGCACTAGGGCATCAATACCTTATTATGTGGCTATATATAAATGTTTTGTATAGTCTAAATGAGAGGATAAAGTAATAGGTGAATGGAAGCTATATTGCTTGATAAACAATGTATACTTGTCCTTCTGATGGTATCGTCTTGTTTATTAGCCCAAAGGTTACCCACACGATTTCGTTAGGTAAGACAGGAACTATATTGTTGTACTTGCTCTGAACTGGTGAAATGTAAATAGATATTGCTTGCCCATGATAAATCTCTGTTACGTTGAGGTATAAATTGTTAATATTAGTAAAGTCTAAAGTAATATTGAGATACCCTGCATATCCATACGTAGTAAGGAAAGAAGCATTAAGAGTATATTCCTCTGACCATCCTTGTCCCAATTCAAAGAATGAGCCAGGATTATAGCCTATCGCTGGTCTATATGTAAGAGAGTTAATTTGTTCTACAAGAGAGCCTATTTGTTTATTCAAATCCGATATTTGCTTGTTCAAAGAAATTATTTGCTCTTTAAGGTCTAAAATTTCATTCTTATCGTTTTGTATAGTCATGTAAGCTTGATATAGCTGTTCTGTCAAGTTGTCCCTTTCTGTTATTAGATTACTATACGAGTTCTGGAGTGCTGTTATGTTTGTTTGCAAAGACAATAACTCTTGCTCTTTTTGTGCAAGCTGTTTTTGATAAGTTGCTATTTGAGCATTCAAGTCTGTAATTTGTTGTAGTTTCTCTGTTAGCTGATTCTGTAAGCTTTGAGCTTGGATACCTGTAGAGTTGAGAGAAAGCCAAAGAAATCCAGCAAAGCCGAGAGAACCTGCTATTATGATTGCAGATAATAGTATAACCAAGATTGTTTTATTCATTTTTATTATTCTCACCTCCTTCTTTATCCACATAATCTAAGATTAGCTTCTGATTGAAAACAAAATTATATCTACTCATCCATAGCTGAAAATACTCTATTCTATCCTTAGTCGATTTGGCAGAAGATAGCCCGGCAATCTTTACATGTCTCGTCCATGCGAAACTATCCATACTGTCTATATATGCTCTTGCCTTCTCTAGAGCCTTTAGCTTAAGTCCAAAAGCATGAATGCGCTTGTCTGGAAGCCTTTTCCTCACATTCTTGAGCGCGTTGTAAATAATTGAAGTATCAGATTCTACACACAAGTTACCGACCGCATAATAGTCATATTTTTTAATAATTCCGTTCAATTCCAAAAAGTCTATACATCTATTCAAACTTTCTGGGTTTCTGTTCCAACCTTGAATTGGTATGAGCCAATTTACGCTAGGGTAAAGCGAAGTATATTTAACAACATTATCTACCGTGCGTTCTATATTCGTCTTATCTCCTATCCATAGGCTCTTAGGATAATAGTCATCGCAATAATCGGGAACAGTAACATATATTTCTGGAATTAGCTTCTTGACATATTCATAAAGCGTTAAAAGTCTTTCAACATGGTCAGGAGGATAGTCTTTAACAATGGGGTCTCTAAAAATCTCTATACCGCTATCAATTATAACGCTTTCTATGTGGTCTTTATTCTTTTCTATATAGCGAATGTTTGGATTATGTGCATTTAACAATATATAAGGATATGGAATGGGAGGAAGGGTATAGAGCTTGACTTGATGTTCGTTCATCTTATACCCATCTCTTACGGCTTCTTACAGACTAAGATGTATTCATGCATAATTCTAGGGACTTCAGGTCTCTTCTTATATTGAAGAATTCTCCAAAAGCTTAACTTGTCAAGCCTTAATTTCAATACATCCTCAAGCTGAAAGCCTATTTTCTCAAGTAAGAGCCATGTTTGGTAAGGTAGGTCTATCACACGACCTTGACGCTGGAAGGGCTTAACTACTATTATCGCTCTCCCTCCCTCCTTCAATACAGCATACATTTCTGAATACACTTTAAACATCGCTTCTAAGTAAGTCTCTCTCTTTAAGTTGCCTATGTTGTTCTTATCCTCAGAATATTTGATTCCCAAACCAATTTTAAGACGAGTGTCTGACTTTGAATCTTTTTCCCTATCACAAATGCCTCCTGTATGCCTTGAACCCCCTTCCATACTTCCTTCGTATGGAGGAGATGTGATAACCGTATCTATGTTCCCAACGGGTAAGTTGCCGATATTCGTTTTATCATGTGAATAATGAACCCCAATTTTCTTTTCCTTCTCGAACTTGTGTTGTGTTCCACCTCTTTCTTGCATAGATTCAGCATAGGGTGGACTTGTGATTATGGTGTCCACATCGCCGATGGGAAGATTACCGATATTCTCTGGGTTCTCAGAATAATGGGACGGTGTGCCACTCGCCCATTCTTTACGACCCCTAAAGCCTTCTCTATCTTTAATTTTTTCCCATCTATTAGGCCTTATTCCTTTTCCTACCTCCTGGTTAGCGTATGGCGGACTTGTGATTATAGTATCTATGTCTTCCTTGTGTTCTAATCTATTTATATTTGCTGGGTCTTCTGCATATAAGTCTGGGTTAATATTCTTCTCCTTGAAATATTTATCTATATTTGCTCTGCTTCTCTCAATATCTTGATAGTTTCTCCTTTCGCCATAGGGAGGACTTGTGATTACAGCATCTATATTCCCATGCTTCAAATTTGCTATATTGTTCTCTTGTAGAGAGGTGTCTCTTTTTTCCTCCCATGCCTTTCTACCTTTAAAATTGTCCCCAAGTTCTTTAAGTCCATGTCTATAATTGTGTTCACCCTCGCTATATGGAGGGGATGTAATTATTGTGTCGATGTCTCCATGCTTTAGTTTCGCTATGTTGCCCTCTCCAACCATACTTTCGGTATATTTCTTCTGCATTTCTAGTCTTTCTGGATGAGAGGTGCTGTCTGCTTTATCCCCTGCTTTGTGCCCTATCCCTTCACTATAAGGTGGAGATGTGATTACGGCATCTATATCGCCAACTGGTAGATTACCGATATTCCCCGGATTCTCAGAATAGCCTTTGTTTTTCTCTTGTTGATAGCCATATTTTTTCTCATAAACTTTTGTTGTTCCCCCTTGGGTAATCATTTGTGCGTATGGTGGACTTGTAATCACATTATCCGCTTGCTCTTTTGAAAGCAATTCGGACAGCCTTCGTGCATCCCCCTGTATCGCCTTAACTGAACCAATCGGCGTTAGGAATTGTCCTTTCTTAAGGTTCTCTAAAGCACCTGTATAGTGGTGGGGCTTACGAGGTAGCGCTTCCAACTCCTCCTTAAGTTTCTTAAGGCGCTCCATGTCGTTCCAAATCTTGACAATCTCAGGTGGGGTTTTTTCTTCATCGACTTCCTCAGATTCGGCGAAATCGCCAAGAGGCAATATTTTCCGAACAACTTTCGCTTCTATTTCTTTCTCATTAACATCTTTTAACTTGTCTTCTAGTTCGGCGATTTCTTTTTCTATGTCTTTACGCCTATAACAATTGAGAACGTGGCATGTGTATCCATCGCAATCTACCCCAGTGATGGTCTCCACGAACTTCTTTTCAAGCTCAACAAGGACGGCGTTTCTACCATGTAAAGCAGACAATACTCCGGTACTGCCACTATTTCCGCACCAAACTACTTTCCCATTCTTTCTTATAAGAATGACATGATTTGGAACTTCGACACAATATATCATACCATCATAATCAACCCATTCTTCAATGCATGATGAATCAACATTTCCTCTTTTGGAGTCCCAAAGGTTGCGTCTTATATATACGCGTGGTTTCAAAGTACGTTTTGACATATAAACGACGTATGATTGAATTGTTGGTTTGATAATTCTACTTCCTATTTTGCTCGTCTTTATTTTGTATAAAGAAACTTTACTGTCGTATCCGCATTTCAAAGCTAGTTCTTGAACGTCATTAGCTAGTTGCTTACTGCTTGTATAATAAGCCAGCCTTGAGCCTCTCCTTGCCCCATCCCCCTCCACCAAAGCACTTAACAAAAGATGTAGCTTGTCCGATGGCAATTCCAGAAATTCTCTAGGAATGAATTTGGTAGTAGACTTCCCTAATCTATGAAGGAAAGAGCAAAGCCTTTTATCATTTAACCAAATTCGTCCTCGCTTGTCAATATGTACTCTGCGCCCTAGAATAGAAGCCAATTTCTTTGAAACTTCTACCATTTTATATTGAAATCTATCTTTTGTATCTGTCGCTATTTGAACATAATGCCGAGAGTTGGAAATGTATGCGCTTCCTTCGGCTAAGTAATAGCCTAAAAACTGCAAGAATAGACCCAAGGGAATTTCAATCGCAGAATACTTCCATTGATTGTGTGAAGGGGCTTCTTCTAGCGTCACGTTTTCTATATCTTTTCCTTTCCAAATAAATTCTCTGCTGTAAACTACATGCTTACCAAAAATTTCTTTGGCTTGATGAAGACCAAATTCCCATTTATTTTTGGGCAACTGGGAGTTTCTGAGCGCCACAAACATACTATGGTCAGGCGTGACTTTAAGTTCTACTTCTTTCGTCCGTACATAGTACATTTTACCTTTATAGGGTTGCTTCACTATCCTGATTGGATGCTGATATTCAAGTCCATCAGTAGATGTATTCAAAGTTGCTATTTCATCATCAAAGGTTACATCCCGAAAAAATTTCCATCCTTTTCTTGTTAGAACTTCCGTTTCTTCGTCATAACACCCGGCCATCGGGTCAAGTATATTCTCTCCTTCTTTTGTATAGTTTAAAATCAAATACTCGAGTAAATTTGTATTCATCTTGGCTGGATGGGAAACACTGCTCGGAGGGAATAGTGCTTTGTATTTACCAAATCCTGGCGTTGAAGGAAATATAAGTTCCTTCGCTGGCATTATCTTCTCGATTTCACTTACAAATTCTTTGGCTTCTTCTTTCTTCTCTTCTTCTACCATGTTAAATCAGGCACTCCAAATACTTTCTCTAAGGCAGACCTTATTCTCCCTACTACTTTGTTCCTAGAAGGAGCTTGCCCTATTATTCTCTTTTCTATCGCTTCTGTTATATCGTCTTTAGTCAAGTCTTTAGCAGGAGACGGAGGAGGAGTTATTGTAATGCTAGCATCAGCCTTTGTTTGCTTCACATCTATCTTCCACTCTATATCGGCTTCGATATCGAACTTTTGAGCAAGGATATCGTTAATGACCTTCGTTATTGCATTAGTATAATATTGAACAGGATTTTCTACAAGTTTCATCTTTATCGCTTCCCGAATGTCTCTATTTGAGCTATTTTCGATTTTCTTCACTTCACTTTCTGATTGAGTCTTATAAGCTTCTATATCGTTCTTAAGCTTTTCTGTAAGTTGCCTTATTAATTCGGGCTTTAATTGGTCTTCAAAGAAGCGTTCGGCATATCGGTCTATTTGATTATTTACGAATTCCTCTACCTTTTTCTTTATTTCCTTAACTACATCTGGCTTTGGTTCAGCGGGGACATATTTTATCTCATCCCCTCGTGCCCTTAGAGACTCAACAATATAAATTTGGGGAGCAGACTCATGAATTCCGCTTAAAGCTTGGAATTCCCATTGCTTCTTCTCTGTTCTAAGAACCTCGACATCGTCCTTAAACTCTGGTCTAAGCTTTAGCATATCGGGCAAATTCTTTTCAGCAACCACTAATCCTTGCCCTTCTACTTTCTCAGACTCCAGATTAAGTTCTTTTGCTACTTTAGGCAATAGACCAAGAGGTAACACTTGTTTTGCATAGAACGAAGAGGGCATGTAAGCATTATTCTTAGATGAAAGTCCATAAAGCATCATCATCTGAACACCAAAAGCATCTGCGTCATGAATACTATATACCTTCATTCCATTTCTTTCTCTTTCCGCTAAGAATTTATGAGCAGCCTCCGTTAGTTGCCCTTGACTAGTTGAGAAGATTGCTTCAACCATTTTAGAGATGTTCCCTTCTGTTAAGCCTTCAAATCCTGCTGCCTTTTCAAAATGAATGACTTTACGTGAATAGCCGTAGTAGGTAGCGTTATCTTCAGCTAAGTCAAAGTATAGAGCGGGCGAATTATTGAGACTGTAATAAATTCCTTTTCGTGGAACATATAGCTCTCCGTCTTGTGAAAAGATAAAGCCTCTAGGACCTGCTCTAATTCCCATCGATTGCATAGTAACGCCCGTAGCTAGCTGAGCTTTTTCCATTATTTCATTAAGAAATAAGTGGTAGACTTTAACTTCTCGCCAGTCGTATTTCTTTCCACCAATCTCTATTTTTACGCTAGGATTAGCAGAACGTAGAGCATAATATACATCTCTTTGGTCTCCTATTACATGTCTTGATGCAATAGCTGCTAAAGTTTCTTTTATCCACCACTCCCGTTGGGGTAATGGTTTATTTTCCCCTATCTTTACAGCTCTCCATCTATTCTGGATTAGCTTTGCTTTCCATGCAGGAATAGAGAATTGCGTAATTGCTTCTGTTGCCTTTTTCTTTCCTTCTTCTATCGGAACGTGCTTAATTTCTATAATAGTATCCGTCATTTGTCTATCTTCCTCGCTCTAATCTGTTCTACAGGAGTATTTAAATATATCGTATAGATATCTTTAGGTGGACGATATTGATGTTCCCGCGCTTCTGTTGCTATATGCCTTGCAATTACAGGCATAGCCTTCGATTTATCCCTCCATACCTCTTCCTGCTTCTCTACTGGAACATTTTGCATTAACTCATCCCAAGCGTGCTGTAATGCTCTATTTATCTTCTCAAGAGGCATAGGAGGATAGATTATTCTATTTATATTCGGCAATATAATCTTCTCTCTCTTCGGCAAGTCTATCTTTTCCTTAGCAAAGATGTCATAATCCTTGTCATAGAGCTTAAGAACTACACCTTCCCTTTTATGACGCTTACACCATTTCTTCATTCCATCTATTTCTGTTTTTAAGTGTTCTAAGCTTTCGGGGACAAATTCACCAATTACTCTTGGCATAGGCAAGCGAAAGTGATAACATTTCTGATACCGTAGCGTATAGGGCAAAAATCTCTCAGAAACAACGTCATAGATGTCAAAAACTATGTATCTTGATATCTTATGAGCTGGTTCCAGCCGAGTTGGACTTGGACCTTTTTTGATTAGCTCTCCGTATACAATATAATGATTGTCGTAAGTATGCTTCTCGTCCTTCAATAATTCTACGACTCTTGAGAATTCTGCTGTCTCTCTCATCCTTCTTTGAATGTCCTCAGAGGCAATCTCGTTATTGTGGCTAGAAATTCTTACGTCGTCGTTATCATCTAACCAAATCGAAACATTTTCTCCATCTCTTTTCTCTTCTACTATAATGGCTTTTCCTAACAGTTCCCTCCCTTCATTAGGAAGGCGGGCTACTGGTTCTGGTTCATAGTGCTTGCCAGCAATTATTGTCTCATATCTATGCCATTTCATTTCTTTCTCCCCCTATATTTTCGCCTATATTTTCGAGGAGGTTGATAACTAGTTTTACTAACAGTTACTCCAAGAGCATTCGACCTAATAACTACTTTTTCATTTTTGCCATAAATGGTTTTTTCAAATGGTTCATAATAGACGACCGGACTAGTAGCCCCTTCAGGCTGGATGAGCTTCTTCTTTAATACTACTTTAAGGCGCCTAGACGAAGGAGATGTCATAGTTCTATGTATAGAAAAGTATGTATAAAAACTTTACGGCTTAACTATGTCGTATTATCTCAAACGCCCTTACTTTAGCAGGTGGTGCTGTAGATAGTTTCCATTCCTTTTTATAGTTTTCCCAACCCTTTATTGTTGGTTTTGTCTCTCCTACAATAACCTCGTAGAAAATCCACCAATGAAAGCCACAAAATGGCGAAGATGGTGGAATATCTGTAATACTACTTGAAAAAGATATAGGAATGTTCTCTGCAGGCACTTCTATACCGTATATTTCTTTACAAGCCGAACACATCTTTATCTTTGGCTTACTCATTTCTCACCCTCTAGTTATAGGCTAGCAGTATTTAAGCCTTTTGGAATAGTATCCCCACCTCTACTTAGTATCCCTGCCCCTACTAAGCTGATGAGACGATTATTATAGGAAGCTTTAAATAACGCTCGCCTATACCCTTATATCAAATGACAGAAAAAATATTTGCGGTAGATGTCGATAGCACTCTGGCTGATACTATGCCTCTCTGGGTTGATGAATACAACCGAAAGTTTGATGGCACAAAACCAAAGGTTTCGGTTCAAGATATCAAGAAGTGGAAGCTAAGCGAAATATTCGCTATAGACGAAAGAACAGTAACTATATTGTTTGGAAAAGCATGGAAAAGATGGAAAGAAGTTAAGCCTGTTGATGAGTATGCAATACCTGTTCTCCAGGAATTCAAAAAAGTTCATAAGGAGTGGAAAATACACATTATAACGGCGCAAACAAAATTAACAATCCATAACGTCTTAAGATGGATTTACAAAAACAGAATACCTTTCGACTATTTTTCTTATCTGCCTGCCAGAAAAGGAACTCATTACAAAGAATTGATGCCCTTTCACGTAATAATTGATGATAATCTAGAGACAGTTAGTCGTATCCACAAGACGATAGTGCGTAAGGCTCTTCTTTATTCCAGACCTTGGAATGAGATGCCCGACAACGACTTTACGTATTATGGGCTAAGGGATATTCCGCGCATTAGAAAATGGAATGAAGTGCTTTTTCATCCTCTCTTTGAGGAGGTGGATAGATTACATGTCAAATAGACATGGACACCCTCGATATTATGAACTCCTCAAAGAGATTGAGGAAATTCATAATCAAAAGAATTCGGACTACTCCATGAGTGCCAGAGGTGGAGACCCATTAAGCAATTTTAAGCGTAGCGAAGAACTTGGCGTTCTCCCTTGGGTTGGCTGTCTGATTCGACTTACTGACAAGTATAGCAGAGTCGTAGAGTTATCAAGAAAAATCCAACAGAACCAGAATATAGCCGTAACCGATGAAAAATTCGAGGATACTTTAAAAGACTTGGCTAATTACGCATTAATCACGATTATTTTATATGAAGAATGGAAAAAGAAGCAGACAGAAGAGATGGAAAATAAAGAAGGAGGTGAAAAGTAATGAGTAAAAAGACTTTGATACCAGAGGATTATAATGACAGTAGAGCTGACCCCTTCTTAGACGGTGAGAGAGAGTTATTGGCTCAGCGATGGAACTTACGCCCTTCATCTGCTCTACCAGTCAAGAGCTTTTATTTCAGAGCAATAGTTGGTGAAGAAAGACCTACTCCACCAATAAAAGTAATTATTGATTTGAATTTGGAAAGAACCTTTGAAGGCGTTGTTGCTTACATAGTGCGTGCCTTACGGATTGCAAATCCTAATCTGCCTCCTACTCCACCAACTAAAATGTTTGCCTTTTATGGATACGATATCAACGACAAACCAATTCATAGACTCATCTATCAGCTAGAAAACTTTATACAGATAGAAAACGATTCAACAATAATGGTGGTATTCGATGGATAGAGAAGACCTATTGGCCGTTATCGACAGCAAAGAAATCATAGACGGAGCCTTTAAGATACTCGATGAGAAGCGCTATGAGTTAATACAAGAGGATACAACAAGTGTCTATTATTTAGTTCGTGGAACACAACTATACTTTGTGGCAATCCATAACGATGGGAAAACATTTTGTTCTTGTAAAGCAGGACAAGTTGGCAGGTTATGCAAACATAGAGTCGCAGGGGTCTTAGATATTGCGAAGCGAGGAGGAGATAGGCTAGGAATCGAACTGTTAGTAAAGATTATAAAGTGGTTCAAACAAGGAGAAAGCGATGGTGATAATGGCAGTTGATAGAAATACCTAAAAACGTTCATCTTTTTAAGCCCATAACCCTTTGGGATACTCCGTTCCCATCCCTTAATGAATATACGCAGGGAGGATTTCCTGCAGGAGCCTTCGTGGCTATAATGGGGCCTCCAGCAGAAGGGAAAACCACATTAGAAATGTGCCTAGGCTTCAGAGTAGGTTCCAAATTCAAGAAAAACGTTTTACATATAAACACCGAAAAGCAAGGCACTCTCACCGCTCCGATGTGGGCTAGTCGTCTTACTGAACTCTATACTAAACAAAAGCTACCAATTCCTGAAGTTTATCTAGAAGAGACGGTGCAAGTTCATGATTTCTTTGCTCTACATGGCATAGAACTTGACAAAAGACTGGGAAATGTTGTTCAGCTTGAACTAAATTCTGTAAATCCTTTAAAAAGCAAGATGTATGATTACATAAACAATAAGAATGTGGGAATAATTATTTATGATAGCCTTACAACTCCTTTCAACACCCTTCTTATTGGAGGACGTCAGAATCAACCAACTCGTCATACAGGAGAGGAATTATTCTTTGAAATAACTAGAATGCTCTTTACTGGAAAAGACCTAGCCTTAATGACATCCAATCATGTCAGTAGAGACGTAACGAAACCCTTTAGCACCGTAACGGATAGTCAAATCAAAGGAGGTAAGTCCATCTATCATAACCATGACTATATACTCTATATAGAAGCAGTAAAAAGCAAATATGCTGTTGGGTATCATCGCCTTTATGTAGCAAGATTTCCCAATCGCCCACCTTGGCAATTTAAGCTCGACTTGATGCTAGATGAGAATGGCTATCGAGAAATTACTAAAGAAGAGTTAGCGCTTATTAAGGAAAAGACAAAAGAAGAAAAGAGTGTTGAGAGTAATGGAAATTGATAAGCTTTATGAGAAATATATCCATCCTACAAACAAATTCTTTTCAATATCACTCTGGTACGTTCATACTACGCCTTGCGTAGATGAAGACGAAACTACATTCTTTAAGCAAGACTATTCTCTTTATGAAGCACGGGTATATCAGGCTTCTAATCCTATCCTTCTCTATGACAGTAATGGCATAATTAACAGTGGAACAAATGAATATCCTATTAGACCTTTCTCCGACAATTTCGAGGAATTTGTAACTTGGTATGACCACTTATCTCTTGAAGAAAAGAAAGCCTTAGAAAGGCTTTTTAAGGCTTGGGGATATCATGTTGATAAGGAAAAGAAAATCAACATGTTACGCTTGCTAATTGGAAGAATGTTTGTGCCTCTTCCTCGTCTTAAGAACCCAGATTTAATCGATGAACTAAATTGGAAAGAATTTGTAGAGGAGCTTATTTCTTATGGAAAGATAGAAAAGGATGAAAGAATAAAACTTATTCTTAAGATGTTGCTAATGCGAGGAATTTACATGCGATATGAACCTCATACATTACTTGCTACAAATCCACATACGGGAAAGACAGAATTCTTAGAGAAAGTAGGAAAACGATTGGACAAAGTTAGAAAAGACAGTCTGATTGGATACGCAAAGAACAAAGACGAAATCTATCCAGGTCCAATCAATAATCAACGTTATACCTTTACGATAGAGCAAATCGAATCTCAAAGTAGCCCCGAGGTAATAGGATTTCTTCTTACATTTCTTGAAACTGGTAGAATAAATTGGTCTCTCGGTGGAATAGACTTTGAGGTTAAGGGCGTCTTTCCTCTAGTTATTACTGCTAACCCAACAGGATATTCGACCGACAGAATAGGAACTTTTCGCTCATTAATAGACCATTTGGGAAGCAATCTTCTAGCTATGGGAAGGCGCTTTGGCATAATTGTTTATGGAGATTCTTACAAACAGATACCACCTTCCAAATATGATGAGCAAGAGTGGAAGAAATACCACGAATTATATAAGGCGTTAGAGGAATATGCTTATCCCTCACTAAAGGAAATTTATAACCATGAGAAAATAAAGACATGGCTTAATAAAGCCATTCCTTATTATTATGATACAATTCTAACTCTAATTGACAAAATTTATGATAGCGAAGTAAGAGACTTCATACGCACCCATAGTGAGAATAGCTATAGACATCTTCGAGGGGGAGCCTTAAAGTGCGCTCTAGTAGACCATTTACCCGAATTGATTTTTTCTCAGCAACTCAAGGAAAACATACCAGAAGCTCTGGTTAATAAGATAATTGAAGACAGCGAGAACTATCTAAAGCAACTTATAGCAATTAACGTAGAAAGCGTAGGCAATATGACCCAGCTTCTAGAAAGCGAACAACAGGTTAGTAAAATAATCTATCAAAGTCTTCCTAATTACATTAAAGAAATAATTCTAACTGTCAAAAACTATAAGAAAATAACCAGAAAAGAGGACATTCCACCTTCAATAAATCTGACAAACCTAGGAAGTGTAATGACAAAAAAATACTATAGCTACATAAGTGAAGTAATCAAAATGTTAGACAGAATACATGATATAAGCAAATATGGAAACTATCTAGATAAATACTTTGGATTCACTATAAGAGAGATGGGAGCAAACGATTATATAATCGAGTTCACAAACAAGGAGAAGGAGATTCAGATTGAGGACAGCAGTTGAAATAATCGACGTATCTGTTCATATAATCCTTAGCGTAAGCTCTAGACTAATAAATAATAAAATAATGCTAACTAGCCTAGATAACACTAAAATTAGGAAATATATGTCCAAAATGTCCAAGTCCATGAGACGAGAATGCACAAAAATATACACGTCAATTGCCGAATACTCCTCTCATGACGAACCATTTGGACATTTTGGACATTTTGGACATACCAAGTCGTCATTTACTATGAGACGGTGATAAAATCTTGTCGATGACACCTAAACTAGATAAACAAGCGCTATTTAATGCTTGGAAAGAGCATTTAAGACCAAAACTGTCGATGGGACTGTTTCCTAGGGACTGGGGATTAAAAAGGTATCCTGCTGTAGAAAGTATGGAGGAATATCTAGCAAGAACTTATCAGACATATCTATCTGTTAATAGTTATGTGGGAATCTACAGTCATGCACAACATAAATTGCGGATTATAGATACCATTTTTGTCGATATAGACAGTTCTAATCATGGCTTTAATAAAAAAGAACTTGAAGACAATTATAGCAGATTGCTGGAGCTTAAGAAGAAATTTAGGAATATGCGCCTTTACTTTAGTGGAAATGCTGGTTTTCATTGTTTCTTTGACTTTGATTGTGACCAGATTGACGCCTTTGATAAGGAAACCGTTATTAGATTGTTTAGGAATTACGGACTTAATGTTGATAGTGCCGTAATTCTCGACATAAAAAGAATTAGTCGAATTCCCTTTTCCCTTAACTTAAAGACTAGAAGATTCTGTATTCCAATTGATGATGGCGAGGACATAGACGTTGTTTTAGACCAATCCATTTCTCCAATAGCAAAGACAATAAGAGTAATCCCAGATAACATGGCAAAATTAGAGCTAATTAAAGAGGGATTTAAAGAGGAATTTAACTATTCTGCACCACAAGCTTCAAATGAAAATGGATATTCTTGGATTATCTCATTGCTTGAGCATCCAATAAAAGACGGCAGACATAGAGCATTATGGCTTATCATCGCTCCTTATCTGGTTAATGTCCTCAAAGTGTCTTCTCAAGAAGCTACCGATATTATAAGAGATTATTTGGATAAATGCAACAAGTTATTTGAAACTGACGCTACATCTAAGTCTGAATATTATGTTAATTATGCATTAAGAACGGGCTTAAAGCCTCCCTCCCTTCAGACGCTAAGGCTCGCACATCAAGACCTATACGAAATACTAATTAAGGAGAAGATAATAGAAGGACGCATTGGGAGTGGATAATAGATGCATACGGCTTGGTATAGTGTTGAAAATGGGAAGCTCTGGATTTATGTTGTTAATAATAATGGCATAAGTAGAATAGAAGCTCCTGAAAGACCATACTTTTTTGTAACAGAAGAAGCTTTGGAAGACCTTTTAGGAAGAGGGAAAAACATTTGTCCTAACCTTAGGGTTATACCAGAAGAGAAGTTACGTACTATCGATACTTTAGAACGTGTCTTTCGCGTTGAGGTTGATTATCCTTTTCAAGTCTCTCAGTTAAGAGATATCTTTTCCTCACACAGGTTTTATGAGGCCGATATTCCTTATATACGTCGATGGGCAATAGACTATGATATTCACGTTTCTCCAGACTATAATAAGCTATACTGGGATATTGAGGTTTGGGATAAAGATAGCATCAAACCAGACTCTTCATTAGACCCCATAATTAGTATAGCTGCTGTAGACTCTCAAGGTAAAGAGTTCTTCTTTGTTGGAGACTATTCAACAAAAGAGAGAGCAATCTACTCTGAAAGAACTATATTGAAGCAGTTTATTGATTTGATTGAGCAATATAACTATTCTTTAGGAATAAGCTGGTTTGGTGATATCTTCGACCATCCCCATTTTCTTAATCGCCTAAAAGTTCACAAAATACCTTTTCAAAAAGCACGCTTTAGAATGCTTGACTTAGTTATTCCGTTAGAATATGCAGAAAAGGAGACTTATGCTAGCTATTCGTTGGAATATGTGTCCCAAAAGGTTTTGGGACGAGGAAAGAAGCATAAAAGCACAACTGGTCATGTATGGGATATGTCTCCTTCGGACTTAAAGGAATACAATCTCGAAGATTGTCGTTTATTAAGAGAAATCGATAGAGCAAAAGGAGGATTATCTGATTTAGTAATAGAATTAGCACGGGAATCTTATGTCTTTCCTGATGAGGTATTATATAAAAGACCTTTTGATAGCCCTACTGCTTCTGCACCTGTCGATTCTCTAATCCTTAAAGAAGCTCGTTTACACAATTATGTCCTTCCCTGTAAGCCCAAAGAAATTAATAAAGAAGAGGGGCATAAATATAAGGGTGCTATCGTCAAGCAACCAGATGGTGAAATGTGTAATAACATTTTAGTATGCGATTTTGAATCATTATATCCAAATATAATAGTTCACTGGAATATTTCTCCCGACCCAGAAGGTATAGTAATACCAAACATTTTGAAGAAGCTCTTTGAAAAGAAAAGAGGAGCAAAAGGAAATCCCATTAAATACTGGACATACAAGACGCTGATGAATACCGTTTATGGAGTATTTGGCTCTCCTTATTTCCGTCTTTACAAGAAGGAATTGGCAGCAAAGATTACTGAAAAAGAAAGAGAGCTAATCCAAACACTAATTAATATTGTAGAGAACAATATGGATTTGAAAGTCGTGTATGGCGACAGCGTATTATCTGGTACTCCCTTACTTTGTAAAACAGATGATAAAATAACAATTAAAAGAATAGACGATGTAAAAGAAGGCGATTATGTAATAGATGAAAATGGATGGACTAGAGTAAAGAAAGTAATTAGAAAAGAAGTAGAGAAAAGAATGTTTAGAGTAGAAACGTGGACTGGAGTAGTAGTTGTTACAGAAGACCATAGCCTTATAAATAAAGATGGTAAGGAAGTTAGTGCAAAAAATGTTAGGGTTAATGATTTGTTGGGAAGTCCTTTGTATTGCTTTGAAAAAACAAAAGATATGACTATGGATGAAGCTTGGTTATTAGGCTATTTCGTTGCTGACGGGACAGCTAAGGAATACAAGTGGTATTTAAAGAAGAGACCTTCCTCTATTAGAGGTATGAGACAACTTAAAAAGACAAAAATCAACGGATGGAAAACAAGTAGAACTAATGTTAATATAAGTGGGCAAAATAAAGAGTTATTGATAAGGGCAAAGAATATATTAGAAGAAATTGGGTTTAAATCTAAAATATATGCTCACAAATCTAATAGAACAAAAGGAGGTATGGTTTATACTTTACAAATTTTGTCACCAAAGAAAAGCGGGGCTTTAGAATACTTTAAGAGATGTTATTATAATGATTTGAAAACTATTCCAGATGACATTTTGTCCTCTTCACCTGAAGTTGCTAAGAGTTTTATAGAGGGCTATCTGGCAGGAGATGGGAGTAATAAAAACAAAGAACATATTTGGAAAGCTACAGATGTAGAGCAAGTTATTTATGGATTAACTCTGCTAGCAAGGAAAGCCAATTTAAAGTTTCGCTATCTTTCTTATATTGGACAACGCGGAAAGAGAAAGTATCTTAGGGAGATAAGATTTGTGAAAGATAGGATGGACAAAAGATTAAGCGATGATAACGCAATAAGAAAGATAGAAGACCTAGGAGTTAAGAGTTGCGTAGTATACGATTTAGAAACTGATAGTCATCATTTTGAAGCAGGAGGCGTCTTATTGCATAACACAGACAGTATTTTCATAGAGTTGCCAGACGTTGATATATCTAAAATAGATTTAGTAGGAAAAAACGTAGTTAAGGCGATAACTGAAGGTCTTGACCAGATTTATTCAACAAAGGAAAAGAAATTCTCAATAAATCTTGTTCCTCAAAAGTTCTATGAGAAGCTAATGTTCGTTAAGAAGGCGACAGGAGAGCGAATGGCAAAGAAGAAATATGCGGGAATTGTAAAATGGGATGAAAAGAAAGGGTTTTATGAATATATAGATATCGTAGGATTAGAAAGTGTGAAATCAGATACTCCTCCCTTTATTAAAGAAATTCAAGAAGCTAGTGTAAAACTCAAACTCTATGGCATGAATGAAGAATTAAAGAATTACGTTGATGAGATAAAGAGACGGCTATATGCCAGAGAAATAGACTCTCAGCTTATTATATCCAAAGGGGTAAACAAGAGGCTAGAAGATTATAAAGCAGTGCAGAAGGGACAGAAGCCACCACCTCATGTCCGTGCCCTTCAAAAGGCAATTAAAGAGAACAAATGGAATGAACAGAACTACAAAATTCAATATATTATGAGAAAAAATGATATAGTAGAACCCATATTTTCGCCAAACGATATTCCCCAAGACATCGATTATGACTATTACTGGAACAACTATATAGTGCCAATATTAGAAAGGACATGCGGTATCTCATTTAACCACATTAACAATACTACTCTTGAGGGTTGGGCAGAATGAGGTCATTCTTAAGCAAAGATTTGACAAACAACTTAACAAGTGGAATTATGACAGCCAAATCTGCTCAACCTGCACCAACCTTTGAACATGAAAAGTGTGTAAGATGTAAGGCATTAGGAGTTAATGTGCTTATAGACTTTCGTTTTTCGCAAAAATATTGTAGCTTTCATTATTGGTTATACGAACTTCCTCCACTCCTTAAGACATTTGGCATTAAATTTGACTGTAGCTTAAATGGATGGCACGAATGGATAGCCGATACATTTCTCACAACTAATTATTATAATGATATAGAACCCTATTCCCGTGGTCCTACACTTCCCCCTCTTAACATTATTTTAATGGAATTGCTCTGACCTACTGTCTCTAAAGGTTTATATATAGCTACTTAGATACCTTTCCCTAGGTGTATAGGATGCCAATCAACTATGAGATGTTGAAGGAAAAGTATAAGGTAACCGATAAGGAAATAGAAGACTATATCACTTCGCACAAGCTTAATGTGGCCAACAACCCAAATCTACGTCTTATCGTCTATCTTTCTTCAAAAGGAATAACGTCGTTTGAAGAGCCACAATCTTCGCTCTACAAGAAAGTTAGCGAACTAACGAAGAAAGAAGAGCAATCTCCTTCATTTAAGGGAGAGAACGTAAGACTTAATGTCGTTGCCAAGCTTAAAGAAACAGCTTATATAGGATGTCCTTATTGTTGGAAAAGACTAGCAGATGCAACATTAGAAGATGAAGGCGAAGAGAAAATCTGTCGTAACGAAAAATGCAAATATTATGGTAAAGAAGTTACGGCTACTCTCCATTATTCTACTCGCTATTTAGCAGGTGATGAGACAGGAGAAGTAGTAATACAAGTTCCTCCCTTTATAAAGAACGTAGATATTCTGAACAAATGGATTGACGCATGGGGCAGGCTAGATGAAAGGGGAATCTTTAACCTTGCTAACTTCAAGATAGTCGAAGACTTGACAGAAGAGCAGAAAGAAGGAAAGAAAGAATCTAAAAGTTCAAAATCTTCTCTACCTTCCAAACCTTCCACAAAGACATCGGAGACTTTAGCATCTAACGAAACTACAGTAGTTGTCGATGAAAAGATGTATGAAGTTGCTGTCAAGCAATTTACTAGAGTTCTTCGCCTTTACGGAGGTAGCTGGGCAGAGACAGAAGCTAAAGAATGGCTAAAGGGGAGATACGAGAACTTAGATTCAGATGAAATTCTAAAAAGAGCAAATGTAACTATTGCTGACGGCGTTATCCAACTTAAGGAGGAGTAGAAAATGACTTTTGAAGCAATTACTACTCCCAAAGTCTGGGAAATCCTGTTTGATGTAGCTCCACTTTGGGAAGAGGAGATAACGTTTGATATAGCTTCAGAAGGAATAACTTTCGGCGTCATGGACCCAAGCCATGTGGCGATGATAAAAGCAAAGATAGACAAAAGCGCTTTTGCTAGCTATAAGGTAGATACTCCTCAAAAGATTTCGGTATTAGCTAATGAGATTTCCTCTCTCCTTAAGAAGTTTCCTTCTGATAGTGCTGTCAAATTCTTTCTGGACGATGAGAAGAAATTAAGAATTGAAGTGCTATCTGATATTGAGCGACATTATGAGTTTCATACGATAGACAATCCTGAGACTCCTGATACTCCAAAGATAACTACTGTTTATACCAATTCTTTGATTTGTTCTCCCCAATTTCTCCACAACTTAATTGACGGAATTGTCCCAGTTTCTCCTACCATCACTTTTGAAATAGACGAAAAGACATTTACAGTCTGGGCTAAAGGAGAAAGTGGTAAAAGCAAAGCTATACTTAGACAGAGAGATACAACAGAAGACTCTGCTTTTGAAATTAAAGCGACATCCTCAGCAAAAAGCACATACGATAGTTCTTATATTCTCAAACTGCTAAATATAGCGAAGAAGAATGCCCAGGAGGTTAAGCTTGATTTTGAGACAAATGCTCCATTACGTTTAACTCTTTCCTATGACAACGCAAGTGTAACTATGTATCTAGCCCCAATAAGGGGAGAAGATTAGAGCCTTGAAGTCATTAATTTTTTCTGATGAAGATGCTGACGGTATCTGCTCTGCTAGGATAGCCCAGCTAACTGTAGGGGGTGATGTCTGGTTCCAGAAGTGGCATACTTTTGGAATTACTCCTGACGATATAGTTAGGATTAAAGCATATCATCCTCAAGCTCTCTATTTTCTCGACTTAGGATGTGAAAAGGAGACATTAGAACTACTAAATTCCTTAGTAAAGGAAGGGATTAAAGTTACTCTGTTAGATAACCATCCTCCAAAAGAAGATGCTTCATATATAGAGAATTACAGAAACAAAAACTTCATTATAAACACTACTGCTGACAATTGTACAGCAGGAATAACGTATGACTTCTTTAAAGATGCTCTAGTAGGCGAAAGCCTTAAATGGGCACAAACATGGGCTTCTGTCGGAATTACTGGGGATGTCGCTACTGAGACGGTAGAGGGAGCTAGAATTCTTAATGAGATTAGAGGAGATTCAGCTTCTTTGTTCAGTAATGTAGGGGCTTGGGCTAAAGATGAGATGGATAAGTGGCAAAGAATGGAGAGGCCTTATCTGCAACAGATGTCGTCTTATTTCCAAACCTGTAAGAGGATGTGCTACGATAAAGGAGGATATTTAGCCCTTCAAGTCTGCAGTGAGATAGAGAAAAGTGGCGATATCTTTCTTCTTGAAAGAACTTTTACAGATGAGGAAATGGCAATATATCCCGCATCCACAACGCTTAAGGCTTTGTATCAACGTTTTAAAGAATCTAAGATTTGGCAAGACTCCTCAACAAACTTAAGACTCTATTACGTAGGCAAAGTCTCCTTTAGTGTTATCGAACACCCGTGGAATGTATCTACTTATATCGCTACTTTCAAAGCACGCGAGACTCATAGAACGCACTTCTGTATCAACACATGGGGAAAGGATAATCTATTAGTAATAGGAGCTAGGAACCCACCTAAAGAAGATACCCAATCATTTAGATGTGATATCGGCGAAGTCTTTGACCAAGTAACTCTTGAGAGCAAGAATAAAATCAACGGAGGTGGGATACCAGAAGCAGGTTCTGCCCATGCCACTGTAGGAACACCTCTCAGCTATATCATCGACACAATAACTCAAGTAGTAGAAGAATATTTCTAAAAGTTTATATACAACTCTTTTATCTAAAACCTTAGAAGAGTCTTGAGTGAAAATATTAGCTACGTTTGTGACGTTTGTATGAAATCATTTAGCCTTGATAGCCTTTCGAACTTTCATGCAACTCGCTCTTCTATTACAAAGATTTGTCCTGTTTGTGGTGGAAGTCTTTTTAAGATAGTAGAAAAGACTAAGCCTTCTATTACTTTCTCTTCGCAAGAGACAAAGATAAGGCATGAATGTTGGACTCTGTCAGAAGATAGACCTCAAGACTCTGACTTTAAGAGAAGAGGTGAAGGATAAAGTGCCTGTCTATTATTGTTCAATCTGTAAAGATAAAGAGTTCAAATCTATAGATGAATGGAAAAAGGCTCATCCTACAGATATGAAAGGCTTATCTTATCACATTTGTATAGAGAAAGATTCTCGCGAAGACTTTTTGCTTAGAGAAAATTTAGATATAGAAGAGGAAGAGCGAAAAGAACTAGAACGAGGGCTTCCACCCCGAGCTTCTAACATTACTCGAGAAGCAAGCAAACTACCTAGTGGCACGTTTACCCCTTATATCCGTTCTATTCCTAATGTTTCAATAAATCTTAAAGAAGCCGAAGCTAAGGTACCAAATAAAGAAGTTCGGAGCAAGATAAAGGAATTTTTAGAAAAGCAGGTTGAAGAAAGCTGATTGTCTTCTTCTTTAGCAACAGATACTGCAACAATAGTTCTTAATCCGCAAGAAGCTAAAAATCATAAGGAATTAGTTGCAAAAATTCTATCGGCTGGCATCAACGTTATTGAAGATACTTTAGAAGTTGGTGATATTTTAGTTCTTGGTGCAAAGGAAAGAATACTTATAGAGCGAAAAGACTTAAACGACTTTCTACTAAGCGGTTATGGCCGTATCTGGGAACAAGTTTCAGAGATGTCTAAAAATGACGATAGATTTACTCTCTACGTTCTTGTCGAAGGAACTGAAATATGGGACAATCAGCTGAGGAGACCTGTCTATTGGGCAACATGGTGCAAGCGTTATCCAGACAAGGCCAAAATGTTTTATCAAGAACAGTATGGAGTTCAGAGATGGCGAATACCAATTATTTGGACAGCAGATGTAAATGGGACTGCCGAATTTTTGATAGGGCTTGCTAAGAAGCTAGGGAAGCCTGCTGATGCCTCTGAAAGACCTATGCGTGGGGGCTTTAAGAAGGATTGGTCATTAGAGCAGAAGAGAAAATATTTGTTTGAAGCCTTTGGAACGGAAACGGGACACACATTATTTAAGCAGTTTCAAAGCCCAGCTAATTTGATAAATACATTAAGTTCTTTGCCGATGGAAAAGAAAATAGAAGCTATTTCTGAACTTAAATTAAAAAGTGAACGCAGAATTGGCGAAAAGAAGGCGAAGGAGATATTAGAAGTATTCGGCTTAATTAAGTAAACTAAAAGTTTAAATAGAGCATAAACATAGGTTAATGTGGCTACCGGGAGAGCGGTCTTTAAGGCCACTCGTGTGCATCTTTAATGGTGCCCCCGGCAGTCCCCTTAATTAGAGGAATATTAAGATGTCTAAGAAAGTTAATGGCGCTAATAATAACGCTTATACGTCCTATGTAACTTACACGACCACAACTCCTATGGAATCTACAGTTATGTCTTTTCCGTGTGGCGTTTGTGGAGGAAGTGGTATAGTATACGGGAAAGACGGAAAGCCATATCTATGTCCCAAGTGTCAAGGCGAGAAAGTAGTTCATTCTTCTCCTCATCTAACCTATATGAATTGGGCTTTTACCGCTTTAGTCAATACGTGAAATTAGGAACCGAAATGGTTCATAATGTTTAAATAATACTCTCTCTACTGTAAGGACGGAGGAAATAAAGTATGGTCAAAGAGGAAGTAAATGAGTGGCAGTTCACACCCGGAACGAAGATTAAGGTAGTTGTCCTGCAAGAAGAAGGTGGAGGCTATTATATCGGTAACTTTCTCAAGTATGGACGAGATAACATTATCCTCTCCAACGCAACATTCCATGCGAGCAACGGTACTACCGAATCATACGCTTCTACGATAAGTATAAATAAGAGAATATATCGCCACGCTCATGTAGTCAAGTGATGGGAAGATAATAAGATGACAACCTTTAAGTCATGGACGCCAGAGGAAGAACTCTGGCTCTTAAAGAATAAAACTCTTTCGATGAATGCACTAGTCGAACATTTAGGGCGCACTTCTTCTTCAATTCGCAAGAAGATTGCTCGACTAGAAGAAGAGAATAAGATAAGGCAGAGTAATTTAATACAAATTTCCCTCCCTAAATATGAAAAGCAGATAACTCTCCCCATTCCCCCTCAAGAAGATAAAAGAGCAGACGATTATGCTTATCTAACTGTCAGCGATATTCACATAGGATATATCGATGACCACGGACATAGCATTAATGATGAGGTTAAAGAGAAGCTAGACAATTACAGGGATAATGTTCTGCATCTACTTAAATATCATAATCCAGTTAAGCACTTTAGGCTTCTCTTTCTCGGTGATATGATACAAGGGCAAGAGAATTATGATGCTCAAAAAGATGACTCGCAACCAATATCTATTCAGCTTAGTGAAGCGATAAATATTTTGTATCACTGGTTAATACCATTCCTCGATACTCTCTATTCTATGGGCATACAAACCGACATCTATTGCATAGCTGGCAATCATGGTAGAACGTCTAAGTATAGGTCTGACGTAAAAGATAATTTCGACCTTACAATCTACAACTGGCTAAGAGCTGCGATAACCGACAGATATAAGGGCTTGAATTTCTACATCGACCCAGAGACCCTCCTTATTAAAGAGGGAGGCAAAACAATCGCCGTTGAGCATGGGGATAAAGTTAGGGGACTATCCTTAGCTTCTATGCAGAAGCGTATAATGAATGTATCGGGAATGTATCGGACAATATTAGATGCCTACGTAATGGGGCATTGGCATACGGCAGGAGACTTATACGTTGGGAATACTCGCTTAATAATGTCAGGAACTTTACAAGGAGAGACAGACTTATCGAATGCTATGGGAATTTTGCCTCAGGAGAATTGGTATTTCTTCTCGACTAAGGGAGGACATTGGGGCTTTACGTATAGAATTGATTACAGACCTCGTAATAAGGGCAAGGGCAGTGTAATGTCAAACGGAGATAAAAACCATGCAAAGGCATAATGCTAAGAGATTGAAGGACGTAAAATATTATAAGCTTAAAGCTTTACAAGCGTTACAACTGCAAGACAATATCTTGCACGGCTTTAATCTTTTTGAATTTTTCTCGTTATTTATATGGTATGGGACTAATGTTTCACAGTCTTATCTTTTTGAGATGACTCCAGAGGAAATGAACAAAATAGTTAAAGAGCTTTATAAAGTGAATAAAGACATTTGGGCTATGTTGCCTCCTAAAGTAGAGTCTATATCTTCTGACTCTACTAATCTATCATCCTCTAAAATTGCTCTACGCTTGCCCGGAGTAGGATAATTTTCAGATAATATACTCCTCTATGTATCTTCGATAGCTTTAAATATTCCCACTACTAATACTACTGCCGATGGAAAATGGAGACAGAAAAAGATACTCTGATTATGAAGATGACCGAACTTCTTCATGAGAGAAACCAACTTCTTTCTGAAGATGTGAGAAAGCCTCTAGAAGAGAGCTTTAACAAAATTATGGAGCGCACAAAGCGTTACCTTACTACTGGCGCTGGATACTACTGGCAGAAAATAACGTCTTTCCAACTAAATGAAGGTGGCAAAAACTGGAAAGTTGTAGATTTCTATGACACAGGAGGATATGGTAACTATGAAGCTTGTGACCTTTGCGGCTTTCCTAAATGTCGTTATAAGTTTGTCATAGTTTCTGAACAGAACTTCTTAGCAAGAGCCATGCTAGGCACACCACTTAAGGATATATGGTGGGGTGGAAAGAAGTTAGGAACAAAATATATTGATGGTATCGATGCAAATCCAGATGAAGTAAAGTCAATAGGAGATGAGTGCGTTCTTAACTACCTCGATGAAAATGGACAGGAAATCTTTAAGAGATTCAAAAGAACTGCAATTGTCAAGGTCTTTAATATAAAGAAATATGAACCTCTTGCTAAGGAGATGTTTATCTACAAGGAAGCTATGAGATTTAAGATGACCTTTAGGCAGAGATATGAAGTCTCATCTCTTACATATAAGATAATAAATGGTGGTGAACTTACTACTGAAACCTTAAAGAACCTTCCTCGGATACTAGGTCTTCAACAGGAGGTAAGCATCTAAAATGCCAAAAGAAAAAGAAATTGCGCTTACTGTTGAGACAACCAAAGTAGAGGATGTTCGTAAAGCAATTCTGTATGCCATTAAGACAAAGCTTCCTCTGATGATTTGGGGAAAGCCTGGAATAGGAAAAAGTAGTCTCGTAAGGGACGTGGCAACGGAATTATCCTATAATCTGATTGATTTACGTCTCTCTCTTCTCTTACCTGAAGACTTAATGGGCTTACCTGCCATTATCAACGGTCTTACAAAATGGATGAGACCAGAACTCCTTCCTCCCTCAGATTCTACCACTCCTACAATACTGTTTCTGGATGAAATCAATTTAGCTCAGCTATCTATGCAACATGCAGCTTATCAGCTAATTTTAGACCGAAGAATTGGAGCATATCAGTTGCCAGATAGCGTAGTTATTATTGCAGCAGGCAACAGGATTGAAGATAGAACGGGAGTAACAGATATGAATCCCGCATTGGCAAACCGCTTTATCCATATCAATTTCCCAGTTCCCACTAAAGATGAATGGACAGAATGGGCTGTAAAACATAACATACACCCACAGATAATTGGTTTCATTAACTTCCAATCTAACTTATTGTGGAATATAAATCCTAATAGCAAAGAGAAAGCTCAACCTACTCCCAGAAGTTGGGAATTTGCTTCTAAGCTCCTTTGGGTCTCTAATGACCCCAATATAGTCTCTCTTGCAGTTGGAACTCCCGCTGGACAGCAATTTGTCGAGTATATCAAGAATTTCAGTACAATACCTAACGTATGGGATATTGTAGAGGGCAAGATGAGACTAGACGAAGGCGATGTAGGACTTTGGATTGCAGTAGTTAGCGAATTAGCTTATCAATTAAGCCAAAAGACATTTAGCGATAAGATGATAGATACTCTTCTCCACTGGCTACTTACAATCAACGTTGAATATGCAACCTTACTTCTGAGACAGATAAAAGTTGCATCAAATCCAACAATAATCAAAATTATTAAAAACCCTATATGGGCAAACCAGATAGTTCCTAAATGGACTCGCTTTTTTGAAGGATGATAAAATTGGTTACCTTAACACCACACGAAAAGATTATATCGGCTAGATTAACTCTATTACGTGAGAACCCTTTCTTATCATACTTAGCGATGTCTCTTAATCTCACTCCTCTCCCAGAAAACAACACTCTAGGAATTAGTACGATGGCAGTAGATAGCTTTGGGCACTTATATTATAACGAGAAATGGGTTGGTGCTTTACCTCAGCAAGAACTGATAGGAGCTATATCTCATGAAGTACTTCATCTTGCTCTATTGCATATTGTTAGAAAGGGCAACCGTAATGCTGTAATTATGTTACCTAATGGTGAGACAACCCTACTCTGGAATGTAGCAGTCGATATTGTAGCAAATAACCTAGTTGAAGAAATGGGTTATAGCTTACCACCAGACGTTATCAAAAACAAGCAACTTGCTACCTTTCCAGCCGAAGAGGTTTACTATAAGTTACTTAATGACAAATCACAAAATGGATTTCGTAAGTTTTTCCTTAATGGAATACTATTCGACAAGCATATCTTTGGCGTAATAGATAAAAATGGCAAGATTAGAGACCTAACTGAAGATGAAAAAAAGGCATTAGAGAATGTTTGGGCTAAAAAAGCAAGAGAAGCAGCAACGTATGCCCAGAAACAAGGGACCTTACCTTCTTCACTAGAAAGAATATTCGACTTAGTTGAACCAAAGCTAGACTGGAGAACGATATTACAACGCTTCGTTGTAAAGTCATTACCAACCGATGTATCTTTCAGAAAGCCAAATAGACGGAGCTATACGTGTGGAGACTTTATCTTTCCTGGACAAATAAAAGAGTCCCTACAACTACATTTTGCAATTGATACAAGCGGTTCAATCGACAAGGAAACATTAAGCCAAGTAGCGTCAGAAATCGTTGGAATATGCAAAGTCTATGAGAACATTAAGCTAATTATCTTAACTTCTGATGCTCAAGTCCATCAAGAATTTACAACTGTAGAGGAAATGCTAAAAGGAGTAGAAGGTGGTGGTGGAACGGACTTTCGTCCAGTTTTTGAATATATAGAAGAGAATCAAGCAGAGTGTAATGCTCTAATTTACTTTACAGATGGGCAAGGAACTTTTCCCGAAGAAGCTCCTCCTTATCCCGTCTTATGGGTGCTATGTGGTTATCACATACAACCAAATGAAGTTCCCTTTGGAGAAGTGATTGTCATTGACTCATGAGCAGAAATACTGCAAACGATGTTTAGAGTTAGGGGTAAAGGTTCCGTTACTTAAAAAAGTAAATAAAGAAACAGGAAAAGTAGTGTGGAAACATAATGCATTCTGTGCTTGGCATTGGTGGTTTGACTATAAGATGAATGTCTATCCTCGCCTTGAAATATCTCGACCTGTAATGTCTTATGAAAGTTGGAAAGCAGGCTTAAGAAAGAACAGCAAGCATGAGGGTGAAATTGGAAAGTACGTCTTTACTGCTCCCCCAAAGAAATATAGGCTGGTAGAAATGATATGATATCACCACCATATTGTGTTGAGTGTGCTAAATACGGCTTAAAAGTCATAGCAGAAACTCGCTTGGTAAAAACTCACTTAGATAAACGGAAAAATCTAGGTTCATTTGCCTATGAGCAATGGCTTCCTGCGCTACTATGTAGCTGGCATAGATGGTTTACTAAAGCTTATTGTAACCCTTCTATTTATAATGTCAGATTTTTAAGTGAAGTTTCTTGGAAAGACTATCAGAAAGTAGTTAAAAGAGAAGGTTATAAAGTTTCTGCTCCTCCTAAGGAATATAGGATGCTGGAGTTGATATAAATGATGAAATATTGTATCGAGTGCGCAAAGTACGGGCTAAAGATACCAGTGTTTCACAAAATCAATACTGATACAGAAAAGATAGTGTGGGAGCATCATTCGTTCTGCGGGTGGCATTGGTGGCTCGATAATAAGTCCGTTCTTTCAGCCATTCTCCAAACTTATGAAGGTTGGGTAGCATGGATAGCCGAAAGAAGTAAGAATAAAGGAGATGAGGAATACATTATTACTTCACCTCCCAACGCATATAAATTGATGGAGATGATGAGAATTAACTCAAAATAAGACCCCAAAGCTTACTAAGTGGACACTAGCTTCTGAAAGACTCAACAATATTTCTTGCGTAAATAAGCTGATAGCACCTGCGCAAAAGCCTCGAGTTATTTGGTGTTTCTATTGTCTAAAATATAAAATCAAAATAGCTAGCACATTTTTGTTAGACTCGACAGTCACAGTCTCTCATCCTGCACATCATGTATGCACTTTTCATAAGTGGTTATTGGAAAGGCGTCGTTTCTATCCTTCTTTTCAAGCTTATCTTGAGTGGTTAGAAGAATATAATCTCGAAGGAAAAGAGGAGCACACATTTCCACCACAAAAATATAGACTGTTAGATGTGGTGAGATTCTTATGAGCTTAAAGAAAAATGAAACTCATTTGACTCCGATAAAAGACTATGTATCCTCTCCTAAGCATGCGTACTGTAAGCTCTGCCTTAAATACAATGAAAAAATAGCTACTGCAAGCATTATTTTCATACATAATCTTGCTCTTGACGTTTGCACCTTTCATAGTTGGTTAATTGAAGTTAATTCAAAATTTAATCTGGAGACCTACAAAAGTGGCTATAATCTGAAGGGCTACAAAGAATATCGGCAATACTTAAAAGAGGAACATCTTGCAGGACTTAATGATAAGCTTACACAACCATCGAAGTCCGTAATGTTGATGGAACTGATTAGATGGGCAAATGGAACTAAGGAGGCATTAGAGTCTTATGAAAACATCTAAAGCAAAACCTGCTAAACAAAAGAGCTGGTCGCCACTTAGTCTAACGCCGCTTCTCTACTGCAATTTCTGTTCTACGTATGGAAAAAAGGTAGGTAGCAACTTCCTTGATGATGGCATGCACCTTTGCACATGGCATCATTGGCTATACAAGTATGGTGGTGGCAATAGTGAGGAAACTTACGTTGAGTATTTAAGGTGGTTGGAGAAAAAAGGAATTGAAGAAGTAGGAACACATACTGCTCCACCCAAGTCTATACGTCTAATGGATATGATAAGGTTAAGCAAAGGGAAAAGAATATAAAAGTTTATTAACAACTTGTCGAAAGACTTAAATATCCTGTGTATATTATTTCTCTGGAGGTAGATAAGCCAAAATGTCAGTAAAGGAAATAAGCGAAAGAGACTGGCGAGGAGCATTAGCTGTTGGTCTAGTAGCTATCACTGCCGTTCTTGCTGTTTTAAATGGTGAATATCACCTCGGAATCGATAATATCATAACGGTATTCAGCACACTAACAGTTAGCGCTGTTTCTTGGTGGTATAAGACTCAATCTTAAGGGCGAGACTATGAATAGCGAAGAACCAAACCCTCTCCCAATTGAAGAGTCTGAAACCGTAAAAGATGTCTTACCAGTTGTTGAAGAAGTAGCCTCTCTTTCTCCTGAAGATTCTCTCCCCCTTGAAGCGCCAGAAGAGTTGCCTCAAGAAGCCACTTCTCAAGAAGAAGCTACTCAAGAGGGAAAAGAAAAGAAAAAGAAAATAGTATGTCCACGCTGTAAGCATGTGTGGTATTCTAAGGCTATGGGCTATTACACTTGTTCACAATGTTCTTATAAGTTTCGCCCTGGACAAGTGCCACGAGAGAAGAGAGCAGAAAGGACATGGGTAGCTAACTTAGATAATATTGATTTGAGAACGTCAGAAGGGCAGAGTGCTTTACTTCTACAAATTCAAGAGGCATTAGCACAAAGGTCTCTAACGTGGGGAGATATGACTGCCATCGACCGCTTACTCAAGACCATTAGCATTAAGAAGGATTTAGATGTTATGAAGATGTTTATCGAGATGCGTAAAGAGATAGATGAATTGAAGAAAGGTGTCTAATTAGCTGACAGTAAGGATGACGGAATTTGAGTAGCACAACCAATTGGTACTATGAGAAGCTAAAGAGAGACTTAGATAAAATAAAGAAGAAAAAGCTACAAGAAGAGGATAAAGAGCTTATTCCAGACGACATTATTGAATTTATAACCAAATTCCGAATTATTAGAGGAAGACCTTTTTTATTTGACTATGTAGACCCCAATACAGGGGTTGTTATTCCTCAAGCTAGAAAATATTTGTATGATATTTATAGAACAGCAGTTAATCCTCAAGTTCACGATATTATTATCACAAAAGGCAGGCAAATGGAAATCTCCGAATTAGCCGTTAATGTTTTGCTTTATTTTGCTCTCAAATATCAAGACCGTCATCTAGTTTTACTTTATACTGCTCCTCGAGGAGACCAAGTCTCTCGCTTTTCCAATAGACGCTTGAGAATAGAAGCTATAAAACAGAGCAAGCTTATTCGAAAATATTTGACAGGTACTGATGCAACCGAGACAGTCCAGCTTGGCAACTGTACAACCTATTTATACTCTGCTTGGGGGGAATTTGATGCAGTAAGGAACATCGATGCGGATGTAGCAATCGTTGATGAAGCTCAAGATATTCAATCTTCTGCTTTCCCCGTTATTCGTGAAAATATGGCTCATAGTTGGTTAAAGAAGTTTATCGTGATTGGAACACCGAAAGAAGCTAATTCCCCATTTGAGAATCTGTGGAACATGAGTGATAGGAGAGAATGGGATAAAGAGACAGGGAAGTGGATAAAAACTGTATCAGAGCCAAGACCTTTTGTCGGTTTTCATGTTTCTCAAGAAATGGCTCCTTGGATTACAAAAGAAGAGCTTGAAGCAAAGAAGATGCATTATACTCAACAGCAATTCTATAACGAAGTGCTAGGGCTGTTCTATAAGGGATTGGGTAGGCCAATCACAATCGAAGACTTATTTGCTTGCACAAACAGAGATATTGGATTCCAATCATTTGCAGAAGATACTTATGCAGGGGTGGATTGGGGGTGTTATGATGAACAAACTAGAACACTCACTAATAGAGGATTTAAATATTATTGGGAAATAACTTCGGACGATTTGATTGCTCAATTTGACCCACAAACAGAAGAAATGTCATTTGTAAAGCCCTTAAAGAAAATAGTATTTCATCATCGGGGGAAAATGGTACGAATAAAGAATAAGCACCAAGATATGTTAATTACACCCGACCACAAATGCATATTTCGCAAAGAATGGCAAAAGAAATGGACCAAATGCGAAGCTCAAGACTTATTGTCTTTAGATGATATAATTTTACCCAGTAAGGCGCGATGGAAAGGTGAGAATAAAGAATACTTTATACTACCATCAACCATTCGCAAAGATTGGAACAGAATATATGAAGAAAAGAAAATTGATATGAAAGTGTGGTTAGAATTTCTCGGCTACTTTCTATCTGATGGATGTGTAGCCTTTAGAAACGCAGACCATCAGCATAGTAGAATGGTTCAGGTACAAATATGTCAAAGAAACGTACATCCTTACAAGGTTAATGCAATAAGGAATGTTTTGAATAAGTTGCCCTTCAAGTATGGAACATATTTCTATGAAAAGTATGGGGATTATCAGTTCAAAATTGCAAACAAACAGTTATATGAGTGGTTGGCAAATCATTGTGGTGCTGATTCAAAGACGAAGCACATACCAAGGGAATTTCTCGAATTATCTCCTGAATATTTAAGAATACTCTTAGATTCTTTAATGTTAGGAGATGGATATTGGTCAAAAAATAAGACTGGGGGGACTTATTATACAATATCAAAGCAACTTGCGGATGATGTATTTGAACTAACTATTAAACTTGGTTTCAATTCTCACTTATCTTATAGCTCTGGTAAATATAGAATAAACTTCTCTTTGTTAGATAAAAAACGGCATATAAGGGGAAAGAATGATGTTGAAATTGTAGACTATGATGGAATGGCATATTGTTTCTCTGTTCCAACAGGTTTCTTTGTTACAGAGCGTAATGGGTATATAGCATTCCAAGGTAACACTTCAACCAAAGATAATGCTGATACTGTATACTGGTGTATAAAACCATTAGACGATGGTAAAATTCATACGGTCTTCATTTCCAAAATAGATACCCCAGATATAATGGAGCAAGTTCGGTTTGTAGCGAAATACATAGACCGCTATGATAACAGAAGGGTGGTTGTCGATTGGGGCTTTGGGCATGTTCAAACGCAAGAGCTACAAAAGATGTATGGGATGAGAGTCCTTCCTTGCGATTATAGTGGGAGTGAAATCAAACCAGTTGAAATCAAGCTCACACAAACAGGCACAAAGCTACATCTGAACCGCACATTAGCAATAGATACCGTTTTCGACTTGATTAAGAAGAAGAACTTAGTTATCCCCGGTAAGAACAGAGAACTAACAGATTGGCTATATAAGAACTTTATGGTAATGTATCAAGAATCCGAAGTATCAACAACAGGGAAAAACATACGGCGATGGGTTAAGGACAAGGGAGAAGATGCCCATGATGACGCCGTTCATGCTCTCGTATATGCCTACTATGCTTATCAAACAGATAGAACCAGAAAAGCTATGGAACTTGGCGAAGGTCCTCCTCCTGTCTATTTCGTTCCTCATTCTGAAGAAGAGTTTGGGCTTCCTTTTTGATTAGAACAAGAAAAACTTTATATATTTTGTTAGAAATATTATAATGGCAAAGGTATGAAAGAACTTCGCATAACGCCTAAATTGTGGGGGGAAGAGCATCTTTTAGTAAACGAGCCACAATATGCTATAAAACTTCTCTTTATAAAGAAAGGTTCTACGTCTAAGCACTATCATGTTCTCAAAAAGGAGACACTTTACGTTCTTAATGGTACTGCTACATTACGTATATTTACAGTTCAAGAGAAAGACGAGACTACGCACGATTATGTCTTGCAAGAGGGGGACTACTTTACCGTTATGCCATGCGCAATACATCAGATTACGGGTCCTGCAACAATCCTCGAAGTGTCTACCCAACCTTATGATGATGTGATAAGATTATAGTAGGTGAGAGAATAGATGAAGTTAGTTCAAATAATTGCTGTTTTTTCTATTCTTCTAATTGGCATCATTACTTTCGCTTCTCTATGGGTGCTTCTATATTCAACTGTAAATCTATTCCAGTTCACATTAAGACCCAATGCAACTACTCCCTATGCTTATTCGTATGACATCATGATGCAAGGTATGCAAGGCATTTTTAATCTTGCTTTCATTTTGCTGGTTTTAACGTTTGTTGTCTCGTCTCTGGTCTTGCTAATTGAAGCAAAAGCTGTTGGGTAAGAGGGCAGAACGTTCAAGCGTACTGTTATCTGCCTTATATATCGTTCAATACTTATTGAATCATAAGCATTCTTTTTTTCTATATAAGATTTGAAATCGAATTAGAATTTTTGATTTGAAGAAAAGATGCTGAAAAATAGCTCAAATTGTTGCTATGATTTATGAGCAATCTTTGAATAAATTTCTCTAAAAATCTACGGAATTTTTCATAGGGATTTCTATCAAAAATGCTGAAAAAATGGCTGGAAATCCTTTCGGCAACTTTTTAAAATATATTTTCAAATTCTGCTGAATTTTATCGGCAATTCTATAAGAAAATCTTTGGATTTTGCTTTAATTTTTTTCTCCAGATTTTTTCAAAATGCTGGAAAAAATTTTTGGCGAAATTTCAAACCGGAAAAATTTTTCCCGGGGGTACCTGCTTCCTCTTCGAGCCTTTGTCGCTTGATTTGTTCTGCTCGTGCCAAAACGGCTTTTTTGTGGTCTTTATTGTCAATCAAGGGCTAAAAATGATAAAGTCCAAGCATCTTATAAAGTTTTATGATTGTTCTCAGGGATTATGATATATTATTTTCATAATATAGTATCGGTAGAGATTAAGGAGCGGGCAGGAACGGCAAACAAGGGTATTTTTACAAATATTTGACAACCAAGGATGCCCGTTGCTCCTATAGGTAAGGGGCTTAAAATGAACAAATATTTGAAAAACACTGGTATCGTCGCTTTCCACTGCACTGCTGGTTCGTTGAACAAATATTTGGTTGCGCAGGACGTCGTTGGTGAGCATCGCAGTGGGCCGGTGTTAAACAAATATTTGGGAACAAAATCCTTATTAACCCCTGCTCATATACTATTGGTGGGAAAGAGAAAAATGTTAGTCTTCGCTTTCAGAGACGAGAAAGAAGCTAGTAAAGCCTGGGAAGTTCTTTTCATGGAGACAGAGAACCCATTATGGCTACGAAGATATGGCAATAAGATAATCGACGAGAACAATGATTCGCGGACATATCGAAGCCGTCTAGTGAAGAGCCTTAAGGTAGCACTTCTCAACCCCAAGAAGGTGATGAAGACCTAATGGCTTCTCAAGCGCTATTTATCCAAATCTGTAAAAGATGCGGACATAAATGGTGGCCAAGAAGCCTACTCAAGCCAAAAGTATGCCCCAAATGTAAATCGCCATATTGGGACAGAGAACGGAAAAGAATAGAGACCTAAAGTCTCCACTCTCTTTATTTTTGTTTTTATTTTTGAAAAAAGAAAGAAAAAAGCTTACGATTTAGTATTCCTCTGACTTTACCTCATATTCCTGTTTGTCAAAATCAAAAGAAATGACGGTAAAAAGCTTTTTCTTTTGATTTTGCGTATCCACGTTTTTGCTTTCGACCAAATGCCTTTCCCTCGACAGATAGTTATACCCTACTCTATTTAAACGTATCGCTAGGTAACCCGCTTAAATGTTTGTTAGAGCACGCAGGACAGGAGATAGACGGTTCGCTTACAAATATTTGTTCTAGACAACTGCTTAGTGCCGAACGGCAACGCTCTGGTGCAGGCAGTTGGATAAAACAAATATTTGAAAAAGCCTAACCTTGTCACAAAGCTTACCAACGCTACTGGATTTGGTATCTATTAAATCAAACATTTGTAAACACCCGGCCTCTAGGATATGCATCGGCTATCCATCGATAGCTTTATATACTATCATACTATTATACTATGCGGGGATACAAATATGGTTGGTCGATTTCAAGTAATGGCAACACTCCAAGCAGCACGTGCGTATAAGCTAGGTCTTTCCCTAGACTCAGCTTATTCGTGGGGTCTAGACCGTGCCCTATTCTATGCGGTAGCCAAAAGAGGCTTTAAGGGCAAAAGGCACTTTATCCCAAATGCGCAATCCGCTAAGGCACCAATCGGCGTTAAGCAACCTGTCGAAACTCCGAAGCCAAAATACAGCATGTTCTACCTAGGTGATGAAGGCGCATTCATGGATAACGATAAGGCTCTTTTCGTCTTCGGCGATAAAACTCTAACTCCGCAAGACTTTCAGAGGCAAATAATCAGTAGACTTAAAGACTTTCAGAGCGCCTGGAGTGAAGCCTTAAATATCGTCTCTCAGTACAGTAATGAGAAGCTTCTCTCATCAAAAGCCTTTTTTGAGGAAATCTACAAGCCTAGGAGAGACGAATTAGCCCTTAAGTGGCTACAGTAAAAAATTTTTTCTTTTTTTTTCTTTTTAGCTTAAAGCCTCTAAGAGTTCGCTTTCTTTCAGTAGTGCAGCATGTAACCGCTCTCCATACATGAAAAGAAGGTAAAAGACACGATAATCGTGTTTAGTGGACCCACCATGAAACTCGATAACCGCGGGTAGAGAAGGCAAAATCTGATAGACAACGTTATCTATCCTTTTTCGGTCTAAAAATTCACGTTCAAACTTATATTGCGGATGTAATCCCTTAATCTGTGCAGCCCAAGGCTTTCGTTGTGCCCATCCTCCTTCATTACAGTAAACAAAATCTTCATGCTTAACGCAAAAGTCATTTCCGAATTTCAGAAACTCATAAGGTCGAGCATTAGCTAGCTTTTTCTCCACTAGCTTCTCTATCCACGTCTTCGTTTCGACTGAAGTATTTTCTTGGCTCATTTTTCCCTCATACATCTATATAACCGTGCTGTATATAAAGCTTGTGGAGTGTCCTTTATAAGCGATTGCAAGATTGCAATCCAGACGCTAAGCAAGGACAGTGTTCAAATATTTGTTTATGTACGACATCCCTTGGGGGGATAGAGGAGGGGGGCATAAAAACAAATATTTGATTTCTACCGAATTCCTCCTCGTCCGGCAAGCACGCCGGTACAAATCAAATATTTGCGCAAAAAAGACCTACGGCAAGTTCTTCCTTGACCAATAGCCTTAAATAACCCTCTTTACTTATAGGTAGTGGTGGGAAAATGGGCTATACCCATTATTGGCGAAGACCGAAAGAAATAGACCGAAAGAGATTTTCTCTAATCGTCAGAGACTTCAAAAGAGTAATGCCTACTCTCGAGCACTTGGGCATAAAGCTAGCTGATGGCTACGGGGAAAATAAACCTGTAGTCAATATCCACCGCGTATGGTTCAACGGGCTAGCGAAATGCGGACATGAAAAGCATGACTATGGGATACCATGGCCAGCAGAGAACGCTAAAGGAGTAGTTCTTAGCGGAATGCCTAAAAACGAAGTTCTCGGAGGTATATGGTTTGCTGGGGCTTTACTGAACGCTAGAACATGTAATGGCGATTGCTCCCATGAAACTTTCAATTTCCCTCGTCAAATGAATAGGAAAAACTCTCTCCTAATCAAGGACGGAGAAATGTTTTTCGATTGCTGCAAAACCGCTTATAAGCCCTATGACTTCGCGGTAAACGTCTTTCTAATCATAGCCAAGCACTACCTTAAAGACGATATCATAGTTACAAGTGACGGAACAATCGAACAATGGCAAGACGCTATCGATTTTGTCCAGAGATTTCTAGACTATGGGCAAGACTTTCAGCTAGCCAATTAAAGCATGCTTTTTTTCTATTAAGAAAAAAATCGACCTTTAGATTTTTTGGAAATTGACGATGCCTAATCGAAATTATCTACGGTTTTTATAGAATTTTCTTTCAAAAAGCCATTAGATTTTCAGCCAAAATGCTTAAAGTTTTGGCGATAATTTACTCTAAAATTTGCTGGGAATTTGCTTGCTTTTTGTTAGAAAATCTGGGCCATTTGCCGGGGAAATGTCAAGGAAAATTATCAAAAAAGCTGGGCAAAATTCTGCGAAATTCGTCTCAAAATCTGCGCTCAAAATTTTGGGATTCGCGAAAAAATTTTTTTAAAAATTCTATGGGGGCAAAAATTTTCCCGGGGGTACCTGCTTCCTCCGCTCTCTTTTCGTCTAAATAGTTTACATAGCGCTATATAGGATTGATAGAATAAAGGCTAGACCATACTGATAAGAAGACCTAATTACGGTCCTTATTGTTCGTGCCAATCCTTATCGCTACTTATAGTATATAGACCTATGTATTTAAACCTTTTGCCTATTTACTAATTCATGTTTTTCCTGGTCTTCTACTTATCCGTATTTATTCCAAATGTTTGATAAGGACAGTATTTATTCAAATATTTGTGACCTTAGTCTATATACTACCCTCCGAAACTATATAGACCTACATAGGCCATCTAATGCCTATATATTCGTTCTTATCTCTATATAGAAGTTTAAACTTTTGCGCCAGGTTTAAACTCTTTAGGGTAAAGGTATATATACCCTAGGGGTATAATCTCAACCGTAAGAAAAATGATAACCCAAAACCGAAACAGAAAGAATAACCTAGTTTACGAGGGCCGCTTTATGTGCTACGAATGTGGCACGGTCTTCGTGAGTACTAGGTATTTGCATGCACATATAAAGAATGTGCATGTGCATAAGGAGGAGTGAAAGACCATGTCCGATGAGCTAGTTCTTATGCGAAAAGACCGTTTAGGTCCTGGACAGATGATGTACAAGTGTAGGGAATGCAGAGAGCACACAATACACAACTATGAGATAAGCATGCCATCATCTTATCATCAGCATTATAGGATTACGCTAGACATTTACAAGTGTATCAATTGCGGAACCTTGAAGTATATTTCCCATAGAGAGGGTTATGTCGAGAGGTCCATGATGTAATGATAACCGAAAAACAAAGGAAAAAAATCCTTCGGCAGCTAAAAACATATGTAGAAAAGGGTAGCCTATATAAGCTACACTACACTATTACTGTTCCGAAACCTTTCCTACACATTACTGCTAGTATACATATTTTTGAACAAGAAATTATAGAATTTGGCAAGGGAAGTTATCTAGATGGGATTGATATTTGGAATTTGATCCATCTAGTCTTATATCTTCAAAGCCAAGGAATACAGGTAAATTGGATTAGGGTAGACGATAAGTTTGAGTATTATCCTAATCTTCACATATCGCTAACCCTAGATCACATGCTAGTGGATCATATATTGGAGGAATAAAGGAATTGGACGAAAGAGATCAAACCGCCATAAGTGAAGCCATGGGAATATGGCTTCAGTTAGTCCTGAAAGAATTAGCACTAGTTGCTTATGAAGGGGGAGCACTAGGAAATTGACCTTAAGCATTACGATAATAAGCTATAGGCTTCCATCATATCAACGCAAGATGATGGAAACTAATCCTGAACTTAAGGCCAACATAAAAAAGGCCTATAACAAGGCATGGGCAAAACTGTCCGAATTAGGTCCTCATCTAGGGACCTCTCAAATTGTTAGTTTTGTCAATCCTAGCGTAATAAGGGAAAGGCTAGAAGGGATTAAAGTTAAGCTTGATCTCGATAAGCCTTTTGCTGTCTTTCATGTCTTAACTACAGAGGAATTGCCATCATGGATACCCTTTTTGGAGACCACAATAAGCGAAAAGCTTGAAATAGTCAAAAATAAGAATAGTTATAGAAGTAGGACCGAATATGCCAAGCTACATAATGCACTAGAAGATTTGGAAACGATCAAAAGCGAATTAGCAAATAAGGCTTTAGAGGTGATTTAGTTTTGAACATTCCTCAAGTTTCCCCCAACCAGCTTATGAAAATTTTAGAAATAGCGCATAAAACTAAAACTGCTGTCCTAATAGTAGGACGCTACGGAGTCGGAAAGACCTCAATCCCATATCAATACGCTAATGATAACAGATTTTACCTCGAGGACCTAAAGCTAAGTCAATTTGATGCGATAAGCTTGAGAGGTCCTCCGGAGACCGAAATAAAAGACGGTATAAAAATAACGACTTGGCCTATAGGAGACATGTTTTATAGACTTTCACAACATAAAGAAGGGGCCGTTTTGCTATTGGATGAATTCGATAAAGCGACCCCTTCAGTAGCTAGCGCTAGTTATGAGCTATTACTTCAGAGACGTTATGGTAATTTTGTTTTAGCAGATAACGTTTTGATTGTAGCTACAAGTAATTTAGAATCTGAAGATTTTAGGAGTGAGGGATTTAGTATCCCTCAATTGGACCGTCTGTTAAAAGTAGAGCTAGCTTATCAGCTTGAGGATTGGCTAGCTTATGCGAAAAACAAGGGAATAGACAGTAGAATTATAGAGTTTATAAGCACTAATCCCTCTCGCTTATGGAGAGAAGGACAACCTGAAAGTTTTACTACTACTTCACCTAGAGGATGGGAAAGATTAAGCCATCTACTTCAAAACGTTAATAATTTGGATGTTGAGCTAATCGAGACGCTAGCAGGGGCCCTAGTAGGGTCCGATATCGCTAGCGAATTTATTGAATTCATTAATGAGGTATCATGGCAAAAGATTTACATTAACAACGATATGCAGAAGCTTAAAAACCTTGATTTAGCAGCTAGAAAACTAGTAATAAAACAAGCTGCCCAAGATGTTGCTAGTGATATTGTGAAATCGCATAATGCTGCTTATAATCTGAAACTAACGTTTATAACGAATTATTGCCTAGATTATGATGATCTTGAATTTGCTGTTTTGTTTTTCAGAGGCCTGAAGCTAAATCTCGACAGTTTTGATGATTTTATTAGGTCCTATAGCTGGCCAAGAAAAACGGAATTATTGACAAAAATAACTGCCTTCAGTAAAAATGGAGGCAGTTCCTAATGAATTACGAAAAAATTATAAATGATGCGCTTATACTAATCCGCAATAAATCAAGGATATCCTTCAGCATATTAAAAAATTTTGACTTTAAGGCTTCTAGTGAAATAAATACTTTTGCTGTAGATGAACAAAACTTAACAATTTACTACAGCCCTAAATTTATTGAGGAAATTTTAAGCAATAAGAAATATACGCTATTCACAATAAGCTCTATAATTGAACATGAATTATGCCATGTGCTTGGAGAGGATTATTTAAGAGCTAAACTTCTTCAAAAAAATAACATACCTATTATTCTTGATGTTTGGAATTGGTCTTGTGATGCTATAATTAATTCGGACCTTATAGCTCACGGTTGGAGCCTGACGGAAAACTGTGTATACCCAGATTTTAGAGCTATAGGCTTCGACCGTGTCCCTCCTAAAGAAGTACTTTACGAAAGAATTTTAAGAGATTATTATAACGAAGGAGACCAAGGGGACCAAGACCAAGATCAAGACCAAGACCAAGATCAAGACCAAGACCAAGATCAAGACCAAGACCAAGATCAAGACCAAGACCAAGATCAAGACCAAGAAGGAGGACAATCCGCCAAGGCTAAAGCTAAAGTAAATGTTAAGGGTTGTCAAGGACAGCAAACAATAGAGGATCCCAAAGATTTTGAAAAAAGCGTTGAAAAGGCTAGTGCTGATATAGCTCAAAAAATCGAAAAATCATTACAAAACATAGATAATAAAGACATTAGTGAAGATACGCCACAAGCAGTTAAGATATTTGCCCAAAATATCTTAAAACGCTTAAGAATTCCATTTAGCGCTAAACTGTCTAGGGTTATCTCTACCCATCTAGGAGATTCGGAAAATTGGACAAGACCTCATATAATTAGTAGTGCTGTAGGCAAGAAATTGCCTAGTTATAACAAGGAATTGCCTAAAATCGCTATAATCTTTGATGTTTCAGGTTCAATAGATACTGAAGAGGCACAAAACTTTTTGAATTTAGCTAGTAAATATATTAGAGCACATAGAGAATCAGAGATTTACGTAATAACTTGCGATGATGCTGTCCAATTCTTTAAGAAAATTCACAATTTACAAGAAATACCGTTAGAGGGACGAGGCTCCACAGATTTTAGGCCACCATTCGAATTGATCAAGGAAAAACACTTAAACCCAGACCTAATTTTATACTTTACGGATTTGCGAGGGATATTTCCTTCTTATCGAAAAATTCCTCAACTATATTGGATTGTTGAGGAAAAGAAGTACAATTCTCTCAACGAAGGATATAGATCTGAAGCCATTCGATTAGGGAAAGTTATTACCTACAGAGAGGATGAGCTATAAATGATGGACAGTTTAGCCTACTTTTTCGACAGCCTAGCTAAACTGATAATCGAAATACTAAAAATTACGATAATTAGCGCAATAGCGTATATAATTTTAGCTTATGTCTTAAGGAGAGGCTCCTAAATGAATAAGAAGACACAAAAGAAGATAAGGAAAACTGATAAAGAGCTAGAGGAAAACATGGAAATAGTCACCTTATCATGGGACCAAATACTAAATCTTGCGAAAGAACTAGAATCTCACAAAAAGAGAGATGAATTTTTAAGGCTATTTGAAGATAACAGAAAATTGCTAATTACCTATAAGGCTCGATGGGATTGTGATGTTATTTTGGGAGAATTGATAAGAATTGAGTAAAACAGCAAAATATCGCATTACCCTTAAAGACCAGAATGGTCACGAAATTACTCAAACAATTTGGTTAACTAGTGAACAATTCGATGAACTTGATAAGGCATTGCGCATTTTAAACAACATACTTGGCCTTAAATGTGATATTTTATATAATGATTGGATATGGATAATATAAAGGAGGTGAGATAAAAAATTGAAAGACCAAAACAAAAACGATAAGAACATGGCAATACCTAAAGGCTTTTTTAAGGTCTTAAAATTACAGATGTGCCCTGAATGCAGATCCTCAAAATGGCAAATAACTAGCCCATTCCCTGCCGGATATCTTTCCCATGCAGCTACTATATGGGTTAATTGCAAAAAATGTGGAAGACTTGAAGCCTTCGGATGGCAAATGTGTAAAATATGTAAAATTCATGTCTTCCGACTAGATAAAACAAAAGGCTGGAGACAGGAATTAGGCTAGTACTTTTTTCTAGCTTCTTTCCCCGTTTTTCTATTTTCCCGAAATACTAGCGCGAGATAAGCGGATTTTATGCCTAGGAAAAGGCTTTTTTAGTAGGAATTATAGGGATTAAGGGTAGGCTATTCATGATATACCTAGGGATACCCATTACCCTATACCCTACCCATTAGCCATTACCCATTACCTAAACTGCTTAATGGAAAAGGCTCCTACCTAGATTGATTAACCCTTAAGGTCACAAATATTTGTTAAAAATTAACGTTTTGAGGGGACCACTGGATATCGGATTTTTTACAAATATTTGTAGCGGTTTAAGGGTTTGAAGGGTTAGCAAGCAGTTTAAAACCCTACAAATATTTGATAACCTACTCTACCTAGGATATAGTTAGCTCACTTATTGCGTTATAGATGCAATAAAGACCTATACCGTGTCCTAGATGTTGAAAGGTTTACAAATATTTGATAACCTAGTCTTGCTGGTTTTGATGGCCTGTCCTTGTTGGTCTTGATAACCGATTACCCTAATCTAGCATTTTGATTTAGACATCAGATATAGGGTTATAGATGGGATAGTATAACTTGTATTAGCGCTCTACTGGCAATTCTTTCCTCCCGTCAAAAAGGCTATATATAGCGGGCTAACAGATGGACGGGAGTTATAGATATGTATAATCTCGGTTATCCTTCTTGCTACCAGTAAAGCTTATATATAGAGATAACAAAGGCTTATAGAAGAGAAGGCATGGGACAAAATAACAAATCTCATTATCATGTTACCGTAATGTGTCGGGAATGTGGGAAGTTATTTGACCTTCTGAAGTATTGGGATTACTGTCCATACTGTCATATCGCCATCCCCTTCTCAGTAGTCGAAGTTACTGCAAGAGATATGAATACCGGACAGCAGATAATGCTTAAATAATGGACTATATATACGATTAATGTAGATATAGAATGAACAGAAAGGAACTCGCTATAACAGCTTTAATGACTACTCTTTATGTCGTCTTAGTTCAATCTCTTGGTCCTCTATCCTTTATGCAAATACAGGTTAGAATAGCGAATGCTCTAATAGGTGTAGTGCCAGTAGTGGGTGAACCGGCAGTGATTGGTCTTACGCTAGGTGTATTAATAGGAAATATCAACAGTCCTCTGGGCTTTATTGACCTTCTCTCGTTTATCCCTTCCCTTTTTGGAATGATAATAGTTCTCAAGACTAAAGGAAAGATGGTAATGGTAGGGCTATCGGTCTATAGTCTATTACTTTCAGCTTGGGTAGCTTTTATGCTAAACATGATATTTGGAGTTCCATATCTTATAACATTTCTCTATGTGCTTGGAGGAATGATTATATCTACTGTCGTCCTAGGCTATCTGGTATATATTGGCTTAAAGAAAAGAATGAGAAGCTATGAGAGTAGCAAAAATTGAAAGAGCACTCATGATAGCTGAACTGGAATTAGACGGACTTAAAACTCACACTACTATGAAAAAAGAGAAGTGCAGAATCTATAACACCGTATTTGATAAGAAAATTAGAAGAGCATTATCAGCAGTCAGGTCAGCAAGAGATATTCTACGCTTTGATGTTGGAGAGAAACAGATGACTATTACAACAAGAGGTGGCTCTAATCGTCATGGGAGATGGGATGCTAATCCAAGGTCTTCGTTTACTCAATTCCCCTGTGGCTTTGACATTGACGACAAAGAACCTGGCAAAGGACTAGCTAGCAAGTGTTGGCATTGTGGCAATGTATTTATCAAAACTAAGCTCTGTCCCGTCTGTAAGCTTTATATCTGCCCTAGCTGTCATGGATGTGGTTGTCAGCTATCTGATGAAGCTAGAAAAGCCGTCTATTGCGCTCTAAAGACGTTGAGTCCACAAACCACGCTTCTGGAGTAATGAAAAGCTTAAATAACAGCTTATATATATGTTTGACGTGATATAGAATGGGAGAAACAGAAAAAAGCTTGAAGGAAGCAGTCGCCAACGCTATAGTCGAGATGGAGCCACTTAAGACCTTTGGTTATAAGACTAAAATGAGATATGACAACAAGTATGATGTTGTATGGATAAAGATATATAAAATAGCAAAGGGAAAAGGTCTGTTATGGCATTTGGGGAGTCTTCTCTCGCTTCGCTTACAGGCACATGGATTAAAGATAATCTATATGCGAGGTTGTCCAGATGGACAGATAGAGTTCGCAATAGATAGACAGAATACACATCGTCTAACAATTTTATAGGGGGAAAGGCATATATATTAGTTCTTCTGCTACTGGATAGGGGCAGATAGGGATTTAGCACATCCTCTTTTTGAGGATGGTTTGCATCGTAAGGTGCAGACGAAACTTGTCTGCCTCCTAATTTAGCCCAAACTTTATATATAAGACTCTAACCCTATTGTATCGAATCAAAATGGCACACAAAGTACTGACTAGGATAGGTCTAGTATCTTTAGGCATACTGGTCTTAATAGGAGTTATCATCTTCGACGTAACAGTTTGGAACAATTTATTTTCTTCCGGAAATGATTTGGGAAGAACAATAGGATATGGTATAGGATGCAAGGGATAGACTCATAAAATGAGGATTGAAAGACGAGATGGCTTGTCCCTACGCACAAACTTATGCGGAACAAGGCTTCAATTACGTGGGTTCGGAAGACTTTTCCCACGCTTCTAATGGACCATATCAACAGATGATTAACAAGCTGATAGAGCAAGGATGGACTGTCAAGTTCGTGGGTTTTGAGAGAGAGGAGGTGAGCAATCAATGACTGAGATAACTAGGGAGCAGTTTTCTGCGTATGTCAAAGTTCAGTATAGCGGAGTAACCAACATGTTTGCTATTGATGTAGTAGAGGCTTTATCAGGACTTTCGAAAGAACAAATCCTCTCTATTATGAAGAACTATGAGGAACTCAAAAAACGATATCCAGATGTGATAAGGGTCATATAAAAGACTGTAGGAAAAGTTTATATATTGTCCTTTTAATAGTGATATGCGCGGTGGAGCCAACGGAGCCAACAAGCGCCTTAGGTGCTTGCGCCCGTTGTGTATTCCTCCGCAAGTGGAGTGCGACCAGAGTCTCGCGAACTAGGCGAGGTTGCTCTGCTCCACTGTTTGGAGGTTAGTCCTCCGCGATGGGAGACAGTCGCAGAAGTCTCCCACCGCATACCCCTTAAATTGAGGTTTAACAACAATTTGTTTCGTTGGCTTAAACGGCTATTTTCGTCTAGAAAGAAAGCCTTTTTGGGGCTATTTTGTGAGGAGCATTTGCCCGAAGTTATCAAATATCATGGAACTTGTATAGTAACTCCACTACAAGGAGATTCGGTTCCTACTGACCAAAGGTGTAACGTATACACTTGTAAAAACTTAGTAGTATATTCTGTTGAGAAAGACGAGGATAAAATATTTTGAATTATTTTCTTATGTGAGAAATAATGGCTACATTACGCTGTCCTTATTGTGGTAAGTTCTTGAGTGTAGCTTATTATAAAATACATGTGAGATATATTTGCGAACAAAACCCAAACAACTATCAAACTACTACCTGCCCTAAGTGTGGTTACACATATAAAATAAGGGGGAGGAAACCAATAAATGCAAAACCTTATATAGAAGAAGAAGATTCTTAAAAGAGATAGCGGAGCATATTTAGTATCCGCTTGATATATACATTTAATCATTTTAAAAGGTGTAAATAAATGAGTTTTCTTGATAGTCGCACGTGGGAAGCACAAAAGAGGCCAGAGAAAGACCCCGAAAAGGTAAAAACTAGATATCAAGACATATATGAAGAAAAGGGTGCATCTGCATTTGCTGACCCAGTTCATAAATCATATCCGATAGATACTTATGAGCATGTAAGAGCAGCTATCGCTTATTTCTCTAAGCCGAAAAATTACAGGAGATATAAGCCGGAAGAGAGAAAGTGGATATGGAATCGCATAGTAAAGGCAGCAAAGAAGTTCAAGATAGAAGTATCAGAGCCTGAATGGTCCGATTAAACAAAAGGAGAGAAGCCTCTTTGAGTCGTCTTGCTGTCTCCCCTTTACTGTGTATTATCTTTGGGGCATTCTTAATAATCGACAAATTATTTTTACATCTAATCTTTTTTGATTATGATAAAATTGGACTTGGATGGCTTAATCCGTATTTTTCTCATCTTATTTGGGGGCTTCTCTTACTTATGGCAGGACTGTTTGATGTGATAAGAAATGAGCGCCCTTAATCAAAAATGGTGGAGACGATGGAGAGAGAAAAGAGAAGGTCATTGGATAACCAAAGAGGATAAACACATATATATAAGAGATAAGAAAGAAGAGGATAGGGATGATGTTTGGGCTTTAGTGAAGAAACAGATTATGAGAGAAGTGGAATATACAGAGGATTGGGAAAGGTCGAACCTCTCGAAGAAAAAAGCACCTTCCAAGAAAAAATCAAAATAGTTGATGTAATTGAAGTAAAAGGGGCATCAATTGTGGATATACGCGTAAAGTTCGACTATCTCGATGAGCCAATTAGCTTATGTTATCCTTCGTCTATGCCCAAAGAATACATTATCAATGATATCCAAAAAACGTATGATTTAATTAAAGGGAACAAAAATCCTTCAGAACTGAAGGATTTAAAAGACTTAACATTATAGGGGGAGAGGGGAATAAAGGACGTGAAGAACGCCGAAAAAACTAATTGTCTTCTGTCCTTGGCCTAGCGTCCCCTCTCCTTCCACAAAACTGCTAGGCAATAATGATATTTAAAAGGATATATTTAAAGTTTTCAAATCTTTAGGTGAACAAAATTTGCCCGTATTAGCAAGTAGTGCCGTGATTGCTCAAGAATTTAGTGGAGCATCTATTTCATCAAGCGTAATTACAATTTATGGAGTAGGGCATGGAAGACCTTATGCCATCCGAGACATTAATCAAAATAACGTTATCTGTGATGTAGCTACTACTGATGACGTGATTATTGATGTAAGCGGATTGTCTTTGCCTATGGCCGGCTATATTGTTGTATATACTCTGCAAGGGCTTAGTGCTTCTCCCTGGTGCTTCTTAAAGGTTAATCAAATCTATGGGGGGGATATATATCGTGTTATTAGAACCAATACATATAACCCTCCGGTCTTGCAGGGCAAGATAACAACAAGGGTAGATGGAGCAAAAAAGCTTTTGACTCCTTCGCAAATTGTTTCTTTGATTAATCAGGGAAAAGACGTAGAAGTTATTGGCGATAGTGTCTAAATTCTTAAGGACTTTGGAGATAAGGGTAAAGATTTAAATATATGGACAGAAAGCTTATAAGACAGAGAAAATATGTCCTTCGAGACCGAAATACTAAAATATGAAAATCAAATTAAAGACTTAATGGAAAGAATTCATGAACTCAGCCCTACTCGTATAGTCTATAATGCTATTGAAATTAATGGTGAAAAGCACCTCTTATATGGGGCAACATTTGCTTCTAATGGGCGCCTTGAAGGTCTCGAAGTTAAGAAGGTAAAAGATTCAGTAGAAGCTGAGCTGTGGGAGCTTGTTCGTCAAAGAGAAGACTTACTCTTTGAATATGACAAGTTAGTTAAGACTCAAATAAAAAGTGGTTGAAATATGTGTCATATAGACCGAAAGGGAGACGTAATAGCTACCTGCAAAATATATGCTGAATTGAAAGGAGAATTAACGACTGCTCAAACTCAAGAAGTGGCCGACTTAATTAAAGAGCTAACAGACAAATTGGCAAAACATTACGACCATTCTTGGGCGATGACTATTCAATACGATAAGTGAACGTGAGTTTAAATGAGTGAGGAGATAGACGCCGTTCTTAGAGCTTATGGTCTTAGAGGCTTAAAAGGGGCGGTGGAAAAAGAGGGAAGAGTAGCAACTTATCGTACAGCACCTACTAGAGTTCAGGAGAGATTTCTAAAGGAGGACTCTTTTGAATCTTGGCGTGATGAGGATTATTGGAGTAGTGTTGCTAAAAGATATTTAGCTGACCTTGGAATAGGTTTTGTAGTTAGCCCTTGGGTAGCTGGATGGGAACGTATCTGGGGAGCTACGCCGATTGAGGACTACGCACGTTATAAGGAAATGTACAGTGTCCATAAAGACAGACCTCTAATTATTCTTTGGAACAAAGAAGTAAAAATCTTTACTTTTGAAGAACTCTGGAATGAACTTGCCAAAAAATTCAAAGTTCAATACAATGGACAAGAAGAAATTATTATCATACCTTATCAACAGAATAAGAAGGAAGAGGAACAATTTACAATTAAAACTCTTTCCGCTTTGAATCGTTATTGTGGACTAAAGAAAGACCAAACGGCTTCAAGGAGTCATTATGGAGCATGGAGAAGAATAAACTATATCGTAAGACATAGATTTACTGGAGACTTAATTAGATTACAACAGAGAAATGGAGAAACAATCGTAACTCCTAACCACTCTGTTTATGACGAAAATTTCAATCTTGTCAAGCCAGAATCTAATCCCAATCTCATGAAAATACGGAGAATCGCTAAGTTTGAAGAGTTGCCTGAAAGAGATGAACTTATAATTGATATTCCGCTCATTACAACTGTTAGTAAAAAGGTTCCAATGCCGAATGGAGGGTACAGAATACGCACTTATCAGACACAATATGTAGTTAGTAGAAAACTCTCGGGGGTAGCACTTCAGAATTTTGCGTATTTCTTAGGTGCATACGTTAGTGAAGGATACATATATTATAAGGATGGTAAAGCAAAAGGCATTACAATTTCTAATTCCGACAAACAATATTTGCAAAGACTGGCAACTTATGTTCCATCTTTTATGAATAGACCTAACGCTCCAATCTATAAGGAAGGAAGGGTATATGCGCTTACCATTCTCAGCAGAGATTTGGCTCAAATTGTTGAGCAATATTGCGGAAGATACTGTAAACACAAGCAAGTTCCATCATTTATTTTTACTGCACCAAAGGAAGTCAAAAAGGCATTTTTAGAAGGCTATTCATTTGGAGATGGACTAAAGAAAGCTCTATTAAAGGGCGTATATAGTGGAACGACTATTTCCCCCAAACTTGTTGCTGGACTAAGTTTGCTTTTCACTCAGCTTGGTTCCTCTTTTGGAATTTCTTATGGCTTAACAAAAGGCAATAACAGAAGCTATGAAATAAAGCAAACCAAATGGTATACAAATCTATATAGAAGGAACAAAATAGAGAAAATAGCTTATGACGATTATGTTTATGACATTGAGGTAGATGGACTACACAATTTTGTTGATGGTGTCGGGCTTGTTGTCCTTCATAATACTAGGGTGCCTTTTATATCATCTGCCATCGATTTACAAGTCAATCTTTGTGCTGCTAAAGGATTTATAATTAGTTATCAAGGACCAGAGGAGGTTAAAAAAGAAATTGAAAAACATCTAGAACGCTTTGATATAAATAATCTAGCACGCATAATTTTTACCGATATGCTTGTGTTTGGCAATGCTTATGTTGAAATAATTAGAAGATGGAGATGCAAGTCAAAAGACCACCAAGAATCTGACTTACCTTCTCTCTCGGATAATCCAGACTATCGAAAAGTAAATGGTGGCATTATATTCGAGACTGATTTGAGAGAAAAAGCAGTAGAACATCTGCAAAAGTATCCAGACCACGAATTTGAGAGCAAATATGGCGAGGTTATAGCTTTAAAGCCATTAGACCCCTATTACATGCGTCTTAACAGGGACCCTTGGGGGTCTCACCCTCCAGATGAGAGGTTAATATTCTTCAATGATAATAGGCTTGTTCTAGAACCGCTGGGAGAATATGTTAGCAAAAATGCTACCAAAGAAAATACTTCTTATATCTCAAATGAAACAAGACTAATACAGCACCCGTTTATCTTGCCAAGCATGGAAAAAGATAAGGTCGTCCTTAACGTCTCGCCACACCTTATAGAGCACTATTATTCAGGAGATATGTATGATATTTATACTATGTATGGTTCAAAGGTAAGGGCGACGGGTAACCATAGTGTCTTTACTTGGAAACCGAAGCACAAGAATCATACATTTCCTGGAGAACTTGAATTAAAAGAGACGAGAGATATTAAAGTAGGAGATTATGTATTAATATCAAGAAAGTTTCCTGTTTTCAAAGAAGTGCCTTTAGATATTAAAGTTTCAAGAATTTTTATGGAAAACATGACTATTGAGGAGTTACATGACTTTGGAATACAATCTAATTCTCTTAAAGTTGAGGACTATAAGAACAAACTGCTTGAATATCTTAGAAAAAAGAATATTAAATACCCAGAACTAGACTATAATCATTATAAGAAGAAGCATATCCTACCTCTTGACTTTGTTAAAGAAGCTAATATATCTGTACCAGATGATGCCATAATAATAGGATGGCATGCAAAGACAGAAATAAAAGATAAATTAGAACCAAACGGACTACTCTATCTTCTTGGTCTTCTCTTATCTGACGGTTGTCTTTCGACCGATAACAAAAGAACTGGTAAAGTTCTATTTTCGGGAGATTCGGTAGAGAATAATACTTTCTTAGAGGCTTGGCTTAAAGAAAACTCAATAAAGTTCAGCAAAAAGATTGATAAGAGAGAAAGACTTATATGGAAAGAGCAGAAGAATCTAGTTTCTGTTCCCAATCTTTCCATTTACAACCGTGCTCTCTACTCTTTATGCAAACTTTTGTTACCTCAAGAAAAGAAGTTGCCATCGTGGCTATATACTTTGCCTCTCTCACAATTAAAATACTTTATTAAAGGTCTTTGGGATGGAGACGGATGGCATAAAGACACTAGGATAACTTTCAGATACTTTACGAGAGATAAGAGATTAGCAGAAGATTTGATTCTCCTCCTTAAGCGCTTTGGAATAGTCGCTTCTCTTAGTATGAGGGAGGGAAGAGGAAAGAAGCTCGATTATGATGTTCAAGCTTATGTCGAGCCATTAGATATACTTGACTGGGACAAAGGCGTTAAGCAAAGAACTAGAGCGTCCGCTTATGGAGATTTTCTTATAGTAAAAGTTAAGAAGATAGAGAAGTCCTTTTATAAGGGACCAGTATACGACTTTGAAGTGCCAGGCTCTGAAAGTTATCTCTCTTCCTCTGGTATCCTAGTGCATAATACGGTGCTGGGATATATCCAACTATTAACTGTTCCTCCTGTAAAGTTTACAGCAGACCAGATATTACATATTAGATTTAAAGCGAAGAGTTGGAATTTCGAATCGGCCTATGGCACGAGCATCCTAAGGAGCTTACTTTTCCACGAAGCCCTTATCGATGAACTTGAGAAGAACATGGGGGCAATTGTCGCCACTTATTTGAAGCCTATGCTTGTTGTGAAAATTGGTAGTGCTGACCCCAATGCTCCTGAAATTACTGACGAGCAATATGATGCGATAGTTAAGGCTTTTGCTGGAAGACAAGCTACTACCGATATTTTTGTCAGGCAGGGCTTAATAAATGACGTAATTACCATTAACCCACCAATAGCAGGCGTTCAAGCAGGTGAGTGGTGGCTCAATTATCTCAAAGAGCAGAGAGAATTTGCTTTAGGAGTTCCAAAGATTTTTGCTGGGCAACCAGAGAAATCGAATAGAGCAACCGCTCAAATGGTTATGCAAGAGTTCATTACAAGATTAACTTCTCTCCAAGAGAGCTTCTCTTCTCAATTTGAGAAGCAAATATTTGTTGCAATTATTAAGTCGAAGTTTGAGAACTGGAAGGAATTAATAGACAAGTTTGGAATACCGAAGATATCATGGAACCCAATAATTGAGGAAGACCCAACGCAGACTTTACAGTATGCGGTTCAAGGATGGTCAGCGGGCTTACTTACTCGAGACGAGGCAAGAAAGAAATTAGGGTTGCCTCAGTTAGATAAGAACGTCTATGGGAACATTGGTGATATGATTTTGAGGCCAGATTTAGCACAACAGGCAGCCCTTCATGGCGGACTCAATCCTTCAATAGTTCCAGCAGGAGGAGCAGAGGTTGGTCCAAGGGGTCCGCAAGACCAGTTTAAGAAGGTTCAAGACTTACAAAAAGAAGAAACTCCAGAAGGAATCGAAGAGAAATTATCTGAGGCAATAGATAGCGGAATAATAACGGTAGATGAAGCTCGTCAATGGCTTGAAGAGAAAGGTGAAGTAACGCCAAAGAGGAGAAAGAAATGAAACTCAAATCTGTATCCCATCCTAACGTGGTTACCAAAGAAGAAGGCTATAGAATATGCCCTACTTGTGATGGTAAGGGAGTAGTCTTTGATTCGTTAAATAATCCGCATCTTTGCCCCAAATGTGATGGAGAGAAGAAAATAAAGATTAAAACAAATGTCTCTAATGCAAGCGAAACAGATAGAGATACGACAGTTTTAACGTTTAGAGGTGCTTGAAATGAGAACCGATGCCCGCAAGGTACCAGTCAAATGCCAGATGTGTGGCTATATAACTGTTGTCTATAATGACTCATGGATTTGGTTCTGCCCTACTTGCGGTGGTACTCATTTCGATGTTGATAAATATATGGTAGGAAAAGACGAATATTATCGGCAAGAAAGAATAAACAAAGTAATTCCACTTCAAAAGGTTCAGCAACAGCTTTGGGGAACTGGACACTATCCTCATGATGACAAAGAGAAAGAATATCAGAAGATAGTATTTTCTCAGCTTCCTCCAAAGATACGTCCTAAACCGAGGTGGTAATATATAGATGAAATGTGATAATTGTAATTATGAGATGACAAATATGAATTCATGTGCCTATGTTTGTCCTAATTGTGGGACAAAAATTGATTGTTCGGACTGGTGAGAAAGTAAAATGAGTTGTTTAGATGCTAATAAGTGGAAGGCTCTGATGATGACCGATATGATGATTAGTGACAAACCAGCCATAGCATATCCTCTATTGCCTAATAAGAAAGGCAAGATTAAGATTAAGATAAAGAAAGAACTAAAAAAGAAAGAATGCCCACCCTCTTTAATGACTAAAGAAGAGTGGGACAAAATTAAGGAAATGACAGGAGAAACGGAAGAGGAGGACTACTCGAGCCATCCTCTTTATGAGAGGTGAAAGATTAGTTGCCAGGAATCGATGAATCTCCCCAACAGTGGAGATATAGAGTTAATGACCCCAGTAGATATAAGAGAATGCGCTATGGAAAAGACGTTTTTGGGGAGGGTATAGATGTGATATGGGGAGTAACGGATGATGGAAGAGCAGAAGTGCAAGCACTTAGGTTCAATAAGGACAAATTCAAAGATAAGAAATCCGTCCAAGATTGGATAAAGAAACATCAAAGCGAATTAAGGCAAATGAAAGCGAATGAAATAGAATGGAGTAGTTTCCTCTCATCGTATAAATATAATGAATTGACTGGGCTATCCCTCTAAGATATCAAAGGAGCTTAGACGGAGAGATGGACTGGAAAGATACTAAAGATTGGTATATATGTCAAATCGGAAATAGAGAGACATACAAGAAGACACTATTTAAGAAAGCAACTATCGATAGTCGAGTTAAGATACTATATGGGAAAGATGGGAAGAAAGTAGGTATTCTTCAAATACTCTTCCCCAAAAAATATTTTACTCTATATGATGCTCAGTGGTGGCTCAAGAGTTATACAGCCTCTCTTGCTCTATCTAGTCAGCTAGGCTCTCTTAACGCCTATGAAGTCGAATTTATCAATTCCTATTCGCAATACGATAGCGCTTTAATAGCCAAATATTCTGGTATACCATCTCTCCAATTCATTTGGAAGAAGGGGAATAGCTTGCTGAATCAAAAAGAATATGAAAAGGTGAAAGACGAATGTCAGAAAATATAAGAACTAAAAGAGATGAAGACCTATTAGTTGTCCTAAACCGAGAAGTTGGAGAACTTAAAGTATTAGTTACAGAAATAAATGAGCATGCCAAAGAAAATATAAAATCTATCAATAATATAGAGCAAAATATCGGCAAAATAGAAGCTCATATAAACAAATTAAATGAAGAGCATGGGGTTCTTGTTGTTCGTATGGACGAATTAGAAGAGAAAGAACGAAAGAGAGAGGAATGGCAAAACGAATGGGACATAAGTTGGAAGCATTTTAAGACGACACTTAAACTTACGGTTTCTGTAGTTGGATTTGTAGTAACCATTCTTACTCTCTTAAACCTTTGGAACTTAGTTGCCGGGAGGCTTTTGCCTTGAGCTATTTAAATGTATTTGAAAAGTTTAATGTCAATGTAGCTCCCAAATATTTGGAGATAAACAGAAGGCTATTCCACGATATTCTTTTGATGAGCGCCTACACCCGACAGACTAAGGAGGAGAGTGGGGGCTTTGTAATACGGGGGAAGCATGGACATATAGGAGTTGTAGCAGTTCAAATCGGGAAGGATAGAGAGATTAATCTTTATCCTTCTGAAACCTTATATAGTGGCGAAGAGTATTTAGGGACTTATCACGCGCATCCAGTGACAAATACATTTAGTATAGCGGATGTGGCTACTTTTCTTTATGACCGCAACGAGAAAATAAGTTTAAATAGTGGTGATGATAATAGCATAAATGCAACTATAAAGACCCCTCAAACTATTCAAATTAGTAAAGAGGACATTTCTTTCCTTGAAAAGAACTTTAAACAGGAGGATATTGCTAAGTTAGCAAATATATATCACTTTCTCTATTACAAAGGAAAAAGTAATTCACGTATATTAGAATTACAAAATGACGGTATGACCACAACAGAAAAAGAAATGTTTGATGATTTCGTTAGAAATATTAGAGGACTTCCACGAATACCAAGAACGTGGGTGAAAAAGAAACCGAAAGTTCATCAATATTTGTTTAGTGAGTGATGGAAAATGGATATGAGAATTGTTTATTACGCATCGATTACTCCAGCAGTAGATGCTGAGACACAAAAGAAAATGCTAGCTGAATTTGAGCAATATAACAAACTTCCTCCAGTTCTTAAAGTAAAAGGAGTAGCTATTGATGCCTCGGTTAATAAAAACCGTTGGAAAGTTGAACCGGAAGATTTAGATTATCTTGTAGAAGAAGCAAATAAAAGAATACAGAACCCTCTAGGTGGAATTCAATACCGCTTAGACCATAGTGAGAATGTAAGGAATATAATTGGCAAGGTCAATAAATATTGGAGAGAAGGGGATAAAGTCTATTATGAGGCAGAGACAGATGACCCAGATATAATTCGCAAAATCTTAAGAAATTATATCAAATTTGATAGCATCCAAATTGATAGTTCATCTGCTTATTGCTCATATTGTCTAGAAGAACTTAAGGCTGGAAAATATAAGTCTGAGGAAGAAATGATTAAGAAAGGATTACTTAGAACTAGAGATGAGAATGGAGTATTAATGCATTTACATCAAGGAGCTTACGAAGTCGTTAGAAAGCCAAAAGTGCGTGAACAAAGCCTAGTAGCAACGCCAGCCTATGACTCGGCTATAACTGTTCCTATTGGCTTTAGTGCAGCAATCGATAAGCTAACGGAAGACCATTCTTATATAGAATTGACGCCTATTGATGGTCAAAAGATTGAAAATATATCTAATAAAGAGGAAAAAGCTGAGAAAAATATAACAACTGCCGAAAATGTTTATATAGGAGATAAGAAAGAAAAGGAGACAGAGACTAAACCAAAATTGGGTGAAGTCTCTTCTGATGAACCCAAGAATTTGGGTGTGGGGATTCTAGCCCATAGGGACAATGAATCCGACATAACGACAAAAGCGATTGAAAGGAAAGGAGTGTTTGAAATGTCTGAAAGCAAGGCTGAAGAGAAAGTAACTCTTAAGTCCGATGCGGTTCAGAATCTGTCTTCGCAACCAGAGAAGAGTGCTCCAGTAGACTACGAGAAACTTATCAATGCGTTTACTCAAGCTCTAGATAAGCTGAGTGACGTTGAAGGAATACAGACGAAGCTGGAGGAACTCTCCAAGAAATACGAAGAGCTTGTAAAGAAATACGAAGCCAAGAAGGAAGAGGAAGAAGAGGAAGAGGACGAGGCAAAGGTTAAGAAGGAAGCCAAGAAGAGGGATGAACAGCCTCCGGAGGACTCTGACGAAGAGGAAGAGTGCCCTCCGAAAGAAGAGGAGGATGAGGAAGAGGCTAAGAAGGCTTCTACTGTTGGCAAAGGCTTAATCTCCGCTTCTCCTGCAAATCCCGAGAAGGACAAGCTCGTTCCTGATTGGTTCGTAGAGCTTTACAAGGCTCATAAGAAGAATGTCTCTCCTTTTAGAGGGTGAATAAAATATGTCTTCAGCAACTCTCTTTGGTAGTTTGGATGGAACCTCTCCTCTAATTGCAGACAGATGGCTCGTTACTTTCATCGCTGGCGATTCAACGCTTACAACTGCTGGTAAGGTTTGTAAGGTAGCTTCAAGTGGTGGATATGTTACTGCTGCTACTGCAGGAACCGATATACTTCTGGGCGTAGTTGTAGTTCCAGGAGCTTCTGGTAGTAGAGTAACTGTTCAGACACGTGGCATAGCAAAGGTAACAACTTATGCTGGCACTACGGCTGGGCAGTTAGTTATACCTGACGCTTCTGGTGGAGTAACTTCTGTTGCTCTTTCCGCTCTCTCGACTCCTGGACAAGCATATCCACGTGGAGTGGCTCTTACAACCCAATCGACTAGCGGTGGTAGCGCGTACATATTGCTTTGGTGATAATGTATGGCTTTAGTTAGAGACGCTTTCACATGGGTCGATACTGGTGCTATCGCATATCCAGCTCTATACAACAGAATAATTCAGCTAACCATGCCTGCTCTGAAACTAAAGCAGTTGCTTCCTGAATTTCCGATACTTCAGGGTAGAACTGCTACGTTTGTCAAGGAGTCAGGTAGCAGAGCTGCAGCTATAACTCAAGTCGGGGAAGGTGCTGAGGTTGCGATGGACTTTACGAATTATACTTACTTTACTGTCACACCTTACAAGGTGGGCATAAGGGAAAGGATAACTCGTGAGACCATCGAAGACCTATATATCCCCGTTATTGAGTCTCAGCTTGCTCGTCTTGCTAGACGAATGGCTTATACTATCGACAAGGACGTTCAAACTGTCATTTCAAATGGAGCTGCTAATTCGTTCTCCGCTACAGGAGTAACGATTGCTTACACCGGTACTGCGACTTCATCTCCCGGTACGATAGGAGTAAACGACATCACCCAAGCAAAGTCTGTAATCGAAGGCTATTCGCTAATTGCTGATAGCTTCGCATTACATCCGTTGAACGCCAACGATTTAACGAGACTACCGCAGTTTGCTTCACAAGACATCTTCGGAACAAGTGTTTACAAGGAAGGACTTGGTTGGGAGACTGGTGCTGTCGGTGGAGTCATGGGTCTTGACTTCTACATCACACCAATTGTGCCTGCTGGAGAGGCTTATGTGCTAAGCACGGGTAAGAACTTATCTGCTGCTTATGCACCTCTGGGCTTCTTTGCGATTAAGAGGCCGTTGGTTATAGATGTGGACTTCAAGAAGGAATACGACAGCTACGACGTAGTTGCCACAACTAGGTATGCTCCTGTAATCACTTACGGAGAGTCTATTGTGAAGATACTCGGTCTTAGGACAAGCTAAACGTTACTTTCAATTCCATATCATATTTAATTGGGGTAGGGCTATAATTAATTTAGTCCTAACCCTCCACCCCCGTTTTTAGGGTCTTACTCCTTTTTTAAGGAGAGTGTACAAAAAGATGTCTGCCTCTACTAATGTGCAAGATAAATGTACAATAAAGATAACAAGAGGTGGAAAGAAACGAATAAGGAGAGCGATAAAAGATTGGATTCGACTGAATATAATGGCACGGGTAGGATGGTAGGCTACTGCACAATCAGAGCGTATCGTGGAGACGAAAAGATATTCGAGGAAACCAGAAAGAACATAATTACCAACGCTGGATTTGACTTATGGTCAGCAGTGCTTGGTAATTATTCCGACACTACATTAGGTTTGGGGTTTATTGCCGTAGGGACAGGAACGTCCGCTTTTTCTGCTGGCTCAGTAGCATTGACTGCAGAATTTACACGAGGTTCTGCAACTTATGCCCACACTGGTGGAACCCAAACGTTTACGGAAACAAGAACGTTTGGTACAGGAACTTTTGCAACAGGTGGAACTACCATAGGAGAAAGCGGTGTGTTCAACCAAGCTTCATCGGGAACTATGTTCTCAGCAACGAATTTTACTACGATTACGCTTTATTCCAGCGATACGCTACAAGTGCAATGGACATATAATCTCAGCGGTAGTTGATTACACAACACTAACCTACTGACGGTAGTTGATAGTGTTGTGTATGCCACGTACCCTTGCTATGGAACATAGACGTAAGATTAGCGAAAGCATTAGACAATTTTGGGCTTCTTATACACCTGAACAAAGAAAGAAACACATTGAAAATAGTAAGAAAGCAACCAAAGAAGCTATGGCGCATCTTCCTCCAGACAAAGAAATCAAGTTACACAGCAGATTAGGAACTCATTATATCATGTCAGAAGAACGTAAGAGACATATTAGTGAAGCCAAAAGAGGAAAGGCTACATGGAATAAAGGGCTTCATCTTTCTGAAGAACACAAACGCAAAATCTCGTTATCTCAAAGGGGAATTAAGTGTCCACAAAGAGCAGTTAAAAATAAGTCCATACTTCACGAAAACATTTGTAAGGCAAGAAAAACTATGGCGCTTAATGGTCATAGAACTAACATTGAACTTGAGGTAGAACGAGTACTTAAAGAGAGAGGCATTAACTTCATTTCTGAGCATCCTTTAAACGGAAAAATTGTAGATTTTTACATACCTTCGACTCACACGGTTATTGAGGTAGATGGAAAGTATTGGCACAGAGATTATGACAAAGAACGCATCCGCGATAATGTTATATTGAATTCTAATCTTGTTTATGATATTATTCATTTGCCAGAGGAGATGGTATTTACTAATGAGTGGCATTTTCTATTGGGGAGGAGATAACGCTTGAGTTATCAACCTCAGCAAGCTGCCACTACGCTCTATTTTTACAATTCTACCGCAAGTAACGTACATCCTAGCGTCAAGCAAACTACCCTTTCTATGACGCAATACGTTGCTAGCACTTTGGGAGGAGGACAAGATAGCCCAACAGCCATTTATCCTCTAAATATGGGAACTACGATTGGTAATGGTTCTGTAACTATACTTCAGAGCATTACGGAACCCGGAGCAAAGCATCACGCTTGGTTTAAGGCTTTTGTCAGTCCCCCCTTAAGCGGAAATCAAACCATTCAAAGTAGCACTGTTGGATTTATTGCCGACTTCAACGAAGGTAACTCATCACATAACATGATGCCGAAAATAAATCTTTACGTATGGAAGAACGACAATACTGGGATAAGAGGGACGCTAATAAGCAACCGAAGTTCGACAATAGAAGCTCCTACTGCCTTTGGAACGTCAAAGGTTTATCTAAGTAGCATAGGAGTAACGACTGTTTCTGCGGTAAATGGAGACACAATAGTATGCGAAGTGTTCGTTTACGATAACTACTCAGGGACAAGTGCCTATAATCACGGCTTAGCGATAAATGGGAAGTCAGGCTCAAGTGCTGCCAGCAGACTAGAATTTAGTCAGGCATTATCTTTCTTACAAGCAACTAATGCAAGCCTTAGCCTTCTGTCTTCTGCTTTCACACAAGGTCTCTGGAATAGAGCAGTTAATTCGCAAAGGAGCTTCAGTTCTATTCTGTTAAATGCTCCAGCCTCTACAAGAGCAGCCAATTATTTGAGAGAGCAAATATCTACCATCTCTTTGCTTAGTCAATTATCCACTCTTATAGTCAAGAGCAAGGAGCTTATTTCAAATCTCTTTGCCTCTTCTCTTTTGAGCAAAGGTGCAGGAGTGTTTAAATCGTTATCTTCAACTAACTTTATTTCATCTTCAATAGCTAAATTGGCTAACTTTACTAGGGCTTTCTCTTCTCAAGCATATATGTCCTCTGCCATCTCTAAGAGCATAAGCCGTCTTTTATCTTTACTAAGTTCTATGTATGAGGTGATAACTACATCTCTTTCCAAAAGCTTATTCCGTCAGTTTACGAGTAGCAGTTTTATCTCTGTCTCAATTAGTAAGATTGTAAGCCTATTAAAGAAGCTAAGCCAACCTTCTTTCGTTCTCTCGACCATAAGCACGACTACCCTAAAGTTCTTAGGAGTGGCTAGTAGCTTAATTGGGTTAAGTAAGATACAACGAAGCATATTAAAAGTAATATCGTCAAGTCTCAATTCGTTAAGCTCGAAGGTCGTCAGCATTACAAAAAGTATAAGGCAATCTCTGCTCTTGTCCTCAACTACTGTGAAAATTATTAGTTTGTTTAAGTCGTTCCTCTTATCTTTATATGCTCTAAGCTCTGTTTCTGCTTTAGTATCTAAGTTCCTTTCTTTAGCCTCTTACTCATATATTTCGTCTTCTCTGACAAGGGGATTGAGTATATTAAAGAGCTTCTCATCTAGTTTGTATGTAAAATCTATAAGGACAATTAGTATTGTAAAGAATTTGTTTGCTTCTTTATTTGATAGTTCTGTAATCTCGAAAGGGCAGGGCTTATATAAGGCTTTTGTCTCACCTCTATTGATTTCAAGTAGCCTAAGCAAGATTATTCAATATGTAAGGGCATTATCTAGTACAAATCTCATTACTTCGTCAATAAGCAAGAGTATAAGCCTTGTAAGGCAATTGGTCTCATCTCTCTATGATATTAGTTCGGTTAAGAATGCAATTAGCAAATTTGTTGCAAACGTCTCAAACCTTTACGAAAGCTCCTCTCTAAAGAATACATTACAGCTTATGAAGACTATTGGGCAAAGCTTATATATTGCCTCAGCAATTTCTAAAACGATAGAGAAGAGCCTAATTATTTTCACATATATTGGTAGCACGGTAACAAATCTCATACAAAAGATGATTTCAATTGTAGAAAGTGTTTTCATAGAAGCGACACAACTTGCTCAAAAGTATATGCCTCCAATGGTCGCGAAAGTCAGAAAGGTTGTGAGGAAATACGTGGGGGGTAGCTAATAATGCCGTCTGTTGTGGGGACAAGCACGGCCAGCTCAGCCACCTATTACCCATCTCAACGTAAGTCCTTCTACGCAAATGGAAGGTTCTGGGTCTTCTACTTCGACGGCACGAACATGGTTTACCGAACGAGTACGGACGGCTCGACTTGGACATCTGCGACGACAGTCAAGGCAGTGACTGCAGGAAACCAGTTTAGCATATGGTTTGATGGAACCTATCTGCACTATGTTTATGCCTATGCCTCTTCTCTTTATTATCGCCGTGGGACTCCAAACTCGAATGGGAGCATTACTTGGAGTGCGACAGAGCAGACGGTTTCAACTACCTATAACTACGCCCTTTATCCTGTCATTTCAACCGACAGCAACGGCTATGTTTGGATTGGCTATTACGAATATACCGGTACGTTTTATTATCCCTACATCATTAAAAGCGGAAACAATGATGGGACATGGGGTTCGACACCTAGTGGTTTCCCCTATCAGCTTTCATCAACTAACGCTATTTGGAATGTGATTCCAGTTCCCCTGACAAGCGGAAAGATGCTTGTCATTTATGCACGGACTAGCGCGAGCCTTACCATGCAAGCGTGGAACGGTAGCGCGTGGGGTTCGGCGGTTACGACCGTCTCGACCAATCAATATTACTATTCTTTCAGCGCCGTCGCTCAGGGCGATAACGCCCACATCGTCTTCCTGAAGGCCACCACTTACGACATAGTCTATACTAAATACACATATTCGACAAACAGCCTCTCGACTGAAACGACACTTGTGAGTGGGGCAACATCCACTTCGGCTCCAGTAATGAGTATAAACCCAAATACGAATGACCTTTACGTATTCGTAGCCACCAAGACGACTGGAACGCCGACGGGATGGACAGCAAACCACATATACTACACGAAATACACGGACTCAACTTCGACATGGGGTAGCTGGGTTGATTGGATAAATGAAGCGACAGAGGTTCTTACTTCTGAGGATGTCCTGACGTCCTTCTACCAAGCCTACGGGAACAAGATAGGGCTGGAATATGAGACCAAGACGGCCTCGCCTTACAATGTAAAGTTTGCATTTTCATCATTATCTATTTCTCAGAGCTTTAGTTCAACATTATGGGCTAGTGGTTCTCGCTCTTCTTCGATGAATTTATATAAATCTTATATTTCAGCATTATGGGCTAATGGTTTGCGCCTTTCTTCGATGAATTTGGTCAGACCTTATTCTGCCTCAACTTTTCTCTTATCCCTCAAAAGTTTTGGTGTAACGAAGGTGGTTCCACCTGCCAAATTGCTTTCTCTTAGTTCTTTATCTAATGTAACCACGCGAATTAAGAGCTTTGTCTCTAACCTTTATAAGACAGGAGTCTCGGTTGTGACTAGAACCGTTAATAGGTATTTCCCCACCTCTCTCTCAATAAGCAAATTTCGCTCTGCTGTTGCCACAGTAGATAGGACGTTTGAGAGGTGGGCTTTATATGGGGTTGCTCAGTATGACGATGATAGATATGACACCTATGAAAGAAGGCAATGGCCATCAATTGCAACGGTGTCATCTTATACGAGAAGCTTTGTTAGGCTCTTTAGTTCGAGCCTATATGCTTCTACCGCATTTGTTAAGAATTTGCTTATTTACATCTATTCGTTTCTAAGTATTGTGTTATCAACGCGGTTAATTAAGAATATTTATAAGGCTTTTGCTAGCAACTTGAGAGTAATAGGCTCGAGGGTCTCTAATGTAACGAAGGCTATATTTGCTCTCTTATATACGTTATCAGCCAGACAATTTGTGCTGTCTATCGTAAAGAAATTAACTGTTTCGTCTTATACCATATCTTCCTTGGTCAAGTCTATTACAAAGCAACTAGCTTCTCTGCTCTACATCCTATCAGTTAGGCAATTCATATTATCCGCTATAAAGAAATTGAGTTCTTCCCTCTATGTTGCCTCGGCTATTGCCAAAAACTTATCCCGTTATATCTATTCTTCGCTATATGAAGGAGCTTTAATTTCATTCATTAAGAACATACTTAAGCTCCTTTCATCTTCTATGTTTGTTCTAAGCAGTAAGCTGACAAATATAACTAAGCTAAATCTGTCTCGTCTATACGCATCAAGCTCAAGGTTCTTTACTTTAAGTGTGATTAGAAAGCCTATATCTTCTCTGTTCTCTAGCTCTTCTGCCACCAAATCTTATCAATTATTTAAGAGCTTTGTTAGTTCTTTACTTTCCTTAAGTGCAATCTCCAAATCCTTAACAAAGAGCATAGTTTCTTCACTCTATCTTCAAAGCGTTAGAACCTTTGTTCTCAACGTTATTAAGAAGGCAACTTCAACGCTTTACTCTCTGTCAAGTCTAATGAAGAACTATCAATTAATTCGTTCTCTGTCATCTTTGCTCTATCTCCAAGCACAATCAACAATTACTAAGAATTTGGTTAGGTTCTTCTCCGTCCTATCTTATCTGTCTTCTTCGATAAGACTAGGAGGTTCAATCTATAAATATCTTACTTCTGAACTTTACACAAGCTCTTCAAAAGTTATGGGAATATATAAGGCTCTAATGTCCTCGTTACTTACAACTCCAATTCGTGTAATGGGTGTTGGGAAAGCTGTATCTTCTGCGCTTTCTATCACTTCAGTTCTTTCAACCTTTAAGTCGGTGTTCCTAAGTATTAGCTCCAATTTGTTCGCCTTATCTAAAATCGCAAAGAATGTAACCAAAATCATATATCAGAATATACTTAATCTGGTAACGGGATTAAGAAAAGACGTAGAAATATACGTAGATGTTGATTTGTTCCTATCGACAATTTCAAAAACCATAACTGCTTTCACTAAGGCATTAAGCAGTTCTCTATTTGCTCTCAGTAGTCTGGGTAAAATTGGAACTTACTTTAGGTCTTTGTCCTCAACCCTCATAGTTCAAGCATTAAGAGCAATAACTGTATTTAAAGCTCTAACGTCTTTGCTAAGAATATCTACAGCCATAGCGACTCAATCCTTTAAGGCGATAGTGCTAGCTCTCACTCTCTTTGTCTCATCTTCTTTGTCTAAAGTGGCGTCAGTTAAGAAGTACCTCTCTCAATTGCTTTATACAAGTATTTCAATTGGCACTTTCTTGGGATACCAAATCCTGTTGTCTGTTTATCTAAAGGTCACATCTTCTCTCTCTAAGGTGGCTACAGTCATTAAGAAGTTATCTACAATACTATATGCTCAGTCCATCATCAGCCTTACGAGAGTCTTCTATCGCTTCTTTACTGCCAATCTTAATATTGGTATAAGTTTTGTTAAAAATCTGTTCGTTTATATCTATTCTCGTCTTAATTTGAATGCACTAGTAACAAATATAATAAGCCGTATCAAATCTCTTGTCTTTAATCTTGCAGTTATTGCAACCAAGACCTTCCAAATGAATATCACAAGAGCTTTCACTGCAAAATTATATCTCTCCTCGGTTAGACAATTTATAGTTTCTGCCATCAAACAATTAACTGCCTCACTATACGCCTTATCAGTTAGAAAGTTCGTATTGTCGATTATAAGGAAATTAGACGTTCCCTTATACATCTCAGCAATTGGAGAACTTAGGAGAACAGTTATAAGAACGTTAAGTACAAACTTATATCTTAGTTCTGTCGTACTCAAAACAATTGGCAAGTATTTCTACTTATCCCTGCATATTTCGAGTGAAATAGGCAAAATCATAAGCAGAATTATTACCTCTGTTCTAAGTATGTTATCAGAATTTCAATTCTTCTGGAAGCTCATATATGTTAAGGTTGTGAAGATATCGAAGTTGCTACAAGTCGAGAGTGTTTCTGTCGAGCATTTGCTTAATCTAGAGATACAAAAACTTTATAAGTTACTATCTATAACAATTATTCAGAATAGAAAATTACAGATTATCACGCAGTCTGTTAAAAGATTGCTCAACTTAATTGCAAAGATTGCTGACCGTGTTTGAAAGAGAGTAAGGAGCGATAATTATGTCTTATGGAGACCTGTCTGCTGGAGACTTAATCCAAGCAAGTGTACTTAGCGCCAAGACTATTTGCATTCAATCCTCAGCACCTACTCCTTCTCCCGGTAAGCATTGGTTCGACCTAACGAATAGAGTTCTCTGGTGGTACGATAACGTTGCGGGTTATTGGAGAGGAGGACGCTCCTATGGGACTGCAACCACTTCATCTAACGGATATGTTTGGGTTTCTTTTCCATTCACCTATTCAACCTCTCCCTTCATAAGAGTAGAAGTTTTGGGGAGCTGGGATGGAAGAGTTCAGATTACTTCTCGCTCTACTACAGGATTCGCTATCCAAACAAGAGTTCTTAATACGGGTACTTTCGTTACAGGAGGAGGAACGGGGACTGCTGTAACGGCTGTGGGTAATTTTAACGTTGGTAATGCTGTTACTGCAGTAGGTAGTCTCAATACTGCGACAGGCATTGCCAATATTGGTACAACAACTGGGGTTGAATCTGCCGATAGTTCAGCAAGTTATGTAGCGAGCGTGACTACGAGGTATGCTGCTGGAAGTAGTTCGGGCGATACAACTTACGCCTTTAGCGCGTATACTTTAGGACTACAAACGGTTCCGGCTGCCTCTCATAGTCATACTTTACAAAATATTAGTACTGCGTCTTTTGTAATTAGTAAAAACGCCGATTCAACCGATACATTTCTGAAAGGGAAAAGCGCAGATTCGACAGGTTCATTCTATAACTCTCTCTATACTGGAACTGCCGTTGTGGGATGGGCAAATGGAGGCTCTTGTAGCATTATGTGGGAAGCGTGGTTATAATTATTTGGGATGATAAAATATGAGCGAAATAAATGCTCCGCAACAGGTTTTGGCTGGAAATACCATTCGACTTAGTGTCTTAATTACTGACATCTCAGGTGTAGGAACAAATGTAACTTCGACATCTGGAACGATATACGACTCAAGTGGGACTGCTGTTCAAACAGGGATTGCATTAATTAATGCCTCAACTACACCTGGAAACTATTACTACGATTATACACTTCCTAGTACAGCACCCAAAGGGAAGTGGACTTTCGATGTATATGCCTCATTAGGAGGTAACGTAGGAAGAGGGAAAATGTATTTCACGGTGATTGATTAGGAATGAGTAGCATAGAATATTGTACCTTTAATGATGTGGTATCTCGACTTAACTTAACTGAAGTGAGTAGTTCGCCAGGCACATATTTAATGTGGGGAATAAATGTAGGGGGAGCAACAATTCAAGCCTATGTGGATGATGCTAATGACCAGATATATGCAATAGTTGGAGATGTGCGAGGAGATGAAAAGCGCTTTATTTTGGCGAAATTACTTGCACGTGCAACTGCAATTCTTCGTTTAATTGTCTTTACAACTGGAGGATGGTTAGACACAGCCTATAACTTTAGATTAGGAGATATGAATGTAGAGAAAGGAACGGCAGCTTATAATGCCCTAAAGTCTATAGCGAGCCAAGCTAAAGAGGATATTCTTAGATATAAGGTACAACTTGTAGGGAAGACTGATGGACAGACATCGACCATTACGAGAGACTATTATACCCAAGAGGGGACAGCAATAGGATATTGATGAGATATGTCTTTTATGCTATCTGCCTTTCAACAAATAATTAGCACAAGTGGAATACAGATAACTTGGTCTACTAGAAATACGAATCTCTCATCTAGAGACGCTTATGGACAGCCAACCACTTCCTACTCAAGCCAAACAATCTGGGCTAAAGTAGCTCCTGTCGGAGACAAAGAACTAACTTTCATAGAACCCGGCTTAGTTCCAGGGCATTATATCAAAGTTTATGAAGCCGAAGTAGTCCCCAAACATTTGGACAGAGTAACCTACGACAATATAGTGTTTGAAGTTCGTTCAGTAATTCCTCGCCATTATCAGTCTCAGATAGTCTATTATGAAGTGTTGGCAAGAAGGTTGGAGGATGTACAACAGCAATGAGCGCAAATATTGATATTACTGCTGACCCTGTTTCATGGTTAATCAGTAAGCTATCGGGAACTATTTATGACAGTACTAGCTCTTCGGTGTTAATTAAGGCGTCTTGGCTCTTGAATTTGTCCGAAGTTCCTAGCGTTACTGTTTACCGTAAGACCTCTACGTATCAATGGTTGAGCTTGGCTGGCACTTCAACAGCAAAAAAGAGATGTTACACAATTCTGGGATTGCGGGTATGGGCTAAAAATCCTTTGGACAAATTTACAATTGCCAAAAATTTGCATACTACAATTCATAGTAACGCGAAGGCTTGGAAGGACACAACTACAAATCTAGTATGGATAGATGTGAAGACTGAGAGAGGAATGGATGAACCCCAACGTATTCCTCCTCTATACAGTATAGATGTAGATACAGAACTAATCTATGATGAAGATATCACATTTACTTAAGGTCTAGTAGCGGTAAAAGCTTATATACTCGCAGAATAGAAATAAGTTAGTAAAATTACATAAAATTTTAAAACTAACTAACAACGGTGAAAATATGCCTCGAACTCTATTGGTATGGAAGAAGTTGGTTAGAGTAAATAAGTCAAATTCAAGAAATATTCAGATAAGCAAAAGACTTATAGAAGAAGCAGGGCTTAATCCAGAAGCAGACTTAGTAGGGAAATGGACGGTATGGGAAAAGGGAAAACACATGTTAGTTTTGGAAATTAAAGAAGATAATCAAGAATTTACACAAAATATAGAAGGCGATAGTGTAAATGCTTGATTATTTTTTTGTAAACGTTGTAAAATATATACAAAGATACCCTATATTATATATAGGTGAAATGAAATGAGTTTAGTAAATAGTGGCTATCTAAGCACCATAGGATATGTGCAAGAAACGACTTACGGAGTAGCACCTTCAAGCGCTAGCTTCTCGGTTCTGGCAATTGCAACGGCTGAACCTAACTTAAACGGAAATTACATTCCAATTTACGCACTTGGACAAAGAGCAGCCTATTTTGTCTTACGTGGAAGGAGAGAAGTAGAGGTACGTCAAGAATTCTATCCCCAAGATAAGACTGCGATATCAATTCCAATAAGTTCTTACACAAATAGTTATACACTTTGGTGTCAATACATCAACATTAATGCAAATCTTACGTTAGTCGGTGCAAAAGCTGAGGAAATTACTCTCGTTGGACGAGTGGGAGAACCATTGCGAGCTACTGTCTCATGGTATTGCAAAGATGTTACATCTTCAGCCCCAACTGGAGGAACTATGGGTACTGTTTCAACTAAGACGCCTTATCACTTCGACCGTCAAAGCATAACATACAGCGGTAGTGCTCTTACTGCTGCAACAGACTTTGAGTGTAGAATAAGGAACAACCTCGAAAGGATATGGCAGTTTAATGACGTATCTATTAGGGCTGCACCAGAGAAGAACGTAGAAATAACGGGGACAGTAAGGGTTACTTTGGGAAGCACTGGGCAAATTACCGACTTCTTGGGCGATACTTACTTTGATATGAATATTACTTTGGGAGTAGATTCTGTAACGACTAGCCCAACAATTCTTCAACTATACAGATGCAAGTGGGAAAGAGTACCTATTCCTCAAAGCCCGACAGATATAATTGCTCTTGCTTTGCCTTATCGTGCCTCAAGTGTTTCAATCATAGGTTAAGGAGTGAGCTAGATTGACAGAAACAAAAGAAATAGAAGTGCAAGGAAAGAAGTTCGTCATACGCAGGCTTACTGTTAAAGAGAACTTTGAAGTCAATGAAGCTAAAACAGCAAGCGAGAGGTTTAAGCTCTGGTTGCATCATGGAACTGAACCAAAGATACCTCTAGACAAAATAGACGATATGGATGCCCTTCTTGCAGAAGAATTAAGTTGGGAAATTCAAGATTTTAATCTCCCCCCTTTCGAGACCTTGCAGAAACGCTTGAAGCGTTTAGAAGAGGCACAATCGCTGGGTATTCTTCCGCAACTCAAAGGAACATCATAAATTACGTACTTGCTAGAGAGTTTGGCTGGACACCCAATCAAATCGACTCCCTTAGTATGTATGATGTAGAAATTTTATTGCAATTGCTTAGCGAAGATAAGAAGAAACAAAAAGCCACTATTGAAGATTCTTTAGAGGTGTTTAAAGCCCCATGAGTACCGCTGGTGGTATAACTACAGAAGTAACGTTTGAGGGCTTATATGAAGCTCTTGAAGCTCTAGATATAATCAATCGAGGATTCGGAAACAGCATTGAAGAAGCAATTACAATTGTAGCCCAAGCAGTTCAGCTGAAGGCAAAGAGCTATGCTCCCATCGGCTTAACTAAGAAATTGCAGGACAGCATTCGTATTCTGCCTCCTGAACCTGGGGTAAGAGTCGTGATTGCTGGTGGAACCCCTGAAGTTCCCTACGCTAGAATAGTCGAATACGGAGCATCTGCTCATGAAATTTTTCCGGTTTCAGCAGAAGCATTACATTGGGAAGGAAGAGGGGATATAGCAGACATTACAGAGAAGGGAGAAGATATCTTTGCGAAAAGAGTAGAACACCCGGGCGTATTGCCTCAACCATTTATGCATCAAGCTGCTGAAGCAACTCGTTTTGAGATTCCTGCTTTAGCTACTCAAAGTTTTATTAAGCTAATGGTCGAAGCAAGAGTTGGAGGAAATGTTGTGGTGGAATAATTGGGTGAATAGATGTGGCTGCTGAGGGAGATACTGGTGTTCAAGTAAATATAACTGCAAACGTTAGAGCCAGAGCTGAAGGCATAGAAGCGATACAGCAGATTTACAACGAATTAAGACAAGGAGCAACTTATGACACCGAAATGCAAGCTCGCTTACGAGAAGCAAGGGCTGGCATTGTTGGACAAAACAGAGCTTATTACTCTTTGGTTCTAGCAGAACGAGAACAGCATGAAACTCTCTTCCGTGTTTCACAAGCTTATGCAAAATTTGCAACTGCTCTTGCTCGAATAAATAGTCTCTATACTCAATATGCAGTTATACAAATCAGAAACATGGAGATGGAAAAAAGAGCAGAAGAAGCTACTGAAAAGCGCGTAGAGTTAGAACAAAGAAGGGCTGAATGGCAAAAAACCGTTAATATGCTCCAAGCTGCAGGAATGAGTAATACAGACCAATATCGTCAAGCTCTTTATAACCTTTCGCTTGTGCAAGAAGCTTATAATAAAGCAAAAGAAAATGAAAAGAAAGCTGTAATGGAAGCTCAACGTGCGCAACAGGAGACGGTTCTTTGGACGATAGTGGCTGGAGCACAACTTATTGGAACAATTCAACCGCTTCTCTTAGGCTATACAAGACTAATGGCTCTTTTAAGAGCGCAGGGGATTATTGGTGGAATAAGCGCTCTTGCTAGAGGAGCAGGAACGGCAGCAGTAGCAGCACAAGCTGGAGCTGCTGTAGCTGCACCAGCAGCCGGAACTGCTGCTACAACTGCTGGAGCAGCAGGAGCAGGAGTGGCTGGTGTAACAAGTCTCTCAGCTCTCATAGCACCATTAACTCTTGCTACAACAATGGTCGCATTTCCATTACTAATGGCTAGTATAGAAGAAGCTATTGACCCCGAAGGAGCTAGGAAAAGAACAGAAGAGAGTAGAAGGGCGCAAGAAAGAGCTAATGAGATAATTACGAGAGAAACTGCAAAGCTTGGAGAAGGGCTAGCTTCTCTTTATGACCCAACACAGGCGCTTGCTCAGATGTATATGACTCAATCTATAAGGGCTGGTGTCTTTGTCGATAGATTTTCTGATTTAAACAATACTGTCGATAATACAATTAACATATTTCAATCTTTAAATGATACGGCTGATGAATTCTGGAGAATTACGCATAAAAGTCTAGAGACTCCACCAACGCCTACTTCATATACCCTAGAAGAACCCATGCCCGAATTCGGTTCACAAGAATGGCAAACTTATATGGAAGAAGTTTATGGACTAAGCAGTGATGTCATCCAAAATATAATGACGATGGGAGTACAAACATTTGAGGAGTTTAAGGCTAAATATGAGGCTATCTATGGAACACTAACGCCATCATCACCACCAACACAAACTGAAACTCCATCAATCACATTCACTTCTTATGAAGATTTATGGAAATACGTTGCGTCTCATCCAGAAATACTGAGACAACTCTTTCCGCAAGCACAAAAGGGTGGAGTCGTTACAAAAGAAACAATCATTACGGTTGGTGAGAGAGGCAAAAAAGAAGCAATTATTCCTTTAGAAAGTGGAATAAATATTTTCAAGAATTTGATTCCGCCTCCACAAAAAGAGGAAAAACGAGAACCAATTAGGATTATTTTAGAAATTCAGCCATCAGAGATAAGTAAAATAGTTTCGGCGAAATTGGGTGAGAGACTAAACGTAACGCGTGGGGTGAGTAATGCCTTTTGACCTCATATAGCGTTTTAGTCAATAATACCAGCATAAATTTCATTTCTTTAGAATATACTCGTGTTTTAGATTTCAAAAATACATCCTTTGAAATTACATTACCAGAATTTAATGTTTCAATAGCTTATAATCAACCTGTTATAATTAAGAGAGATAACCAAACGGTCTTTGCAGGGAGAATAGAAAGTATAGATAAAAAGTTTGGAGCAAATGCACAAGAAATGGTAATTGGGGGCAGAGATTTATCCAACACATTAGATAAGAGAATCTTTAATATTGGGGGTCTTGTCGATTTAAGCTATTCCCCAGCTTATCCTGCATCATCTATGTTTACCGATATAATAAGTTCGGCTGGACTAACGGTAGGAACTATTGGAAGTTCTGCTTCTGCCATTCCTTCTCAAATCACGAGCTTTAGAAAAGAACGCTGTAATGCTGCCCTTGAAAGACTACAGAAAGCTACATCGTGGGAATACTTTGTCAATTTTGATGGAACGGTTGATTTTAAGTCGTCAGTCGGTTCAGATAAGACTAGCACTATTGTCTTTAGAGAAGGGGTTAATTGCAGAATTATCGAACATCAATACGACTTTAAGCGTATGGCTAATTACATCTATGCTCTAGGAGCGCAGGTTGGGACAGACCAATTAATCGTCTCGAGTTATGATACTGCCTCAATTAGCACTTACGGAAGAATTGATGAAATAGTTGAGGATAGAACCTTAACTACGCAACCTGCTCTACAGTCTTTTGTTAATCAAAGACTCGCAGACTTCAAAAATCCAGTTGAAACTTATGTGGTAGAATGTGTCGATACATACAGTGGTTATGATTTTGACATAGGGGACAGAATAAAAGTCATAAGTGATACCCACGCTCCACTTGCAGATATTACTGGGAGAGTATTGCAATTAACTAGAAAATGGTCTGCTAACGAAGGAGAAATTACTAAATTTGAGATTGGAAATTTAACTTACCAGCTTAATACAAGCCGTTATAAATTGCCTAGGTTTGAGGAAGCATTAGCGTCATTAAGATTAAGCTGGGATAGAGACCGCTATGAGCAGGGGAATGAAAACACATTTATTGGAGATGCAGGATTCAATTTAGACGATTCTCATACTCTTACTCTACAGTTTGTCGCTCCTTCAAATGTTGCAACTGACCCAGATGGGCACAATCTATATAAAGACTTTTCGATGTGGATAACGGCCAAGCCTTACAGAGCTAATGCTGTAACAAGTGTGACAAATGTAACGGCTACTACAACTGTTGCAGTAAGCACGAGCGTTACAGCAAGTACAAGCGTTACAACGAGCGTCTCTGTCGTAAATGGACCGGTTTCAACTAGTTTAACAGGATTCCCTGTTGCAATTCAAACAGGTTCACTAACAGGAACATACTCTGCTGGGGGGATAACTATTACGATGCCTACTCCTCCAACAACATTTTATCAATGGAATGCAAATGCAAAATTTACTTGGTATGCCAATTATACTGATATAGACCCCTATACTGTTCAAGTTGTAGACGTTAGTAATAGCAATGAAGTTTTGGCTCAACAGGCTTATACTGGGATAATCGCTTATGCACCAACCACTAAATTAGGTCTTGTAGGAACAGCAGACTTAAGTAATCATGGAATAAATCTAAGAATCTTGAATGCTTCGGGTTCAGTTGCTTTCCCTGCTTCTGCAACAGCAGCCTCTACATCTATGCGAGGGAACTTCTATTTAGAGTTATGGAATTATGGACAACAATTCCATACGGTACCGGGAGAACCAGCATCAGCATCTACTGTAACAAGCGCTTCTACAGTTACAAACGCTTCTACTACTGCAACTGCTACAACTCTTACATCAGCTACAACTAACGCGAGTGTTGGTGGAAGCTTAATTTTAGGTACTGGAACTGCAAGCCTACTCGTTATGAATGTGTATAACCCCGCTGGAAGCTTGGTAGACAGTAGAACATGGTCTCTGCCAGTAGTTGCCAATAACTCTCTCTCAATAATTTTCACGAGTTCAGGAGTATATTCATTTCAAATGACACTTGCATCGGGACAGCCTCCATCATGGATTGAATGGCACGGTGTACTAACTTACTATCAAAAATCTTATGGAAGGTATAAGGTGGTGTAAATGAAGTATAAAGTAAGAATAGTTAAGATTCTTGATAACGAAGTAAGAGCAGTTATAACTGAAACGGGTAGACTTGATGTTGATGGCGCTGAATACAGATTACCACTCGCTACTACTCGTCCTTTAACAGAATTGACTGAAGAAGAGATAATTAACGTTGTCAGAAGTTATATTGACCCTATCGTTAATCCACCTACAAATATACAGAAAGTTAGACCAAAGATACTCGATATGGAAGGAAAAGAATATGTTGTAGGGGAGTAGTGATTACCTTTGTACCTTTATAAGCCCTCATTTCTTGATGAAGCCTTTGAGACGACAGATTGGACCCCTACAAATTCAACATATTCAACGGACGGAGATATAGCTACTGTTCAAACTACTGTTGCTGGTGGATACATAACGAGAAGTGTAAGTTATGACCTTACTACTTATAATCAACTAAAGGTCAAAGGGGCTGGATATTCTCCATTTGTAACGGCTGTTTGTACTGGTGGCAACGTTACTGGATATCCAACAGCAGGTTCTCGCTTTAATACAATTACTTTAAATTTGAGCGGAAAGGGAACTCTTACTGCTATTCAATTAGGAGACCAAGGAGCAAGCACTTATGCATATTTCGATACAGTTGCTCTTGTCAAAAGCACTGCTGACTATGACTTGTGGGATGAGGAACTTGCAGGAAACTTAACGAAAGAAATTGTCATTAAGCCTGCGCCTTATGCAAGAGATTACGTTTACGATATAGGTGTAAGGCATTTCTATTTTCGCTATTATGGCTATATACCAGACGATACAATGCGTATTAATTTGGAAAACGATGTAACTAACTTAAGTCGCTTCTTCTTCGAGGACAATGAGGATAGTGCAACAGGAGTTATTACGCAAATTACTACAACAATAACACCTGGGAGACAATATTATGACGCCGAATTGGTAATTACTAAGGGGAGAATTGTATAATGGCATCAATAGACGGGATTACCATATATATTCAGAAGCAAACAAGAGAAATAAAGGTAAAACATGCAATACATCTAATTCCAAATAGACGCTTACCCCTAGTGCAACCCACTTATATAGCCTCTCCAACATGGACTATTGAAGCAACAGTTCCTGCTGACATCAATAATTTGAGAGATTTACAAAATACTGCGCATAAGATGGCTCTTGTAACGTTTGTAGATGAATTTGGGAATAGCTATAATGTTAGAGTGATGACTTTAGATATTAAAGAGACTGCTGGACAACAGAATATATTTGAGATAGAACTGACGTTAGTTGAACCATAAAACAGATAAATAATAGCTCCAAAGACTTATATATAGCACATTTTACTAACAACACATCATGTCACAAATAAGTGGACAAAACAACGTTGAAGCTATAGACTCAGAGATAACAAAGCTACGCAAAGAATTGGCTGCTGCTGTTTTGATGGCTCAAATATTTCATAGCGATAAGTCTGCCAATGACTTACGCAAGCTTATGGACTCAATACGAGAAGGGCTTTCTAATCAAGAGTCAATCAACATACTTATCGATAGATTTGGAGAACGTGCTGCAAGAGAAATGGATTTTGCAGAGGGGCTAGTTCTAATAACGAATAGAAAACATCGTTGTAAAGCTTGTGGTATAGAGCTTAAGAAGGGAGAAAAGGCTTTCTCAGGAGGAGGAAAGTGGATTTGTATGTTCTGTTCTTACGTTGGTTTTCTATATCAATTAAGAAAATCTATTCAAGTTTTAAAAGATTTCTATAATAATATAAGCTTGCCCTAAAGGTCTGATAGCCCGCTATTACATTTATGCACTCGCCTATCAAAGAAATGGCTTTTACAAAATCTTTTCTTACATTCTGGACAATAATTCCAACAGAGCGAATAACAAATACAACAACGTTGCACTATGTCATCGAGATTATAGTCCTTAGTTCCTTTAGCTTCCTTTCGTAGACTTCGTTTTATTCTTGATAGCTTCAAGTTACGACTTCTACACCAAGACCATCTAAAACGTATTGAATATGATTGACAATTGTATGCGTATCGCTACCCGCAAAGAGTAGTCCAGCCAATAGCCCACTAGAAGTTATACCACTTGAAGTTACACTAGCTTCATAGACTCCTGAACCAGAGTCTCCTCCTTGAGAGAAGTGGTCAGAATCACCATCAGATAGTTTCGTTACGACTATTTGATGGACAAATCTGGCAGTGAAGTCCCCATAACTAACGTCTACGGTCGCATTATCATCGAATACCGTCCCAACAGTTATTCCCGTTGTTCTCCCACTCTTAATAAGACGAGTCTGATAAGGAGACACATCTACCTTAATTCCTGTTGGAGCCACTAAGCCGTTGGGGATAGTAGAATAGTCAGCAGTTAAGTCGGCAATGGCACAATCAACGAAGTTCTCTGGCTCTGCTTGAGGCACTACTGCTTGAAATCTTGTCTTTCTGCCAAATCCAGAGTATATATGGTTAAGAGCAAAGACTATTGTCTTAGCGACTGGACAAGTAGAAGGTGGGGGTGGAGGAGGTGGATTAGTGCCATTATGAAGTATCTCAACAAAACGCTTAAGTGTTCCTATCTGGTCATTTGGCAATCTTCCAGAGTCATAGGGTCCCGGTTGCAAGATTGCATCTCCCGCCTTACCTTTATTAGAATTCGCCAAAACATGGCAATTCGACAGAATACATACCTTTCCATCGGTCTTATCTCTAACTATGGCTCCTATCGTTCCAGCGGTGATGAGATAATGACCTACGCTTATTCCGGGAAATATTGGTCTGTATTTCTTCGTTGGGTCTTGAAAATTTGAGGAAAGTGCTTTAACTTCTCCTAATTCCACAACATCTACAGGAATTCCATTAATTTCGTCTGGA
>Ga0078972_1001492_pt1 | contig 86864 bp, 80 predicted proteins | sample YelNatPaOPGAMG01_FD_67568 | JGI IMG/M metagenome (GOLD analysis project Ga0078972, IMG submission 67568) | Hot spring thermophilic microbial communities from Obsidian Pool, Yellowstone National Park, USA - OP-RAMG-01 (SPADES assembly) (version 2) | ecosystem: Environmental > Aquatic > Thermal...
CTAAAATGCCAATTGTTTCTCCTTGTTTAACATTATCAGTTGTTAAATCAATGGTTGGGGGTAAAAAGATATTGGAAATAGTTGTTGTCATACCAGCGGTAATAGTGGTAGTAAAACTAAAAGTTTGTGATCTTCTTCCTTTATTATCTTCTGCCCACAAAGAAAATGTCCAAATTCCAGCTGTGATATTAGTTAATTCAGTTTTAAAATTGGCTAAATTATCGGCTTTAACTGTGGTAGCAACTTGGCCATCTTTTAAAATAGTGACTTCAGATCCAGGATAAGCCATTCCCTGAATGATGACTTTTGTTTGAGTTGGGGGTAAAACATAAAGACCGCCACCTCCGCCACCTCCTCCGCCGCCACTAATTTGAATTGTTACCGAAGTTAAAGAAGTATCAGCTGAAACTAAAAAAGGACTGAAAAGGAGTCCAATCAAAAAAACAATAAACAAAAAGATAGTTATGGATCGGGAAAGATAATACATATCATATTAATTATAGAAAATGATGGAAACTGGTAGAAAATGATAGAAACTGGTAGAAACTTGTAGAAACTGATGGAAACTTATGGAAACTGATAGAAACTTGTAGAAACTCGTAGAAACTTGTAGAAACTCGTAGAAACTTGTAGAAACTGATAGAAACTTGTAGAAACTCGTAGAAACTTGTAGAAATTTATAGAAACTTATAGAAATTTATAGAAACTTGTAGAAACTGATGGAAACTTATGGAAATTGATAGAAACTGGTGGAAACTTATAGATTATTTTTTTGTTTATAATTGGCAGTAATGAAATTTTGGAGTTTGATTGATAATTTTTCTGCAATTGTTTTAAATTTTTTATACTTATCTTTGTCTACTTTATTTCTTTCATTTAATAATTCTAACCAATGTTCTTGACATTCACTTAATGAAGCCCTGGCGTTATAAAGAAATTTTATTTTCTCTAAATAATGATATCGACTATAACCTTCAGCGATGTTAGCTCCGACTGAATCAGTTGATTCAATAAATTGATCCCCCATTATTTTCTTTATCTGCCAATCAAGACCCTCATATATCTCCCAACCAACTTTTGATAGCTTTCTGGCCAACTGATAAACTTCTAAATTTTGTAACTTTATATACCTTTTCTCCATAAAATTTCAACTTTCAATAAATTTCAATAAGTTTCAACCAGTTTCAATAAGTTTCAATCAATATTTTTTTCTTTTTATTATCAAAAATACAGTAGTTAAAATAACAATGATGGCCAAAGGTATCAAAATAAGGATAAAGTAATCAGTAGGAGTTAATGGTACTTTTTTAATAGTTAAAATTAATTTATCTTGATATTTAATTTCATCGCCTTTAAAAATTTTAACTTTTGCCCAATATTGACCGGGGTTAACTTTAACCGGGAAGCTGGCAGTAATTTCTTTGACCTTAAATGGCTCAACTTTTTCTAAATTTTTTGTTTCGCCAGAATAGAAAAGATTTTTTTCAGTTAAATCAAAAATTTCTAAGGCGATTTTACTTGGCGCGCCTAAAACATTGCCTAAATTTTCAATTTTTGCCAAAACTTTTATTTTATTAAATAAACTTAATGGCCAATCCTTTAATAAAACTTCAGGGATATTTAATCCCCGAACTTTAAAATCAATAAAAACTTCTTTACTGACAGTTAAATCAACGTCAATTCGCGCCCCTAAAACAATTCTCACCTGACCGCCAGTTGGCTGGGTTAAAGGAGTGGTTCTAACTCTGATTATTCCTTTATAATCTTTATATTGAGCATCTTTGGGGACATTAACTAAAACAAACATTGGCACTTGTTGTTCGCCTTTGGGTAAAATAAATTCTTTAGCTGGTTTAATACTTATCCATTTTTCAATTTCTGGCGCTTCAATTGTTATTTCGGCTTTTAAATCTTCATTTGGCTCGCTTCTGGATAAAACAATTTTCTGCTCATAAGAAGAACCGCGGGATAAATAATGATTAATCACATAAGGCGGGGAAATACCAAAACCAGCCAAGACAATATTGCTTTGCAAAAGAAAAACTAAGCCAACAATTAGAGCAATAAAAACTTTGGCAAATTTAGACATAGTTGAAAAATTTCAATTAGTTTCTACTAGTTTCTATAAATTTCTATAAGTTTCTATAAATTTCTATTACCAATCGCCTGTCTCTCCTTTAACCGCGCCAAAGGTGTTGGTGCCGGAATAGGTACCAGTTGGTTGATTATCAGGAATTCTAATTCGGAAATAAGTATTCTTGTAAGCAGGATTACTATGGTTAGTTGTTTTCTGACAATTAAGTTCTCTTTCTGTGGGAGTACCGGATAAAGTATAATCCATATTTGACCAGGTTTTTCCACCAGTTAAATCATATTTTTGCTGAGAAACTGGAATACTATTTCCTCCAGAAGTCATATTAGTACCGGAATACTCAGCATCCAAACCAACATTACCGGTGGCAGTGACAGCCGCGGTTTTATCAGTATCATTTTCTCCACCCGGAGCCAAGGTTCCGTAATTGATTGCATTAGTCACATCTAAAGCCACTAAAGAATTCATTTCCACGCCAGTACTAATTTCAGTATAGCCAGATAAGGCTTCGTCATAACCAATGACTGTGTTTAACCAATTTTGATCTGGATATTGAGTGCCGGAATCAGTTGGGTCGGCATCGTGCCAAATAGAAACTGTACAAGTATAAGTGGCATCTACATCATTAGAACCAGTACAGGTGCCAGTATCATAAGTGCAAGTAATTAAAGCGTAACAATAGTTCTCATTGGCTTCACCTTCAGTATCACAACCTGACCAACCAATACCTGAACGATAAACACTGGTTTTAACAGTTTGGATATCCTGACAACTATTATTGTCTGAAACAGTAGCCGTGACAGTCACATCTTTAGTTGAACTTTCAATTAAGTCAATATTATTACCATTATTTAAAGTTACATTAGAAACACTTGGCGCGACATTATTGACCGCGTAAGAACTATTAGCTCCTTGCTGACCACCACTGGCGGCAAAACTATGCCAATCAATGACATAAACATAAGCATTATAAGTTGTGTCTGGGGTTGGTGTTGGAATACTGTAAGAACAGGAAGGATTTGAGGTTGTCCAATTTGAAGCGCAAAGTTGAGTGCCAGTACAACCAGAAGAAGGATTAAAACCAGAAGTGGCACAAACATAAAGTTTAACTTGATCTTGATAGGTATCATCATCAGAATCAGAAACAGTGGTTGTCCAGGTGACATCTTGACCAGGATCTTTTGGTCCATTGTTAGAAGCAGCAGTAAAACTTGGTCGGTGATTAACCTTAAATGGTGAGCCAGAATTGCCTGAACCCTGATTGACCGAAGAACAGCTCTGAGCATCACAAGCATAAGCATACCAATCATTTGATTGAGCATCAGAATCAGAAGTGGTGTAAGCACAAGAGTTTTCTGAACCAGAATTGACGGCACTGGCTGAAACGCACCATCTATCTGAAGCGCCGCCATCACAATCTACACCACTTACCCCAGCAGTTTTACAAACCAAAAGTTTCCATTGGTCGCCGTTAGCATCAGTAGCCGTGGCTTTAAAAGTCACATCATCACCAGCATTAGTTGGACCAGAACCACCAGAATCGCCGCCACCCCAAGAAGCCGGATCCTCGTGAGGGGCAACTGTGAAACTTGGCGCGACATTACCAACCTCAACTGAAGTTGAAGCATCATCTGCTTTCACTTCTGAAAATCTCAGGTTAAACCTTAATCCGCTAAAACTGAAAATTAACCCAAAAACCAAACTAACCACTAGAAACCAAGGAAAAGATTTTTTAACGATTTTCGCCATAATACATTTAAATTCTAAATTTTAAGCACTAAATTCTAAACTAAATTGTTCGACCTTTATATTTTATTAATTAACGACCTTTTGTTAATGAGATATTATTATAGCAAAATTATAACACAAGTAAATAAAGTTGTCCACAAATAAGATAAATTCTAAGCACTAAGCACTAAATTCTAAATTATTTATTGTGATTTTTTGATAATAGAAGCAAAAATTCTCATTAATTCATTTGATTCTTTAATCAGAGATTCTTTATTAGAAATTATTTTCGGTAATTTATTAACATAATTATTCACTCTTTTTGCAAATTGCAAAGTTCTCTCTTCTAAATCATATCTTTTAGATTCTTGACCCATCGTTTAGGATTTAGAATTTAGAATTTAGAATTTTTGAAGTTTATGGCCACGGTAATTCATTTTTCACTGCTTCAAAAGTATTAGTGCCAGAATAATTTCCGGCTGGTTGAGGGCTGGGAATTTCAATTCCCCACCAGATATTTTTTATTTGCGGACTAGAAGAATTAGTAGTTTTTGGACAATTAAGTTCTGCTTCTTGAGCTGTTTCTGATAAACTTGTCCCATCTGCATAAGGCGTGCCAGAAGATAAAGCATATTTTTGTTTATTAACCGAAATACTATTTCCGCCTGAACTCATATTGGTTCCATAAAGATTAACATCCAAAGAGCAATTACCAGTAGCCGTCACTGTAGTTATTTTATCCAAAGGATCATTTTTATCACCAGGATTTAAATTGCCATAATTAATTGGAGAAGTCACATCTAAAGCCAACAAAGAAAGAACATCGGGTGCATTTTCTGGAGAATAATTTTCACCGGTTAAACCTGTTTCATCAGTTGCTTTAATCCAAGCTCGCCAATATTCTGAGGCCCAAGGTGTGCCAGTGTCAGTTGGGTCAGCGTGATATTGCATATTAATAGTACAAGTATAAGTGGCATCATCATCATAAATTCCAGTACAAGAACCGCTATCCTGGGTGCAAGAAACGACAGCGTAACAATTATTAGTATCCTCAGTACAATCTTTTCCACCAGAAACACCAGAACGATAAATTTTAGCTGTGACACTAGAAATAGTTTTACAGCCCTGAGCATCATAAACAGTCGCGATAGCAGAAATTGAAACAGTACTATTCTCAACGAGCGTAATATCATTTTGATTATTTAATTGAACATTACTGACAATGGGCGGAGTTTGATAAAGCCAATACAAAATTCCGGAAAAATCTTTAAAATTATCAGATTCAGATTGACCTGTGGCAGTTTGACCGCCAGCGCTACGATTTTGAAAATTAGTAGAAGTACCGGTTCCAACAATGCTTTCAATATCACCAGCTTTTATGCAAAAATTATCAGAACATGAATCAAGGGCGATAACTTTATTTTTGATAAGGAAGAGAAAAACAAGAAATAAAAAGATAGAGAAAAAAACAAAAAAGATTGTTTTATTTTTTTTAAAACCAAACATTTTATTAAAAATTGAAAAATTATTTAAATTATTTCTGCGATTTTGCTGTTTGAATTAATTTGACAATTTGGGATTCTGGTTTTAATTTTTCCCAAAAAAGAACAGTCGAACGATTAATAAATAAAACATTATCGGTTAAAAGAGGATCAACAGTTCCGCGTTTAACAAAATTATAAATAGTCTGATTCTGTGGTTGAAGCTGGAAGTTTTCACTCGTGCTTGATTGTCCTTGATATGGTTCTAAATAATATACATCAGTTAAAACAATCATATCTCGTTTAACTGACTTAATTTGACCATAATAAACCTGACTATTAGTTAAATGAACTGCCCAATAAGTTGGTTGACGAGACAAAGTTTTCCCTAAAAAATGCGTCACTGGTTTATAAAAAATAATCAATAAGGTAATTAAAAAAATCCCAACAATGATGAGAATAATTAACCAAATTTTTTTTAACATAATCTAAAAGTTATTAGTTATCTTGGATTATACCAACTGCCAGTCGACCCCTGGTCAGCGATAATATAATAATATTTTCCTTGTGATAAATTAATTTTTTCTAAATCAATAATTTTAATAAATTCTTCTCCCTTTCGGCAAGGAAAAGCAGAATTAAATTTAGCCGCGCCTGGATTTTGACGATAATCATCTTTAAGATTAAAAATCAAAACAGTTAGATAAGTATCAGCACATAAAGTTTTTGTTTTCAAAGATTTTGTTTGTGGATAAGAAAAAGTGTTAAATTTATCTGGCGATGGCAAATTGATTTGATTGTGGATATCAGTTTGCCACCTATCAGAATTTATTTCAACAAAACCCTGACTTAATGGTTGAACACGAAATTGTCCTTGATTATTTTTTGTTTCTAAATTTTTGGTTATTTCTTTCCCTCGCCAAAAAAAGAAAACTAAACTCAGTATTAAAATCAAAATTGATAAACCTAAAATTTTATAAGTTTTTTTTAGAACGAGATCCACAAAATTAACGAATAACGAATAAAAAACGAATTTACGAATTGAAATTGACGATTCTTTTAAAACTGACGCTTTCTGAACCAAAATTGATTAAAATGGCTAATTTTAGGCTGCTTGATTTTAAATAATCTAAAACCTGTTCAATATGTTTTTTAGAATATCTATTTCCTTTTTTAATTTCAACGACTATTTTGTTTTCTACTAGAAAATCAATAAAATTTTTGCCAACAATTTTGCCACGATAACTTAATGGATAATAGGCCTGCTGTTTAAACTTTAAACCATTTTTTGTTAATGCTTCTGCCAATGCCCGTTGATAATACTTTTCATGGTGCCCGCCGCCTAAACTATTATGGACATCAAAGGCACAACCAATAATTTTATAACTTAATTCTGGATATAACAAATCTTGTCTTCTTAACGCATCTTTCATATTTATTCGATAAAGTTATCGTCGAATAACGAGTGAAGAAACGAATTTACGAATTCGTTTATTCGTAATAAATTCGTTATTCGCTAATGTTTCTTTGTTATTCACTAATGAATCCGTTATTCTTTAATCGCTTTTAATTCAACGACCATATCAGAAATAACATTCCAATAATGTTGAGCGGCAAATTGTCTTGCTTCTTCTGTTTTTTTATCCCAAGGCGGATTAAAAAAAACCATTATTTTTTCAATTTTAAAATTTGCTTTAATCGGATAATGATCTAATTTATTAGCCACTCGCCAATCTTTATTAAAATAATAAAAAGTTGCTTCAGAAATCGCTCTTTTATGGGTTGGGTCTTGCCAGGCGCGAATTGAAGTATAATAAGGACAAACAAAAGTCACTTTAGCATCATGAAGACAAATCCGCCAAATTTCATCCATAAATTTTATTAAATCAGAAGTATGTTCAAGATAATGACTGCAGTAAATTTCTTCAACTGAATTATCTTTAAATGGTTCCCAGGGAAATTTTTCTAAATCCCAAACAAAATCAACCCCCGGCAAAGGGACGCAATCAACACCCTTAAATCCTTTTTGTTTATTTTGTCCGCAAGCAATGTCAAGCTTCATAATAAATTAATTTTTAATTTCCAATTTTCAATTTCCAATAAATTTTCAATTTAAAAATTTTTAATTACTTTTTAGAAACAATCTTATTGAAAATTAGAGTTAATTCTTGGGCTTCTTTCCAAAGTTTTACTGCCTTGTCTCGACATTCCGGCACAGCTTTGGTTATCATTCTTAACCAATGTTTAGTTTCTTGAGATTCTTTCTTGCAGATAAATATTTTATTTCTAAAATCTTTTTTGGAACTGGCTCCAATGGCTTCACAATAATTAGCTCCAATACTTGTTCCAGCTCTCACTAATTGGTTAATAATAGGAATGGTGATAATATTTTTTGGTAATTCTTTAGCAAATTCAATAATATCCTCTCCGAATTTTGCTGTTCTTTCTTCTAAGTCATATTTCATAATTTTAGAAATTGAAAATTGGAAATTGATTGAAAATTGGAAATTCTAAAATTAAAAATTAAATTGTAATCACATTTACCACACTACATCCATTTCTGGATCATAATGTCCGACTTTAACGCGCGTGTCGCAAGCAACCCTATATCCTAATTTACGAATTTTTTCAAAAAAATACAAATCCTGCGTATAAATTTTTGCTCCTTTTTGTGGGTCCCAATCTTGACAGGTTTTAAACCAAGGACGCTCAATTCTTGGATCTTTGAAAATATCCAATTTAAATAAGGTGAAACCCATTCCCAAGCCGTTACATTCCTGAATTTCTTTAATTGGCGGCTGAGGACGAAAATTTAATTCCGAATCATTTATATCGCCATAAATCATTGGTTGCCCTCCTTCGCCTTTTGTCCAATAAAGCCCGCCAATCACATCAAATTCATCTATATGCTCATAAAGTTTAATTAAGCCGTCAGGTGGCGGCAGATTATCTTCTTCCAAAGTTAAAACATATTTCCATTGCGAAAGTTGAGGATGTGATAAAATTGCTTCAATCGCAGCATTATAAGCTTCTCCTACTTCCATCCCAATAATAAAAATCCGCGTGAATTTTTGGTTCATTGGCGTAATTAAACCCATCCAAGTTTGAACGGCTTTAGCGGGAATCATCCCCCGCGTTGGTACAACACAAATTGTAGATAAATCACGATAAGTTTTGCCTTTTTCTAACCTTTCAACGCTTTTTAAAATATCAGCATTATGTATTCCTTCTAAATTTTCTATAACAATTTGTGGTTTCATATTTTTTACTATTGAGTTGAATAAGCTAACGCCCAGATAGGCGGACGCAAATTGCCAAGCGCTGAACCTTGAATACTAGAAAAGGCCACCGCTGAAGGCATAGCAGTAGTAGTTGATGCATAATAACCTTGACCAGGATAAAATTGCCACGAAATATTGGAAGCTGAACCAAGATAACCTGAAAGAACGGTGTTTATATTAGAAACTATCATATTACTCAAAGTCACTGCTCCACCGCTAGTTCTAGACCAAAAACCAACCCAATAAACACCGGGTGTAATAGTTATATTACAATTATAAGTCCAGTTACGTTGGCCGGAATAGGAGGCTGAGTTAGCAATACCTGAAAGAGTTGCCTGAACAGATCCGGAACAGGATGACCACAAAGATAAAGTATTACCGTTTCTTGTAAAAAAACCTAAGGAATGAGAAAGGGTAACGGTATTTGTTGATCCGGTATTTAATGAAACTAATAATGGAAGCAAAACTCTATCAGCTTGAACTGCTACTGGAACAGTTAGAGGCATAAACCAAAGTGAAGCATTACCTATTTGACCACCTATTCTTTCTGCGCCTGGACCAAAAGGGTCAAAATAAGATAAGGTTACTCCACCTCCTCCGCCGCCAGCGGCGCCGGAAATACTAATGGTTTGGCCATTTGTTGATAAAGTAATATTTGGTCCGGCAGCTAAAACAACTGTGCCTGAGGTATAAGTCGTGGAATTGCTCACGGCAATGCCACCTAAATTACCAGTGGCAGTTGCTCCAGCTGGTGCGGAAATGGTAATAGTTGCTGAGCTACCATTAATACTTTGCGATAAAGTAATATTATTACCACCAGCTAAAATAAATTGTAAAGCGCTACCACTAATGACTCCACTCGTACCGCTAGTGTTGCCAAGATTTGACATACCTAAAGTGTTAGAACCAGCTGCGCCACCGCCAGCAGCAGAAATGGTAATAGCATTACCATTTTGCGATAAAGTGATATTATTGCCGCCAGCTAAAGTCATTGTCCCTGAAGTAATCGAAGCTGTAGCACCAGCTGTATTGCCACCAATAACCACACCGCGAATAATATTTTGTGTTTGTTCTGATTGACCGGCAGCAGAAATAGTAATTTTTTGGCCAGCATCGGTGCCAACAGTAATATTTGCTCCACCGCTAATTATCACTGTGCCGGAAGTATAAGTGGTATTTGAAGCAGCAATCCCAGCAATTCCTTGACCAGGCGCAGCACTCGCGGTAATAGTTTGACCTTGCATGCCAAAAGTAACATTGTTGCTATTGGAAAAAATTACTGTACCGCTGGTGGCGGTTTGGGTTCCGGCGCCAATTCCACCGATACCACCGCCACCTCCTCCAGCACCAGCTGAAATAGTAATTGTTCCACCATTGGCATTAGTTTGCTGACTTAAAGTAATATTATTGCCAGCCGCTAAAACAACTGTGCCAGAAGTAATGGCTTCTGTCGCATTATTTGTTTTAAAACCAATAATTTCTGAAGCATTGCCAACAGCTTTTAAAACATTATTTTCACAAATTAAAGCCCGACCATTTTGCGAGTTATACCAAATACTACCCGCGCCCATAACACTACTACAACCAGTTGAACCAATAGTTTCTGGTTCATTATTTTTAACATCTAAACTTAAATAAATAGGAGTGCTGGCACCAGCGCCGGTCCCAATTTGAACATTTTGCGGATTAGCATCATTACGAGTTCTTAAAAGATCGCCATAAACATCGCGAGTGGCTCGAGCATAACCAACTGCCGCAATTCTTTGGCGAGGATTTAAAGTTTCAAAAGGTGGCTGACCACAAGTACCGCTGGTTTCTGAAACTTCTACTTGAAGATAAATCGTGTCATTGCTATAAAAATTGAAATTTTTTAAATTATCAGCAGAACCGATTTCCGCGTTAAAAATACCGTTTGTTACTGTGACACTAGTTGGAGTCGGTGTTCCTGATGGCCAAAGTTTATTGCCCGAACCAACATTAGGATTATCCCAAATAGAAAAACAGAAATAATAAGTCGTGCCTGAGCCACCCAAAGGATTGCCACTGGCATCAGTTAATCGGCCCTGATAAGATAAAACCTTAGCAATACCAGCAGTGGCTTCTGTTTTTTCCGGCATCCAGATATTGGCTGATAAAGCAATCATTAAAAGAACACTAAAAACAAATTCAATTAAAGTCAAAAGAATAAGAAGAAGAATTCCCTTTTTCGGTTTATTGATAAATTTGACACCGTCTAACGTAACACTCATAGATAATGATTTACAATCTAAGAAACTCGATTATATTATCTATATTATTATAGTAGGTCTCAAAAAGGTTGTGAAGGGGTAAAAAACGTTCTCTAGTTAACTCGTCTGGTTGACCAAGAGTTGGTGGTAAAATTGGTAATTCATTGGTATTAAAATGAAAATTAGCATGAACTGCCATTTCTAAAGGAGCAGTGACTTTTAAAAAATAGGTTTCCTGTCTTTTACCCCCTTCTTTCTCTAAGGTAAATTGTAAACCAAAATGACGCAAATCTGCTTTTTCTAAAATTTTCTTATCTGCAAACTGTTCAAAAATTTCTTTAATTAAAATTGCCTCTCTAAATTGATAATAAAGATCAAAATTAAAACCAAAACCAACTAAAGGTATTTTAGAGAAAAGTTTTGAATAAATAAAAGCAGCTTCATAAATTAAACTTGTCTCACTTGGCTCTAACTGAGAGCTGTCATCAACTCTTAAACGAAATGGTTCAACACTAATTTGTAATTTTAAATTGGGTAAATCTAAAATTTTTGTTCTTAAAACAACATCATCAGCAAAAGTTGCGCCAGCAGCTGCTTTGCCTTGATATAAAGAAAGGATATCTGAATTTTCCGGGAAAACAAATTTTTCTCGGTTAAATACAAAGACAATATTAGAATGATGAATTGATTTAACAGTAATTTCCATAGGGTTAGCTTCTTAGCTTCTTAGCTTTTTAGCTTTTTAGGTTTTTAGCTTCTTAGCTTATTAGGTTATTATTTATAAGTAGTGATAATTTCAATAGGTTTAATGACCGTTAAGGGTTGCCAAGGTTCATTTCTATTTTGCTCAGCGACCAATAAATAATAAATACCGTCTTCTAAGTTTTCTGGTAAATCTTTCAGTTCGTAATAGTAAGAACCTTTTTGGCAAGGAAAAGCCTTGTTGTAAATAAATTTATTTGGTTCTTTAATGTAATCGTCTGGATGAGTATAAATTAAAATCACAAAATAATCTTTCTGACAAGAACCACTTAAAACTAATTTTTGTTTTTCAACTTGATTGGGCAAAAATTCTAAAGCATTTCTTAAATTTAAACCTAAATTATTAGCCTCACCTTCCTCTGATTTAAATTTTTCTGGATACCAATCTAAATTTTTAATTGTTCTAATTATCTCATCTTTAATCAAAAATTCCAAAAATTTTTCTTTAATTTTTTTAATTTCTTGATAATCAACTTCTAACCAAACCGCATCCAAGTACACCGAGGTCGACGAAACCAGACTAAATCTAATTCTTAAATTTTCTAAATCCTGCCAAGAATTAAAAATTGGTAAAGCATAAAGAAAATAACCGCCATTTAAAGCATTAGAAATTTCATTAGTTAAATCAATTTCTGCTAAATTTTGCCAATTTCCTTTATATTGATATTTGATAACAAGTTTAGGGTTAGTGTTGTTTGGTGGGTTATTCTTACCAGCCAAAGAAAGGCGCAATTGGACATTATTAATCTGACTTTCTTCCATATTTTGGGGAATAGAAAAATTAAAGACCTCTAAAACCCTTTCTTCTCTTTCTGGTTCTGTCTTTGGTTCTGTCTTTGGTTCTTCTGGTGCTGGTTGTTCTGAAAGATTTGGCTCTTCAACCGGTGTTGAAGTTGGTGATTCTTGTGAGATGGGTTCTTGAGTTAATTCCGGTTCTTCATTTGGCGTAGATGTTGCTGATTCTTCAGAAACTGACTCTTGGTTTAATTCTGGTTCATTATTTAATTCTGAGTTATTTTCTGATGTTGAAGTGGTGTTTTCTTCTGCCTTCACCACTTTTCCTTGAAACAAATTTTTAATTTCGTTCCAATACCCAACAAGAATTTTTTTAAAATTTTGGACATTAGAATTTGGGATTTGTTTGGAAATTGGAAATTGGAAATTGGAAATTCCTACTTGGCTAAATGCGGGATAGGCTGAATTCTCCGTATTGAATTCTTCAAAAGTTGCGTTTTCTCCTAAATCTTGAGAAAAAATCGCTTCTGGATTTTGCCAGTCACCAGAAAAATTTGTCGGAAAAATTTTTATCTGTTCTTGGGCTTTGGCTGGTAATTCTTTTAAAAAATAACGGCCAATAATAAAAATAGCGGCTAACACTAAAAACAAAGCTAAAACGAAACTAAAGGGATTCTTTTTTAAAAACTTAACCATACCAACTAATATTTATAATATTATTTTTCTTCATCTTTCACCTCATTCTCTTTTTCTTTTCTAGCAAATAATCTTTTGACAAAAACATCGCATTTTTGGAATTTTCTGCGGGCACCTAAATAAAGAGTCAGCAAAATTCCCAAGCCGCAAATTAAAGCAACAATCAATCCCCAAATCATCTCTGGCGGAATAATCCAGAAAAGAAATCTTAAACCACTTTTCTTTATCAATATTTCAACTGTTTTTGAAGGGTGGCCCTCTTCATTACTAATTATGGCGGTTGCATAGCCAGAATATTTTCCCGGCAAAAGTAATTGATGAATAACTAAAGCCCATTTCCCTTCTTTTGTTTCAGTTTCAAAATCACTTGTTTTACCAGATTCATGATTCAAATAAAATTTTATTTTTGAATCTTCTGGACCAATTCCTCTGACAATTAAAGAGTTAAGTGTTTCACCAACCAAAAGTTCTTTGGTGTAATAAGTAATTATCGGAACGGGAATCGGCTCAATGGTAATAACAAAATTTTCTTCTTTATAATTTCCTGCTTTATCATAAACTCTGACGCCAATTAAAATATTGCCTGGACTTTGTTTTGGTAATTGATAAAAATTCTCTTTCACTTCAACTGGCTGATTATCAAAAATTTTAACTGTGAAATAATCAATCCCAGATAATTCGTCTTTGGCTTCAAAACGAATAGTTGGTGATGGATTAAAAGTTATTTTTCCTTCATCACAAGAAATTTTTAAATCAGTTGGTGGCGTTGAATCAATTTGAATTCTAAAATGATTTGTTGTTTGCCAGCCATCTTTTGTTTTTGCTTTAAGATGAAAATACCAAATTCCCTCAGAGACATTTAGATAAGCCGTTGAAGTTGATAACCCTTCACCAGAATTATCAGGAATTGTTTCTGGTTTTTGGTCAAGAAGATAACTGTAATCAGTAATTCCTGGTTGCCAGTCCCAACCTAAAATTATATTTTTTCCCTGATACCATTTATTTTCATCAGGATGAGTTGAGGAAAAAATTCTAACCTTTATTTCTCCTTTTATTGGCGGTGGTTGAGTCGGTTCTGGTAAACCTGATTTATAAAGATTAAAATTGGCTGAATCGGTTGAAGATAAAATATTTGTTCCTAATCCATCGTTAGCCAAAATTTGGGCTGAGGAAACTTTAATCCAGGCAGAACCAGCTTTTTTTGCCTTAAAATTAATAATTATAATTCTACCAATGCCAGTAAAACCAGGATTAGGAATACCACCAGAAAAATAAATTGTTCCGCCAGAATTAGAAAAACTTGGTTCATTAAACCATAAATTAATAATTGAGCCTGATTTTGAAAAACCTATAGCTTCTAAAGTTTCATTTGAAAAAGATAAATTTGCCTCAACTAAATTTATTGGATTATCACCAGTATTAACAGCAAAACGAACAGAAATTACTTGACCAACTTCAAAAGAACCACTTTTTGGTAAAAAATAAAGCCTGGCTGAAGGGGTTGCTTGAGCTTTAATATTTGATGGTAAAAAGAAAAAAAGTAGAAAAATTGACAAAAGTATTATTTTTTTAAAGTCTTTTTTCATATCCTCCCTCTATTATATAATTTTTTTAAATTATGGTAAATAGTTTAAAGGGTTTACCGGGATTCCATCTTTTCTTATTTCAAAATGAAGGTGTGGACCAGTGGAAAATCTACCAGCCCCGGGTGTCCCCGGTAATCCCCCACTTCGACCAATAATTTCGCCCCTTTTGACGAAAACCCCTTCTCCAACATTGATTTTTGAAAGATGGCCGTAAACCGTTGAATAGTTTTGCTGATGAATAATCATAATATAGGAATAACCCATCCCGGCATCTTTGGCGCGGGCAACATAACCAGAAGCCGAGGCTCTAACCGGCGTTCCTTGGGCAGCCCTAATATCAATTCCTGAATGTTCTCCCAACCATTTTCTGAAAGGATAATCAGAATCATGAAAGAAGGCAACAACCCCTTCATTTGGCACTGGCCAGGAAAAAACAAGTATTCCGGCTTCTTCAAGTTCTTGCCATTGTTTTTCTTTCTCTTCGGCTAATTTTTTTCTGATTTCTTTTTCTAATCGGGAAATTTCTCGCTCTGCTTGTTTCATTTCTGCCCTTGCCTGAGCCAATAATGTCTGAAATTTCCATTCAGCGCCTTGGGTTTCTTCCAAAAGATTCCTTTTAGACCTTTCTTCATATTCTAAATCTTTCTTTTTAGAAGCCAGTTCATTTTTTAACTTTTCTAATTCCGACTTTTTTTCTTGTAGATTTTTTTCATTGATTTCTAAATTTTCTTTAATTTTTTGAACATTATCTAAATTTTCTTGAAGAAAATTCTGTAAATCTATACTTGTTTTTAAAAGATTAAAATAACTAGAAATGCTTTCATTAAGAATAATAATTTCCAAATAATTTTTGTTATCATACTGATAAATTTTTCTTAAAAATTCAGCGATTTTTTCTTTTAAATCGGATATTTCTATATTTTTATTTTTGATTTGTTCCTGAATTTCTTCTATCTCTAAATTTGTCTTATTAATTTGTGCCTCTTTCTTTTTAATTTCTGTTTTTGTTTTGGCAATTTGGTTAGTTAAGATACTGATTTGATTTTTAAGGGTTAATGCCTCTTTTCTTTTAATCCGAATATTTTCTTCATAAATTTTCTGTTGTTTCTCTAATTCTTTAATATATTCTTGTTGCTGAAGAATTTTTTGTTTCAAATCATCAACTTGAGCCATGACTAATGGCTTAAAAGAAAGTAGAAGGTAAAAAGTAGAAAAGAAAAATAAAAAAATTAAAAAATTTTTTTTAATTTTCATTGCTTTTAGTTAGTTTATCAATAGCCATGTTAATTCTTTGAATTGTTTTTTCTTTACCTAAAATTTCGGCAATTTCTGCGGGTGGTGGTGATGCTTCCTTCCCAGAGATTGCTACTCTGAAGGGCCAAAAAATTTGACCAGCTCCTTTTTCTTCTGCCAACTCTGTCAATAAATTATGGATTGTTTCCTTTTTAAATGATTTCAATGATAATTTTTCTAATTTATTTTTAATCAAATTTAAATTATCAATTGTTTCTTCTTTTTTCATTTTTTTCCAAAGTAAAATTTTTGGTTGATAGTCAAGTTTTTCTATAAAGAAGAAATCAGTCAGTTGGGCGAGGTCAGATAATTTTTTTATCCTTTCCTGCTCGAGAGCGACAATTTTCTTTAACCAATCAAAATTAACCACATCTTTTGTTTTAGAAATTAGAAACCGGGAATTAGAATTTGAAGACTTTATTAACCCTGCTTGAATTAAATATGGCAAGCAAAGTTTTGTAAGTTCACTAACCTTTTTGTTGCGGATATAGTATCCATTCATCCAATCTAATTTTTCTAAATTAAAAATCGCTCCGGCCTTTTGAATTTTTTCTAAAGAAAATTCTTTGATTAAATCTTTTAAAGGAAAAATCTCTCGATTATCGCCGGGATTCCAGCCTAATAGGGCAATAAAATTTAAAAGTGCTTCTGGTAAATAGCCCTTTGCTAAATATTCTTCAACTGTTACATCGCCATGACGTTTGGAAAGTTTTGAACGATCTGGATTTAAAATAAGCGGCAGATGAGCGAATTTAGGCGGTTGCCAACCAAAAAATTGATAAAGGAGAAGGTGTTTTGGGACTGAAGGAAGCCATTCCTCTCCCCTGATAACATGAGTAACTTTCATCAAATAATCATCAACAACAACAGCTAAATGATAAGTTGGATAACCATCTGATTTTAATAGTACCTGATCATCGACATTTTTTAAATCAAATTCTATTTCACCATGAATCAAATCTTTGAATTTGATTATCCCCTCTTCTGGTACTTTTAATCTTATAACAAACGGAGTTTTATTTTTTATTTTTTCTTTAACTTCATTCTCAGTTAATTTTCGGCACCTTTTATCATACATTGGTGGTAATTTTCTCATTATTTGTTCCTGACGCATTTCGGCTAAAATTTTTTCCGAACAAAAACAATAATAGGCATGGCCTTGATTAACTAATTTCTGGGCAAATTTTTGATAAATTGGTAATCGTTCTGATTGAAGATAGGGTCCATACTTTCCTTTTTGCTTGATTTTTAATTTGGTTAAGAACGGCCCTTCATCATAGTTAAGGCCAACAATTTTCAGTGTTTTGATTAAATTTTCTATGGCGCCAGCAACCCTTCTTTTCACATCTGTATCCTCAATTCTTAAAATAAATTTTCCTTTGTATTTTCTAGCGAATAAAAAATTATAAAGAGCAGTGCGAAGACCGCCGATATGAAGATAACCAGTTGGTGAGGGAGCAAAACGAACTCTGACCATATAATTATTTTTTGTTTATAAAAATTATTGATTTCGATAAAATTCGCGATTTTTAGAAATTAATTTTTTAAAATTTTACATTTTATCCAGAGTTTCAATGCCTAAAATTCCTAATCCATTTTTTAAAACTTGGGCTACGGCTGTAATTAATGATATCCTTGCTTGACGGATATTTTTTTTCGCTTGAAGAACTTGATGTTGATGATAGAAACTATTAAATTTTTGAGCAAGTGTTAAAAGGAAGTTAGCAAGAAAGGCTGGATTATAAAAAAGTATCGATTTTTTTAAAACTTCAGGAAAACTAGAAAGTAATTTTAAAATTTCTATTTCTTCTGGTGTGTTTAAAGCCGAAAAATCAATTGTTTCTAACTTTAGACTTTGGACTTTTGATTTTTTTGTGATTCCTTGAATTCTGGCATAAGTATATTGTAGATAAGGACCAGTCGCACCCTCAAAAGAAATTTCTTTGTTTGGGTTATACATTATTTCTTCTTGCGGCGTAAATTTTAAAAAGAAAAATTTTAAAGAAGCCAAAGCAATCTTTTCTGACCTTTCTTCTAATTCCTGAGGAGAAATATCCTTTTCTCTTCTTAAAATTTCTCCTTTAGCAATTTTTTTAACCTCTTGAAAAAGTTCATCAATCTCGACCACTTTTCCTTCTCTTGACTTCATTCGGCCCTCAGGAAGAAAAACTAGACCGTAAGAAAGATGATAACAATTTTTAACCCAATCAAAACCAAAAACTTCTAAAATTTTGAATAAGACTTTAAAATGATAATTTTGTTCAGAGGCAACAACATAAATGGAAAGGTCTGGTTTATACTCATCGTATTTTAACTTTGCTAATCCTAAATCTTGGGTGATATAAACAGATGTTCCATCAGATCTTATTAATACCTTTTTTTCTAAATTATAATTAGAAAGATCAATTTCAATTGCCCCATCATCTCTTTTATAACAAAGATTTTTATTAAGTGCCTCGAGGACTATCTTTTTGCCAAGTTTATAGGTCTCGCTTTCATAATACCATTTGTCAAATTCAATACCTAATTTTTTGTAAGTTTCATAGAAACCTTCCATTGCCCATTTATTCATTTTTTGCCAAAGTTGCCATGTTTCTTGATCGCCATCCTCCCATTTTTTTAAAAGAGATTGCGCTTCTTCTAAAAGATTTGGATTTTCTTTTAATTTTTCTTCAAAAAGATTGTAAAACCTTCCTACAAAATGGTCGCCCTTCATTCTTTCTGTTTCTGGCGTTTTGCCTTCACCCCATTTTTTGTAGGCAAGCATTGATTTACAGATATGAATACCGCGATCATTAATTAAATTTGCTCTTATAACTTTATAGCCAAAATTTTTAAATAAGTTAGCCAGACTCGCCCCTAAAAAATTATTTCTTAAGTGACCAAGGTGTTGGGGTTTGTTGGTGTTTGGTGATGAAAATTCTATGAGAATAGTTTTTCCTTCACCGGATTGATCTTGCCCAAATTTTTCTTTTTTTTCTATAATTTCATTAATAGTGATAGAAAACCATTCTTTCTTGTTGAGGAAAAAATTTAGGTAAGGACCAAGGTTAATAACTTTTTCTAATTTTTCATCGGATTCAATTTTCTCAGCTAAAATTTTTGCTACGACAGGCGGTTTCTTCTTTAATTTTTCGGCTAACTTAAAACAAGCCCAACCAAGATCACCCATTTTTGGTTCTGGTGGCGTCTCTAATTCAAAATCTAATTCTTGAACTATTTTTTCACCAAAACTTTCTTCAATTGCTTTTTTAAGTTTAGTAATAATTACTTCTTTTAGTGATTGCGAATCCATAAAATATAATGTAAATATCTTAATTAGATTAATATTATTTTATAAACTAATAATTAAAATTGCAGCAACGATTAAAATAGAGTTAACGAAAAAAGAGGAAAGACATAAAAAATAGGCAATAATTTCTCTACCTTTTTGATAGAAAATTTTTGTTAAGAAAAAATTAATGAGAAAAATTATTAAGCCGGCAGCCGGCATTCTAAAAAGATATATTTTTTTATCTAACCAGTCGATGCCAGAAAGAACCGAATAGTGAATAACAGTTATTTCTTTTTCTATCCGATAATTTAGATAAACAAAAAACCAGAGAAAGAGATTAAATAGAACAGTTATTAACAAAAAAATAACTAAAATTTTTTCTTTCCAAATCGGTGCTTTACCTATTTCTTTTATGGTTTTTAAAAGCGGTTCCATAGATGTGATGCTAATCGCTAAGAATGCTTTTATACAAATCTTTACCAATATTTTAATGATTCGAATTTAGATTTGTATTGATTCGCATTATACTTATTTTACCACCCTTGACAAAATTGGTCAATTTGGTAGTTTAAATAATTACTGAATTTTAAAGGTAAAAAATCAATCTATTTTAACCTCAATTTTGCGGAAAACAAATTATAAGGGCAGTAACCACACTATCCCGTCAGGATGGAGGGTACTAGATGCTCGTAAATTTAAATAAATTTTATTCACTTAGTTCTAAAATTTATAAATTTATAAAATTATGGCTCACAAGAAAGCAGGAACATCTACGGCTCTTGGCCGTGACTCAATTGCCAAGAGATTAGGAGTTAAATTGTTTGCCGGTGAAAAAGCGCAACCTGGTTCTATTATTGTTCGTCAAAGAGGTACGACTTTTCGGCCGGGAAAAAACGTTCGTTTGGGTAGAGATTATACCTTGTACGCCGTTAAAGAAGGGAAAGTAAAATTTACCTGGAAAAAAAATCCTCGATTTACCGGCAAAATGAAATGGACAAGATTTGTGGAGGTAGAATAAGATTAACTCTTTTGATTAAAATTTCAATCGCAGGTTAATCCTCAGACACAAGCAATATTATTTCGATTATTTCTATAAGTTTTTGAAATTTATTGAAACTTGTCTTACGAAATTAATGGAAATTAATTGTTTTTTAAATTTATGAATAAATTGGTTGTTATCCTTGGTCCAACTGCTTCAGGAAAATCAAATTTAGCCGTTAAACTGGCTAAATTTTTTAATGGTGAAATTATTTCTGCTGATTCAAGACAAGTTTACCGCGGGATGAATATTGGTACTGGTAAAATTACTAAAAAAGAAAGAGAGGGAATTTCTCATCACTTACTTGATGTTGTTTCACCGAAAACAAAATTTACTGTTAGTCAATATCAAAAATTAGCAAATAAAAAAATAAAAGAAATTTTTCAACGCCATCATTTACCGATAGTTGTTGGTGGCACAGGTTTTTATCTTCAGGCAATAATTGATGGTATAGTTATTCCTCCAGTTAAACCAAATTGGAATTTAAGAAAGAAATTAGAAAAAAAATCAGTAGAAGAATTATATCAAATTTTAAAAAAAATAGATCCGAGACGAGCCAAAACCATTGATAAAAAAAATCCGCGCCGATTAATTCGCGCTCTTGAAATAGTTTTAACCACTAAAAAACCAGTCCCCAAAATTCAAGTTAATCCCCCACCTTATCAAATTTTAATCCTTGGTCTAAAAAAATCAAAAACAGAATTAAAAAAATTAATAAGAGAAAGATTAATAAAAAGATTGAAAAACGGCATGGTTGAAGAAGTAAAAAAACTAAAAAAGAAAGGCATTTCTTGGAAACGACTTGAAGAATTCGGTTTAGAATATCGTTGGCTGGCTTATTATCTACAAAATAAAATTTCCTATCAAGAAATGATAGAAAAATTACAACGGGCTATTGAACAATATGCCCGACGACAAATGGTTTGGTTTAAACGCGATAAAAGAATTAAGTGGATAAAAAATTATCGAGAAGCAAAAAAATTAATTCAAAAATTCCTTAAATGTAATCAGTAGCCCCAAGGGGAGTCGAACCCCTGTTTGATGGCTGAGAACCATCCGTCCTAACCACTAGACGATGGGGCCTGAGAAAATTAAGACTCACCACGAGATAATGGCGGCATTTTTTTATTTTAGCAAAAATCAGAAAATGGTCTACCCGTTTTTAGAATGAGAATAAAAATAAAATAAAATTGTCCCAGAAATAAAAATATCAATTTTTTAGATGACCGCAGAAAAAAATAGTTATGATTTTAATTACGGTTTTATTTCCCATTTTTTATCTTGTCGGACCAACAACTTTTTCGCTTTTTCTGGTTCAGCCATTATCTCTTTGACAATTTTTTCCATTCTCATTCCCTGTGAACCTTTAACTAAAATTATATCACCATAGATTATTTTTTCTTTAAGAAATCCAGCTGCCTCGAGAGAATTTTTAAACTCAAAAATAAATTCCTCAGAGAAACCGTTTTTTCTTGCTCCTTCGGCAATTTTTTTTGCTTTTTCTCCAACGGTCACTAAAAGATTAAAATTGAATTTTCCAATTTTTTTACCTATTTCAAAATGGGCTTTCTCTGAAATTTCGCCTAATTCTAACATATCACCCAAGACAACAATTTTCCTTCGACCCGGTAAAGTCAAAATTTCATCTAAAGTTTCTAGGGCGGCATTAACTGCATCTGGTGAAGAGTTGTAAGTATCATCAATAATAACACTTTCTTTTATCCCTTGAATTAATTTCATTCTGCCCGGTAAAGTTTCAAAATCTTTTAAAATTTCTGAAATTTCTAATAAATTTAAGCCATGGGATAAGCCAACACTAATTCCGACTAAGACCGAATAAATTTGGTGTTTGGCTAAAATTTTTGGTAAAGAAATGGGCACGATATTACCTTGATAGCTTACCTTGAAAATTAGTCCATTAATTTTCAATTCTCCTTTCTCAGTGATTTCTTGATTAAGTTTTGCTTCGATTGCTTTAACGTCGGCAATTTCCGAAAAACCAAAGGTTATAGTTTTTGCCTTAATTTTATTTTTTATTTCAGCCAATTTCTTATCATCAGCATTTAAAATCGCTAAACCATGAGAAGGAAGATGAGTAGCGATAATTTGTTTTTCTTTAAGAATATTTTCTATGGTTTTAAACTTTTCTAAATGAACTGGCCCAATAGCTGTAATAATACCAATTTGACAAGGTGCAATCTCAGTTAAATACTTTATATCACCCGGTTTATCGGCGGCCATTTCTAAAATTAAAACTTTGGGAAAATTTAAAGGCAAAATAATTTCAAAAATTCCTTTGCAAAAAACTTTAAGCCAACCAAAAATATTTTTACCCTGAGTTTTGTCATTAATAATTGTTAACGGTAAACCAATTTCATTATTGTAATTTTTCGGTGAGGCCCGAACAAAAAATTTTTTCTTTAAAATTAAAGTTACTGCTTCCTTGGCTGAAGTCTTCCCGACACTACCAGTAATACCAATAATAAAAGGATGGTATTTTTTGATAATTGCCTTGGCTAAAATCTTTAAGATTTTTTCAATTATTTTTTGCATAATAGATTATTTTAAAAATTGACCTAATTTCTAATTGACCTAATTGACCTAATTAATGACCAATGCTTAAATCTCTAATATCTAAAATATTTTTGGGTCATTTGGCATTAGACATTTAGATTTGATTAGAGCAATTAGAATAATTAGACTAATTAGTCATTTTGAAAATTGTGCTTCGAATTTACTCTTCTGTCGGCGGTATCTCGTAATATTTTAATAAAAAGTCGGCTAATTTGCCAAAGGTTGGAACAGCGGTTTGATCACTAAATTTACTCGCCGTTGGATTATCTAATTTTACTAGAGCAACAAACTTTGGATTATCAGCCGGAGCAAAACCAACAAAAGAATGGACTGTTTCTTTAGAATATCCTTTAACATAAGGAACTTCGGCTGTACCTGTTTTACCCGCCACTAAATATCCTTTAACCTGTGCTTTTTTCCCCCAACCTTCTTTGACCGCAGAGATAAGTAGTTCTTTTAAAATCTCTGAAGTCTGGGGGGAGATAACTTGTCGAATTTCATTTGGTTCTACTTTAAAAGAAAAATTATCAGAAACAATTTCCTTAACAATGTATGGCTTCATCAGTTTTCCCCCATTAGCAATAGCCGCAAAACTCATTACTATCTGTAAAGGAGTTGCCGCAATACCTTGGCCAAAAGAAGCCGTGGCTAAATAAATCTCTTTATTTTCTGAAAGATTTTTAATATCACCTTTAATTTCATTGGGTAAATCAATGCCTGTTTTTTCTCCAAAACCAAATTTTTTTACCCAGTTACGGAATCTTTCTAAACCAACTTTTTTAGCCACAAAAATTGCTCCAGTGTTAATAGAGTATTGAAGAACTTCTTTCATTGTTCTTTTACCCCAAACTTTTTCTGCCGCATTTTTAATCGTATAGCCACCAATTTTTACAAACCCTTTATCTTCATAAGTATCTTCTGGTTTAATTTCATTTTCTTCTAAACCAGCAGCAAAAGTAATAACTTTAAAAACAGAACCTGGTTCGTATTGATAAGAAATTGCTTTATTAGAAAAAATATTGATATCTTTTACTTTTGAATATTCATTAGGATCAAAATTTGGCCAATTACAAAGAGATAAAATAGCACCAGTTTTTGGATCAACGACGATAATATTTCCACTTTCTGCCCTATATTTTTCAACTGCTTCTTCTAAAATCTGACAAGATTTTATTTGAACTGTTCTATCAATAGTGAGAATAATATCTGAACCATTTTTAGGATTGATAAAAACATTTTTAGTAGATGGAATAAGAAGATTGCCAACTGCTTTTTCTCCTTTGATTAGTCCTTCTTTACCAGAAAGAATATTTTCATAATATTCCTCTAAACCATATTGACCAACCCTTTTTTCATCTTTAGAACTGACAAAACCTAAAAGATGGGAGAAGTACTTTCTTTCCGGATAAAATCTCTTTGGTTTAATTTCGAAGTTTATTCCTTTGATATTTTTCTTTTTAATTTCATCAACTTCTTCTTGAGAGAGATTATTTTTTAAAACTTCATACCAATCATTTTTTTTAGAAACTTTTTCCAATATTTTTTGAAAATCTTCATTATTTGGATCTGGAGAAATTTTTAAGACTTCGGCTAATTTTTTAGCCACTTCCTCAGGATTAGAAATATTATTAGGAGCGGCATAAAGAGTATAAGAATAAAGATTCATTGCCAGTGGTATTTTTTCTCCTTTTTCTTCGACAAAAATTTCACCTCTTTCTGCTTCTTTTACTTCTTTAAAAGTTCTTAAATTGTCGGCTAAAGATTTATATTTACTGGTATTAATAATTTGGAGAGAGATTAATCTTAAAATGATAATTATCCATAAAACAAAAAAAACTATCCCGAGAAAAAAAATTCTTGAAGAGTTAGTTCTCTTTTTGTTTCTTAGATAAAGGACCATACTAAAAATTAGGACAATTTTCTTTTATAGAAAAAATTATTTTCTCGTTAAAGCAACATTAGCCATTGGTCTAAGATAATCTAATTTTTCTATTTTGACTAAATTTAGAGAACTTAATTCTGTTTGGATATTATTTAAAGATTCTAACTCTATTTTTTCTAGTTTTAATGTTTTATTTATTTTTTCTAACTCTTCTTTTTGTTTTTCTAATTCTTTTAATTTAAAACTAAAAGTTGTAATTTGATTTATCTCGATGAAATAGACAATAAAAGTAATAAAAATGGAGATAAGCAGGATGATATTTAAAATTGACGTTTTTCTTAAAAAAGAAGTAGATGGTTGATCAAGATTTAAATTTTTAGCGTAAGGAGACATATGATTAAAATTTTTAATTTTTAATTTTCAATTTTCAAACCAGTTTCTAATTTTTCTGCGGCTCTCAGTTTGGCACTCCGGCTTCGAGGATTAATTTTTATTTCTTCCCTGGTTGGGATAATTGGTTTTTTATTTAAAATTTTTAATTTTTTTTCTTTTCCTTTCTCGCGGAAAAAATTTTTAACAATTCTATCCTCTAGTGAATGATAAGAAATAATTACTATTCTTCCGCCCGGTAATAAAATTTCTAGAGCTTGAGGCAGGGCTTTTTTAAGATTTTCTAATTCATCATTAACGACAATTCTAATTGCTTGAAAAATTCTCGCCAATGTTTTTATTCTAAATTTCGGATGAATTTTATTTTTAATTGCCTCGATAATAACTTGAGATAATTCCCCTGTTTTTTTTATTCTTTTCTTTCTTCGGACTTCGACAATCTGTCTGGCGATAAAAGAAGAAAACCTTTCTTCGCCATATTCTTTAAAAATTTTTTCTAGATATTCTTGGGAAGATTGATTGATAATTTCAGCGGCTGTTTTTCCTTCACCTCCGTATCTCATATCCAAAAATTCATTTTTTTGAAAACTAAACCCCTTGCCACTTATTTCCAGAAGGTCGGTTGATAATCCCAAATCGAGTAAAATACCATGAACTGGTTGAAAATTATATTTTTTAATGATCTTTTTTAAATTAACAAAATTATCATTTACCAAAATTACCCTTTCTTTTTCTAATTTTTCATTTTCAATTTTTAATTTAGTCGCTTCAATCGCCTCTGATGATAAATCAATACCGAGAAGTCTACCGTTTGGAGACGTTTCTTTTAAAATAGCGAGGCTATGTCCACCATTACCAATCGTACAGTCAATAAAATTTTGATTTGGTTTTGGTGAAAGATATTCTATTGTTTCTTTTAAAAGAACCGGAAAGTGCATACTTTGTTATTTATTTCAAACAATAAATTTCTACAAATTTCGCAAGGCGTATTTCTATAAGTTTCTAAAACTCATTGAAATTAATAGAAACTAATAGAAATTGGTTGTGGTATAGAGTTTTTAATTCTTAGACCCCTAACTCCCCCAATGTTTCAGCGGTATCCTTACTTTCTCTTTCAGATTGTTTTTTATATTCTTCCCATTCTTTCTCATCCCAAATCTCTAATCGATTATATAAACCAGCAATTACAACATTCTTTTTAATTTTTGAATAATCTCTTAAATAATCCGGTAAAATAATTCTGCCTTGAGAGTCTGGTTCAACATCCATGGCTCCGGCCAACATTAATCGGGCGAAAGCCCGAGTTTTTGCTTTACTAATAGGAAGATTGGATAATTTTAGTGCTAATTTTTGCCATTCTGATCGAGAATATAAAAAAAGGCAATTATCAATGCCGCGGGTAACAACCACTCCCCTTTTTAAGGTTAAACGAAATTTAGGAGGGATAGATAACCTTCCTTTTTCATCTATTTTATAGTGATATTCACCAATAAACATATCAAAATTGTTTAAAATTTAGAGTAAAGTGAATAAATTTTAACTACAATTTTGCGTTCCTCGCACTAGCAAAGATTTAGACAAAATTGGCAATTATCCACAGTTTCCTTAACTTATCCCCACTTTTATCCACAATTTTACACTTCGAATATACAATACACCATTTTTCTCCACGAGTCAAACATTGTTTGTGGATAACTTTTAAAATAAAAAAATACCCGATGCTAATTACGAATCAATGAAAATTTATAAATAAATTTTATTCGTCGATTAGGATCGAGTTTTGATAGTAATATTTGGTTCTTTGTAATAAGTTGGCAAGATTATTTTTTTCTTTAATCTTTTTTTTCCAATTTTGAGTATTTCTTCTATTGTTTTAACCTCATTTTCTTTTACTAAACTAATAGGTAAATTAAAAAATTTTCCAAAGATATTAACAATCGTAATTATTATTCTTAAACTAGTGAATGATATATTATCAGAAACAGCAATGATAATCCCCTTAATCTTTTTGACATCTATTTTATTTTTTTCTATTACTTTTGCTATAATTTTTAAAATATCTTCATTTTTTTCTTTTATAGATAAACAAATAATTTCCTTTCTTTTGACGGAATTATTAGAATATGGTAAAATTGTCTTGTTTAAAATTAAATACATAATATAATATTATATAACAAAATTATTAAAATTAAATATGATAGAAATTTCTAAAATCTGTATTTCTAATCCCAAAAAGACGAATTCCTTTGTAAAATGTTATCATTTCTTTCCCTCAACTCTTAAAAAAAGAATTTTCGGTGAACTACTTTTTTTAATTGAAGTAAAAATTCCTAAAAATCTAATTGAAAAGGGCATTAATTTTTCCGAGGAAATTTCAGAAATTATTATCAATGGGATGCGGACTAATTATTATGCAAAAGAAACATTAGAAGACGGTGAAGATGTTGAGCAAATCTTTGAAAATTCTCTCCAAAAACTGAATAGATTAATCTATCAAGAAATTATCGGTTCGCGTCTTTTTGATTTGATGATTAAAAATTTAAATGCGGTAATTGTTCTTATTAAAGATGATAGAATTTATTTTTCTCCCACCGGTTCTGTTAAAGTTTTTATTTTGAAAAAAAATAAAATTATTGATCTTGTTTCAGAAAAAACCCAATCAATTTCTTCAAGAATTTTTTCACAAATTATCAGTGGAAGTTTAGAAAAAAAAGATTCTTTATTTTTTTCAACAATTAATTTTTTAGATTATTTTATTTTCGAAAAATTAAGCGAGATAGTTTCAAAAAACTCAGTTGAAGAATCAGTAAAAAAACTAGAAGATATTTTAGGAAACTTGAAAGACAGAGTTTCTTTGGGTTCTTTTATTATTAGAAAAGAGGAGATAAAAAAAGAAGAAAAAGAAGAAATGAAAAAAGAAAAAGTTTTAGAAAATAAAATTTTAGAGGCTAGAAAAAAACCAATAAAAATAAAAATTACACCCGAAGAAGAAAAAATAGAAGAAATTATTGTTAAAGAAAAAATTAGCGCTCCCGAACCGACCAAGGAAATTCAAATTAAAAAAGAAGGGCCAGTTATTAAAATTGAAGAAGAATCAGTTATTGAAGAAGAGATGGTTATTAAAGAAAAGCCGGCTATTAAAGAAGAACTATCTATTAAAGAAGAACCAGTTATCGAAAAAAAGCCGACAAAGAAAATCAAAATACCCAAAATTAGTTTGAAGTTAAATTTACCAAAAATAAAAATACTGCCCTTGCTTTTCATTATTACTGCAATTTTTTTAATGGTTTTTTTCATAAAATTTGAAAAGACAAAAGAAGGTGAAATTCTGAAGTTCTTTGTTTCCCTTCAGGAAATCCAGGAAAAAAGTGCTTTTCTTAAGGTAAGTTCAAAGTATGAAGGTAAAGAAAAGGCTTGGAAATTAGTTCAAGAAATAGAAGAAAAAATAGATTTATTAAAGCCAAAAAATAATTTAGAGAGAAAAATTGTTGAAAATTTCAGAAGCAATTTTCAAAATACTATTGATGAGATTTATAGAGTTAAAAGGATTAATCAGCCAATTACTATTATTAACTATGTTAATGAAAAAATAGATCCGCAAAATATCATTAAACTGGAAAATCAAATTTATACTTTAGATAAAAAGACAGGAGAAATCTATCGATTAGATTTTAAAAACGGAAAGAATGAAAAATTAGCAAAATCAACTTTATTAGGAAGACTCGAAAATTTTGATTTTAAAAATTTACTGATTTATGATAACCAAAAAATCTTTATTTTTAATCTTGAAAATAAAAAAATCTCGCCACTTAAACTGGTGAGTTCAGAGAAAAATTTCTTTATTGATGATCTTAAAATTTATGATAAAAAACTTTATATTTTTAACTCGAAGACAAATCAGATTTTAAAATATCTTCCAGAAGAATCTGGTTTTGATAAAGAAAATTTATGGTTAAAAGAAAAAGTTGATTTAAAAAATATAAATTCTTTTGCTATTGATGGGTCAATTTATCTTTTAAAAAATTCGGGCGAATTGCTAAAATTTTTCCTTGGTCGAAAACAACCTTTTAGTTTGGAAAATGTCTACCCGGTTTTAACCAAACCGACAAAAGTTTATACTAACGAGGAAATGAAAAATATTTATATTTTGGAACCAATTAGCAAAAGAATTTTAGTTTTTGAAAAAAACGGTAAACTCATGAAGCAGATTGCCTCTGATAAATTTACTGATCTCAAAGATTTTATTGTTGATGAAAAAACAAATAAACTTTACCTACTCAACGATACGAGAATCTTTATTGTTGACCTAAATAAATAAAATTAAATTAAAAAATTATTTCAGAAAATCTTTTAACATTTTCTCTATCATCTTTGGATTAGCCCTCCCCTTGGTGGCAGCCATTGTTTGACCAATTAAATATTTGATGGCATTATTTTTACCTTTTTTATAATCAGCCACGGCTTCTGGATAATTTTCTAAAACTAGATTTATAGCATCTTTAATTTCCTCCTCATCGCCCATCTCTTCCAATGATTCTTCAGAAAGGATATCTTCTACTGATTGACCGCTTTGATACATTTTTTTTAATATATCTTGGGCTATTTTATTAGAAGAAATCTGTTTTTCGATAAAAAGAGAAGAAATAAAAGAAGCAAAATTTTCTGGTGTTATTTTTTCTAAAAATTTTCCACCCAAAGTGGTTTCTAAACCAAATAATCTGGTTATCCAATCACCAACTTTTTTGGCTATTTTTCTTTTCTCATTTTCTAATTCTTCTTCATTTTCTAACACCTCTTTTAATTTTTCTTCGAGCAATTTCATTACTTTTTCCACAAAATAAGAAAGTTCTTTTTTTTCAGTCAACACCTTTGCATAAAGAGTAGAAAAACCATATTCCTTGACAAATCTTTTTCTTTTGGCTATTGGCAACTCTGGTAATTTACTTTTTAATTTTTTAATTAAATCATCAGAAATTTCTAAAGGTGGCAAATCTGGTTCAGGAAAATAACGATAATCTTCGGCTTCTTCTTTGATACGTTGTTCAACTGTTTTTTGCTTTGTTTCATCCCAACCACGTGTCTCTTGGGTAATTGATCCGCCATCATCTAAAATTTTCTTTTGTCTTCTAATTTCATATTCAATTGCTCTTTCTACAGCACGAAAAGAATTCAGATTTTTTATTTCTACCTTTACACCGAGAATGTCCGAATTATTTGGGTGGAGCGAGATATTTATTTCACAGCGCATCCCCCCTTTTTCCATGCTGGCTTCAGAAATTTCTAAGGCACGGGCAATTTTTTGAAGTTCCCGACAAAATTCTTTCGCTTCTCTAGCTGAATATAAATCTGGTTCAGTGACTAATTCTAGAAGAGGAACGCCGGCTCGATTAAAATCAATCAGGACTTTATCTGGAAAATGATAAAGTTTTGCTGTATCTTCCTCTAAATGAATTTCTTTAATTTTAATCTTTCGATCACCTATTTCTAAAAAGGCATTTTTTACCAACGGGGCTTTTTTTTGTGAAATTTGATAACCCTTAGGCAAATCAGGATAAAAATAATTTTTTCTTTCAAAATATGATTTTTTTTGAATTTCGCCATTTAAAGCCAGACCCAAAAATAAAGCCATTTCAATAGCTCTTTCATTTAAAGTTGGCAAGGTACCGGGGTGACCCAAACAAATTGGACAAATACTTGAATTAACCGGTGCATCAAATTTTGGATTTTCACAGGGACAAAACATTTTTGTCCGTGTTGCCAACTGAAGATGAATTTCTAAACCGATATTAACTTTATAATCCATATTTATAAATATTTTTTCACCATTAACCAAATTTTATTGGCAATTTCTTTTTTCGGTAAAATTTTTCCATTCCTTGTACAAGAAATTGGTTGCCAATGATATTTTCTGATGAGAAAAAATGAATTTTTTTCCGCAGATTTTAAGTGATTATTAGATTTTTCATGAATATCAAACTTTTGACCATTAAGATATTTTCTTTGTTTTTTTCTTTTAACTAATTTTTGACCAAGATGATAAGGTGTTTTGAGGTATAAAACTAGATTTGGCTGTGGTAAATCTAATAATTTAAATTCTAAATTTTCTAACCATTTTAAAAATTTTTCTTTCTCTTTCCTGTTTTTTATTTTTGGTGTTTGATGAAGAAAATTCGAGGTTGAATAACGGTTGGAAATAATAATTTTTCCTTCTTTTAAGTTTCTCTTAATTTTTTCTTTTATCTGCCAACGATCTAAGGCATAAAGTAAGGAAGCAAAATAAGGACTGACTTCTTCGGCTTTTCCAAATTCACCGCGTAGATATTTAGCCACTAACCCACCAAAAAAAGTCTGATATTGAGGAAAATCAAAAATCGCGGTTTGACAACCTTGTTTTTTAAGACGATTCAATAATAGTTTTGTCTGGGTTGCCTTACCAGCCCCATCTAATCCTTCAATAACAATTAGTTTTCCTTTTGTTGTCATTTATAAATTTTTAAATACTTAATCAATAATGGATGAACCTTTTTAAGTTCTTGATACATTTTTTGGACAATTTGTCGATAAGAGGGATGACCTTTGGCTGATGAACGCAAAGGAATTAAATGATAAAGCTCGCGTAAATTTAGAGTTATTAAAAATCTTTTTTTAAAAGCCAATGGTAAAACATATTGTGCTTCTTTAGGAAATTCTTTAGAGATTTTTTTGAAAACACTAATCACCTCATCCATCTTTTTCTTAAATTCATTTTCGAAGCCATATTTTTTAATTTCTTCTGGAATAATATAACCATAATCAATGCCTAATTCTTGATTCGTCTGGGTGCAAATACGATGTCTTTGTAAGTCGCGAAAAGCGCCGTAATCTAATAAAATATCAAAGGTGTAAGCGGTATGTTCTAATTCTCTTAACGGTGCATCATGTAATCCCAGATTTTTCATTGCTTCATCAAATATTTTTTCCCTTTCCTTTTTATTTAATTTTTTTATTTTTTTTCTAATTTCTTTATAGGAAAGTTTTGAAAAACGATAGCAAAGAGCAGTTAAAATTCTTTCTTCAGCATCTTTATCATAAAGAACTAACTCAACATCTTTTTTGAATTTAACTTTATCCTTTATTAATTTTTTGACTATTTTTTCCAATTTTTTTGACGTTTCAATTAGATAAGGGTTTGGATCTGCATATTTTAATAAGGTAGGAGTAATTTTTAATCCTGCTTCTTTTAGTTTTTGACCAATCTTTTGGAATTCTTCCAAAGGAGAAGATAAAAGTTTTGAAATTAAATGAGCCAGAGAACGGGCATTAATAGTCATTCCTAAATTGGTTAAAGTTGATGTTGGGAGAATTACCCTTACAACATCACAAGTTTTGGCTTTTAATTCTATTTCAGAGAGATGAGGAAATTCTTTTTTAAATTTTTCTTTAATTTTCTCAAAAAGTTCTAAATAAAAATCAATTAGACCCTGGCAGGTCTTTTCATATAAATCTTTAAATTCTGACTCTAAAATTTTTTTGGGGCGATAAAATTTGTCTTTCTCAAAAATTTGATAACGGGTTGATTTTTCGGTAAAAGAGGCAAGACGCGTATCCTCAATTGCTTTTGTGGCTAAAATAGAAACATTTTCAATGGCTAATGACAAAACTGCATGTTCAGCAATTGAAGAATGACCAAAACCTAAAACCCACCTTTCATGAAATTGAGAAGACTTTTCTGCGGTTAATTCTTTAGCAATTTTGTCAAAGGGTAAGGGTGAACGAGAACATTTAGCAAAAGTTACCGCCTTAACCTCTGGTGGTATATTTTCTAAAGGATAAATACGACGCTTATACATATTATAAAATTTCTAATTATTCTAATTTCTAATTAACCTAATTAATATCTAAGGATGAAATTTTCAATTTTTAATTCTCAATTTCCAATCAATTTTCAATGATTCAATTTTCAATGTTGTTTGGAAATTGTAAAAATTTGACATTTATTGAAAATTGGTAATTGGCAATTTATCAGATTAAGATTTAACTAGGTTAATTTTGTGATTAATCCTACTTTAAAGCTTTAAGAAGTTCTTTTACTCGATCTGTTTTTTCCCAAGTAAAATCTTTTTCTTCTCGACCAAAATGACCATAGCAGGCAGTTTGGCGATAAATTGGTCGGAGAAGATTTAATTGTTTAATCATACCAGCCGGTGAAAGGTCAAAAACTTTTTTAATGGCGGTAATAATTTTTTTCTCTTCAACTTCTGAGGTACCAAAGGTGTTTAAAGAAATCGCCAAAGGATAAGTACCAGCAATGACAAAAGCAATTTGAAGTTCACATTTTTTAGCCAGACCAGCGGCAACAATATTTTTGCAGATATATCGAGCCATATAAGCGCCAGTTCGATCAACTTTGGTGCAGTCTTTCCCACTAAATGCCCCACCACCATGGGCACAAGCCGAACCATAAGCATCAACTTCTGTTTTTCGACCACTCATACCAGAATCAGAAACTGGGCCACCGATAACAAAACGGCCAGTATTATTGATATAAAATTTTGTTTTTTTGTCTAAGTATTCTTTACAAACTGGTTTAATGACTTCTTTAATAATAGCTGAGCGAAGAACATTTATTTTTACTGTTGGTTCATGTTGGGCGGCAATCACGACATTTGATAATCTTTTTGGTATGCCATTTTCATATTCGACACTGACTTGGCTTTTGCCATCGGGCCTTAAGAAATTTAAAATTTTTTTCTTTCTGACTTCGGCTAGTCTTTTCGTTAGACGATGAGCCAAAAGAATCGGTAAAGGCATCAATTCCGGTGTCTCATTAGTTGCATAACCAATCATCATTCCTTGATCACCGGCACCTTGTTTTTTTGTCCCGGTTTTTCTGACGCCTTGAGCAATATCTGGTGATTGCTCACTAATTGTATTGAAAACCGCCACGGTGCGATAATCAAAACCATATTCTGGTTTGACATAGCCGATATCTTTTAAAACACCTCTGACTAAATTATTTTGGTCAACCCAGGCAGAAGTTGTAATTTCGCCGCCAATGACAACATAACCTTTAGCGGTAAAAACTTCACAAGCAACCCGCGCATATTTATCCTGCTTTAAAATTTCATCAAGCATTGTGTCGGCAATTTGGTCACAAATTTTATCGGGATGACCTTCAGTCACTGACTCCGAGGTTAAAACATAATTTCTTTTGTTTAGATCTGTCATAAGTTTATAGTTTAAGGTTTATGGTTTATAGTTCCTATTCCGCCCCCTTTCTTGAAAGAACAAGCGGAATAGTTTTTAATATTATCTCAAAATCTTTCCAAATTGTCCAATTTTCAAGATAGTAGAGATCAATTTTTGCCTCTTCTTCAAATGGCAGGTCAGAACGACCAGAAAGTTGGGCTAAACCGGTCATTCCTGGTTTAATAAAAAGAAGTTTTCTTTGATATTTTTCATAGTGTGCCACCTCCTCTGGTTCATGAGGCCTTGGGCCAACCAAACTCATTTCTCCTTTGATAACATTAATCAACTGAGGTAATTCGTCAAGACTTGTTTTTCTGATAAATTTACCAAAACGCGTCACTCTCGGATCATTTTTCATTTTAAAAAGTGGTCCCTTTCTTTCACTGTAGGGTAGTAAATCTTTCTTCATTTTTTCCGCATCTTTAATCATTGAGCGAAATTTTAGTAAGAAGAAAATCTTACCCTTTTCTCCCACTCTTTTCAAACGGACAAAGACCGGACCTTCTGAGTCTAATTTAATAATTATAGCCAAAATAAGAAATAAAGGTGAAAGTAAAATTAAAAAAAGTGTGGCAAAAATAAAATCAAAAATTCTTTTTGCCACCTTACCCCAACCTTCTAAATTTGTTCTTTTAATACTAATCAAAGGTAAGCCGAGAAGGGTTTCGACGCCAATATTCGTTGCCTGAGCATCAAATGGATCAGCCAGGTATTTAAAAGGCAAATGAAAATCATCAGCCAAACTTAAAAGTCGCCACCTTTCTTCTCTTCCTAAAGATGGATCTAAAAGAATAATTTCATCAATTTGTCTTGATTTTTCTTTTAAAAAATTTTCATTTAAATCTAATGGATTTTTTAACCAACCAACTATTTGATAACCTAAAATAGGGTTTTTAGAAATAATTTCAACAAAAGTTTCAGCTAATTTTCCCGACCCCAAACAAACTATTTTTTGGAAAATTTTTGCTTTAGTTAAAATTTTTTTCCAAATGGCGCGAAATATTTTTCTGCCTATCCAGACATAAAAAATTGAGAGTAGCCAAGCGGCTAAAATAATAAAGCGAGAAGAAAAAAGTTCTCGAGAAAAAAAGATAAAGAGAATTACGCCCATCATTCCACCGGTTACAGCAAAAAAAATTTTAGCAAATTCCCTTTTCGAAGAAGCAGTGTAAAGTCCAGCCAGAGCGAAAATGGGGAGCCAAATAAGAGCAATAATGGCAAGAGTGAAAAAATATTGAGTAAAAGGAAGTTCAAAAATAATTGGTCGTAAAGATGCTAAAGCAGAAAATCTTAAATAATATGAAGTAATACCAGCTAAAACTAAAGTTATCCAATCCAATGGCAGAAAAAGAATAGAAAGAAAAAGTTCTGATTTCTTCATATACTCATTTTCTTAAAATTTTAGAGCCGTGCTTTAACTAAAAATTTTATCAAAGTGAAAGAAAAAAGTAAAGAAAGGGATTGACAAAAATTTATTATGATTTATATTAAAATTAAGACCTGGGTAAATTAGATGGTTACCCCCCACCACTTTTATGTTTTACGTCTATATCATCAAATTTTTAAGAAACTGGAAATTGTATATAGGTAGAACCTCGGATTTAAAACGAAGATTAAAAGAACACGTGGAAAATCAAAGCAAATCTACTAAAAATAAGGGGCCATTTGTGTTGATTTACTATGAGGCTTATCGTTCTCAGAGAGATGCTTATATCAGGGAAAGGAAACTTAAGAAATTCAAAAACAGTTATGCTGAACTTAAAAAGAGATTAAAGTATAGCATTGTTGGGTAGAATCTAAAAGTGGTGGGGGGAGGAAAGTCCGAACACCCTCCCTTTTATGTGGGATAAAAAAGTAGTGGGTAACACCCACCGTCCTGCTTGGCGGGATAGAGGTGCGAACAGAGACGTTCTGAGGCGAAAGCCGAGGAACGCCCCGATGCTATATCGGGGCGAGCTCTCCGAGTAATCGGAGAGGTGAAACGGCTAAATCCTTACTGGGTGAAAGGGCAGAGCCCGCTTGAGCCCGATAGTAATATCGGGTCTAGATAAATGACCATTAACAACTGCAAAGCAGTTGGTACAGAATTCGGCTTATTGATTTATCCGGGTCTTTTTTTATTTTTTAAAACCCTAAATTATTAAGGGTAATGTTAACCAATCTATCTGCTTCTCTATTTTTTTCTCGTGGAATATAATAAAAATTTATTTTTTTAAAATTTTGACTAAGATTCCAAATTTTAATAAAAGCACGACCTAATTCAAAATTTTTAATTTTGGCTCGCCGATTAAGTTGTTCAACTAAAAGTTCGCTATCAAGATAAAAATCAATTTCTTCGGCTTTTATCTGTTTTGCTTTTTCCAAAGCATAAATAACCGCTTGATATTCTGCTTGATTATTTGTTGCTTCACCAATAAATTTTGAATATTCTTTAATTAAGTTTTTGTTTTCATCATAAATAACTAGACCAATTGCTGCTGGTCCAGGATTTCCTCTGGCACCACCATCTGTATAAATAATAATTTTTCTATTACTAATCATATAAATTCTATTACGAATGGCTACAAATTTTTAATATTAATTTGATTCGTGCTTCTTTAGGTCTAAAATTTTAAATTCCATCTCCCTCGTTCCCTTCCATTCGCTTTCTCCTAAAATAAAAACTACATCAATTTTATCGCCAACTTGAAAATGATTTATTCTTTCCCCTTGACCAAAATAAAGCATTTTTTTTCCACCACTAACTATTAATTTAAGATGTTGACTATTTTTCCCTATCTTTTCTATCTGTTCAATAACTAAATTCTTAGCCAAAAAAATTGGCAAAGGATTTTCTTCGCCGAATGGCTCAAATTTTATTATTTCTTCATAGAACTGCCAAGTAATTTCTTCTAAGTTGATTTCGCTATCAATTAAAATTTTTTCTCTAATATCAGACTCTTTCAGTTTATGGTCAGCAATCTTTTTTATTTTTTCACAAAAATCTTTAAGTAAATCAAGGTTTTTTTCTTTTAAGGTAAACCCAGCGGCACCAGCATGACCACCATAACGGACAAAAAATTCTTCCACCTCTTTAAGATTCTCAATCAAATTAAATTCTTCAATACTTCGACCCACACCTTTAATTTCGTAATCACGAATAGTCATCAGGATTGATGGACGATTATATGTTTCCGTTAATTTATGCGAGACAAGTCCTAAAACACCGATTGGCCAGTTTTCTTTATAGGCGATAATTATTTTATCGGTTGGTGTTTCCCCCACTTTTTCTTTTACCTCATTAAAAATTGTTTCCATTTTCTTTTGTCGAAGCTCATTAAGTTTATGAAGTTTTTCTGCTAATGATTGAGCCTTCTTTACCTCTTTGGTTAAAATCATCTCTAAAGATAAGTTAGCATGATCAACTCGGCCGGCGGCATTGAGTCGGGAGGCGATTTGAAAACCAATTGAACGCGTGTCAAGTTCCCCCAAATTAATTCCCGCAATTTTAATAAGATGACGAAGTCCTGGTCGTGGTGTTTTGTTTAAAACAACTAAGCCGTATTTAACTAAAGTTCTATTTTCACCAACCAAAGGAACAAGATCAGCGACTGAACCAACTGCTACTAAATCAAGTAACCATTTTTCAAAAGCCTCTCGGTTATTAGCAATCGGTATTTTTTTTAAGAGAGCCTGACTCAATTTAAATGCTACGCCAGAACCGGCTAAATTTTTAAAAGGGTAAGTCTCATCTTTGACCCAGGGATTAATAATAAAAAGGGCTTTTGGCAAATTTTCTAAAGGAATATGATGATCGGTGACAATAATCTCAACGCCAAAATCATTAATAAAATCTATTTCTTCAATATTAGTAATACCGCAATCAACAGTAATAATAAGTTTTGTTCCTTCGTCAATAATTTTTTTTACTCCGTCTTTGTTTAAACCATATCCTTCTTTTTCTCGATCAGGCAAATAATAAGAGAGATTGGCCCCCATTTTTTCAAGGGTTAAATAAAGAATGGCGGTAGCACAGACACCATCAGCATCATAATCACCATAAATTGTAATTTTTTCGCCGTTATCAATGGCTTTTTTAATCCTTTCAACCGCTCCGTTCATAGCCTTAAATAAAAAAGGATCGTGAAGATCTTGAGAATAATCCGGTAAAAGAAACTCGTCAATTTCTTTTTGATTTCTTAGTCCCCTATTCCAAAGAAGTTGAAGAATAATTGGATTTATTTCTGGAAATTGATTTTTGAAATCATCGGGTATTTTAGGGAAAATTTGCCAAGCTGCCATAATTTTATAAATTTACGAACCGATAATGTGGTGCCACAATCATTAAAATTTGCTAATTTTAATTTAAAATAAAAAATGTGAAATTTAATTTATAGTTTCTAAAATTTCTAATTTTAAATTTTTATCCATCAATTTATTAGATAAAAAATTATCTATTTTAATAATTTTGTTTGATCAATTTTGCCAGAAAGTTTTGCAAACTCATTATTGACTTTATCAATAGCATTTTTGGCATTAGTTATATGAGTAGTGGCGATACTAATAATTTCACCAAGTCTTTCAGTATCTTTTTGAACTGCCGCTAATAACTGAAAAATTTTTTTTGCTTCATCTTGAAGTTGTTGGCCACGCATACCCATCATCACAATCCGCAGAAAATAATAAAAAGAGTTTGGCGAAACGAAATAAACATTTTTCTGACGTGCGTATTCATCAATATTTTCATCAGAACGAATGATTTCATAATAAACCGACTCGGATGGAATATACATAATAGCAAAATCAACCGTTCCTTCTTGGGGTAAAATATATTTTTTACTAATAGCGTCAATATGTTTTTTGACATCACGATAAAAAATTGGTGCGATTTTATTTTTTTCTTCCTCATCTTTAGCCGCAATTAATCTTCTGAAATTTTCTAAAGGAAATTTTGAATCAATTGGAATAATCCCCTCTTTAGTTTTTAAAATGGCGTCAACAATTTGGCCATCGCGAAATTTATATTGTAATTCAAAATGCTGCCGAGAAAAGTATTGTTCGAGTAAATCTTGTAAAATTTGTTCGCCGATATTGCCGCGTAGTTTTGGTGATTTTAGAAAATCCTGAAGCGATTGCATTTGATGACCAATTTCCCTCATACTGCCCAGTTCCTTATTGACCATCGAAATTACTTGGGCTGCTTTATCTAATCTTTCGTGCATACCCTGAATATTCTGATTTAACATTAATAATGCCTTATCTTCTTTCTGATTTTGTTGAAATTCCTTGAATTTTTTATTCAATAAATAAAAAACTAAGGCGAAACCAATAATTATTAAGCCAATTAAAATATATAAAATTATTTCCATATTAAAATATTTTAGCATATTTAGTTTAAAGTGCAATCTCAATTGTTTCTGTTTTCTTGCTTTGGGACTTAGGATTTTAAAATTATACTTTATTTGTTAGAATAATATCAATATGAAGATTTGTTTTATTTCTAATCTCTATCCTCCTGAGATTGTTGGTGGGGCTGAACTTTATGTTGAAAGAATCGTTAAGAAATTGATGGAAAATAAAAATAATGAAATTATTGTTATTACTACCAATCAAAAATTTTCTTGGCAACCACGAATTGAGCAAAAAGAAAATATCAAAATTTATAGAATTTGGCCATTAAATTTATATTCTTTAACTACCAAAAAGAAATATCCAATATTTTTAAAAATACTTTGGCATTTAATCGATCTTTGGAATCCTTTTATCTATTTTTCAATTAGAAAAATCATAAAAAAAGAAAAACCAGAAATTGTGCATACTCATAATTTAGCCGGTTTATCATTTTCTGTTTTCCCGGCTATTAAAAAATCAATTATTAAAATTATTCATACCTGTCATGATTATTATCTTCTTTGTCCTTATGCCAATTTAGTTTGTCCTCTAACTGGTTGGAAATTTAAAAAGTTTCCGCCATTTTTTTGTCGCTGGTATCGAAAAATCACTCGGATAATTTTAAAAAATAAAATTGATACTGTTTTAACACCCTCAAAATTTGTTATTGACGTTCATCTAAAAAATGGATTTTTTACTAACTCTCAGCGAATTATTCTTCCTCTTGGCATCAATAAATCTAACCAAAATTTACCATTTGTTATTCATCATCAATTTAAAATTCTTTGTGTCTCTCAACTCGCTAAACATAAAGGGGTTAATACTCTTATTGAGGCGTTTTCCTTAATAAATAATTCCCAACTTAAAACTAATAACTTACAACTCATAATTATTGGCGATGGCTCAGAAAGAAAAAATTTAGAAAAAATAGCCAGGGGTAATAAAAATATAAAATTCCTCGGCCAACTTAACCATGAAGAAGTTCAGAAAAAATATCAAGAAGCCGATGTTGTTATCATCCCCTCTTTAGCGCCAGAGACTTTTTCTTTAGTGATGTTTGAAGCAATGGCTAATGGTAAAGTGGTCATTGCTTCAAAAATTGGCGCCTTGGTTGAATATATTAAGGATGGTGAAACTGGTTTTTTATTTGAGCCAGGAAATGTTAATCAATTAAAAGAAATTTTGGAAAGAGTTCTCCACGGTCCAGATTTAATCAAAAAAATAGGCCAAAACGCCTTTCAATTTGCTCAAGACTTTACTTTTCAAAAACACTGGGAAAAATTAGAAGAAATTTATAAAAAATTATAATTATATTTCCAAATGTAGACGTTTTCGATTATCTTTGGTTCACCCAAGATTTCTTTTATTTGCTCAAAAATTTCTGGCTTTACCCAACTTTGATTGACAACAAAAAAGCATTTTTGGGCGCCAGTAATTTGAAGAGTTTTTTTCAAAATTTCCCTTGATGGCTGATTTAACATTTGACGATATAATTCGTCTTTTTCTTTTTGGATAAAATCAATATCATCAGTTGGAAAATTACCAGCAATCATTCCATTAATTGATTCAAGTGCTAATAATCGCCAGCCAGCGTCAAAAACACAAAATTCTTTGATTGCTTCTTTTTTTGTTTGACAGCCGCACGATCTATTGGCCATTATTTCTTGGTTAAGATATTTTGCTACCGCCAGCTCATTATTAGTGACATTGCCATAGGCCGGGCCAGAAGCATAAGTGGTAATTGATAAAGCAGTCAAAAAGAGCGCTATAGACAAAAACAACAAAACATTGATGAAATTAATTTTCAATGTCTGATTTTTTTCACGACCAAAATTTTTTTCAAACAGCCAATAAAGTCCAGCGGTAAAAAATATTGCTAAAAATAAAATTAAAACATTGGTTAATCTCGTTGAAAGCAATCGATAATTTTTCATAAAAGAAAAACTAATAAACTGATTAGCCACGAAAATGAAAAGAAATATTGCCAAAATTTTAACCAATAAATTATTTTTCCATTTTTTTATCAAACCAAGAATAACAAAAAGAAAGACTAATGGCGTAAAAATTAAGACCCAGGGGAAATTCTTAATTAAAATAGGTAAAGCCAAATTTTCGCCACCACGATAATAAAGATAAGAGGGAAAAACTTTAATCACAAACTCGGCTATTTTCTGCGGTAAAATTTTTATTGCTTCTAATGGTTTATAAGCAAAGAAACTTGTGCCAGATAGACGATCAAGTAAGGGCAGGCTGAAAATAAAGATAATAATTAAAACCGGTAAAATAATTTTTTTAACTCGTTCCCCACTCCTCAAAATCAAACCAAAAATAAAAATTTGTAAAGCAAGAATTAAATAAAGAATATAATTAAAAATCAACAGAATAAAAGAAAAAACAATTAGTGGCCATAATTTTTTTTCGCTGTTTTTTAAATAGGAAAAAAAGACAACTAAAAAAAACAAAAATGGTAAGAAGCCGAGTGCGTGAGGTACAGTAATTGCCCCACCGACCTGAAGCGAGAAAAAACAAAATAAAGCGACAAAAGTTATTAAAAAAGATAACTTATCTTTTTTAAAAATAAGCCAACTTAATTTATAAACAAAAATTATAAAAAATATCGACCAGAGAAACAAAATTAAATACTGATCAATTTTTAAAATATCTATTTGCGTCAACCAAGAAAGCCCAATTGTCATGCCCCACTGATTACTATAAGAAAATTTATTAGGCATGAAAAAAACTTTTGGCAAAGAAATTGGACCAAGTTTTAGATAACTGATATCACCAATCAAAGCCGGTGGTTCTATACCACCCTGCATTAATCGCCTTTCCGCGCCAACATGACGCCACCGGTCAACGCCAAAAGAATTTTCACTGACAAATGGCAAATAAGCATGAAAAAGTAATGAGGTAAGAATTAATAAAAACAAAATTTTTTTTGTTTTGATTTTAAAAAAGATAAAATAAACCAGCAAAAATGCCAGCGCAAACCAAATAATTTGATAGTATTTTGAAATTGCGTTCCAAGGAGATAATAGATATTCGCCAGTGCGAGCTCGCATAAGCAAGAGCCATCCAATAATATAAAGAATAAAAAATAAAATATAAGGTATATGATTTTCAATTTTCAATTTCCAATTTCTAAAAAAATTCCAATTTTTAAATTCAAAATGTTTAAGATTTTGATCATTATTTAAGATTTTTATTTTTTTATTTAAAAAATGATTAATTAAATAAATAATCACTGTCAATAACAATAAAAAAGTATAGAAATAAGTCAAAGTAATTTTAAAAAAGACAATTGGCACCGCCAAACCAAAGGTCATCAGATAAAGAGCTAAAAAAAGACCAACTAAAAATTTAAACCATTTACCACCAGTAAAAAAATGGCCAAAAAAATTGCCAAGATGAAAACCAGCAACTAAAAACCAGAAAAAAGAAAATAGAGAACCAACAAAGACCGAATGCCAAAAAAAATTATTAAGAAATAAAAAAATTAGACAAAAAATTGCCAAACCGGTAAAAATAATTTTTTTATTTTTGCCAACTTTCTGAAATATCTCCATAAAGTTTTTCTAATTTTTTGGCAATAATTTTCCAACTATATTTTTCTTCCACCTTTTTTCTACCCATTTCACCCATTTTTTTCGCTAAATCGGGATTGAATAAAAGAATTTCTATTTTTTCAGTTAAGTCATCTGAATCACCGGGTTTAATTAGAAAGCCAGTTTTGTTATTATCAACCACTGTTCTTACGCCTGGAAGATTTGAGGCTAGACAAGGTTTTCCACAGGCCATCGCCTCCAAAAGAACCAAACCAAATGATTCATTGCGATTGATTGAAGGTAAAATAAAAACATCAGCCAAATTATAATGGGCCGGTAATTCTTCTTGAGAAATTTTGCCCAAAAACTTTACTTTGTTAGTAATTTCTAATTTCTCTGCTATTTTTTCATATTTTGGTCTTAAATCTCCATCACCAATAATCATTAATGAATTTTTTGATGAATTCGTCTTAATTTGTGAGAATGCTTTAAGTAACACATCAACGCCTTTAAAATAATGAGCCCGATCAAGACCACCAACAAATAAAATAACCCTGTCTTTTTCCGAAAGATTATATCGCTTCAATAATTTTCTATCTTTTTTGTCTGGCCTAAAGAATTCTGAATCAACGCCATTAGGAATTTCAACAATTTGTTCTTTGTTTTCTTTTAAAATATAAGAAAGATATTTTGAATTTTGGGCATAATCATAAGAAGAGACAATAATTTTTTCTACTTTCTCTAAAATCCACCAATTAAAACTTCGATTATAGAGACGAGAAATTAAAGAAAGTGTGCCGGGTAAAGTAAAGTCCATTTGATACTGAAGAACAATTGGGGTGAAAGAAAAAATTTTTTTGAAAAAAATTATTTCCGCACCGCCGATAAATGGATAGTGAAGATGAATAATATCGAAATTTTCTAAATGAATAAAAATTTCCGGCACCAGAGCGGCGTTTCCGTATTTTAGCAAAGGCCAAAGATATTGAATTTTAATTTTTTCGTCACTAAATTTAAATCTTTCTCCCCGCCAAGGTGTAAAAATTGTTATCTGATGACCAAGTTTAGCCAGTTCTTTAACCTGCCAATAACAGGTATTTCCCATTCCACCATAATAGGGTGGAAAAGTTGAGACAATCTGAGCAATTTTCATAAAACATTACGAATTATGTGCTAATTACGAAAATTTGTAATTAAATATGATTATTCAAGATTCTTTTTATGTAAAGAAAATTTTTTGCGCCAAGATAAAGGTAAAATTTTGTAATGACTGCCAAGCCAAAAACCAAAAATACGGAAGAATTCATAAAGAAACATAAAGGGTAGATAAAGCGGAAAGAAAATTAACCTTTTTTTAATTAAAAACCAAATTTCACCAAAGAAATATCGGGGTGCTTGAAGAATAAATTGATTTTTTTTTATTAAACCTAATTTTTTCAAACTTAATCCGGCATCAAAATTTCTTTTAAAATTTTTCCAGAAACTGTAGTTATGAGAGTGGAAAACCACTGCCTGCGGGCAATAGATAATTTTATAGCCATTTTCTAAAACTTGCTTCGCCCAAGCCTGATCTTCACTCATTGGCAAATCTTCTGGAAATTTTATTTTTTCTAAAACTTCTTTTTTAATAGCCGAAGAGACATTGGAGAAAAAAACATCGCCCAAAATAGATGTTTTTTCTTTTTTTGGATAAAGAAAATAATGAGCGTACTGCTGAAAGAGATTGGTACTTCGATAAGGAATTTGCCGAGAAAAAGTTGCTGCTACTAAATCATTTGAAAGGGGTGAAACAAGATTTTTTAACCAGTTTTCATCTTGGGGTAAGGCATCTTGAGTTAAAAAAACAAGGTATTTTCCTTGACAAAGAGAGACAGCCAAGTTTCTTGTTTTACCATGACCAAATTCTTCGGGTTGGATTTCCAAAATTTTTGCCACTGGAAATTTGTGGACAATTTTTAAAGTCTTATCGTCTGATCCAGAATCAATAATAATAACTTCAAATTCTTTATTAATATCTTGTTCAAAAACTCGTGCTAAAATTTTCTTGAATTTCCGTCCGGCATTTTTTGTTAAAATAATGATTGAAATTTCTGGCATAATTTTTTATTTCTCATTTTTGTTTTTTTTCATTCCAACATTCTTAAGAATGTAAGAATAATAAGAATAATTTATTTTTTATTTCTTAAATGTTAATTTTATTCATGACCACGAAGACCAATTCGCAAAATATTATAGAAAAAACCAGTAAAAATTATTTGAATACCTAGAATCATCAAGGTGATAGCGGTTAATGATTTTCGAATTTCAAATAAAGCACCAAACCCACTTCTAGCCCAAATAACATAAACCGAAATTCCCAAACCAAGACCAATTAGAAAAATAATTAAACCGATTATTAAAATTTTTTCTAAAGAAAAATGTTTTAAATAGAAATCAACTAATTTACTTTTTGGCATCAATTTTTGTGAATAACCATAAAGTTTTGTTAAAAGACCAAAATAAAAAACCTGATAACCAAGTAAAACTAAAAGCGAGCCTAAAAACATCGGGTGGAGATGCAAGATTATTTTACCAATTTTTATTTCACCAAAGGTCATAGCAATTAAAAGAATTAATCCGATAAAAAATATAAAAATTCCCGGACCTAAAAATAACCAGTTTGGTGCATAAAGCAACATAAATTTTAAATGGCGCCAGCCATCTTTTAAAGGAGAAAGTTTAGATTCGCCTACTCTGGGATAATAATTAATTGGCACTTCTTTAATTTTCAATTTCTGCCAGATTGCTTTCACAACCATTTCAGAAGCATATTCCATGCCAGTTGTTTGTAAATTTAATTTATCATAAGCCACGCGGGTAAAAGATCTCATTCCGCAATGAGCATCATGAATTTTTGTTTTAAAAAAAAGACGAAGAATACCAGATAAAATTGGATTACCAATTTTTGACAAAAATCCCATTGCATTTTTCTTCATCATTCCACCAAATCGATTACCTATTACCAAATCATAACCTTCTTGAAGCGGCTGAATAAATTTATCAATTTCAAAAAAATCATATGTATCATCAGCATCGCCGATAATAATAAAATCTCCTTTTGCTTCGGCGATGCCGCGATGATAAGCATTGCCATAACCTCTGTTTTTTTCTTCAACTACTTTCACCGCAAAACTTTTAGCAATTTCTGCTGATTTATCAGTTGAACCATTATCCACCACAATAATTTCACCATCTAAATCAAATTTGATAAATGCTTTTTTTATTTTTTCCAGACAGATACCAATGGTTTTTTCTTCATTTAAACAGGGAAGAACAACGGAAATTTTTGGTTTTTTTTCCATAAATATTAAGTGACAGTCACCAAATTTGACTGGCTTAAAATTATTTAAATAAGTGGGTTTTAAAGGCAGAAATTAAATTTGGCAAAAATTTAGTATTTTTTAGTATTTTTGAAAATTACTTAAAACTACCCGTCTCAAGATTGACTTTAAAATATAACTCGCATCAATAAAGACTTATAGGAGGCGGGACTGTCCCTCTAGCATGGGACTGGTTCTAACTCTGGATATCTTATTTCAAAATTCCATTCGCCATAATTACCGGCTTTATCAATCGCTCGAACCCTGAAATAGTATGTTCCATTTTCCTCATCATAAATTAATATCAGTGGTGGTTCACTGAGATTAATAGAGTTTCCTTCGCTCCACCATTGTTCAAGCCACATCTCCAACCACCTAAAATATTCTTCATCATTTTCACATAAACCAAGTGGTTCACAATATTCGCGCCATTCTTCATACATTCTTTCATCTCTATTAACATCAGCTTGCCAATTGACTTGGTAATAATCAATGCCTGACAATTCGTCATAACCAGACCAGGAAAAAATTAGATTTGAATCCTCTTCAACCACTGTCTCGCTAAAACTATCTGGCGGAATACTGTCAAAAATAAATTGTTGAGAAACTGGATTTTCTAAATTACCGAGGTTATCAATTGCCCTTGATTTAATTAAATAAATATCATCTGATAAAATATCACTGGATAAATCAAAAGACCAGTTTGTTTTATCTTCATTGAGAATTGTCTCTAACCAAGTCTCATCTTCTATCCATTCAATTGTTGAGCTGGTGTAATTTAGATATTTATTATCGCTACTTCGCTGAATTTCGATTTCAACTTTTGCTAAATCATTATCTGAGTTAACCGTTCCTTCAATTTTTCCTGGCCAACTAACTAAATTAAAAAAGCCAGTGGTGATAATTGATGAAGTCGGTGCAGTTAAATCAATTGTCCATTGATAAGAAGTTTCTGTTTCTAAATCAACTTGATCCTTGGCTTTTAGATAAAAATTATGATGACCATCAGTTAAATTTTCGTAAGATTTTGGCGAAAAACAATCTTGCCAATTAGTATCATCTAATTTACAGAAAAAATTTACATTTTCATTAGCAGAGAATTCAAATTCAGCTGATGTCTGATTGGTTGGGTTATTTGGTTTAGTTGTAATTTCTAAATTTGGTGGCATTGAATCAATTAACCAAGTAAAATCAATTGGCTGACTATAATTACCAACTTCATCTTTGGCGCGTAAAGAAAAAAGATGAGCCCCATCAATTAGATTTTCATAAATTTTTGGCGAGGTGCAGGTTTGCCATTGGGCATCGTCAAGAGCACACTCAAAAATAACTTGTTCAGTTGAAGAAAATTCAAATTGAGCACTAGTTTGGCTAGTTGGTGATTGAGGTTGAGAGGTTAAACTAAAAATTGGTCCAGAAAGATCAATTGTCCAAGAAAATTGGGCTGGTGTTAAATCAACATTGCCAGCTAAATCAATTGCCCGAACCTGAAATTGATGAGAGCCCTCTGTTAGATTTTGATAATTTTTTGGCGAGGTGCAAGATTGAAAACTTTGGTCATCAATTTTACACTCAAAAGTCGCTATTTCATTAGCAGAAAATTGAAAGGTTACTTCTTGACTGTTGGTTGCTTGAGGTAAATCAATTAGATTGGTAATAGTTGTTTCTGGTGGGGTGGTGTCAGTTTGCTCTTCGCTTTCTGATCCACCTCTGCCGTCGCTGTTACCACCACCGCCTTCGGAAAAAATTACCCCATCGCCATTGCTGGAAACCGCTGGGATGTTGCCTGTTGGAGTTTCTGAGCCGGGTACGCTTGACTCATTTTCATTTCCTGATGGCCGATTTTCAACGATTTTTTGCTCCTCTTCTTGACTAACAACAATTTGCCAAGTAATTAGATCGCTTTTGATTGTTTCAAAAGAAGAATTGTTTGGCGTATAAACAATTTGAAAAGATGGTAAATAATTACCGGGATTATTTGGTCCTTTAATCTGGAAAGAAAAATCAATTCTCTCACCCGGGTTGACAACTGAATTAGAAACTGCTGGTCTTAAACGAGTTCGCCAGGAAGAGTGATAAAGGTTTTTTGCTTGTTGATTAAAAACATTGATTGAGACTTGATGGTTTGGTTGCCAAACTTGATTGCCAGTGTTTTTGATTGTCACTGATAAATTTGCTGTTTGGCTTGGCTTGAGAATTAAATTTTTTTCTGACTGGGAAATAATCTCTGCTGACCAAATTTGTTTTTGGTTATCATTTGTTTGTTGATTGTTGCCAGTTGTCTGTTGATTATTACTCGTTGTTTGGGCGACAAAATGAATCACTGGTTGAGTTACATTATTAAAAAATCCACTGATGGTGCCTAAAAATTTTTTCCACCAAGGAATATTTTCTTCCTTAACCTCAACGAATTTTGGTTTATAAAGTTCGTTGTCTGAAATATACCAATTGCCAGCGATAAATGGTCCACCCGGTTGTCCTTCGCCATATCCTGACATCGGTTCTGGTTTGTAGGCCACCAATTTCCCATCCGGCTGTTTCTGATACATGGCAAAATGAAGGTGGGTACCAGAACTGTTGCCCGTATTATCACATCTACCTATTTCTTGTCCTTGCTTTACTTCGTCACCGTCATTGACTGAAAAAGAGAGTAGGTGTCCATACCGAGAAATTAGACCGTTTCCATGATCGATGTCGATGTATTTTCCATAACCAACGTACCTATACTCGTTTCTTACTTTATCAAAAATCTTTTCTTCGTGAATAGAGACTACGCCGTCACTCGTGGCTAAAATTATTTTATTAAAGTCGGTCTCATCAGGAAGAGAAAAATCAATTGCATACTGATCTTTTGTTCCAATCTTATGTGTACATCTTGGATTGTCCCAGCCACTACATTCATATCCTTGAGAAATTAGCCACTTCTCATTTTTTACAAATGGTAATTTTAACGAAAAATTCTCGGCTTTTGTCACGTTATCTTTAGTAATAAAAATAGTTATTATTAAAGAAATAGCAATTAACCAAAAATATCTATTAATTTTGTAACTTATTTTCATATAATTTTATAATTTATAACTATTTTCAATGCAATCTTTATAAAAATGTTTTTTTGATATTTTCTATAATTATTTTTTCACAATTTTGAATATATATTTCTGAATTTGATTTAGAACCAACAGCTACACAATAAAAATCATAGTATTTTTTATCTTTTGTAAAAGTTAAGTGAAGTGAATAGTCAACAAGACCGGCCCAAGGACTATCATTGCTATATAAATTTTTTTCAACAACTTTAATAATATCTATACTACCTATATTAATATGTTCTAATTTACCTAACTCTTCGGGAGAATAAGCCCAATATTTTTTAGACCATTCTTCAATAGAAAGATTATCTGGATTATCCTGAATAAAAATCTGTAACTTGACTCCATCGACCAAATCTGTATCTGTGGATGGTTGTTGTACACCCATTTTTTGGACAACAATTTTTTCATCTCTTTGAGTTGGCTTTTTTACTTCCCACTCCTTCGGCACCGTTACTTCATATCCTTCTGCCTTATTTCTAACAATTTTTCCAGTTTCTGTTTCAATCACTTCAATACCTGCTGGTATTTTTTCTTCTTTTGGTGGTTGTGGTTTCTTTCCGCTATAAACTAAAAGAGCGGCACCAGCCACTAGGCACGCCGCAATAATCAAAATAATAATTCTTAGACTTTTAGGTTCTTTTTGAAAAAACATAGAGGAAATAATTTAAATATAATTTATAACCAATAATTAATCACTTTATATTAAAATATTAAATAAATAAGACTAATTGTCAATATGAAAAATTTAGCCAATTAAATTATAATGTATCTTAAAATTTTCACGTCTCAATTTTTCTCAATTTTCGACTCGGGCTGAGCAGGAAAGACAAGAGTTGCGGTGGAATTTTTCTATTTTAAATTTCGTAAAAATGTTTTTTTCAAATTCAAAATATTTTTTTTCGCCGCCTAAATAATAATTCTCTACCCGCAAAATATTATAAATTTACTGCGGGGCTTGGATTCGAACCAAGATTAGATGGTCCAGAGCCATCTGTCCTACCATTAGACGACCCCGCACAAATAAAATATAAAATTCTAAATCTGAAATCCGAAATCCTAAATCCGAAATCTAAAATAATATTTAACCTCCTTAATCATTAAAATTTTTGATTTTGGACTTGTTTGGAATTTTGGATTTGATGTTTTGGATTTAAATCTTTTTGTATATTCCCATCATTTTTTGGCATCTTAGTTTGGCTTTTTCCATTTTTTGCCAATTGCCATAGCCAGCCACTCTCATCCAAGAAATATATTCTTCTTTATTTTCGTAAGGACTAATTTCTATTTCTTTCTCGAAATAAGGTGCAAGGATATCTTTTATTTTAACTATCCTTCCTTTTTGATCGTCATTTTGAAAAGTATTGATAATAAATAATCGACCACTATCCTTTAATAATTTATAAAGATTGAAAATAAGCGTTTCTAATTCCTCAAGAAAAATGTGTTGGAAAACGTAAACCGCTATTAAAAGATCAAAAGTTTTTTCTTTATATTTGTCAAAAAATTCTGATGGTTTTAAAAGTTCAATTCGACCTTCTGAAAAATAAACCTCTGGTAGCCATTTCCTTGCTAATTCCAAAAGTGAGTCAGATTCGTCAACACCAACGATTTTCACTTTAGGATATTCTTTTAAAATAGGCAATGCTAAACGACCGATACCGATGCCATAATCACAGATAAAAAATTCTTTATTTTTATTCTTTTCCAAAAAATTATTTTTTAAAAAAGAAAAGGTGATTTCTGTTTCTTTTTCCCAGCGCTCTCTTTTTCCGCCAGCCAGAATTAAAGATTTTGCTTGAGAAAGAGAGAGTTTTCTTTTTACCGGAAAGGTTCCCTTTTCATAAATACCATAATCAGGTGGAAAGATTTTTTGTAAAAATCTTATGAGCCAGAAGAACATATTTTGATGATTGCTAATTCAAATGGTAGTTGAGGGATTTCGCTTATTTCTAGATAATTTCTTATTTTAAGAAACTCTTCAATTATTTTTATAAACTCCGATGTTTCTATTTCTTGAGCCAAAGAAATAATTTCTTTTTCCTGTTTTTCATCCAAAGAGAAAGAGTGTTTTTCAACTTCACCGCCGAGTTTTGTTAATAATATCTTTCTTAAAAATTCAATTAGATTAAGACTAAATTGTTTTAAATCAACTCCATTTTCCAATAATTTATTAATTAAGGCAATGGCTTTTTGAGAATCTTTCTTAAGTAAGAATCCTACAAATTCTCCAATTTTTTCAAATTCAGAGTATGGCAAAATAATTTCTGCTTCCTTTAGGGTAATTTCTTTATCATTAAGGGAAAGAACTTGAGAAAGTAAACTTTCCGCATCGCGAACAAAACCCTGAGATTGTCGAGCAATGTTTTTTAAAACTTCTTCTTCGACCCTTACCTTTTCTAATTGAACTATTTTCTTCAGTCGAGTCAAAATTTCTGAAATAGAAACTTTGGCGAAACCAAATTTTTGACAGCGTGAGGCAATAGTATAAGGAACCTTATGGGGTTCGGTAGTTACTAAAATAAAAATTGCATGTTCTGGCGGCTCTTCTAAAGTTTTTAAAAGAGCATTAAAAGCATCACTAGTAATCTGATGACATTCATCGATAATAAAAATTTTGTATTTTCCACCACTTGGTGCGAATCTGACACCATCGCGCAATTCTTTAATTTCATTAATCCCTCGATTTGAGGCAGCATCAATTTCGATTAAATCAAGCGATTTACCTTGAGTAATCTCTTGGCAACTTAAACAGTGATTACAAGGTTCTGATTCTCCCCTTTTTCTATTTTGACAATTTATGGCTTTAGCAAAAATACGACCAAGTGTTGTTTTACCAGTGCCGCGTGGTCCATAAAAAAGATAAGCGTGAGAAATTCTCTCAGTTTTAATTTCATTTTCCAAAGTTTTCTTGATGTGCTCCTGACCAATAACTTCGGAAAATAATTGCGGTCTGTATTTTCTATAGAGAGTTAACATATATCGATGTTAAGATACTATTAGAATGATTGGTATCGCGGTTATAAATTCTTTTCCGCTGGGCCCATTCCCTGTTCAATTGGGGTGCCAAGTTGTGAGCGTTCTAAGATTTCTTTTTCAACAATTGCCTTTGGTCGACCATATTTTAAGCGAGAGAGTTGACGAATTGTCTCGGCTATTTTTTTATCACCAGGTTTTGGTGGTAAGGTGACCATATTGAAAGGTCTAGTTGGCTGATTATTAACCAAAAGTTTAACGTAAGCATTAAATTTTTCAACATTAATCATGTCGTATTCATTGAAAACTGGTTTGTATTCTTTGGCTAAAATTTCTGCATCTTCGATACCAATTTTAAAAGTAATCATTGTGCCAACTGTTCCAAGCACCGCATCTCTAATTCTTGCCTCGCCTCCTCCGCCACCAACAACCGAAGAAGAAACCAAAAGTTGACCTAAATACTGGTGAGCCATTATTAAACATAATCTATATTTTCTTGCTTCGGATAAAATTGTAGCAATTGAATCGGTGATAAAGTTTTGAAATTCATCAATATATAAATAAAAATCTTTTCTTTCTGATTCTGGCAGTTGGGCCCGAGCCATCGCTGCCATTTGTAATTTTGAAACAATTACCAAACCTAAAAGATTGGCATTTACCTCACCAATTTTTCCCTTAGAAAGGTTAACGAGTAAAATTTTTTGTTTATCCATTACTTCGCGGAAATCAATCCCTGAATGGGCTTGACCAATGATATTTCTCATCATTTCATTTTCAACAAAACGACCAACTTTTGAAATTAAATAACCAAGCATTTCTGATTTGTGAAATTCGGTTGTTTTAGCCATCTCTTTTTCCCAAAAAGCACGGACAACTGGATCTTTTAGTTTAGCAACCCAAATTTTAGCATAATCAGAATCAGAAAACATTCGCGGAATTTCAGCGATTGTTCCTGGATTTTCTCGGTCAGCCATTAAAGTTAACATTACATTTCTCATATTATGTTCAAACATCGGACCAATCACTTCTGGTGGAAAAAGTTTATAAAAAATAGCAATCATTTCTTGGACGGCAAAATCTTTTTGTTCCTCAGTTTTTGCTTCAAGCATATTAAGTCCGATTGGCCTTTCTGTGTCTGAAGCATCAAAAAGAATAACATCATCAGCCCTTTCTTTAGGAATAGCAGTTAAAATATCTTCAATTAAATCACCATGAGGATCGATTACCCCAACACCTTCGCCATTTAAAATATCCTGTTTTGCCATATTAGAAATTAAAACTGACTTACCAGTTCCTGTTTTACCAATGATATAAATATGACGCCGACGATCATCTTTTTTAATTCTGATAATTGTCTCTTTACCCCGATAAATATTTTTTCCTAAAATAATTCCTTCTTTTGGTACCTCAACTGGTGCTGGCGCAGAACGGGCAATCAGCCAACGGATGTTTGGTGTTTCAGTGATAGGTAAAGGAAAATGAAAAATGCTAGTTAACTCTTCGGTATTTAAAATAAAATCTTTTCCTTCGTCAAAATTTCGATAAATAAAATGTTCAATTAATTTTCCTGAAGTATCAATATTAACATTAAAACCATTACCGTACTGATAAGTCGTATATTGAACAAAAGAATTAGCAATATTTTGTAAATAACTTTGCGCTTGTTCTTTGGTTTTAGCACAGACAACAATTCTGATATTGACATCAAGGCCGGCTTTCGAATTTTTATTTTCAATGCTTTTAATCATTTCCTGCTCCATTGGTGAAAGTTGGCGAGGTTTTTTTTCTTCGTTTTCTTTTTTCGTGGGCTCGCTTTTCAAAGCAGAGCCGATATCTTTAAAAATTTTCCAAATATTAAATTTAGCCGCCTCTATTGCCTCAGAAAAGCTTTTTCCTTGCTGCATCTCATAAGCGACGCGGGCCGGAAAACGATGCCACTTCTTCTTAGCTGAACGAGCAATAATTTGGATTGCCGCCGAATCACCCTCAGCGATTTTTGCTAGCGGCGAAGTGATAGCATTGAGGGGATCAACATTGAGACTTAAATAAGTTTTAATTGGCAAAATATGAGTTTGTCTTAAAGAAAGATAAGCCGCCAAAATAACGCTTTTGGCAGAGAAAAGATTGTAATCATCGACCTCTTGAACTTGGGCCGAAGGAAACTGACCATGAATCTGTTCTTCGAGATAATGGGCAAAATTTTTCGGCGCCACGACATAGAAGGAAATTAAGCCGTCAGGAGATCTGACAATTTCAAAAGAAAAATGATCTTCCCGACCCCAAAGAAAATTATTGAAAGACTCTTTGACTCTTAAACCACCTAAACTTTCCATAAAAATTTCTGCCGGCGCCAGCCAATCTTTAATCTCTTTTCTTTCCCCTTCTTTAGCTTCAAGTGATTCTTTCGGCAAGGTAACTAAAAAAATTGTCTTTTCAAAAATCTGCTTGTAGATTCCAATTTTCTTAAAAATTTTTCTTATAACAGAGATAGAAATAATAAAGAAAAGTAAAGTTAGACCAAAATAAATTAGAGTTTTACCAAAAATGAGTTGGGTGGTGAGTTTGTAAAGTTCTGGTTGCATAAATATATAGATGCGAATTATTGAGAATTTTTACAAATTTGTATCGATCCGCATCGTCTTATTTATTTCTCAAATTTAAAATCTTATCAGTTTTTATTTTCGCCTCTTGAATAAGAAAAAATTTATTTATTCCCGGAACCATTTTAATTAATATAAAAAGCCATTCTTTAATTAAATTAAGAATTTTTTTGAAATTTATTTTGACCTGGTGAATTAGAATTTCTATTTTTGAAGCTGTTTCTTCCCCCTTTCTTTTAAAAATAAGTTTTTGGCTATCAGTGAGTGAGGCATAGATTTCATCTAAATCTTCAGAAAGGATTTGTTCAATCTTTTTTAAGGTTGGTGATTTTTCTAATTTTAGTGGTTTGATTACTTCTTCGGTGGATGTAGGAACAGAAATTGTTGGTGGTGGTGCCACTGGAGTTTCGCCAATTCCCTCTATTTTGACTTCTTTTTCAATTTCTGGTTTAGCCTCTGACGGTTTTATCTCCTCTTTTTTCTCTGGAAAAGATGGTAATTCTTCCTTTTCTTCTTTTTTAAATGGAAAAATAGGCATAAACTTAAAAATTTCTAATTTCTAATATTCAATTTCTAATTATATTATACCATTTTGGGAATAACAGCCAAGAATACATCCAAAACTTCCAAATTCCAAGCAAATTTTAATGACTAAATTCAAAAGTTTTAATTATATTTTAACGATTCTGAAAAAATCGTCAAATAAAAAAATGGGGGTGGAAGGAGTTGAACCTTCGTTAGCGTTTTACCTACCCGCCAATGCTACGGGGATTGAGGGAATCGAACCCCCAACAACGGTTTTGGAGACCGTCGTTATACCGTTTAACTAAATCCCCATGGCTCTGGCGGGCGGAAAGACCACTGTTTTAACATTAAACTACACCCCCAAAATCAAAAGATTAGATTCCAAATTTTAAATTCACAATTACTTAGTTTCTTTATGAGGCGTGTGCTTTCCGCAGTGTCGACAATACTTTTTTAATTCCAATCTATTTTTCAGAACTTTTTTATTTTTTCTTGTGTAATAATTTATCCGATGGCACTCAGCACATTCTAATTTGACTAAATTTTCTTTAATTTTTCCCATAGTTTATTAACTTAAGTAGAGTATTTCTTAGAGATTTTTTGGTTGCTTCGAGGCTAATTTTATTTAAGCCGCCCCTCGGATTTGAACCGAGAACCTACGGTTTACAAAACCGTTGCTCTACCGTTGAGCTAGGACGGCAAAAAGTTATTTTTTTATCTCTAGTTTTTTATTTTGTTTATAAGTGGGAGGGGGAGGACTCGAACCTCCGAAGTCCAAAGGACGCCAGATTTACAGTCTGGTGCAATTGCCGCTATGCGACCCTCCCAGTTTTTATTTTAATTTAATGAACCCGGACCGCTCTACCAATCCCGATTTTTTAAAAATTTGACAAAGCCCAGAGGGAGACTCGAACTCCCGACCTACTCCTTACCATGGAGTTGCTCTACCAACTGAGCTATCTGGGCGGGAAGAGCAAGTAAAGTGTTAAACTCTTTAATTATTCTATCTCGGTAAATTTTTAATTTTTTCCTCCCATTCAATAATTTTCTGATTTTCTGGATTAATTTCTTTTATTTTATTCAAATAATTTTTTGCTTCTTCTTTTTTATTTAAAATTATAGAATTTTCTATTAAAAAGTCAAGCAAACGTGGATTACCCGGAGAATATTCAAGGGCTTTTCTAAAACAATTTATTGCTCTTTTTCTTTGATCGTTCTCCTGATAAATGATACCCAAATTAATAATATTTGAAACAAATTCATCAATAATTTCTTTCGGTATTTCTCCTCTGAGTTCTAAACACCACCTCATTTTTTGATGAATGAGTTTAATAATATGTTTAATTGTGTCTTTAGCCTGCGTGAAATTTTTTTGTGAAAGATAGGTTTTCAGCAAACCATTAAAAGCATCGGTATTTCTTGGGTCAAAATAAATGATTTCTTTAAAAATTTTCTCTGCTTCATTAAAATTTTTATTTTCTAGAAAATTATTGCCTGTTTCGAAAAGTTTTTTTATTCTTTTTTCTAAATCAATTGGTTTTTCTTTTATAATTTCATTATATTTTTTATAATATCTTTCCTCTAAATTGATAATTTTATTCTTTATTTTCTTTGTTATTTTTCCAACCAGTGATTGATTCAATAAATCTTTTAAATTGATATTTTTTATTTTTCCAATAATTTTCTTTTCTAATATTTTTAATTTAAGTTTTCTTTCTTTCTCTTTAGAGATTTCTTCGATATTTATTTTTACTAAAATTGGAAACTTGCTAAATAAAATTTTAAGAATGATAAAAAGAGAGAATAAAATAATTAAAATTAAAAAAATATCAATAATCATAATCCCTAAAAATTTATAGTGATTTTATGCTTTGTTAGCACTTCCAAAAATTTCAATTTTTTCTTCAACAACGTTTTTCACCGCTTCGATGGTTGGTAATAAAATTTTTCTTGGATCAGTCTCTATTTTATTTTTTGCTAAATATTCTCTTAAAGATTTTGAAAAAGCCATATTAATTTCAGTATGAATATTAATAACTCTTACCCCCAGAGAAATACATTTTTTAATTTCTTTTTTCTCTAAACCAGAGGCACCATGAAGAACTAGGGGAATTTTGACTCGCTTACTGATTTTAGCTAATCTTTCGAAATCAAGTTTTACCGGATGTTTCATTTTATAGGGGCCGTGGATATTACCAATTCCTACTGCTAATGTATCAAGATTAGTCTTTTTTACAAATTCAACTGCTTCATCTGGATCGGTCATAAATTCTAACGGATTTTTATTAAATCTTTCGATATCTTCTTTTGTTTTAGGAACACGACCAATTTCTCCCTGAACAAGAACATTATAACGATGAGCATATTCAACAACACTTTTTGTTAAGGCGACATTTTCGTCAAATGGTAATTCTGAAGCATCAATCATAATAGAAGTAAAACCGGCTTTGATACATTCAATGGCTGAATGAAAAGTATCACCATGATCTAAATGAAGAGCAGCCGGTATAGAGGGAATAATATTTTTAGCCGTAGTTTTAACTAAATAAGTAATTGGTTTTAAACCAGCATAACGAATTGAACGGGCACTTGTTGAAATAATCACCGGACTGTTTTTGGCTTTAGCAGCCAAAGCAATACCCAGCGTTGTTTCTAAATTATGAGTATTAAAAGAACCCAAGGCATAACCTTCTTTTTCCGCTCTTTTTAAAATTTCTTTTAAATGGACTAACATATAAACCTACGAATTATAAATCAAAAACTAATTACGAATTAATAATTTTAATAATATTCGTTAATTAGTGGGTTAATAAGATTTTAATTATTTCGATAAACTCCTCAGATTTCAGACTGGCAGTACCAACCAAAAATCCATCAATATTTTTCATAGCAAAATCTTTAATATTTGTTGAATTAACACTGCCACCATAAATTATTCTGACTTTTTTTTCAACAAAATCTTTGGGAAATAAATTCATTAATTTACCCCTGATAACAGAACTGGTATTTTCTATTTCTTCAGGAGATACGGCTTGACCCGAACCAATAACCCAAACTGGTTCATAAGCAACAATAATTTGTTTATTTTCTTTATAATCAATATCTTTTAGTAGATAATCCATCTGTTTAATGATAACATTGTCTTTTTCTCCCCTCTTTCTTTCCTCATAAGTTTCACCAATACAGACAATGGGAATTAGATTATGATTTAAAGCCACTTTTATTTTTTTACGAATCATTTCCTCACTTTCTTTTAAATATTCTCTCCTTTCAGAATGGCCAACGATGACATAATTTACCCCTAATTCTTTAAGCATCAGAACTGAAACTTCTCCGGTATAAGCACCCCTTTCTTCCCAAAAAACATTTTGAGCGCCTAGAGAAAGTGAAAGCGATGAATCTTTAACAAGATCATAGACGCGGGGAATAGCTGTAAATGACGGACAAATCACTATTTCAAGATTTTCAAAATTCATTAATTGACTTAGTGCTTCGATAATTTCTTTAGTTAGATTCTCTGTTTCTTTTAAGGATAGTCCAATTTTTAAATTAGCAATAAGAATTCTTTTTTTCATATTAAAAATTTATATTAAACTCTTTATATTACTCCAATTAAAGAAAAAAAGCCAGTACTTGTTAAAGTGATAATAATGCCAGCCAGAAAGATTCCTAAGAAAATTAAACCAAGAGATTTAAAATAAGGGATACCAAAAAGAAAAGCCGCGACAGCACCGGTCCAACCACCAGTTAAAGGCAATGGAATGGCCACAAAAATTACTAAAGCCAAATCACCAAATTTTTGATATTTCTTGTAAAATTTATTTCTGGTCCTACTAAAAAGCCAATTAAAAAATTTTTCAAAAATTTTAAAACGTCGAGAAAGAGTCAAAGAAAGGGCGGGTAGAAACCAAAGGATAAAAAAAATTGGCAAGACGTTACCAATAATCGAATAGAAAAATGCTTCAATCGGAGATAAGTGAAGGTAGGAAATAGCAAAAGGAATAGTTCCTCTTAGTTCATTGATTGGTAGGGTGGCAAGAAGAATTGTTTTGATTTGTGGTGACATTGTTTTGATAAATTTCGTCAGGAAATTTAAGTTCTAAATTATGAAATTTTTCATAATCTGGTAATTCTTTTTCATTTTTTAAACCAAGCCAACGGAGAAAATCAAAAGTTAAAGAATAAAACTTTTTGCCATCTTTTTCTCTTTCTTCAATCAGTCCTTTAACCATTAGGTGTCTTAAAATAATTGAACAATTTACCCCACGAATCGTATCTAAATCTTCTTTACTGATTGGACAACGATAAGAAATAATAGAAAGCGTTTCTAGGGCGGCTGGGGTTAGTTCCTCTTTCAATTCATAATCTAAGAATTTTTTAACAATTGATGAGACATCCGGCGAAGTACTCATCTGGAGTTTATCTTCTCTAATAATAAGATTAACCCCCCTTTTATTTGCTTGACAATCATTTTTTAATTCTTCTATTGCTTCGTCAATTTCTTTTAAAGAAGCCTTTGTTAAATTAATCAGTTCTTTTTTTGTAATTGGCCGATCAGAAACAAAAAGGATGGCTTCAATTATTGATTTAAGATTCATAAAAATTAAAACTTAGATCTAGAAAATAGAAAGGAGAAAATTTTTTATTTATAATGGCCACTGGAGGATTTGAACCTCCGACCCCCCGCATGTGAAGCGGATGCTCTACCGCTGAGCTAAGTGGCCGCAGTGGGTAAGTTATGATTTTTATGACTTGGAATTTGTCTTAAAAATCTTAATTTCGCCAAAAATTTTTTCTTGTCTTAATTTTATCATTCCTCTTCTTGCTGTTTCTAAAATTGCTAAAAAACTTATTACTATTTCCATTTTAAATTTTATATTTTTTACAAAAGAAATAAAATCAAAACTTTGTTTTTTAAGGAGAATATTTTTTAGTTCTTCTATCTTTTTGGCAACAGAAAATGTTTTTTTTCTTATCCTTTCAACAATCATGTATTCTTTCTGAAAATACTTTATTATCTCTTTGAAAATTTCAAAAATTTTCCTAACATTTACATTTTTTGGTGGGATGAAAAATGTATCAGTCAAAAAGAATTTTTCTCGAGAAAATAAAATATTTCCGCTCGCTAATATTTTTCTAATATTTTTTGTTGCCTCGCGAAATTCTTTATAAAGAGTAAGTTCTCTTTCTAATTTTAAAATTTCTTCTTCATCTTCTTGATTAATATATGGAAGGAGAATTATTGATTTAAGATAGATGAGTTTAGACGCAAGATAAAGAAAGTCGGCAATCTCTGATGGTCTCTCTTCTTTAAATTTATCTAAATATTCCAAAAATTCATTAGTAACTTGAGCGATAGAAATTCTTGAAATATCGAGTTCTTGTTTTTCAATTAATTGGAGAAGAAGATCTAGTGGACCAGAAAATTGATCTAATTTAATCTCATACATAAAGTAATAAACAATAAGTTTCTATTAGTTTCTATAAGTTTCTACTTATTTCTAAAATTTGTGAAATCTATAGAAATTCGATTCCTTCGGAATTGAAACCTCTAGAAACAAATAGACGCTATCTATCGTTTCTTACTAAAATCACCTTTATTTGGGTTTTCTAACTTTAGAAAATCCTTAATCTTTAATCTGAGTGAATCGGTATAACTACCAGCGCCAACTAAAATTTCTTTTGCTCTAATCAATGCCTTATCAATATAAAGAGGAACTTTTTTGTGGAGTTTGGCAAATGGTGTAATCGTTCCTGGCTTTATCTTGAAGAAATCTTTCATTACTTTTTCCTTAGCAATTTCAACCTTTTTTGCTGAAAGTAATTTTTTTAATTTTTTTAGATCAATTATTCTATCGGCTGGTAAAAGAACTAAAACATAACCTTTGTCGGTTTTAATGACTAAAGTTTTAGCAATTTTAGAGATTTTTTCCTTGAGCGTTTTGGCTAAATCAAAGGCAGTATAAACTGTCTTATGAGTAATGGCTTCAAATTTTACTTTATTTTTCTTAAGATAATCAGTAATTTTTTTAGGAATTGCCATATTTTTATTTTTTAATGATGAGTGGTAATTTTTGTTTTTGATTTAAAATTTTTTTGGCTAACTGTCGACCAATTTTAGTTAGCTTTATTTCTTTAATAAATAATTTATGAGGAGTTTTTTTGGCAATAACTGAAATTAATTCTTTTTTTATCAATTTCTCTAAACTTTTAGTTATTATACTCTTGATATTTTTAATTGCTTTACCTTTGTAAAATTTAATTATCTCTTCAAAAGAAATTTTACCAGAATTAAAATAACATTCAAGAATGATCTTTTTTTGTAATGCTGAAAGACGCATAATCATAATTGCTCATCAATTTGGTAACAATATTTCTTACTTTAAAATTCATGCTATTCGCTCTATATTAAGATTGCTTTAATTCTTCTCGCATTAGCCATACAAGCCTCTTCTTTAATAATTTTAAATTGACCAAGTTCAGATGTATTTTTAACGTGTGGACCAGCACAAATTTCTTTAGAAAAGTCACCGATTGAATAAACTTTGACAATTTTTGGATACCTTTCTTTAAAAAAAGCTAAAGCACCAGATTTAATCGCTTCCTCATAACTCATTTCTTGCTTTTTTATCTCTAACCCCTCTTTAATTTTTTGATTAACAATCTCTTCAATTTTTTTTATTTCTTCAATAGTCAGTTTATTTGGATGAGTAAAGTCAAATCTTAATCTTTCTGGATTGATATCAGAGCCAGCTTGATGAACATGATTCCCTAAAACCTGACGTAAAGCCGCATGTAAAAGATGAGTAGCGGTATGAAGTTTGGTCATTTTGATTTTTGATTCTTCGTCTTGAATATTTTCTATATTGTGACCACCAAATTTTTTAATTGCTCCAACTCGAGAAATATCTTGATGTTTTAAAAATGAACTTTTAAAACCATCTTGATCAATTTTTAATCCCCTTTCTTGAGCCAATTCCTCGGTTAATTCTAACGGAAAACCAAAAGTCTCATAAAGATGAAAAGCATCTTCTCCGGCTATAATTTTTGATTTCTGATCTGTTCGCAAAATAATTTTTTCAAATTCTTTTAAACCGCGAACTAATGTTTTTTCAAATTTCTCTTCTTCTTGTTGAATGACAGTTAAAATATCATTTTTCTTTTGACAGAGTTCTGGATAAATTCCTTGATAATTTTCTATGATTAAGTTTGCTAAAGGAATTAAAAATCCTACCCTTGCCTTGATTAAATTTCCATAGCGAATCGCTCGGCGAATGATTCTTCTTAAAATATATCCCCTTTCTTCTTTTGAAGGTAAAAGACCTTCGCTAATTAAAAAACAAACCCCTCGAAGATGATCAGCAATAATTCGATATGGTTTATGGTTTTGAGAATAAGTTGAAGATGACAATTCTTCAATTTTCTTTATAATCGGCAAAAATAGATCAGTTTCAAAATTTGACTTTGTCTTTTGAAAAATACTTGCTAATCTTTCAAGCCCGGCCCCAGTATCAATATTTTTCGCCGGTAAAGATACATATTGATATATTTTTTGTTGTTTGTCGTTAGTTATCAGTTGTCTACTGTATTGCATAAAGACCAAATTCCAAATTTCAACAAACCGACCACAACTACAATTCGGACCACAATCTTTTAAACTACAATCCTGACTCCTAAATTCCTCACCCCGATCAAAATGAATCTCTGAACATGGACCACATGGCCCCTCTTCACCAATTGGTCCCCAAAAATTTTCTTTCAAACCGAATTCTTTAATTCGCTCTTTTGGTATACCTGCCTTAAGCCAAAGATTAATTGCCTCTTCATCTTTAGGAATCGTATCTTCGCCCCTAAAAACAGTCACCCAAAGTTTAGAAATTGGTAATTGAAATTCTGAGGTTAGTAACTCTAGTGCCCACTCAATTGCTTCTTTTTTCCAGTAGTCACCAAATGACCAGTTGCCAAGCATTTCAAAAAAGGTGTGATGAGAAACGTCGCCAACATTATCGATATCCGAAGTTCGAAAACATTTTTGAATTGAAGTAGCACGACGATAAGGTGGAATAGTTTTGCCGGAAAGATAAGGAATAAATTGCTGCATTCCAGCCGAAGTAAAAAGGACAGTCGAATCAGCCGGAATTAAAGAAGAAGAAGGTACAACTTTATGCCCCCTTTTTCTGAAAAATTCCAAAAATAAATTTCTTATTTCTTTTGATTCCATAGTAACGATTTGATAATCTAACATTAATAATTATAAAAAAATAAATACTCTTTTCAAGAATTATTTCTTTTATTATTAGAAATGATTGGGTAGATTTTTGTCGTTAAGTAAGGAAGAACAGAAAGAATACCAAAACTAACAAAGATAATCTGAATGACTCTAATGATAATGGCTAAAGCCAGACCAGTATGAAGGGGAAGCGCCAAAAGAGAAAAAATAAAAGCAATCGCTCCTTCAAAACCGCCGATTGATCCTGGTGTTGGAATAAATCCCGAAAGAATAATCGTTACTTTTATAAAATAAAATTTAAAAATTGGAACTACTTCTCCAAGAAAGAAAATAATAAGATAGGTTTGAAAAGACCTGATTATTAAAGCAAGGAAAGAAACAAGAACATCCAAATTGAAATTTTTTTTATGAAAATTAAGAATATCTTTGATTACATATATTTCCTCTTTTATTTTTTCTTCATCTTTAACAACCTTTTTAAAACCAAAAAATTTTAAGATAGAAATCAAAAATTCTGGAATTTTTAAACCAAGAATGAGAAGAAAAATGATGATAATGGAGACAAAAGTTAAGATAAGACCAAAGAAAAAATATCCAGAAAAGAAAGACATTACCCCTCCTAAAATAAAAAAAATAAGCAGGGCATAGCCGTCAGCCAATTTATCAAGAATAATTAGGCTAAAAGTTCTAGTAAAAGATTTTTTTTCTTCATCATCTTTTAAAAGAAAGGTTTTTAACCCCTCTCCACCAATATACATAATTGGTGTTATAAAACTAATTGCTTGTTCCCCAAGAAAAGCAATTATGAGTTTTTTAAGACTTGTTTTATGGAAATATGGAGCACTAATAATTTTCCACTTTTTTAAATAAAGGGCAAAATTTATAACACTAATAAAAAAAATAATAAGAAATTGCCACCAAGAAATAAAAGTTAAAGTTTTTACTACCTTTTCTATACCAACTTTAGTAAAAAGCCAAACAACCAAAATAATTCCTAAAAATATTGAAATAAAAAATAAAATAATTGTTTTAAATTTCATATAAGATTGGTATTTTCTTATTCAGTTATTTTGGAATCGTTTTCCTCTGTTTTTCCCCCTGCTTTTTCCCTTGCTTTTTCTTCTCCTTTTCCCCCTGTCTTTCCTTCTGCCTTTTGCTTTTTTACCATCTTTAAACATTTTTTACAATAAACCGGTCTAATACCATCGGGAACAAAAGGCACATGAGTAACTGCTCCACAAACAATGCACTCCGCTTCGTATTTTTTGACACCAGCTACTGATGATTTTTTTGAAATTTCTTCTTCTGACATACCACTCCAACGAGCAATTTTCTCTTCGACAATTTTTCTTGCCACACTGTATCTTTCTCTAGTAACCCGAATAATTTTATCTTTATTACCAAATGACTCGGCAATAGGTGGAAGAGTTGTGGCTGAAAATGGTTCTGAGGTAATGCCGTCAATCATTAATTTAACATAAGTTTCATATTTATTTAAATTGACTAAATCTGTTTCAGTAAAACGAGGAGCAAATTCTTTAGCTAAAATTTCTGCGTCTTCTACTCCGACTCTAAAAGAAATAATTGTTCCAACGTTGCCAAAAACTGCTGCCCTAACTTTTTCATCAAGTTGACCAATATATTGATGCGCTAAAATCAAATTGAGACGATACTTTCGTGCTTCTGAAAGGATATTAACAAAAGATTCGGTGGCAAAATTTTGAAATTCATCAACATATAAATAAAAATCGCGCCTTTCTTTTTCTGGTATATCAATCCGACTCATTGCGGCTAATTGAATTTTTGTAATCATCATCGCTCCAAGTAAAGCTGAAGCATCTTCCCCTATCTTTCCCTTTGAAAGATTTAAAATTAAAATCATCCCTTTATCCATTACCTCCCTTAAATTAAAAGCTGATCTAACCTGACCAACGATATTTCTAATTAAAGCCGTTGACAAAAATTGACCAACCTTATTTTGAATTGGCGCGATTGCTTCTGATTTAAAAGCCTCGGGATAACGAGGATATTCATCAACCCAAAATGATTTAACAACCGGATCAGTAATCTTTGCCACCACTTTTTTTCGGTATTCTTTATCAACTAAAATTCTCATAATTCCAAGAAGGGTCGAACCAGGAAATTCAAGGAGGGCTAAAATGGCGTTTCTTAAAACATATTCTAGACGAGGTCCCCAAGAATCAGCCCAAATTTTCTTATAAATTCCCACCAAACCAGAGGCAACCAGGTGTCTAAGATTTGGGTCAACCTTCTCTAAAATATTAAAAGCAATTGGATATTCTATATCGGCTGGATTAAAATAAATTGTTTCATTAATCCTTTGCGACGGAATAAAATCTATGACTTTCTCTGCTAATTCGCCGTGCGGATCAACAACACAAACTCCTCGGCCAGCCTTAATATCCTGATAAATCATATTTTCTAATGTCGTCGATTTACCGGTACCAGTTTTACCAATCAGATAAACGTGTCTTCTCCGATCGTCTGTTTTAATGCCAAATTTTTTTCTAATGTTTCGATAATTTGTTTCGCCAAAAATAACAATCTCATCCTTTTCATCTTTTTTAGATAATTTATTTTCTTCTACCTCCATATTGGCAAATTAAGAATTAAAAACGAAAAATTAAAAATGACAACAAAAACCAATCTTAAAATCAGTTTTAAATTTTTCCTTATCGTTTTTTTATTTTTGGTTTTAAATTTTGATTTTTATACCCGGCCCCATCGTTGAACAAAGAGTAACGTTCTTAATAAAAATTCCTTTAATTTTATGAGGTTTTGCCTTTCTTACCGCCTCAATGAATGATTTAAAGTTAGCAATAATTTTTTCTTTATCCCACGATATTTTTCCAATAATTTGGTGAATATTTCCACCTTCATCATTTTTAAAAGAAATTTTACCCTTTTTTAATTCTCTTATCGTCTCCTTTATATTTTGGGTCAAGGTACCAGTCTTTGGTGATGGCATTAATCCTTTTGGACCAAGAATTTTAGCAATTTTTAATAATTCATTCATTATCCCTACTGAAGCAACAGCGATATCAAAATCTATTTTTTCGCCGGCCTTTATTTTTTCAATCAAATCTTTACCACCAACAATATCAGCCCCTCCTTCTTTCGCCTCCTTCTCTTTTTCTGGTTCAACAAAGGCAGCGATTTTTTTCTTGTAAAAATCACCATAAGGAAGTATGACACTTCCCTTAACAGCCTGTTCTGATTTTTTGGGATCTATCCCTAATTTTAGGTGAACTTCAATAGATTCATCAAAGGCACATCCGCTTGCCTTTTTTATAATCTCAATTGCTTCTTCGATGGTGTATTCTTTTTTAGAATCTATAATTTTTTTAATTTCTTGGTATCTTTTACTTCGCATAAGATAAATATTTTAACAAAATAATTTAAAAAGTCAAATAAACGTAAATTATCTCATTTATTAAACCTTAAAGATAATAAATTTATAAACAGTGAAATTCCAAAAAAGAGTAATAAGGGTAGCTAAGGCTTTAGAAAAGTTAGCCCAAAGAATGGTTGAAAGACCAAAAAATGGATGAATAAAGGTGGTAAAAATATAAACAATACCATTATTAATTATTATACCAACTAAAGTAAAAAAAATAAATTTGCCAAATTTTAATGTATTCTCAATAAAGTTTTCCTTTGTTAAGAAACTTTTTATAATATGGAAGTTAACAAAAATAACTAGAGAAATAAAGAGACAAATTAAAAATATGGACAAAAAACCTATTTGTAAAAATTTTAAATTAACAAGAAGAAAAATAATAATTGAAAGTAAAATAATTTGAATATTTTTAATTTTTTTATCTGCCCGTTCTTTAAAGGTCCAAAATCTATTAATAAAATAACTATTTGTAACCGCAATACTGAATGATAGACTATTTAAAAAAATTAAAGACCAACCTTTATAAATATTAAATACTTTCATTAAAATATTTAAGATTAAAAAATCTAAGGCGGTATTATTTGCGCCAACAACCAAAAATTTAATAAATTGTTTAAAAGTATTTTTAACCATTAAATCTTATTCAAATTTTTTAATTGTCGTCAAACTCAGTCCGTTATTAAATAATTTTTCATAAGCGAAAAATTGATCTTTAACTTCGCCACCACTATCAAAAATTCTTATCTGGGGACCGCCGCCGCTAAATGGGCCAACAATAATTTCGCTGATTCTATCACCATCTAAATCTTCAATCGTCAGAGAAACGCCTTGATAAAATTTTCTATCATATCCTAAAAATTGAGCTCTCAAATAAAGAGATCGGTCAAATATTCTTAGATAAGGACTGGCCTTTGAAGCAATAGCCACTACAATTTCATCTAAACCATCACCATTAAGATCACCGGCCGCAACATTGATGCCGCCACGAAAAGCCTCAGAATAAGCAAAAAATTGTCCTTTAACTTGACCCGAAAAATCAAAAATTCTAACTTGTGGACCACCGCCCTTGCCGGCTCCAGTAATAATTTCTTTTATTCCATCATCATCAAGATCGCTGGTCGTTAAAGAAACCCCTCCTTCAAATCGAGGATCATAAGCATAAAATTCAGAAATCATCGTGCCTTTCCAATCAAAAACTCTTACCGGAAGGCTGCCGGTTTGGGGACCAACAATAATTTCATCTAAACCATCACCATTAACATCACCAGTTGCAACATTGATACCGTTTCTCAAATTTTCATCATAAGCAAAAAACTGTCCTAATAATTTTCCTTCGTCGTTAAAAATTCTAACTTGTGGACCACCGCCCTTGCCGGCTCCAGTAATAATTTCTTTTATTCCATCATCATTAAGATCGCCAGCCGCAACATTGACCCCGCCACGAAAATTTTTATTATAGGCATAAAACTCAGTTACTTTTATCCCGGTTGGTCTAAAAATTCTTACTAATGGTGGTGAACCGCGGCTTGGGCCAGTAACAAGATAACGATAGTGGGGAATATTAACAAGTTTTTGATAGGTTTGAGCAATTGCTTCATAAGTATTAAGCCTTCCTTGACCCAACTTCATATCGGGATTAAATTTTTTCACACTTTCTAAAATTATATTCCTTATCTCTCTATTCGTTGCTAAAGGATAAATTGATTTAATAAGAGCGGCTGTTGCTGAGACCAATGGTGTTGCCACTGATGTTCCAGACCAATAGCCACCGTAATAATTTTTAAATTCTTCTTTTTGGGGAAAATAAAAAAGAGTAGAAAAAATTTTTGATCCGGGGGCAGAAATATCAACACAATTATTCCCATAATTAGCAAAAGGTGCTTTCTCATCTTTTTCATTGGTAGCGGTTACCCCTAAAATAAAATTTTCCTTTGAATTACTATCAAGACAAATTGGATAAAGTGGTTTCTTATCTAAGTCTTCGCCTTCGGTTTTTGAATTATTCCCGGCAGCAGCGACTATCAAAATATTAGAATTCCAAGCCTTCTCAACGGCCTGAAGAAAAAGTTCACTCCGATTTGGACCAACGAAACTAAGATTGATAATATCGGCTTTATTTTTGATAGCGTAATCTATTCCTTTAATCACTGCTTCTAATGTCCCCTCACCTCGATTATTAAGAACGCGGATCGGCATCAGTTTAACCTTCCAAGCCAAACCAATAATACCTTCTTTATTTTGACCAACGGCAGCCGCTACCCCAGCCACCACTGTTCCATGATTCATTCCAGAAACAGTATAAGAAGGGAAAAATTTTGGTCTTGGGTCTGGTTTGTTTTCAACAAAATCCCAACCATTAACATCATCAACAAAACCATTACCATCATTATCTATATTATCGCCGGGAATTTCTTTTGAATTAACCCAAATATTATCTTTAAGATCTGGATGATTAATATCAACCCCTGAATCAATTAGAGCGATAGTGATGTTTTCACTTCCACCACCAACAAGATCCCAAGCCATTGGTGCGCCAATTCTCTCTAAAAACCACTCTTCATTATAAAATTGGTCATCAGGAGTCAGAGCACCCTGATAAAGATAATTTGGTTCAACTATTTCTATATTTTTATTTTTTTTAAGATTTTCTGCTATTTTTTTTAGATTTTCTTTTGGATTAAAGGTTAGTTTATAGATTTTCTCATCATTTTTATATTTGACCAACAACTCCCCATTTTTAAAAGAATTGTTATTATTCAGATATTTTATTTTATTGGCTTTATGTTCTTCAAAATTTTTACTGTAAATGGTTGTTCCATCTTTAGAATTAAGAAAATACCAGTATGAATTTTTCTTGGGATAAATTGCCGCTTTTATAGAATCAAGTCCGGGGTTACAAATTGGCCCCGGTGGTAGACCTCTATATTTATAAGTGTTATAAGGAGAATCTATTTTTATATCATCAGCGCTGACTTGGCGAACATTTTTACCGGTGATATAGTTAATTGTCGAATCAGCCTGAAGAGCAATTCCAGCCGCCAGTCTTCGCCAAAAAATATCTGAAATAAGCTCTTTATCTTTATAACTATCAGCCTCCCTTTCAAGAATACTCGCTAAGATGATGATTTCATAAATTGTCTTTCCTCTTTTTTTAATTTCTTCTCTTAAGTTTTCATTTAATTTTTTATCAAAATTAACAAGCATTTTTAAAATAATTTTTGTTGGTTCAGCATCAGAAGAAAAACGATAAGTATCAGGGAAAAGAAAACCCTCAAGGTTTTTTATTTTTTCATCTTTTAAAAATTCAAATTTATCTTTAAACAAAGATATTTCTTCTGTTTTTTTTAAAAAATCTCCTTTTTTAAAAGTAAAATAATTTTCTAAATAAGAAGCAATTTGATTATTATTCCAACCTTCGATGATGGTTATTTCTTTTTCTCCTGATGAGGTAAGAATGTTAATAACTTCTTTAAGAGAAAGATTCTTTTTTAATTCGTATTTTCCGGGTAAAAAATTTTTTCTTAAATTTCTTAAAAAAACATATAAAATAAAAATATTTTTATCTTTGATAAAACCTTCTTTTTCTAACATCTGACTTATCTCTTTAAGTCCGTCTCCTTTTTCAATGGTAAAAAAAATTTTTGTCTCATCATTAGAAATTGGTTTTCCGGCTTGATAATCTAAATATAAAAAAAGAATAGAAAAAAAGATAACAAGATAGCCAATGAAAATAATTGTTTTCCGCATACCAAATTTATAAAAAAACTCTTTATTTTGTTACTAGTGGCACAAAAAGAAAACCAGGAAATTTTTTCTCTTTATATTTTTTCTCGCCTATTTTTTCTACTAAAATCATATCTTGAGATTCAATTCCAACTGGAATAACTAACCGTCCACCAATTTTTAATTGATTAAGAAGAGCGGGTGGAATTTTTGCCGCCGCCGCCGCAACATGAATTTTATCAAACGGCGATTCTTGCGGTAAACCCTTAGAACCATCACCACAAACAAAAACTGCCCGACCACTTTTAACAAAATTATATTTTTTAGTATTTTCCTCACCAAAGCATTTTAATTCCGAAATAATTTCAACTCCAAAAACCCTTCCTTCTTCACCAACAATTTCAGCAAGAAGAGCGGTTGTCCAGCCAGAACCAGAGCCAATATCTAAAATTTTATCTCCTTTTTTTGGCTGAAGAAGTTCTAACATAAAAGCAACAGTTAATGGCTGAGAGATAGTTTGACCATAACCAATTGGCAGTGGATAATTTGCCTCTGCCTCCTCTTTAAATTCGGGTAAAATAAAATCCTCTCTTTTAATTTTTTTAAATGCTTCAATAATTTCTGGAGTTTTTAAATATCCGTCTTTAATAAGTTGTTCAATTAGGGAAGCCATAAAATATAAAATTAATGATTAATATTTTTTAAAAGACTCTTAGTAACAACAAATGAGATAAAGGCAAAAAATAATCCGGCAATAATGTCAGTTGGCCAATGAACACCAACATAAATTCTAGCTAAACCGATGAGAAACGCCAGAAAAAGAGAAAACCAGCCAAATTTCTTATTTATAAAGTATACAACAAAAGCCAGACAAAAAGCAAGACCAGTATGGAGTGAAGGCAACGATGTTTCTGCTGAAGAAAAATTTATTAAAGGAGAAAAGTTTAAAAAAACAAAAGGACGAGCACGAAAGTAAAATCGTTTAAAAAGAAAATCAATCAAAAAAACTACGAGGAGACTGCTTAATGTTAACAATAAAATCTTTAAAAACTTTTCTTTGCGCTGTAGAAAATAAGCCAAAATGATTAAAAGTGGTAAAAAATAAATTAAATCTTGAGCAAAAAAAATAGCAAGCGAATCAAGACAAATTGATTGACCGGATAAATTGTGGATGAAATTAAAGAGAAATAGATCGATTTTCATTAAACATAATTTTATTTCTATTTATTTCTATAAGTTTCAGAAATTTATAGAAATTTATTGTTCCCCAATTATTTTCACAATCAGTTCTCTTTTTCTTGATCGATTATCAAAATCAATTAAAACAATTTGTTGCCAGGTTCCAAGTTCCAATTGATTATTATTGATCGGAATAGTTAAAGATGGAGAAAATAAACTGGCTCTTAAATGAGAAAATCCATTATCATCGCCCCAAGTCTGATGATGATGATAAGATTTATTTTGTGGTATTAGTTTTTCCATTAATTCCTCCATGTCTCTAACTAAATTTGGTTCATATTCTATTGTAGTAATAGCCGCGGTTGAACCTTTAACAAAAATCGTCGCTATCCCTTCCTTTATTTTTGATTTTTTGACAATTTCATTAACTTTATCAGTAATATCAATAATATCGCAAAAACCTTTAGTAGAAAGATAAATTTTATCAGTGTAAACCATAGGCAAATTAACATGAATCTATAAATTATTATTTTATCATTTTTTGATAAAAAAGAAAATCAATCGGACCACAGTCCAGCCGATTTAGAATAAGAAAAGACCTTAGGGCGCCCGAGAAAATAATAGTAAGGGGCACGATCCGGAGAAACCCGGAGAAATTCATCTCCTTTGTCTCCTTTAGCCCTAAGGTCTTTTATTTAAATTTCTCCTTTATTTTAATTTTAATAAATTTTTCAAATTTGTCAAGGTTGATTTTCTTTTATTTCTCTTTTTAACCTCAATTTTTGAGCCGGTCTTTTTGCTGATTACCAATCGATTTGGAATACCAATTAAATCAGCGTCTTTTAATTTAATCCCAACTGAAATATCGCGGTCATCATATAAAACCTCCTCACCAACTTTTATTAATTTTTCATAAACTTCATCAGCAATTTTTTTAACTTTTTTTTCTTTTTGGTCTAAAACAAGCAAGTGATATTTAAATGGCGCCACTGATTCTGGCCAAATAATTCCATTTTCATCATGATGAACCTCAACAATCGTTGCCATTAACCTTCCTAAACCAATGCCGTAACAACCCATCTGGACTAATTGTTTTTTACTATCTTTGTCTAAATAATTAAGGTCAAACACTTGACTATATTTTGTTCCTAATTTAAAAGTATGACCAACTTCAATTCCATTTTTAATAATTATTTCTTTATTACATTTTGGACATTTTTCTCTTTTTCCAACTTTTTCCTCTTTGTTTTTCCAACCACATTTTTGACAAATCAGAATTCTATCTTCACCAGAATTAGCCAAAACTAAAAATTCATGTGATTCTGAACCACCAATTGGACCGGTTTCTGCTTCTAAAGCAATGGCCGAAAGTTCACATCGGCGATAAATTCTTTTGTAAGCTTCTAAAACCTTTTGATAATATCTATCTAAATCTTTTTTATCAGGATGAAAACTATATAAATCCTTCATCATAAATTCGCGAGTCCGAAGTAGACCACCAGTTGAACGCATTTCATTTCTAAATTTAGCTTGAATCTGATAAAGAGCAAATGGTAAATCTTTATATGATTGAATATATTTTTTGACTAAAAGAGTAATCACTTCTTCGTGGGTTGGGCCTAAAGCCAAATCCTTGTTGTGTCTATCTTTTAATTTAAAAAGTGGCGGTTCCATTTTTTCCCAACGACCAGTTTTTTGCCAAATTTCTTTTGGTTGTAAAACTGGTAAATAAATTTCCTGTCCCCCGATTTTATTCATTTCTTCACGAATAATATTTTCAATTTTTTTATGAACCCGCAAACCTAAGGGCAAAAAATTCCAAACACCACTGGTTAATTGTTCAATAAAAAATCCGCGCAGCAACAATTTATGGCTAATTGTTTCCGCTTCTTTTGGTGCTTGACGTAAAGTTTTAAGAAAAAATTGAGATTGATACATATTTCGATATTTTTTATTTAAATAACCTCTCTCCTAACCTCATTAAATCACGATAGGTGATAAAAATCATTAAAAGAATTAAAAGAGTAAAACCAATACTATGGACCAGTGCTTCTGTTTTTCGACTAATAGCCTTACCTCTTATTGCTTCAATAATTAGAAAAAGAAGTCTTCCACCATCAAGAGCCGGAAAGGGAATAAGTTGACAAACGGCAATAGCAACAGAAATTAAAGCAACAAATTGAATAAGATAGACAAGACCAATCTGGTAGGCATCACCAATAAAAGTCGCAATACCAATCACACCAATCGCTTCACCAACCATTTTTTGTTTAATAACTAATTCTTTCAAAATAGTAGCGACGCCTTCAACGATCCGCCAAAAAGTAATAAAAGTTGTTTTTATTCCATGCCAAATAGCGAGATGAATTGGGTAAGAAACAATATTGACTTCTGCTAATCTAACACCAATTACTCCTTTCTCCAAAATTGATTCTTCTAAATCTTCTTTAGCAAAAATTTCTTTGGCTTTTTGGGGAATAACTTTAAAATCTAATTCTCTTTCCCCTCGCCTTATTTTAATTTTAACTTCCTGATTAACTTTTTTACCAAGATAATCCTGAATTTCCGTAGTTTTTTTAATCTCTTGATCATCAATTTTCAAAATCATATCTCCTAAAATTAAACCCGCCTTTTCAGCCGGAGAATTTTTTTGGATATAAATTATTTGAACACCGGTTTCTTTGATAAAAGCATTTTTACCTAAATCTTTTATTTCTTCAGCCGTCGGTATTCCAACCATAAAACAAATAGAAAACAAAATAATTGATAAAACAACATTCATCAGTACACCACCAGAAAGAGAAATAAATCTTTGCCACCAAGGTTTAGCGTAAAAATTATCCGCTGCTTCACTTTCACCCTCTTCACCTTTGATTTTATTAAATCCACCAAAGAAAATCCAGTTCAATGAGTAAATTATTGAGTGTTCTTCCTGAGGAATATTTTTACCAAAAAATAATTTCCACTTTCCTGTTTTTTTGATTTTTGTCAAACCAATGGCTCGTGGTGGATAACCAAGACCAAACTCTTCAACAGTTATTCCCGACAATCTTGAAAAAATAAAATGCCCCCCTTCATGAAAGAGAACTAATAAACTTAAAGAAATAAGAACAATTATAACCGTAATCATATTTTTCTTCCCAAAAGTAATAAATTTCTACAAATTTCTACAAGTTTCTGTAACTTATAGATAAAGATTCCTTGTTACCTTAAATTTAATTTAAATTTCCATTATTTCTTTTTCTTTTTTCTCAACTAGCTCTTTTACTTCTTTATTAAATTCATCGATTTTCTTATCTAATTCTTTAATAAGGCGATATTTTTCATCTTCAGTAATTTCCTTTTTTTTCTCTTTAGCAAAAATTTCTTCCTTTATTTTATCGCGTAAACTACGAAGAGCAATTCTGGTTGTTTCTGCTTTCTGATTAAGAATTTTTATAATCTCTTTTCTTTTTTCTTCATTAAGTGGTGGAAAAGAAATTCTAATAATAGTTCCATCAACTACCGGGGTTATACCAAGTGAAGATTCAAAAAGAGCCCTTTCAATATGCTTCAAATTATTCTTATCCCAAGGTTCAATGACAATCGTTTTCTGACCTTCAATGAAAATTGTGGCTAGTTGTTTTATAGGCATTTTTGTTCCATAAACTTCTACCAAAATATTTTCTACTAGACTAGAATTAACTTTTGAACCCCTGAGACTAAAAATTTCTTTCTTTAAAAATTCAATAATTTTCTCAAATTCTTTTTGATAAGAATCAAGGAATATACTCATAGTTAAATGGCTAATTAACTTAAAATGGCTAATTAATTTAATTTCTAATTAACCTAATTGGCCTAATCAATGACTAATTTTTAATGACAAAAAGTAATTAGGATAATTAGGTCAATTTTATTTTATTTTGCTGGTGGTTTATAAGTTCCTAAATAAAGAATATTTGGATTATTTGGATTAGTCGTCAAATAAATTGGTTTTCTTGTTGTTGGTAAACTCTTTGTTATCCAAGTAATCCCCCCATTTAATGATTTATAAAAAGTAGTATCGGTCGCATAGTAAATTTCGTTTGGATTCTTTGGGTTGGCTGTAAAAGAATTAATTTTCACTCGACCCGGTTGGGTTAAAAGTTTATAATCTTGCCAGTTTTTTACTCCTTCGCCGGACCTCAAAAAACCAGCATCAGTTAGAATAAACAAAGCATCTTTTTTAGTTAAATCAAAAAATCCATAATAGAAGACATTAACACCGCGAAACTTATTTTCATCCAAATCTTCAATTTTGTTCCAGGTATTGCCGGAATCAGTGCTTCTAAAAATACCGGCTGTTTGGGTGGCTAAATAAACAATTTTTGGTGATTGTTGATTAAAGAAAATATCTTTAATGTTTGTCTTGAAATCATTAAAAAGGACCCAGTTTACGCCACCATCTTCACTCTTAATAAGTCGCCCATCAGCCAAACCAGCCAGAATTCTCTTTGAATTTAAAGGATCAATTGCGATTGCATTAACCGGCACACCAGGAATATCAATATAAATATTCTGCCAACTTCGACAACAATCGGTACTTTTAAAAATCAAGTTATTTAAAGCAACGTAAATTACATTCCTTGCCACTGGATCAACAATTAAATCCGTAACGCGAGGCTGAGGTAAACCCTTTACTTCTTGCCAAGATTCAGCCCCATCATAGGAAACAAACAAACCAGCATCGCCAGCCCCCCAGTAAATCGTATTGGCATCGTGCGGATCAAAGACAAGAAGTTCAACATTAAGGTCACCCAAATTTTTTACGCCAGCAATAGTTGGCATTAATGCTTTCATTTGCCAATTTTCTCCTTTATCGTAAGAAATCCAAATTCCACCATCAATTGGTCCGCCCCCTTTTTTCTCTACTTTCATACATCCCTGGCCGGTTAAAAGAATCATAGAGACAAAAATCAATCCAATTAAAAGAATTTTTTTTGTTCTCATAAGTTTATAGTTTACTAATTTTTTTTACTAATAAATCACTGTTCGTAAAATTATAATATATTATCAAATGTTAATCACAAAGTTATCTAGCGCTAATTTTAAATTGATGTTTTGATTAAGATACCAACTCAAATTATCCAACTCTTTTTCAATTTGATAAATTTTTTCTAATGACATCTTTTCGGCAATTTTTTTGAGTTTTTCTTTAAAAGTAAGATTACTAACTAATTCATCATTTTTTGTTTTAAGAAGGAGAATATCACGGACAATAATTTTCCAATTTGAAATTATTATTTGAATATCTTCTTCTTCAATAATTTGATTAATAATCTTTAATTTGTCCGTCAATTCTGCTTCAATGATTTTTATTAATTTTTTCTGGGTTTCTAAATAATTTTTAAAGAATTCTTTTTTTTCAATAAATTTAATGGCTCGACCGGGATAACCAAGCGAAATGGCTGAAATTTCTTCTGCCTCTCTTTTAGAAATTTTATATTTTTTTTCTAAATGTTTAGCAATTTCTTCTTTATTTACTAAAGAAAATTTTAAAAGTTGACAACGGGAAAGAATAGTTTTAGGAATACCTCGAAGACTATTGGCTAAAAGAATAATTAAACTCTTGGCTGGCGGCTCTTCAAGTATTTTTAAAAATGAGTTAGCCGCACTATTATTCATCTCTTCAGCATTAACAATTATAATAATTTTATAACTGTTTGTAAAGCCAGTTAAACTTATTTTTTCTTTTAAATCACGAATTTGGTCGATGGAAATGTCTTTTTTGCCTTCTTCTTTTCTTAGCCAAATCACATCAGGATGAAGATTTTTTAAAAAATTCTGACAGGTTGGACATTTTAGACATGGCTTATTTTCTTCCTGACAAATTAAAGAAAGAGCAAAATATTTGGCAACGGTTTTCTTACCTAAATTTTTTGGACCATAAAATAAATAAGCGTGAGAAATTTTATTATTCTCAATACTCTTTTGTAAAAATTTAACAATTTTTTGATGACCAATAATTGGCCAGTTGAATTTCATATAAACAATTAAATATTTTAGCAATTTAACAAAATCTTTAAAGTCTCCTTGGCACATTTTTGCCAAGAGAAATTTTTGACTCGCTCAAGTCCTTTTTGAATCATTTGGCTCCGCAATTCTTGATTTTCCAAAATTTCTTTTATTTTTTTGGCTAAATCTTCAGAATCACCAACCTTAAAAAACATTGCCCCACCCCCACCAACTTCTTTTAATGGTTCAATATCTGAAACAATCACTGGACAACCACAAGCCATAGCCTCTAAAATTGGGATGCCAAATCCCTCATACAAAGAAGGAAAAACAAAGGCCTCTGCACTATGATAGAAATAAACTAAATCATCCTGATTAATGTGACCGACCTCAATCAAATTTTTAATTTTTAATTTTAAATTTTTAATTTCATCATAGCCATAACCGCGACCACCGATTAAAACCAGGTTTAAGTTTGATAATTGGTAATTGGTAATTAGTAATTTGTGTGCCTCCAGGAGGCATCTAATACCCTTTTTTGTTTCCAGCCGACCGATAAATAAAAGGTAGGGTTTTTTGATTTTGTATTTTTCTAAAACTTGATTAATTTTTGTCTGATTATCAATTTTTCTAAAAATTTTATCATTGTAAGCCAGATGAACCACCTCAATTTTTTCTGGTTTGACATTGTATAAACTAATTAATTCTCTTTTAGTAAATTCTGTTGGGACAATAATTTTAGCAGCATGACGAGCGGCAAAACGATAATTTTTTCTTAAATAATTTCGCGCAAAATTTGAGTATGCTTCCGGATATCTTTCATAACCCAAATCATGAATAGTTATCACGGTTTTTTTGGGAAAAAATCTTGGCAGTACATGACTGGGCACAAACAAAACATCTGGTTTCCGTTTTAACATCTCCCAAGAAAAACGAATTTTTGTCCACAAATATCTTGGCGGCCATCTTAAAATTTTCTCTTGCCAATTTTTCGGCAACCGCGCCAACTCACCGCGAAGTGGTTTATCAGTATATAAAAAAAACTGATGCTCATTATTTTCAGTTAATCTCTTTAATTCTTCAATTAGATAATAGGAATACCATTCCACTCCGGTCTTAATTTTTCGATTGGCTCGCGAAGCATCAATACCTATAATCATAAGGGAAATTGACCTAATTATTCTAATTAACCTATTGGAATTTTAAAGAAATTGGGGTTGATTGGGTTTAATTAAAAATTTCTATCTCAGCGCCATAATTGATTTTTTATAACTTTCTAGATTTTCTAAAGCAATGCCCGTACCTTTAGCTACACAAAGTTGTGGCTCGTCGGCAACATAAGCGGCTACTCCGGTTGCTTTAGTTAAAAGTTTTTCAATATTTCGAAGAAGCGCTGAACCACCAGACATAACAATACCTTTATCCATGACATCAGCCGCCAATTCTGGTGGTGTCACTGCTAAAACAGATTTAACTGCGCTAATAATAGCCTCTAGTTGATCTTGAATTGCCTCAGTAACGTCATCTGAAGTAATTGTTAAGTTTCTTGGTAAACCAGTAATCATATCTCGACCACGAACTTGAGTAACAAGTTTCTTTTCTAAAGGCATGGCTGCCCCAATTTTTATTTTAACTTGCTCGGCTGTCTGTTCACCAATTGCTAAATTATATTTTTTTCTAATATACTCCATAATGGCAAGATCTAATTTATTGCCAGCAACTTTAACACAAGTGTTCGAAACAATTCCGCCCAAAGAAATAACCGCTACTTCAGTTGTCCCGCCACCAATATCAATAATCATATGTCCGGATGGCGAACCAATCGGAATATTAGCACCAATTGCTGCGGCAATTGGTTCTTTAATGATATAAGCGGCTTTGGCGCCAGCTGCCACGGTTGCGTCAATTACTGCCCGACGTTCAGTAGAAGTAATGCCGGCTGGAACCGCCACCATTACTTCTGGTCTAAAAAGACGAAATGGGCCAAGGGCTTTATCAATAAAATACCTAAGCATTGCTTCTGTTATTTTATAATCAGCAATAACTCCGTCTCTCATTGGTTTAAGAGCAATAATAGTATCGGGTGTTCGACCAACCATTTCTTTGGCATCGTCGCCGACGGCTAAAACTTTTTTATCGGTTGTTGAAATAGCCACAACTGATGGTTCATTAATAACAATACCCTGTCCAGGCAAAAAAACTAAAACTGTGGCTGTCCCCAAATCAATACCAATTTTTTTAGTAAAAAATGACATAAACTTACCCCTATTATAAAAAATTACCGCAATATGTCAATCTTCCGTCTTAAAGTTAAATATTTTTAAAAATCTGGTTTTAAATTTCTAATTACTAATTTCTAATTTCTAAATCCAAATAGCCCAATATTAAAAATTTCAAAAATTAGGGAGTTGGACATTATTTAAAAATTAAAAATTGAAAATTAAAAATTCTAAGTGCGGATGTATTTTCTAACGGCTAAAGAGCCACAAATCATTGTCAAAAGTATGGAAAAAACTAAAACTGCCAGAAAAGAATTAATAATTTCCTGCTGGTAAGAAAGGAATAAATTTTTTTCAATTTCCAAGAAACTAAGAATTTTTTCTAAACCAAATTTAAAAATTAAAAAGAAAACTCCTAAATTAATCAGCCAGGCAAAAATACCATAGAAAATATTTTCTATTACGAAAGGCGTTCTAGCAAAACCACTTGTTGCCCCAATTAATCTCATAATCTTAATTTCTTCCTCTCGAGCATAAACCGTTAGACGAATACTATTAAAAATAGCAATAATAGAAACGAAAGTAAAAATTAAAACAATTCCAATACCAGCGAAATAAATTTTTTGGGAAATTCTTTTAACAATCGAGATAATTTTCTCGTGTTCATAAAAATCCTTTTCTTGAATAAATTTATCATAAATTGGATTAGAAATTTTTTCTATAATCAATGGATAAGATTCGATAGATTTGGCTCTTAAAATAATTATTCCACCTAATGGATTCTTACCGAGTATTTCAAGTGATTTTAGAATCAATTCATTTTCTTTATGCTTTTCCTTAAAAATTTCTAAAGATTTCTCTGGGCTAATATAAATTATTTCCTTTATCTCTGGCTCTTTGGCTAAAGAATTTTTAAAACTTTCTATTTCCTCTTGACTAAGATTTTCTTTAAGATAAAGATTAACATCAATTCGATTCTGAAGATTTTTAACAATGATATTACCGACTATATTAAGAAACAAAAGAAGAGTTAAAGAAAAAAGGCTAAAGGTAATAATAATTGTAGTAACAAGTGAGAGTCCAAAATGACGGAAAAAAGACCGAAAAGCCCACTTAATTGAGCGAATAAAATTTACCATAAAATGATATTAATTATTATAAGTTGTGCCTATTTTAAAATTCTAGAGTATATACCGACCTTCTGGCTGATCAGAAATAATCTGGCCGTGTTCTAAAATGATAACTCTTGTTTTTAAATAATTAACAATCTCACGGTTGTGAGTAACAAGAATAACGGTTGTTCCCATTTCATTAATTTTTTTAAAAAGATCAATAATTTCTCTGGTATTAATCAAATCAACGTTACCGGTTGGTTCATCGGCGGCTAAAATTTTTGGCCGATGAACAATTGCCCGAGCAATTGCTACCCTTTGTTTCTCACCAACAGAAAGTTGATCAGGAAATCTTTTATATTTTTTTTCTAACCCAACCACTCTTAAAACCTGAGGAACAACCTCTTTTATAAATTTATTTCTTGCACCAATAACTTCTAAACCATAGGCAATATTTTCATAAACTGTTTTTTCTTTAAGCAATTTAAAATCTTGAAAAACAATTCCAATCTGTCTTCTAAGATAAGGTATTTCACTGGGTTTAATTTTAGAAATATCCCAATCACCGATGATAATTTTGCCCTTACTCGGACGCTCCTCAGCCATCAAAAGTTTAATTAAAGTTGTTTTACCCGCCCCTGATTGTCCAACAATAGAGACAAATTCAGATGGTTTAACATAAAGATTAATATCCCTTAGGGCATAGATATCAGGTGGATAGAATTTAGTTACATTGACAAATTTTATCATATCTTAATTATTTTACCATAATTTGAAAAATAAATAAATAATAAAGAATCAATTTTTTTAACAAAAAATCACGAACATAAACAATTGTCGCGACTCATCTAAATTTTCTAATAGTTAAATAGATAATTTTCCAAAAAGAAAAAAGATTTTTGGTTACCAAAGAGTATAACTTTTTGGTTTTTAAAAACAAATCAAAGATTCCCCAGAAAATAGCAACGAGACAGAAAAATTTTTTATAAAAAATTATATTAAACCAATTTCTTTACCAATAGTTGTGCATTTCTCAACAAAATATTCAATATCCTTTTTAGTGTGAGCGGCGCTAATTTGAACTCTAATTTCATCCTTCCCTTTTGGTACCACTGGATAACTAATATTAGTAACAAGTATCCCTGCTTCAAATAATTTCTCTGTTAAAAGTTTAGTCTTAATTGGATCGCCGATTAAAATTGGTTGAATAGGATGAATTGAGTCAGCAGCAAAAACAAAACCGGCTTTTTTTATCATTTTTTTAAAGAAATCGATATTTTCTTCAAGTTTCTTTAATAATTTTTTACCTTTTTTACTCTCAATTAATCTAATTGAAGCCAGGGCTGCACCAGCCACACTCGGTGAAACAGGATTAGAATAAATATAAGTAGCGGCTGATTCCCGTAAATAATCAATAATTTCTTTATCGGAAACAACATAGCCACCATCTGCTCCAAAACCCTTACCAAAAGTTGCTACCAAAACATCAGCCTGAGTTTGACAAACACCTTCACAACCCAAACCTCCACCAAAGGCAGCCACACCATGACTATCATCAACCAATAAAATCACTCCTTGCTCATAATCATTGTCAAATTTATTGGTTACTTCTTTTATTTTTTTCAAGTCAGCATATTCACCAAGCATACTAAAGACGCCATCAGTTAAAACAAGTGCTCTTTTATATTTACCTTTGTTTTCTTCTAAAATTCTTGAAAGATCTTCGTAATCCATGTGTCTAAAAACTTGTCTTTGTTCTTTTGGTAAATTTGCTACCCTCACTCCTTCAATAATACTTCGATGATTAAGTTCATCAGAAACAACTAAAACTTCATCAGTCACAATTGAATCTTTGCTTTGTCCTTTAATTAAGCAATAAATAACTGCCACATTAGCAGCAAAAGCCGAAGAAAAAATAATCGCCTCTTCACGATTGTGAAATTTAGCAATCGCTTCTTCTAAATCTTTATGAATTCTCAATGTTCCAGAAATAAAGCGAACTGCTCCCGGGCCAGCGCCAAATTTTTTTGAAGCCCTCTCTTCACCTTTTTTTAACTCTTTTCTAAATCTTAAACCCAGATAATCATTGGAATTAAAAATGCGATATGGCTTACCATTAATAATTGCCCGTGGTGCCGGATCCTTGGTAAAACCATCAATTATTCTCTCGTGTCTTTTTGATGTTTTTACCTCATCGATTCTGTTAATTTCTTGATTAAGTAAATTGAGAAAATTTTTTTTGCTCATATATTTATTTTTTAAGTTTTATTTTTAAATTTTCTATCATTGCTTCAGTCATTTTGGCTAAATCAAATTGATGTTGCCAACCCCAATCTTTTCTCGCCTCTGAATCATCAATCGATTTTGGCCATGAATCAGCAATCTTTTGGCGTTCATCTGGTAAATAAACAACCTCCAAGGGAAGGTGTTTCTTTATTTCTTCCTCAAGTTCTTTGGCAGAGAAACTAATCGCGGCTAAATTATAACTGGTTCTAATTTTGATTTTATCTGCGTCGGCTTCCATTATTTCAAAAATTGAACGAATTGCATCATCCATATACATCATTGGCAAAATTGTATTTTCCCTGACAAAACATTGATATTTTCCATATTTCAATGCATCATAAAAAATAGCCACGGCATAATCGGTTGTTCCACCACCCGGTTCGGCCTTCCAACTAATTAATCCGGGGAAACGAACGCTTCGGACATCAACACCATATTTCAAAAAATAATACTGGCACAGAAGTTCGCCAGCAAGTTTCGTTACCCCATACATTGTTGTTGGTTCTAAAATTGTTCTTTGTGGAGTATTATCTTTTGGTGTTGTTGGACCAAACACCGCAATTGAACTTGGCCAGAAAATTTTAAATTTAAATTCAGTAGATAAATCAAGAATATTTTTTAAGCCACCTATATTCACTTCCCAAGTTAAAGACGGATTTTGTTCTCCTTTGGCTGAAAGAATAGAAGCTAAATGAAAAACCGTATCAATTTTATATTTTTGAATAATTTTCTTTAACTCTTCTTTATTGGTAATATCTCCCTTCTCAATTATTCCTTCAAAATCAACTGGAATATTCTGGTGACCAAGGCTAATCACATTACTTATACCATATTTTTTTTGTAAGGCCGGTACTAATTCACTGCCAATTTGGCCAAAAGCACCGGTGACAAGAATTTTTTTCATATCTTTATTGTTTATTTTATTAAAAAATATAAAAATATGTCAAATTGGCTGTAGGAATTAAATTTTTTCAAAGCCCGAAGAACCGAAGGAGTCGCTTCGCGACCCTACGGGGTAAAAATGCCCGCCCCGCCCTCGCCTGCTCCGTAGTGAACACGAGGCGTTCTACTACCGGGGCGTTCGCCGCCGAATTTTTTTTACTTTGCGAAATGCGCCGCAAAAATTTCAAGCAAGAATTTTATTCTCCAGCGCCTCTTTAAATTCCCGCTTCAGTGGTTCGTTGTAAAACGCCAGGTTGATTAGGAATTTTGATTAAATGCTTGCGCTAATATGGACTGGCGCAAGGCGGAAAAGTCGGCGGCGGTTTGTTGCTGGATTTTTTGAAGTTCGCGGGATTTTTGAGAGAGCGCATCCAAATACGCGACGATTTTTTTCTGTTTGGAAAGAGGTGGGAGGGGAATTTCTAATTTTCTAAAGTTTGTTTGGTTAATGTGTGTTGCTACAAGTTGACCACCAATCATTTTTAAGCCATTTTCTCCCAAATATAAAAAATAGTATGCTAAAAACTTCGGCATCATGCTCGCTTTGCAAATAATACCGGTAATTTGCTGGTTTGCTGATATTTCCCTTTCAGCAATCCCGATTTTTCCAATTGTTGCTGTAGTTGAAACAAAAACAGTATCTTTAGGAAATAATTTCGCGCTACTTTTTTCTAATCCAAGAGTCGTTATCTTTCGCCTACTATCTCTAATAAAATTTATCATGTCTTTTTTCATATCTTCAGGGGTAATCCATATAATATTTCCGTTATCCCAAAATTCTTTATGTGTTGTACGTGGAGTACCTCCCATTTTTGTTTCTGCAATCTCTCCAAGTTTTTTAGTGGGCCAGTTTTCTTTTTTCGCACGACTAAAAACTTTATGCAAAGCAGAAGGCAAAAGCGCGGCGGAAGCGGCGAGAGATTCGGCGCGCAAGCGCTCCGCCTCATCAATTTTCGCAAAAAGTTTTTCAATTTTTTCTACAATTCTTTTCTGCTCGGAAAGAGGCGGAAGGGGGATTTTAATTTGAGAATATTTTGAAATCCAATATCTTTTATGTTGGGTTACAGGAAAATCTATTGTCTGCATTTTGTAAAACACATATTTTGCGTCTACCAAATCTCTCTTGGGATGTAGGATTTTCATAGCCGAAGATTTTACTTTGAAAGGAAAGTCAACAAATTTTGACGCAGTAGTAAAATCGTCAAAAATAATCACGGGTAGCTTATCTTTTGGAAAAATTCCATCTTTTTCATCTGTATAACCGAGAATAAAAGATTTGCCGGCGGTCAAAACAGGAATACTGCCTAATTTTTTGTAAGTAGTACTACGAACAATATATTTTGTCGGTTGTTCATAGTCTAATACCTCTCCAAGTTTTTTAGTGGGCCAAGTCATATTAACTTTTTTCTAAAATATCCTTGAAAACTGTTCCATAATCTCCGTCTCCATATTTATTACTTACGATATCGTCGTCATTCATCATTGAATTTTTTACTAATCCCCAGCTTGCTTCTTGAAATTGATTCCTGTTGAAAAATTCTTTCAAGTTTAAGATGAAAAATTCCATAAACTCACGGAATTTATTAATTTTTTCTGGATTTTGTAAACCACGAGCTAAAGCGATTCGATGGTCAAATAATTGCCATGGTTTAACATTAGCGTTCTATCCGGGACTCCATCTAATTTTTGGATAATGCGTTATTGCTCTAAACTTCTCATAATCTTCCCTAAAATAAGTAAACATTACCTGATCTATCAAAATTATTCCGGCTAATGCAGACAAAAAATATCCGAGATTTTCTTTTTGAATATGATCAAGCGGGTCTTTTATGCCCTTCTGGCTATTTTTAAAAAGTTCAACAATCATAAAACCCCATTTATCAACTGAAAATGGTTCAACGACATCATAGGCATGATTGCCAATGATGTTGACTTTTCGCGTTAATTCTCGCAAGTCATTCAGAAATTGATTGTTGTAATAATCTTTTGGATTCATGTTTCTCCAAGTTTTTTAGTGGGCCAGTTTTTCATATTCAAAAAAATATA
>Ga0078972_1001493_pt1 | contig 86775 bp, 96 predicted proteins | sample YelNatPaOPGAMG01_FD_67568 | JGI IMG/M metagenome (GOLD analysis project Ga0078972, IMG submission 67568) | Hot spring thermophilic microbial communities from Obsidian Pool, Yellowstone National Park, USA - OP-RAMG-01 (SPADES assembly) (version 2) | ecosystem: Environmental > Aquatic > Thermal...
TCCCTCGGCGCCGCGACGACCGCCAGCGCCCCCTCCCTGTACCACCCGCTGCCGTTGACCCTAACGCCGTGCGTCGCAAGCGCGGTGACCCTGAACTCCCTGACGTAGTGGGCCTCGAGCCTCACCGGCCTCGCGACGTATATCCTGTTGGATGGCTGGAAGGGCGTCTCACCGCCGCTCCAGTGCTGGAAGACCCACCTCACGTCCCCAGACTCGTTGAATATCTCCGGATACTCTAGGCTTAGGAGCGTCCCCTCGGCCACCCACACGCTCCTCCTCAGGGCCGGTGGCTCCGAGTAGATGTGGACGAGGTACTCCTTAGCGTAGGCCGCGGTCAGGTTTCCGTAGGCCCTTACGCATGGGTCCCTGCCCAGCCCCTCCCAGCCCCTGAAGACTATCCTCACCCCCTCGTCGAGATACGCGACCTCAGGGGCGCATACGAGGTCTCCGGGAGCGACGTAGGTTGGGAGGCCCCTCTCGGCGCCGTTCACCAGGACCCTAACCGGGTAGTTGGCCGAGACTGAGTACAGCGCCCCGCCCTCGGCCGGAGACGCTAGGAGGGCTAGTGAGAGGGCCAGGAGCAGCGTTAGGGCTGCGCGCCTAGCCATCGCAGGACACCTCCAAGGTCCGTGCTCGAGGCGTTCATCACGATGAGCAGCGCGTGGGAGAGCGATATAAGCGGATGCGGCCCCACCCTCCTCTCCAGCAGGTGCAGCAGGGAGGCGAGCGCCGCCGAGTATGCCAGGTATGGCGCGGGGCCCATCAGCGCCGTCAATCCCCGCCCAGGCAGGGCGAATGCGAGGGCTCCAGTAGCCAGTGAGAGTGGTAGGAGCGCCGAGGGCCTTCCGGGCGGCATCAGCGCCACGAGTATTAGGAGGGCCGCGATCAGGGGGTTCGCCAGCCCGGCCATGTATAGGTAGCCTAGGTAGGGGACCGCCAGCGCCACCCTTCCCACGACCCTCTCGGCCGGAACGATCTCCACAGCGTTGCCGGCCGCTGCCCTGAGCTCGTATCCGCCGTCCCTGACCCCTACTACCCTGTGGATGAGGACGTATGTCCTCCCGTCTACCTCCAGCCTGTAGGCCGCGGCCTCGCCGAGCACCGGCGGCACGGCCTCGACGACTACTAGCGAGCCCCGAGGAATGTCTGGCTCCATGCTCCCAGAGACGACCGCGTAGAGGGACAGCGGGGGCTGCTGGAGGACTAGGTACGCGATCGGGACTATGAGGGCGATGTAGAGCAGCCTCCTCAAGCCGGGTCAGCCCTCACTGATATCGTCGCTCCCGGGGCGGTGTATGGGAGGGGCGGAGCCAGCGTGAACGTGATGGCCGTGGGGGTCGGCGAGAGGCTGGCCGTCGTGGTGTAGGTCCTCGAGCCCGCGCTGGTCGAGACCGTTATCGTGACGACGTATGTCCCGGAGAGCGTTGAGGCGACCGAGACGCTCCCGCCCGTTATCCGGTTGTTGAAGGCGTCGTTGTTCACGGTTATCGATGCGGAGAGAAGCCTGACGTAGTATCTATCTACGGGAGCCTCTCCCCTCCCGAGCTGGCCCACGCTGCCGCTAGCCATGCTCAGGGCCGCGGCATAGGCGGCCGAGGAGGCCAGGAGCGCGAAGAGGATCGGGAGGAGGAGCCTCAAACCGAATACACCCCTAGCAGGCCTCAACCCTCTGCATCACCGCGCTGACCCTATAGACCTCCTCGATCGGGGCGGCCGGGGAGAAGGTCACCGTCGCGGTCCTGAGCCCAGTCCCGTCATAGACGGCACACGCGGCCCCCGCCGAGATGGCGTTGCCGCCGGCGTCGAGGAGCGTGACGGTTGTCCTCACGTAGTATGTGCCGGCCGTCCTCTTGTAGAACTGGACGGTGGCTCCGGAGACCGTTGCTCCGGAGAGGCTCAGGCTGACGGACCTGACCTCATTCTGGTCATAGAAGCGGATACTGTTCTTTCCTAGGAAGTATTCCATCGCGGGCTTTGCCGCCGCCGGGTCCACGGCGGCTATAGAGATGAATAGCGAGTAGGCTGTGAGCGGTGCGAGCATGATCAAAAAAATGATGGTTAGGACTGTGGCTCTGCGCCTCATGGCCGCTCGCTAGTTCTGGACTATGACTATCTCGACCTTGCAGACGTCCTTGGGGTCTGCGTCTGGGGCTACGTCGACCGTCGTCGTGACGGGCGAGGAGGATGCCGGCTGCGTCGCAGAGCCCGAGGATATGATGTTGCCGTTGTTGTCTCGGAGGGTTACGTAGACGGTGTAGCTGGCGCCGGTCGTCTCCCTGGTCTGCCAATTGACGTTCACCTTATCGACCATGAAGGGCGCCGAGGGCGTCATGACCCACTTGACCCTGTCTATCTGGCACGGGTTGGCTGGGCAGTAGACATCGACGTTGCCCGTCCCTCCGAGCTGGTCTATGCTGCCGCTCGTCAGCGTTATCAGGACGGCGTAGGCTGCGGAGGCGGCCGCAAGCGCGGCCAGGAGCGCCACCAGCAGTATGCTCCTTCTCCTCATCACGGGGACTCGACGGCAATCACGTTATTTAAGCAGTCGCGGCCCTTCTCGATGGCAACTTCACCGAAAATACGAGCTGAGATGCGTAGCTCCGTAACGTGTGTGTGGTATCAGCTCCCCGCCGCCCGCCAGGAGCCTCCTGAGGTCGAGGGGGAGTGCGTAGAGCCGCTTCCTGTCGACCCAGCCTGGGGCGGGGAGCTCCGGCAGCCCGCCCCGCTCGGCCAGCATGGCCACGGCTATCGCCGAGACTATCGGACGCGGCTCCCTCCCCTCGCCCGGCAGAACCGCGAGCCTCGGCCTCTCCGCTAGCCCCAAAGCCCTCAATACCTTGGCGGAGTTGGCCATTCTCCATCCCTCCCTTCCGACGACCGCTCCCGGCCTATCGGTGTATACCTCTACGACCCCGTCGATGCTCCTCGCCTCCGTCCTCGGAGGCGGGTTTGGAAGGTGGAAGAGGACCCTGCCGCCGACCGTCACGGGCGTGCAGGCGAGGAGGGCCTCCGAGACCCGCTCCAGCGGTTCGCCGAGCAGGAGCCTGAGCATCTCCCTAGGCCTTTGACACTCTCCACGGCTGAAGCCGGGAGATTCTCGGTTTGTCAGCCCGAGGCTTCATCCTACCGAGTTCTGGGCTGTGTCAAGGCAGCCCCTAGATACGGCATATAGCCGTATCCCCGCTTTGCTGGAGCCTCCCCTCCCCTCTCGGCCCGGAGCCTTATTCCAGCCTTTGGACATCCGAGCCACATCCGAGCGACACGCTCAACACGAAATCACCCTAAGCCACATTTAAGCCTATCGACAATCCATCCCACGGTTAAAAACCGTAGGCTTTCTTTTCGATTTTGGTAACGTGAACGTTACTGTACCCGCAGCACCCAGTGTCGCTAATTATCATGAATAGCTTCTCGTATCTTTTCTTAAGAATCTCCATGGCCTGCGAAGCCCGCTGCGAAAGAATGATCATCACCAAGTCTTTCAGAGCCTCAGGAATCATTGCTGATAAATAAACTCTTTGGACCTAAACATCCAGTTGATGAGAGTCATTGCTTGTTTTGTGTTTTGAGTCCGATCGCAAGTATTCCAAAGGACGCTAGCTCCATCACTACTGCATAGAGAGCTAATAGTTGGAGTGAGTACTCGTAGAGAATCCCCATGACGAATCCACCCGTCATCAATGCTATTCCATACGTAGCGTTCAGTAGGCCGTACGCGAATCCAATCGAGGACGAGCCAGACAGCTCAGAGACGGCGGCCCTAAGAACCGTCTCCTGCATACCTATCACTATTCCCCAGACGATTACAGCTAAGACTATGCTGATGACTGTGCTGAGCAGGGTTAGTGGAATTATCGGTATAATCAGTAGGGGTAGGATCATTAGGACTTTTAATCCATGCCTGTCATAGGCTCTGCCGATGCCCAGAGCAGCAACGGCGTCGACACCCATTGCCAATCCATAAAGAAGTGGTAGTAAATAGTCGGGCACGAAATTCCAAGCCTTAACGTGGTATGATAGGAGCTGAAAACTGATTAGTCCCGCGGAGCTGGTGAATACGAACAATAGGTATGCCATGAACTTTTTTGAAATCCTTGGATTTGAGCGAGGCTTTGAGGCTCTATAAACATTCACACTGCTTTGGGGAAAGTTTCTCCTAGAGATGTCTAAAAAGACCAGGGTAATCATTGCTGGGATTGCTAGAAGGGCAAATCCGATTTTGTAGTCTCCGCTAAGGTATATGGCGAGAGATACAATGATGGGCCCAGCTACAGCTCCGACTTGGTCGAGTGCCTCGTGTATTCCGAACCCCATTCCTCTACCTATGCTCGAGGTGGCCTCTGATATCATGGCGTCTCTTCCAGGCGTCCTTATTGCTTTTCCGACCCGTTCAAGCACCACTAGGACTGCTGCCTGCTCCCATCTCCCAGTAGCTGCCAGTAACGGAACAGCGATGAGGTTCAGCGCGTATCCGAGATATATCGCTATCCACGGATTTCTCAGCCTATCAGTTATTGCTCCAGAAGCTATCCTCAGTGCATATCCAATAAACTCGGCGGCGCCCGTAAGCCCACCAATAATCACTGCGCTAGCACCAAGTAAGCCTAGGTAGGGCCCTATGACGCCTCGGGCGCCCTCATATGTTACATCGCCAAAAAGACTAACAATTCCCATAAGCAATACGAACTTCAAAGCCAGTCTCTTTGCATCCGTGCTCAACTTTGTCTTCAATAAACGCAAGTAACTCTTAACTATTAAATAATCAGGAAGAAATGTATAGTCTTACCTAGAATATGTCCCCGTGAGGCGTGCCTCCGCAATTACGTGTTCTTTGATCGAGTTTAGCAGTTCTTGCCTACTCATCCTAGGCTTAAGGTCTAATACTTCGTCCAGAGCATACATCTTAAAGACGTATCTATGAGGCTTTCCAGGCGGTGGACAGGGGCCGCCATATCCTACCCTGCCAAAATCGTTAACTCCCTGCAAAGCGCCGCTCGGCAATTCATCCACCTTTTCAACCCCTTCCTCCAGCCTGTTTATGTTTGCTGGAATATTATAGAGTAGCCAGTGTGTAAAGATGCCGCCCGGCGCGTCGACGTCCTCCACTATCAATACAAAGCTCTTCGTATTTGGTGGATAATCACTCCAGTGGAGAGGAGGCGAGACATCCAAGCCATCGCAGGTATACTTCGCAGGAATTACTCCACCATCGCTAAATGCCTCACTACCTAGTTTAAATGATACTGCGGCCGTCTTCTCTAAGTAAGTGACCATGGGAGCGAGGTAAAGCGCTAAAGCAGCCAATCCCACAATCATCACTACGACTATAATTATTATGAGCCTCCGCATTCGCCTGCTACGTAAACTAAATACAGAAAGGAAAGATATAACATTTTTTATTAAGGTCCCTTTCAAACAACTCCCGAAATCTCTTTTGGTTTTGCGGGCCCGGAGGTATCTAAGCACAATTATTTGCTTTTTAAGATGAGTTTCCTTTCTTCTCCAGTAACTTCTTCAATAGTTTTTAGGCTTATTTTCTCCTCTGCATTTCTTGACGCAATATCAGCCGAATTCAAACTATTTTAGTTCCATCCGTACTAATTAGCAACGAAGTCGCAGAGCATAGATAGAGTTTTTTTCGCAAATTACAAGCTTTTCATAAGCTTGCTTAATTCTCTGTTCAGCTATTTCATAGAGCCTATTAGCATTATAGGTCATAAACTCGCAGTACTCTGGCCTTAACCTTGAAAAGAGCTTTCTTCCAACTAAACCTCTAATTTCAGCCTCGCTAATAGATATTAAGATAAAGCCAACTCTCGGAAAATTCTCCATAAAGTTGTTAATGTTCCAAAGGAAGCTTTCGACGCTATTCATCTTATCGAAGTTATCCAGAGCCATAGCGATGGCGTAGTTTCTTTTCTAAAGAAGCTTTCTGCCAATTTCTCTGATAGTGTCCGGATAAGCTTTTTTGCTCACCTCGCCCTTGCTGCCCGGTAGTATATTGTGAATAGGTTTAGGAATTGTTTGAGGTTTGTTATTCCCTGTATGTGTTTCTCGCGCTTAGCCTATTGTGGAATATCATCATTCTCTCCTCTAAGTATCTAAAGAAACTCTCGACCTTGTTCCTCACATCAAACCTCCCCTCACTGATCAACTACTTGGAGAGGTCGAGTATATGCATAACCAGTTAGTGGGGGAAATGTTGACTATATCGGTGTCTGGGGGCCCAGAGAGTTGGGGGTAAAAATTTATGGGGTTGAGGGGTGGGTTGGAGGTTGGATGAGTGGTGTTAGGCGGTTTGTTGTTCATGAGCATTTTGCATTGAGGGCTGGGCTTCATTATGATCTTAGGTTGGAGTGGGGTGGTTTTTTGAGGGACTGGGCCTTCAGGAAGGCGCCGCCGTTAGAGTTTGGGGTGAAGAGGTTTGGGGTGGCTCAGCCTGACCACGAATTATACTGGCTTGACTACGAGGGAGAGATAAAGGGTGGTTATGGTGCTGGAGTGATGAGGATCTGGGATAGGGGGACCTACCAGCTCCTCAGATGTGAAGAGACCATCATTAAACTGTACTTTCATGGAGCCAAACTGCTCGGAAAGTACGTTTTAACCAAGTTTAAGAATGGATGGCTACTCTTCAAGACAAAATCATAACACTTCGTTTGATGACTGCCACGCATATTCACTCAAACATTTTTCCGCAGCTGACCTACTTCTAAACGAGCCCTTTAGACAGTTCTTGCAAGTAGTTCGACCCTCCTCCTCATATGTGCATGGCTTCTATCCATGGGTGGTGGTGGCGACTTTATGATCTCGATGAATTTCTCAACGATTGCATCGTCTCCCTAGGCGAAGATGGTTACTGAGCCGTCCCTCTCATTCTTGACATATCCTGATAAGCCTAGCTCCTGAGCAGAATCAAGGACAAACCTCCTATAACCAATCCTCTGAACCCTACCACAAACCCTCGCGAGGACAGCCCTCAAAGCCAAGCATCAACACTCTCCATCCATTAATAAAGCTTTAAGACATATCTCGGTAGATGCCTTCATTCACTCTTCGTGGTATAGAATTCAAGGCCTAGTGGAGATTCGCGAATAAAGTGGTCCTCTTACCTCGAGGTAAGAGGACGGGCAAGTTCGTCGAGTGCCCAAACTCGTATAAGTGAGTGTTGAGCCGCGAGTTCCTTAAACTCAAATCCCTAGGAGTAACGTTGTAAAGTTCTTGAGAAGTTTCTAGATTAAGATTACATTTCTTCCATGTTGTTTGGCGATCTCGGCTTGCTTGACGTCTGACGTCACGAGCTTGTTGGAGCTGACTATGTAGAGGGAGTCGTAGATCGTTAGGTTGGTCGCCATCGCGGTCTCGAATGCCTGCTCTAAGAATTTCTTGAAGTCGATGATTATGAGCGTCTCTGAAAGTTCCTTGAGCTCCTCAAATCTTTCCCGTGCCTCCTGCGCGGAGAGCATTTCTCTCTTATAATACTTCAGGATTACGTTTGCCACCTCCAGTATGGCTAGGTCGAGTGTCTCGCCATCGGCTTCTACTTCCTTGGCTGCTTCGACGTAGTTTTCTTCGCGCATTATCAGCTTCGCTATAACTGATGCGTCAATCACCTTCTCTGTCCTCCCTTATGGCCGCTACAACAGAACCTCTTGGAAGAATTTCTCGAGGCTTCTTCTCCAGTATCTTACGTATGATGCCTGATCTCTCAGCTTTTCTGATTCTCTCCTCGACGAAGGTCCTCAGCTCTGCAGGCCAGTCGATGACGTCCTTTAGCTTCTCGTACTTCTCCTTTACCTCTTTGGGGACCTTAAAGCTTATGACTCCACTCATCAGTATTCTAATTAGTAAACCAAGATATAAACTAATTGGTTTACCGAGTGTAGCCGTAGATAGCAGGTTCTAATAGATAGACTTGAATAGACCTGACCTCTTCCCCGCCCTAAAGAGCGAGGGTTCCCGCTAAAGCAGGGAGGTTTGATATTACATCCCTCTTCTTGAGAGGTTAATCCTGGCTGGGTCTCCAGCCCGTTACCCTATCCCAATTGGGACTCAGGGTTATGAGTATGTTATATGCTCCCACAAAGTCCGCATTGAAGTCTTTGTCTAGCTTTGTGCACTCGAATAATCCACGTGTAATCCTTCACCCTGAACGGTTGAAGAGGGCACATCCATATAGTTTTTTCTTTTTATGTCTATTAAGGAGGAGGGAGGGGGATTCGGGAGATTGGGGTGGGCGAGCATTGAGGTACTATGCTGATGTTCATAGAGAGGCATGGAACGGAGAGGGCTTCAGGATAACATTCACTACTGACGGTGTCTCCTTCAAGCATGTTGATGGCTAGAAAACTACATCAAGAGAACCACTAGAAGACCTACCCCTCCCCCCAACCATTTCCCAAACATCTCCACACTTATCATCTAACCAAAAATCCGGGCCCGGAGGGATTTGAACCCTCGACCTACCGGTTAAGAGCCGGCCGCTCTACCTGCCTGAGCTACGGGCCCTACGATCACAGAATTTTCCAGTAGAATTTAAACTCTTATTTCACTTTTTCCACAACGACTTCCTACACTTATTTATGTACTTATGAGCCTGGGGTAAGCCGGTTGAAGGGCTTTTAAGAGTATTGATTGGGTTATATTTATGAAAACATCAAAGTTTTATTCTCATCACAGCGTCAATAATGGCATTTAATTTTTATGCTGTTGCTTCGCTTATGCTAGTTTTGTTGGCGATTCTAAATAACTTACTCTCATGAGCTGTTGAATCATGAGGGAATAATCTTTCTCTCACAGATAAAAAATGTTAAACACTAAATAACACTACTATTAACTTGTTACACCAGGAAAATTATGCCAGTCAAGATAATGGACACGTCAGACTTTAAACGGCTTTCAATTGAAGAAGCACTCAAAATTTTAGAGACAACTACACTCGGTCTCACAGAGTCTGAGGCAAAAAATCGAATAGAAAAGTTCGGATACAACGAGATAGCAGAAGAGAAGAAAAATCCTTTGGTTGAGTTTTTCTCGCGTTATTGGGGTCCAATGCCTTGGTTGTTGGAGCTAGCAATTGTGCTTTCATGCGTGCTGGGGCGTTATGTTGAGGCTGCCATAATTTTTGTTTTGCTCACAATAAATGTCGTTATAGGCTTTATACATTCACGTCGATCACGAAGAGTACTTGAATTTTTGAAAAAGCGACTTGCCGTAAAAGCGAAAGTTTTGCGTGAAGGAAAATGGAAAGTAATAAGTGCTAAAGAAATTGTTCCAGGAGACATCATACTTGTGGGTATGGGCGATTTGGTACCTGCAGACGCCAAGATCATTAGTGGAGAGCTCTCTGTCGATCAGTCAGCCTTAACAGGAGAATCTTTACCAGCAAATTTGTGCCCCTCAGATATTATTTACTCAAGCTCGATCGTTGTGCAAGGAGAAGCTAAGTGTGTCGTGGTTAACACCGGGGCGAACACGTATTTCGGAAGAACTGCTGAGCTGGTTAAGGTGGCTAAACCAAAATCCCATCAAGAAGAAATAATAATGGCTATAACCAAATATATGCTGTATTTCGGCTTAGTAGCGCTAATATTAACTTCGGCATATGCGTTGCTGTTGAATTTGGGATTTTTGTCAATCTTGACGTTTGCTGTTATTTTTCTCATGGGTGCCATCCCAGTTGCGTTGCCAGCAGTGCTCACTATAGTGCAGGCTGTTGGCGCCATGGAACTTGCAAAAGAGGGCGTTCTTGTGACGAGGCTAGACTCAATCGAAGATGCAGCTTCCATAGACATACTTTGCCTAGATAAGACAGGCACAATAACTCAAAATAAGTTATCAGTCGTCGAAGTAATCCCTCTTTCTGGGGATACAAAAGAAGACGTAGTACTGACAGCTGCTCTTGCCTCTGAAGAGGAAAGCAAAGACATTATAGATATGGTCATCATTAATTATGCAAAATCTTTAGGGATCGATCTAATAAATTCATATAAGAGAGTCTCGTTTACACCTTTTAATCCTTCTATAAAAAGATCAGAATCTATTATTGAACGTGACGGAGTATACTTCAAGGCTATTAAAGGCGCACCGCAAGTTATTATAAGTTTATGTAAAAATGCCGGCATCGATTGTCAAGAAGTAAACGCGGTATTGGATGAGTTATCCCAGAAAGGGTATAGAACTTTGGCTATTGCCAAATCCGAAAACAACAATTTTGACAATCTCAAGCTTGTTGGATTTTTGGCTTTAGCTGACCCCATACGACCAGACTCAAAAGCCATGATTGAGGAGATTAAAAAGCTTGGAATAAAGCCTATGATGCTTACAGGCGATAACGTTAGCATCGCTAAAGAAATAGGTCGTCAAGTATCTATTGGCGAAAGAATTGTTTCCATTGCGGAACTTAAAAAATTAAACGAAATAGATAAAGCAAAAGCAGTTGAAACGTACGATGGTTTTGCCGAAGTATATCCAGAAGACAAATATGAAATTGTGAAGCTTTTACAATCTAATGGACACATGGTGGGAATGACCGGCGATGGTGTTAATGATGCACCGGCCCTCAAACAAGCAGAGATGGGAATCGCCGTGAGCAATTCGACCGATGTTGCGAAAGCTTCTGCTAGCGTGGTTTTAACTGAAGAGGGTGTTAAAGTGATAGTTAACGCAATAAAAATTAGTAGACAAATATATCAGCGGATGCTGACATGGGTTATAAACAAAGTCACTAAAACAATACAGTTCATCGGTTTATTAGTCATAGGCTTTTTCTGGTTGCACGAGGTCATCCTTAGCCTTTTAGGCATGACATTGCTTATCTTTGCAAACGATTTTGTAACAATGTCGTTGGCCACAGACAACGTGAAGCATACAAGCAATCCGAACAAGTGGAACGTTAAGACCATTACGTTGGCGTCTCTTGTTATAGGCTCTTTAATGGTCATCGGAGGCATGCTAGCGCTTATAATGGGAAAGATTTATTTTCATTTAGAAGAGGAAAGACTACAGACGTTTACAATGTTAACATTTGTCTTCTACAGCCTATTCAGAGTATACATTGTAAGAGAAAGAAGGCATTTCTGGTCTTCAAAACCAGGTAAAGAACTCATAATCTCCATCATCGTAACCTTATTTGGGTTTACATTATTAGGCATCTACGGAATAATCATTCCATCACTCTCACCATACCAAGTTCTCTTTGTCCTAGGCTTTTCAGCCCTGTTCACGATCGGGATTGTAGAGCCCTTCAAATATTGGGTTTTCAAAAAATTCCATCTTTAAAGAATAGGGCTTGCACCATGATGACATATAATTGTCAAATTGCTTAGTCATTTACAGAAATTTTGTGACACTGCCTCAATAGTCTTATTGATTATTAACATCGCTATGATTAGAAGATGAACATTAACGCTGTTACATGCGAGATTCTTATCGCCTAAGGCTCTGAAAAATGTAGATGAGTATAACGCAACAATATTAGGACACTAAAAAATTCTTACGACAATACGGACGATGACAATTAGGGCATTATATTTTCTATCTCGGAATGGCTTAGCGTGGAATTATTGTGGAATATGCTCAAAATACTGAGGCTCGCCAAGGGCGAGATTACAAAAGAGGAGTATTTCGAGCTCAAGAAACTATTGGTGGAATCCAGATAGTTTTAGAGAGGTTTTCGTAGCGAGTATCCTGAAAGTTTTTCCAGAACCTTTTTTATAAATTCGTTTACTCTCCTATCCGATACGCCCCTCGACCTCAGCTCCTCCTTTATGATTGACTCCACGACGCGGTAGCTCTTGTACTGCTCGTTAAGCGTTCTCCACTTAATGTCTTTCAGCGCCTCGCCTATCTCAGGGTCGTATGGTAGTTCGCCCCTAATCATCATAAAGGCGATTATTGGGTATCCTACATAGTTCCTAAAAGTAGTCCCATTATCATCGCTGGAGACCACTCCTGACTTGAGGTCGGTAAAAACTTTGTAGACCCTCTCTCCCTCCGATGCCTGAACCTCTGCCTCGTTCTCAGAGACTATCTTCACTCTTCCACCCGCTACTGCGCCAGCTGCCTCCAGGACCTTGATTCTGGGCGGTAATGAGAGCTCAGTATACATTCCCCGACAAATTACTTGGAATTACTTAGATATAACATTGCGGACAAAACTACTCGATGATTAATAACTCGAGGGGAGAAGTAAAACGAATGGGGAATATCTGTCCTAAGCCACGAGAGACGTAGAGCTTTCCTCCGCCACTGAGCTCGTAGAGTCCGCGGGTATACATCGAGTTTGAATATAGTGTTAGTCCACCTATGACGACTCCACCATGAGTATGCCCAGACAGCACCAGGCATTCACCATATATTGATGAGGCGGCGTTTGGGTCGTGTGATAATACAATACCTCCAGACACTTTTAACGATGAATATTTCCTATCATCTCTCCAATCCACGCCGTATACTCTCCCGAAAGGCGTAGATATAGAGGAGTCGATTAGAACGGTAAAGCCGTGCTTGCTAAGCAGCGAAGCGACCTCTGACGCTCGGCCAGACCAGTATTCATGGTTCCCCAAGACCGCAATCTTCCAACCAGAGTCCAGGCTCGATAGGAATGTCGATAGCACATCAAGACTAGGTGTATACTCATCTACCAAGTCGCCGCCGAGAAGTATGGCGTCGGGCTCCTCCTCAGCAATAGTCTCTAAAATCTCTTCATGAATCTTTTCAAATCTGTGAAGATGCGTGTCAACGATGAAAACAGCCTTCCCACCAATACCAATCTTCAGCCTAGTAATCTGGAATCTCTGAGTATTCAGATATCCCTCTACGCCAGAGACGCCCACAACTGTCAGAAGAGCCGCTGAAACTCCTAGAAAACTCCTCCTATTCATCAGCCTCGTCACTAATTATCAATTTTTAACAAATGCTCATCCTAATAAAATAGTTATTCTATTATTCTTGCATGAGGGTATCGTTTATCCGATTGATCTGGATAGTTATCTGTTCGTCTTTGACCTTGATTGGCGTGGGATGGGGTGTAAAGTATGACTGGCCTGATTTTGTACACGTGTATTATGGCTTTCCAGCAAAGTGGGCGACCCACACGCTGATAACATTCACAGGCCCAGCAGACCAATGGGCAGTCAATCCAGCAATGCTGCTGATAGACATTGCATTATGGCAAACAATACTCATAGTTGGAATAATTATTCTCGAGATGAAATACTTCAGGAATAAAGGTTAACCGTCTAGTTGGAGCCAGCTCGTTGAGTGGTGCTCAGATAAGATTTATTCAGTTGAGTTTGAGATGCATCACAAACGAATGCTCAGTTTTTAGCCGCGTTTGGCAATGTTTTTAAAATTGGCTCAGCACGCCGTCTGCTATTTGTCGGATGAGGCTGGGCGATGCTCCTGTGCCGATTACTATGTGGTTGGTGCCCACAGAGCGGTATTGCTCGATGACATTGATAAGGTCTTTGACGTCTCTACATATAGCGAAGTATTCCGAGATGAGCGAGTCATCTACCGTTGTCGCTAGCATCTCAACCCTTCGGGGGTCAGGCTCGTCGAATGCTCCTCTGGCTAAATACCCAGCAGGACCAGACTTTAGTTTTCGGATAGCCTCCTCCGGCTCACCTATGACGATGTTTAATAAGACCATCTTCTCGGCAAGTCTGGGGTCTCGTCCAGAGGCTCTATAGCCCTCCTCAAACCTGGGATAGATGACGTCTCGGCATCTCGATGGCGGAGCAATTGTGATTAGATGGTCGCCATACATGCCGGCATAATACGCAGCTTTTTCACCTATAGCCGAGAAGTAGATCGGTATCGCCGTCTTAGGTTTTGTATAAAGCATGACGTTCCTCAACTTGAAGTACTTCCCCTCAAACGAGAAATACTCGTCAGAGGTCCATAGCCTCCTCATTAGATGTATTGCTTCAACGAGTCTCTCAATTCTCTCACGCCAAGAGGGCCACCTCCCATCCCTCTCCTCAAAAAACCTGGCCTCATTCACTGCTTCGCCAGACCCCACACCTAGAAGAAATCTGCCTGGATAGAGATTATCGAGAGTCGCTGCCGCCTGAGCAATAATAGCGGGATGGAAGCGACCCCCTATCGGAGAAGTAACGTCTGGCCCAACAGTTATTCCGCTAGTCAATTCAAGAGCCACACTCATGAGCGACCAAATAAAGGCCGATTTTCCACCGGTATGAAACCAAGGCATAAAGTGGTCACCAAACCAGAATGAGTCAAAACCAAGCTTATCAGCTAAGACAGCACACTCTATGAACAGCCGCGGCTCAGCCTCATTCTCACCCACATCTATACCAATCTTAATCGATCTCATATCTTAATCATTATTCAGCTTTTTCATTTAAAAATTTTTAACTATCCCGTAGTAGTAGCAGACCTGCATCTTATTTGACCTGTGATTATTAACGACTTGAGAACAACTGATGCTTTTACAATAAAGAGCCTAAAGCGAAACAATTACATGCTTAATTTAGCATATCTGAAAATGTATATCCACTAATTCTATATTTTTTCATTTAAGAATAGAATTACTAGTATATCGGAGTGAGTATTGGTTGGAGTTGCTTGATCTTTTTTATGCTTCTTATTTTCTCTGCTAATTCTCTGATTCTTGATGCTGCTCCTTTTACGGCTATTATCAATAGGCAGTCATTCATAGTTAAATGCAGGTGTAGGGCTGATGGAATGATGTCCATGTAGTCATGCTGAACATCTGTCAGTTCTTCTTCGAGACCCTTGACATCGTGGGAATAGTGAACTAGTATGACTCCCGCTACATTTTCTTGACCACTAAGTCTCCAAGTATTTGCTGTTATGAAGGCCCGAATCGCCTCTTGTAGTCCCTGAGACCTAGAAGAGATGCTCATCTCTCTTAATACTCTGTCAAAGCTCTCTAAAAGCTCCGACGGAAAAGAAACTCCAGTCTTAATAGTTTTTCTCGATCTTGAACCCATATCTACTTTCATAGACTGGTAATGTTATTGTCTATGATATATTTTACGGAATAGTTTCTTGATAATGCGGTGTTAGTAAAAAGGTAAAACTGTTGTAGAAAGAAACACCAAATAAGTTATTTTCTTTTATGGATAACTTGCTTCGGATCCTTTACCAATAACGCTATTTCCCATATTATCAGCGCTGTGATCAGCATGGCGAAGCCTAGCACGGTCGATTCTACCGTCATTTCTATGAACTCTCCGCCCTCAGCAAGATATCCAACTACGTGGTCTACAAAGACCATTATTGACGCTCCCCATAAGATCAGACTCAGGAATTTCAGCATGTACTTATCATTTTCTGCCTTAGAATACCATAATGCTGTTGAAATCGTTGCGGAGAAAAGCAGCACTATTAGCCACATACGCGGTCAATAAGGTTTATTAGTAACAATTATTTAACGTTACGGTGTTACTGGAGGTAGACTAAGATGGCCTGCTTCATCACACCTATGATCATAGCAATAATAACGACGCTGATGCAGAAGACACTCGGCAAAAAAACTGAAAAACTAAAGCTAAGCATCTTGAATGCGCTTCTCTGGGGTGGTGTAGCACTACTAGCGGTAGAACATGTCTGGCACGGAGAAGTAGTGCCCTGGCCGCCCTTCTTATCCGCAATGACAAACCCAGCAGACATACCCGTAATGCTTCACGAAATGACAATAGTCGGAGGATTAATGACCACATCCATATTCACGATATGGGGATTAATACTCACCACTCCGAAACTCATATCAACAGCAACGCTCTACAAACAGAACAAGGACCTAAAATCTCCACTCTAAGTAAATTTTATGTGAAGAACTCACAATCAGGCCAATTACATACATCATAACTTAACTTTAAATTTTCGACTAAACTACTAGCCTCGCCCATCACCAATCCTAAAAATGGTTACAGAACCATAAAGGATCAGCGTATCGAGGCTCCGGTAGTATAGCCCGGACAAGTATACTGGCCTTTCGAGCCAGTGACCCGGGTTCAAATCCCGGCCGGAGCATCTAATTGCTTCGATTATTTTAAATTTGTTTAGATAGCCTCCATTGAATGGACATGGATATTGGATTGGGTTTTAGAAGAGTTTTTGTAAAGTAAAGACTTATATGACCTGTGGAGAAGAACCTTCATGATGCATTTACAATGTCTGCCAGCTCGTTTGATTTTTTGAAATGGCTAAACTTGATTGCATTAGTAGTTGTTATCTGTGTGAATATTTTGGCTGTCAGCACTACTTTAATTGGTGGTAAAGTTACTGCTCAAATTTCTGATCAAAATCCAACGCTTATAACACCCGCGGGATATGTTTTCTCAATATGGAGCGTCATATACATACTGCTGGCAGTCTTCGTAATAAGCCAGCTTTTAACTAGTGGAAAAGAAGTTAGAGAAAAAGTCGGGTGGCTCTTCATCATTAGCTCTATTTTAAACATTGTCTGGCTTTTCTTATGGCAGTATGAACTCCTCTTGTTCTCAGTAGTCATCATGTTCCTACTCTTGATTACTTTGATTTTGATCTATCTTCGCCTTGATGTGGGAAAACCAGTAACTCGATTACGTGAAAAAATTGTTTTCCATTTACCATTCAGTGTGTATCTTGGCTGGATCACCATCGCAACTATAGCAAATGTGGCTGCTGTAGCAGTCTCGATTAATTGGGACGGGTTCGGAATAAGTCCGGAAACATGGGCTATCTTAGTATTGGTTATCGCTTTGCTAATTGCAATGTTGGTCCTCCTAACACGAAAAGACATTGTTTATGGGCTGGTGATAATATGGGCTCTCATCGGCATTGCTGTAAAGCAGAGCTTAAACCAAAACATAGTAACTATGGTTGAAATAATCGTCATCATTTTAGCACTGACCATGATCGCTACAACTCTTTTCTCGAGGTTAAAACATCAAAGAAAAAAGCAGTAAAACCTTGAAAAATTACGGTTTTTATGATTGACACCCAAATAATCAACTTTAGACAGGAGGAAAGGATTTCCCAAGATATGTGTCGATACTTTGTATTCTTAGGCTAAAAATTTATTGAAGGCATAATTAATTTACAGTAAATATAGTAACTTCTACCTCTTCTCTCGATTTTTCTATTTTTAGAAGGTTAGCTCTAGTTGTCGTTCTAATCGTTGTTTCTGAGCTAGGTACTCGTCTTGCTTTAGTTCTCCGATCTTGTATCTTATTTCGATCTTTTGGATCTCGTGCTTTATCTTGTTGTGCTGCTCTATTAGTGTGCGGCTGGCGTCTAGCAGTGATTGGAGGTCAGAAGTAATCTTTGAGACTTGCTGGCTTGATAATCCAAGCTGAGTCCCTTTTTCGTTTATGTCTTTGATCTTTTTCTCCACGCTTTGTGTGAAGGATGGGATGTCTGCCAGCCTTATCTCTATTGGGTTCTGGAGAATTGCTAGTTTAGGCCTAATCTTAGAGATTTCTTTGTCGATGTCTATCTTCTGCCTAATGTAGTCTCTGTCACCGATCTCTCCTATCTCGTGCCTAATTTTGAGGTTCTCAGAACGCTCGTTTAGCTCGCGGAGTCTCTCCTCATATTTGGTTATCATATCTCGCCTCTTCTCGTCCAGCGTAGCGATTCTAGAGCTGTATTCATCATAGATCTCCGTAAAGACGTCGGTTGTCGCTTCTCCATCAAGCAAGAGGTCAATAAGCCTTAATGACCATGAGTAGAGTTTGGATAATTGCTCGATTAATTTTCTCTCTTCTGCCACCTCTTCTGGAATCATCTCGCCTACAGTTGTTGGAGGAGCGGTTGGCTGGGCTGGCTGAGCTGGCTGGGCGGCGGTCTCGGTAGGCTGTGGCTGAGGCTTAGCCTCGGCTACCCGTGTTGGTTGCGCAGGAGCTGCAGTGGGTGGGACCTCCTGCAGCTCTGGCGGGAGCTCCTTGCCACAGTTCATGCAGTATTTTCCCTTTAAGGTCAGCCTCTTACAGTATGGGCAGACTACTCTCCCAAGGAGCGCCAATTATTCTCACTTTCAGTATTTATCTGATTTTAATTCCCTATAAACCTTTAAGACGCCTATTCTAAACGTGTATCGAGGTATTTCTTACGAGTTATTCAGGAGAATATCTTTCACCGAATGCAAGATTGGTTTTTAACGGCCTAGTCTAGGCATATACTGGAATGAGCGAGCTATCGACTGCACCTATGCATAGACTGCTTAAAAAGGCGGGCGCCCTAAGGGTGAGCGAAGACGCTGCAGAAGAGTTAAGACTGGTCCTAGAGGAGATAGGGCTTAAAATTGCCGAACAGGCCATTATACTTGCGCAGCATGCCGGCAGGCGGACTGTTAGGAGGGAAGATGTCCAGCGAGCGTATAAAATTGTTGTAAAGTCGAGCCTATGAGTACCTAAAGATAGATTTTTGACATGCCTGCTATAAGCAATACTGAGTAGCCATGGTCAGAGTGATAGTACTCGCGGTTCCAGGCGCAGGAAAGACAACAATATTCAAGAAATTGACCGAGCTAAGGCCTGACATAAAAATTCTGAATTTCGGAGACCTTATGTACAAGGAAGCAGCCACCCTCTATGGAATAAAGTCAAGAGATGAGATGAGGAGCAAGATACCCTTTGACTCGTACAGAGACCTGCAGGAATTAGCGGCTGATAATATTGCGAAGCAGAGCGGAACGATAATTGTTGACACTCACGCGGCAGTCAAGACTCCCTATGGATATTATCCTGGCTTACCTCTCTCAGTGGTCGCGAAGATGAAGCCTCACAGCATAGTGTTTCTCGAGTATAGGCCCGAAGACATAGCAGCTAGAAGGGCTAAGGACGAGACGGCAGGGATAAGGACAAGAGGGACTGAAAGCTATCAAGAAATAGAGGAACACCAGATGGTCGCGATGACTTATGCAATAGCCGCATCCAACGCAGCATCCTGCTATTTCAACAGGTTTTCGTTCAGATATCCCGAAGCTTACCCGTACCAACATGTAAACGATGCCGCCGAGAAGATAAAGGCGCATGTCGAACTCCTAGAAGCCATGTATAGGCAATGAGGTCATCTATACCCGTCGGGCAGCTTTAATTGCCAGGAAGTCACGTCCTTAATTACAGTCTTTCTGCCCAGTATTATGAAAACTGTGTGTGCTCTCATCTTGTGATGCGGCCTCGTCATTCCCTCCTTTACTCTCCAGGGCCTGAACATTATCTCGCCTGAGAAATATTCCAAAAAACCATTACTCCTAAGAGCATTTGATGTTCTGACTAGTTGCTCGATCGTCGGCACGATTGCTGCATACATCCCACCCATCTTTAGCGAGTTGTAAGCCGACTCAACAGTCCTCCAAGGCTCTGGCACATCAGCTATGAAGACGTCCACTTCTTTCTCCTCCACGCTCGATGCTAGGTCTCCCTTTTTCAGTTCAACGACGTCTGAGAGTCCCAAGACTGCCAAGTGTTTCTTAATAGCTGGAAAGTATTCATCATCAATGTCGTAGCTGTAGACCTTACCGTTTGGCCTGACGTACCACGCTAAGAATAACGCTAGGACGCCGCTGCCCGTACCTCCCTCGACCACTCTAGATCCAGGGCCAACTCCAGTAGAAGCAATTAAAAAGCCGACGTCTTTTGGATATGTTATCTGGGTCTTCCTCGGCATTTCCAATAAATATTCTATCATTAACGGTCGGAAAACGACTGCTCTATGCCCGATATTGCTGGTAATTTCTGCGCCTTCGTCCTTCCCAATTATGTCCTCAGCGTCGAAGCTGCCTTCATTTGTATGGTACCTCCTCTTGCCTCTAAGCGTGAAGAAGTATCTGTTGCCCTTGTCTGTTATCAAGACTACTTGGTCATCCTCCTGAAATACCACCAATAGCCAGTCAATGATAATGCTTCATATTTATCAATAAATTTTGTGTGTCTCTTTAACTCTCCGGAATCAAAGCATATATTTATCCTCCGATATATCAGATATGGCGATGATGTTTCAGAGTTATTCTGAAAATATGAATGAAAAGGCATTTGGCTGAGCCATGGATTAATGATGTGTTAAGTTTAAATCGGTGTCGATATAATTGTGATTGAAGACAAACTGGTAGCCGAGATGTCTGACGAAAAAGAGCTAGAGGAGGCAATTTGGCTTCTCCGACATCGCGTAAGGAGAAGAATCATCATGACGATTGGAGATGCTGGAAGGATAAGCGCCACGACTCTGAGGGATAAGCTCGGAATCAGCACGGGTAGCCTATACTACAATCTTAAGCAACTGGATAGATTAGTGACGCAGGATAGCAAGAGAAACTACGTCCTGACAGAGGAGGGAAACATTATCTATCGATTATTAAAGGAACAAGGCGACCTAAACCTAGAAACGATAAAAACTACGCAGAGTAAATTGGAAATGATGCTGTCTAATATCTTCTTCCCAATCTGGCTGGTAGCGCCTCTCCTAGATAGAGCACGACTCTCATTATTGGCTGGAGTCCTCTCGATAACTTTTCTCTCCGCCTTACTCCTAAACTCTAAGGCAGAGCTAATCATACTTCACATATACCACTTTCCAAACTTTTCAATAAACAGTTATGTCTTAAAACTTCTGCTATCAATTTTAATTATATACCTCTACGTTTCTGCAACTTCGTTAATTCATGACTTAATGACGCGTCGCAGCAGCGGAGAGGAAAAAATTTCCCTGCGAAGACTCATTTCGATGTTTTTTGGACCCGACTTTCAGTGGGTTAAACTGATATGCTCGATAATGATCAGCATGCTTCCACTCGCTATCTATCCAGCGATAGCCTTCGTGGACAGAGTAGCTGGCTGGGGACAATTCATGAGTAAGGGAGTAATTCCCTCATCAATGGCCGCTAACGTCACCTTAGTAATCGCCCAGCTAGGAGTCTTTATACTCTTAACAGCCACTCTATCCTACCTGCGCAGATTAAGATGGCATGTCGCCGCCCTCATCTCGTTCTCTGTAATTTACTTATCAATTGTCGTTCAGTATATAGTGGTGCTTGGATCCTGAACGGTATAATTAATATAATGGCTCACCACTTACCATTTTTAGTCAAGGGGTACGAGGATTGCCACAAGTGGTGAGGATAAAACTGACTTCAACGGACTTGGAAAAGCTCGAGGCTACTTGCAGGGAGATTAAGTCGATAGCGCAGAGGACGGGCGTCAAAATTTCTGGTCCCATTCCTCTTCCAATTAGGAGACTAATACTGCCAGTCAGGAAAAGCCCGTGCGGCGAGGGGACAAAAACATGGAGGAAATGGGAGCTGAGGATTCATCGACGCATCATCGACCTAACCATAAATGATCCCAGAGTGATGAGAGAAATCATGAGGATACAAATTCCTGAAGAAGTATCGGTGGAAATGAGGGTTAGTAGTTAGTCTATTTGGCGAATTTGGTTATTTCCTTTACGACACCGGCAGCTATAGTCATGCCCATATCTCTTATTGCGAACCTACCTAGTTGTGGAAAGTCGCTGTACGCCTCCATAGCCACTGGCTTCAGTGGCTGTAGTTTAACTATTGCGGCGTCGCCTGTCTTAAGGAATTGCGGGTTTTTCTCAACCATCTGGCCTGTCCTCGGGTCGAGCTTTCCTTCGAGTTCTACGAACTTAACAGCTGTCTGCGCTGTGTGTATGTGCATTACTGGCGTGTATCCAACCGCGATAGCGGTCGGGTGGTTTATTACGATGATCTGTGCTCTGAATTCTTCTGCTACTTTGCATGGATTATCTGGATGAGAAACGACCATGCCTCTCTGAAGAACCGCTTTCTCGACGCCCTTCAAGTTGAATCCTATGTTATCGCCCGGTACCGCCTGGGGTAAGGGCGTATGATGCATCTCTATACTCTTGACCTCAGCCCTGATGTTCCCCGGCATTATTACTACTTGGTCTCCTGGCCTCAGCACTCCTGTCTCAACTCGGCCGACGGGAACGGTGCCAACACCCTTAATGCTATATACTGCCTGTATTGGGATTCGGAGCGGCTTGTCAATGGGCTTGGGGGGTTCTTGGAAGAGGTCTAGAGCCTCAAGCAACGTCGGCCCAGCGTACCAAGGCATTTTTTCGCTCTTGGTTACTAGGTTGTCACCCGTCCAGCCCGAGACAGGAATGAATGGAATCTTTGAGACGTCAATGCCGATCTGCTTCATAAGCGCTGAGACTCCTTGCTTAACCTCTTCATATCTCTCCTTTGACCAGTTAACTGTCGGGTCGTCCATCTTGTTAACCAGCACGATCATCTGTCGTATCCCGAGCATAAATGCTAGGAATAGGTGTTCCCTCGTTTGTCCGCCGACGGATATGCCGACTTCGTATTCACCCTTCTTTGCTGATACAACCAGTATGGCGGCATCGGCCTGAGACGCGCCCGTAATCATGTTCTTAACGAAGTCTCTGTGGCCAGGCGCATCGATGATTGTAAAGTAGTATTTCTTTGTCTCAAACTTCTGGAAGCTTAGCTGTATCGTTAGTCCTCTTTCTCTCTCCTCCTTTATCGAGTCCATTATGAAGGCATAGACGAAGGTGTCCTTGCCTAGTCTTTTTGCCTCTGCCTCTAGTTCCTTGAGTTGTCGCTCATCAATGGTGCCGTTTAGGACTAAGAAGTGTCCCATAGTTGTTGACTTGCCATGGTCGACGTGTCCTATCACGACGAGGTTGAGATGTGGCTTCTGAGACATTTCAAACTCAACTTTAAAATCGTCTGCTCCTATATAAATATATTAATGTGTTAAAACCCGTCCATCCGCTCGGACTATCGAGACGCCAGAGCAACCCTCTCCTGCTCGATCTTCTTCTTTAATGCATAGCTTCTAACGTCGCCTGAAGCTGCCAATATTATCTCGTTCGCCAACGCCTCCTCGACGGTGATGGGGTTTCTGAAAGAATTCTCTCGGGCGGCCTCCGCCAGCCACCTAAGAGCCAGGTCGAGCCTTCTCTGCGGCGCGATGTCTACTGCCTTGAAGTAGGTTATGCCTCCATACGTCACTCTAGTAACGTCTTCCCTAGGTGCACAGTTTTCTAATGCTCGGACAAGAACTTGTATGGGGTTCTCACCCGTCCTTAGATGAATAATGTGTAGAGCGTTCTTCACTATCTGTAGGCCTTTTGTCTTTTTTCCACCATTCTTCCCGGGACGCATAAACATGTTGGCTAGACGCTCAACGATGTTTACTTGCGACTTTCCAAACCGTCTGTGCTCGTGTCTGCCGCCAGAGTGGGGAATGATGATTGGTTTGAGGTTTATGTATGAGCGTAGACCTGGGTCATTGACCACTATGCCTTCAGTCTCCCATGCATCAAAGATTTTCATTCTAAAGAACTACTCAGAATAGGAACAATATAAGCTTGTGTCGTGTCGCATGGTTCTCAAGCTCTATTTCAGCCTATTATAGGCATAGATCACCCTTTGAACAATAGTAATTACTGATAAGGCCGCAATTAACAGTAACCCATATTCAAGAGACTTGCCCCAGAATGGATAAATAAACGAGGCAACTGCCAAGATGATTATTCTCTCAGCTCTTTCCACCAATCCGACTCCAGCTATCTCTATGCCGAGCTGCTCAGCCTTCGCTCTGACGTAACTGACGAGGAGAGAGCATACGATGAAGACCAAAACTACGATGGATGAGGCGATTCCGGACAGAGCTATTCCTATCGCAACTGCTGATTCCCCCAGCTTATCAAATACTGAGTCTAAGAAAGAACCTTTCTCAGACACCTTGCCTGTTGTCCTTGCCAGTTCTCCGTCTATGGCGTCCAAAAAGCCGGCCACTAGCAGTGTGACTCCTCCTAAGACAACTAGTATCTTTGACCTTACAGCTAAAGCGTATAGACAGGCGGTAAGTATAGAGGCGCCAAAGGCTGAGTATGTTAAAATGAACGGATCTAAACCCCGTCTCGCTAGTGGGCTGATTACTTTATTGCTAATCGTCGTGAGCAAACTTTTTTCCATCCTCCTCTTGCTGCTCGTCATGTTCACCTCGTCGGCCTATCGTATTTTGTATGAAAACTTAGTTTAAAATACTTCTAGAATCAGGCTTGAGCCAGCGTCTTTGGTAAGGCTAATATCTTACTTTTGAGAAAAAACTTACGCATGAAGATCCTCCAGCTTCACGCCGACTACATCGAATATGAGCCGATATCGAGAGAGGGCCCTGTCGCTGAAGAAACAGAGATGAAAAAGGAGTCACTCCGAGACGTATTGGTGCTGTTCACTAGTATTGAGGAAAACGACACGGAGGAAATCGCCTCGAGAATGATGGAGGAGATAAAAGAATTCGCTGACCGTCTAAACATAGACAAAATCCTTATCTATCCCTATGCACATCTCAGCAACAAGCTGGCAAGGCCTGAGAAGGCGTTCGAAATAATTAAGAAGATGGAGAATGCAGCTAGGAATTTAGGGCTAGATGTTCATCGCTCGCCTTTCGGATGGAATAAAAAATTCACAATATCCATCAAGGGGCATCCGCTAGCTGAGCAGTTTAGATCTGAAGTGCAGGTGAGTAAAAGAACGGCTGCAAGGCAAGGCTTGGAAAAACCCATCCAACAGGTAGTTAAGGAAGAGGTCAGGGAGCCGACGCACGTATCATTGGGAAGAGAACTAGACATCTTTACCATCAATCCGACTGCCGGCTCAGGATTACCGATATACCATCCTAAGGGTGCAATAATTAGGGAAGAGCTCATAAAGCTCATAAGGGAGATTAATCGCGACTTGGGTTTTCAGGAGGTCTGGACCCCGCACCTATTCAGATCTGAGCTTTGGTACAGGACTGGCCATTATGAAGCTTATCGTGAGAGGATGTTTGTTCTGAATATAGAGGATGAGGAATACGTGGTCAAGCCTATGAATTGTCCAGGACACGCATTGATTTACATGAGTAGGCCGAGAAGCTACAGAGACTTACCGATCGCCTACTCAGAATTTGCCACGGTCTATAGAAATGAGCAGTCAGGAGAGCTGACAGGCTTATTGCGGGTTAGGGCACTCACCCAAGATGATGGGCACGTCTTTTGCAGGCCAGACCAGATAAAGGGCCAAGTCACAAAGATCATGAATGCCGCCCTCACAATTCATCAAAATCTAATAGGTGGAAAAGTAGTTGTTAATTTATCGACTAGGCCAGAAAAATTCATCGGCTCAATCGAGCTGTGGGACTATGCGACAGAGATGCTGAAAAATTCGTTGGAGGAGCTTAAGATCAAGTATGTTCTTAAAGAAGGTGAAGGAGCCTTCTACGGGCCGAAGATAGATATCGACGTTGAGGACTCGCTTGGAAGGAAGTGGCAGTGCACGACTATACAGCTGGACTTCTTTATGCCTGAGAAGCTCGGCCTAGAGTATGTCGATGCCGATGGGGTGAAGAAGAGACCAGTGATGATTCACCGAGCCCTCTTAGGCAGCCTAGACCGGTACATCGCGCTGCTTCTGGAGCACTATAACGGCAGATTACCCGTATGGCTCTCGCCAGAGCAAGTTAGAATAATCACAGTATCCGACAGAGTGCTTGGATATGCTGAAAAAATACGTGAGGCCTTGTCTTCAAGAGGGATAAGATGTTCACTCAGCAGCGCAGAGGGGACTGTCAGCAAGAAAATACTTCAGGCACATAACGAGAGGGTATCATTCATAGTGGTAGTCGGTGATAGGGAAGAAAGAGAAGGCGTAATATCTGTAAGAGACGCAACTGGAAAAACACATACAGGAGTTAGCCCCGAAGAATTCGGCGATTGGCTCAAGTGTCTAATAGAGTCAAGGAGCAGAAACATCGGTGTATATGAATAGCTCCGTTTTACATTCTTATATCCCTCCGTACAATTTTATATAAGGGATTTGAGACTTATTGGTAGAATTGGAGACGGATCAACAGAAACGTATGCACGCGTAATACTATTGAAGGATATTGAAAGGGAGATTAAGGCCGAAGAATTAGTACTGATTAAAAATGGCGGAGAAGATAAGCCCGTAAACGAGATAATCGGTGTATTGAGGGAGGGATTAGGGAAGAATGAATTCCTCAGCCACAGTGCATATCGCCCCGACGTCGCATACTTAAAGTATGGAGGACAACCGTCAGGCGCTAGGGAGGTATATTCATTTAGAGTCATGCCGATCGGCGTCAAGGGCGAGAATGGGTTCGAGCCTAACAAACTCATCATCGCTCCTCGGTCGCCTGTCTATCTATTTGAAGATGACGACAACCCTCTCGAATTATTAGCTGTAGGAATCAAGGAGCCCGAGTGTCTCGATGCCTACCTAGAGGGGCATGAAGGATGGCGAATTCCCGTCCTTAAAGAATACATTCCATACCACGTCGGAATATTTGGCAGCACTGGCAGCGGCAAGTCCTGGCTAGCTAGATACGTCTTGACTGATTTTTACAGGAAATGTGGATATGACGTCTTGATTCTTGATTGGAGCGGCACTGACTACGTACCATATTTTGAAGACCACGTCGTTCCGATAATAGATATCGGGCTAGACGAGGAGTCAGTCTTTGCGTATCTCCAAGACCTAACTTATAGATTCGGTGACAATTCAAACGTCAGAGATGCGTTCGACGAGTTTATAGAGAATTGGTCTGATAAAGTAAAAGAGGCTGGCCGTGATCATAACAAGCTTTACGAGATGCTAAGGAGAAACGTTGAGAAGATGATTGAAAACATACAGAGGAATGATTGGAAGGATGCCGCTAGACGTGCGTGCAGGAGAGTCTTCAGAAAAATAAAGCCAGAGGACCTTATACCACTCATGGGGACATTATCGGTTGCTGATCTACTAAAGAGGCTTCGGAAGGATCACTTACTAGTGATTGATATGAGCGGAGCGATGGTTGAGAGCAAGCTTGGATTCTTCCTCTCTCTAGGGGCCGAGATCTACAGGGAGATGGATATGGGGCGAAACGTGGATATCGCGATGATCATAGATGAGGCGCCCCAGTACGCTCCTTGGGAGGCTAAAGGAATACAGCTACAGACTTCCGAGATGATTAAAAACCTAGCAGCGCTGGGCAGAAAGAGAAGATTCAACCTGACGCTCATTTCGCAGGGCATTAAGGGCGAGATAGGAATAAACGCTGCAGTAAGAAGAAACCTAAACACATACTTCATTGGCAGGATACATCCACTTGATGCTACTGGCGAGGGTGGAGCGTCGGAGTGGCTAAGCCCATATGGAATCAGACCAGAACAACTCCTGCAGCTAAAGCCGGGGAGGTTCTACTTCGCTGGAATAATGAATCCATCACCCGTCCCATTGCTATTGACGTTCAACCCGAGGTGATGTAGCGTTGGAGGAGTATGTCGAGTGGCTGCTGCTTCCTCATGACTTGCAGATTGGATTCTTCGAAGAGGCGGAGAAAGAATCAGCCAGCCTTGCCAGTAAGATTGAGGATTTCTCGAAAGCACTTGCAGAGGCAGCAAAGCTGCTTAAACCATACATAAAGAACCTCAGAGACAGCGATGAATTAAGCATCGTCTCCGCGGTCGACGGCTCGAGATCACCACAACTTAGCGAAAGGCTGGGCGTAAGGTACGGAGTATTCTCGATAGGTGCAAAGATAATTAGGGGGCTTGAAAGTATAGAAGAAATATTAAGGGCGGGAGTATTCAAGAGAAAGCAGGCATTCTCACCAGACCTGAGCAGACATTTCTTCGAGCTCCTAGTTACTTATAACGAGAGGAAACTAGCGTTGGAAGTGTTGAGGAAATCAGACCTAGTGCTGATTGACGGGAGCTTCTACGGTTTTCTTTTCCACGCCCTGAGGGCAAGGGAGCCTGAAGAGTCAGAGGCTTTGAAGGGCCTAGTCCAAGAAACATTCAAGCTAACTCAAGAGCTGATTAGCAGCAATAGAGCAATAGCAATCATTAAGAGGAGCCCCTCTCGAGCCATAGGCGGATACTTCGCGCTAATGAATGGCAGTGACAATAAATTCACGACACTACTAGACAAGCTAATCTTGTCTTTCGTAATGCCTAAAAGGACAATTTTCTATTACGACGATTTTTTGGGGACTGAGCATCACATAATTTTTTACAACACGGTTGCATCAATGATTCGTAGGATTTCATCTATTGATACTGTGCTTCAAAAGGCGCAGAAGAACATTCTGGCTCCGTTTGAGCGATTTGGACTGCCTAGCGACGCGCTCAATAACCTGACTAGAGCGCAGGTTAGAGTCTTCGAGGGTGTGCCTGTCTGTGAAGTTGAGTATCCGAGAAGTATTACGAGGGAGGACCTAGAGAGATTTTTAGCTCAGCCATACTTCTTCAATGAAGGCACAGGCCTTCCACTTGCTCTGGACATGATAGATAATTTAATCTCAATCCCCTCGAGATTTACTAACGAGTTCGTAAACGAGGTAGAGGCGAGGACTTTAGAAAAACTCGGAGGAAGCGATCCAGACGTCCTCAAGCTCTACTTCACCTATCTAAACCCACAGAAACCAATTTAAAATTACAACAAGGAATTACTAGACATTACATTTCAATACAATTCACGCAACAAACCTAAATATTCCTACCATTTAGAATTAGTGATTAGCATGTTTAACAAAAAGGCAGTCGATCCCGTATGTGGTATGAAAATTGCAGTCGATAAAGCCCTATATACCATAAAATATGAGAATAAGACATTCTATTTCTGCTCTTTAGAATGCAAAAAAGCATTTGAAGACAACCCAAAGCGATACATTGAAAACAGTAAGAAATTCATGACCCAGAACTCATTAATGCACAATGGATGGCGATGTTGCTAGCAATTTAGCAATCTCCAGCTAAGCATTTGAAAGAGTTAATATTAATAAAGCAACGCTCACCATGATCATTGCTATCCCAATAATCAATCTTGTTAGTTCGCTGTTTGTCTGATGCCAACGTCTAATTTTTAATACTATTTTTTTATCAGCTGCAACATATAATATTACAACTAATGGGAATATGAATAGTAAATTATAAGCAATCAAAAGAAGTATAGAGTTGCTAGTATCTGCGATTAGTGATACAAAAGTAGGATATACCCCTCCTGTACATGCGCATGGAAAATTGTGAAGACCAGCCAGCATCCCCGCCATGAGAGATGAAAAATATCCTGCCTTCTTCATATAATTTATTGACTTCATACCTAATGACTGCGAAATTGTGTGGGGCAGTGGATTGATCCTGAAGTAGGAAAGTATATTGAATAAGCCTACAATAATCATTATGCTAATGCCAGTTCGGGCTAAGAAATGAGGTAGAAATGGAATGTTTATCGATAGAGTCAACAATCCAAGCCCGACTACCATGTATGAGACAAATGCTCCTGAGATGTAGGATGTCCCCAGGACTAAGATGGTCCTACGACTGGCACCTGTTGAATATCCAATAGTTATGAATAGTAGAAGTAAACTTAAGTTGCAGACATTTAATCCGTCTATCGCCCCAAGCATAATTATCCATGGATCTGTCAATTTTTTCACTCAGTCTGACGACTCTAACCGTTGAATTACCTTTCAGCATTTCGATTAATACTCGATCACCTAATGAAAGACATGGCTGCGAAGTCATGTCATGAGTATACTTAAATTCAACGATCTCTCCGCTATCCATTTGGACAACTGCTCTGCAGGTTATTGAGGTAGGCGGGCCTTTGCAGTCAAGATCAGCCTTCACTGTTCCCATTCCTGAATTCTTAATGTCTTTCAATAATCTTCCATAAAATTCATCGTTCTTCTGAATTGAGCTGATATGTTTGTCTTCCACCTTAGGGTTCAGGCTGAATATTATTATCATTATCAAAATTGCAGACACCGAAAATAATATGAATAGTAACGGCTTAGACTTATTTGCTGTCTTTACTTTTTGAGTTTTCGGGACCCTGGCATTCTTACGAGCCAAGGCTTCTCAACCAAATTCAGATTGAAGTTTTGCCTGATTGACTGGCTGTTATCGCTATTATTCCGCCTATTAGCCCTATTAATGAGCCCACGAAGAAGCCGCCTCCGCCAATGAAACCGATGATTGAGAAGACCAGTATGATTACCCCCCAGATTGATGAGTCGCTTGGATTCGCACGTATCATTAGTCCTCCAGTAATCAACATGATTCCTGAAATAACTCCGATTATAGATGTGAAAATCATCATACCGCCGAAAGGCCATGCTGTTATTGGTCCTCCCCATCTCCACATCATGCCGCAAGGACACCCCCAAGCTGTGAACCAGCCTAAATTTCCGTAAATAATAAACATAGTTATTGAAAAGATGCTGCTGATTAAGATCAATGCTCCACCAATCATTGAGAGCGTAGCAGCCATAATTGGGTTCTTACTATCACTCATTTTCATTCATCTCGATTTCTTGAATGAATTCACCGTGCCATGAATGGTACCATACATCTCCTGAGAACCCATTGACGCTAAGCATTCCATGAATCCTTCCATCAACCCTGTAATCAATTGTGTAGTATCCGTAAAACCTCGTCGGCTCCATTACCTCGATGTCTCCACGCAACCTCTGTGAGAGATAATTCAGCGCTATCCTCCTAGCCTCCTCCTCACTTACTGGCATATCACTAACCTGAGCTGGAAAGCCCATCATCCCCCTCGAGTGCATTCCGTACTTAATATTCCACATCATGTTTGGTCCAGGTTCAGGAGTTATTGCACCACTGTAGGGATCAACAAGTACTTCGAACGCTCCGATTCCAGTATCCTTCTCAACTATTATTGCATAGAAGTTGTTGCTGAACTCCATTATCTCAGAAACTGCATAGCTTCGTCCCAATGACTGTGTGTAAGACTCTAGCCTTGTCTTCACTTGCGTAATGTCGAGTCTTTGAATGTTATTGGCTAAACCCCTAGGACCCACACCCATCGGGCAGAAACCCCACCAGCCCCCACTCATAAAATTAGGAGCAGAATAATTATATGTGCTCAGCGCAGAAGTTATGTAGACAAAGTATATAGAAAGCGCAAGACCCGCCGCGATAGCTGTGATTATTACTAACGTGGAATGTTTGCTTAATTGCATTTTTTACTCGCCTAAGTTTAATATGCATCCTTTTGCTAATAAATCATTGGTATTTTTTGTATCAAATTGTAATCTATAGTAGTTTTCTCTGCTCTTTAAATATGTCTATTATTACCGCGTTTTCAGTTATGTTGAAGAATGGATGGATGTTTACCCTATTGAAGATTGACTGTACATAATGAGCAAGAAGGAGAGAGCCTTTATATCCCAACTGATGAACAAGTGATATCGTCTTCTTTTCCGGAGAATCAACTTCGTTATACTCAAATAGGTACCCGTAGCTGGACAATTCTCTCAGGTGATTAATGACATGCTCTAGTGACAGCGAGCCAAATTTTACTAATATGAATGACTCGGCAATATTTTCGCCCGAGGCTTGCCCGATCTTAATGATCAAGTTGTCTTGAATCACCTCTAGCAGATACTTCAGCAGCTGGCTTGGCAGCTTTACAATATGCATAGATTTTGCATATCTTTCAAAGTTCACATAATAATTAATTATGTGGTTTACCAGAGTGTTCACGCTTATGTTCTGTCTCTCAGCATCCTCTTGGAGTATCTTGAAGGCCTGCTCCGAAATCCTGAAGGACCTAGTTACCGTTGATTCTGTGGATGACAATATGCCTCGCCTGCTACATGACTTTTGTAGTTTTTATCCTTTATATACGGCCCATATAGCTTAGAGCCTCACTTCCTGGGGTTTAAGATTCTGCAATATTCATAAGTGTTTATAAAGTGGCTAAGCGAAGTTTGATTTCGGGTGAGCAAATCTAGCTAAGTGGCTAGTATGCGCTGCGTGGCCCTACATCAATAATGTACCCCACTTAGGGACGCTTATTGGCTCTGTTCTATCTGCCGACGTGTTTGCTCGCTACCTCAGGCTGCGCGGAGAAGATGTAGTGTTTGTGAGCGGCTCTGACGAGCATGGCACACCCATAGAGGTCGAGGCGATAAAGAGGGGCGTCCACCCAAAAACGCTTACAGACGAAGTGCACGCAATGGTGGTAGAGCTGTTTAAAAAGTTCTGGCTCTCATTCGACAACTACACAAGGACTCACAACGATGTCCACATCGAGTTCTGCAGAGAGTTTTTCCTAAAGATATACGAGAAGGGCTTCATATTTGCAAGAGAGGTTGACCAGCTCTTCTGCGAGAATTGTAAAAGATTCCTACCAGACCGATTTGTAACTGGCACATGCCCCAGATGTGGCTATCCATCAGCTAGGGGTGATCAGTGTGAAAATTGTGGAATCGTCCTCGAACCACTCGAATTGCTAGATAGTAGATGTAGCATCTGCGGCTCCAAACCTGTCGTTAAAAAAACCAAGCACTGGTACTTCGACCTACCCCGCTTCTCAGAGAAGCTGAGAGAGATGATACTTAAGAATGACAGGCTGCCTGAGAATGCGAGGAACTTTTCCCTCAGCTGGATCAACGAGGGACTAAGGCCTAGGGCAGTTACTAGGGATAACCAATGGGGAATTCCTGCGCCTTTCCCAAGCGCTGAGGGTAAGACGATATACGTCTGGTTTGAGGCAGTAATAGGGTACGTGACCGCGACGATCGAGTGGGCCATGAGGCGGGGCAGTCATGAACTATGGAAAAAATACTGGCTAGACCCAGAGACTAAGAGTGTATACTTCATTGGTAAGGACAACATACCGTTCCACACAATCATCCTGCCCGCCCTCATCATGGCCTATGACGATAGATTTGTTCTTCCATGGAATGTCTCTTCCACCGAGTACCTTATGTTCGAGGGGCAGAAATTCTCCAAGAGCAGAGGCGTTGGAATATGGCTGGACCAGGCTTTAGAATACTTTCCAGCAGACTACTGGAGATATTATCTTGTCAAGATAAGGCCTGAGAAGAGTGATGCTAACTTTAGCTGGGAGGACTTCCAAAAGACGATCAATAACGATCTAAACGACAACATCGGCAATTTTGTGCATAGGGTCTTGACGTTTATTCATAACCACTTTAACGGCGAGGTTCCTGCTCCGGAAGGTTTCGACGAGCTCGATAACAAGTTGCTATCAATCACTAAAAGTGCTCCGATAGAGGCTGCAAACCACATGGAGGAGCTGAAGATGAGGCAGGCGCTTGAAACGCTTACTGAGCTCTCCAGCCAGGGAAATGTTTACTTAACAAGGAAAGAGCCTTGGCATACTTTAAAAACAGAGCCTAGCCAGGCCCGAACAACGCTCTACGTAGCTGCCCAAGTAGTTAAGTGCCTCTCAATCCTTTTGGACCCATTCATACCCGAGTCAGCCCTAAAGATGAGGGACATGCTAGCAATTGAAATTCCTAAAGGAGACGCGTGGCTAAGCTCTGGAGAACAGCTACTCGAGCCAGGACATAGAATAAAGCGGCCCAGGCCCCTGTTTGAAAAGATCCCCGATAAAAAAATTGCTGAGCTGAAAAATAGATGAGTTTAGTTTGGTAATAAAAAATTTTGGTTTATCGTGGAGGGCTATCTCTCGGCATTGAGTCGCTTTATTCCGAGTTCCGCTATCAGTTTCTCCAGTTCGTCCTCTTCTTTTTCTTGTACATTTTCATTATGGGGTAAGTATGTCTTCGCTGCTATCTTTTGGGCTTCGTCTGCCTCTAGGTTCACGACTGGCTCTGACTCGCCTATCGAAGTGACCGCGACGCTTGATAACCCGGTGAGTATCAATGCAACTTGCATCGTTGACGCATAGTAATTATCAATCCTGGCGCCCCAAACTACTAGTCCTTCGTCTCCCATGAGTTCTGAGATTATTTCTGGAGGCCTTGAGGCTTCCTTAAGCTTCATGTCTTCGCCGCCAGTTACGTGGACAATCGCGGCGGTTATTCCATCAAAGGTGCCCTCCAGCAATGGGGACTGAAGAGCGTTGAAGGTAGCTTCTTCGGCCCTGTTTGGCGAGCTGCTTCGGCCAATTCCGAGAGATGCCAGCTTGCCCTGCCCTACTACTGCCTTGAAGTCTTCAAAGTCGATGTTGATTAGGCTGGGCTTGACGATTGACTCGGTGATGCTTAGGATCATGTTGTTTATTACCTCGTCTGCAAGCGAGAAGGCTGTCTTGAGGTTGTACTGTGGATAGAGCTCGAGAAGCCTGTTGTTATCAATAACCACAACCGTGTTGGTGTATTTCTGCAGCTCTTCAAGCCCCCTTATTGCTATTCTCCTCCTCACATTGCCCTCAAACCTGAAAGGCATCGTCACGACTCCGACTACGATTGCGCCCAACTCTTTCGCAACTTTTGCTACGAGTGGTGCAGCGCCTGTGCCGGTACCTCCGCCCAGACCAGCAGAGATGAATACCAAGTCGGAGTCCTGAAGCGCCTGACGAATCTCCTCTATTGATTCCTCCGCTGCGATTCTGCCGACCTCTGGGTTTCCACCTGCTCCATGAGACTTAGTAACTGAGGGGCCGAGCAGAATCTTTTGATGAGCCCTTATCGTGTCTAGGTGCTGCTTATCCGTGTTCGCGGCTATTGTGACTGCTCCATATAGTCCTCCAGTGACTAGCCTGTTTACAGTGTTGCATCCAGCTCCTCCTATTCCGATGAGCTTTAGTCTAACACCCTCTACGCCGTCGACGTATGCTTGAACTGTTGTCTCACTCACTTGTCCTTGCCTCCTCCTTTATAAAGTCCCTGACAGCCATCCTTATTGCTTCAGCCCTGTTAGGATAGAGACGCCTCCTAACCAGCTCGTCGATGGCTTCTAAGTATGCTTCAGGAAGGTGAACCGTCACTACTCTCATTCTAATCACCCTGAGGGGAGCTAGAAAGTGAATTCAGGAAAAAGGTTGGTAATACGTTGGTTAACGAGCAATATGACGCTCCACGCAAAATCCGCGTATTCTGTTGCATTTTGTGATAATTCTATATACTGGAATCCAGATATTCTATGCAAAATATGCACAACTCAGAGGAGGAAGAGATCAGAGAAGTGGTTGAAACAATAAATAAATGTATAGATGGGCGTACGCTGATACTGGTTGAGGGAGTTACAGATATTCGAGTGTTGAGAGAAGCAGGAGTAAACGCTGAGATCTATACTCTTTATGAATTCTACAAATTTGTTGAGACTTTGACGAAGAATCAAGCGTTACGAGTCATAGCCATGCTGGACCTCGACCGAGAGGGAGAGTCCATACTTAGGAAATTGAAGGAAAAATACTCAAATATCGTGAAGTTTGACGAATCTCTAAGAAAGAAGCTAAGAATGACGAGTAGGTATAAGAGAGGGTTAAGAACAATTTATCAATTGTTTAGTGCGACAGGTATGGGGAGCGAAAATGTCTGAGATAGAGCTGGCGCCAAAGATAACGGAAAAAGTCTGGAACCCATCCCTAGAGATCCAAATACTAAATGAGTGGGAAAATTCAGGAATTTACAAGTTCAACAAGAATTCTAGGAAGAAGATATTCATCATTGATACTCCCCCTCCCTACCCATCTGGAAGGCCATGGCACATCGGTGCTGCAGCCCAGTATGCCCAGATAGACATGATCGCTAGGACCGCTAGAATGATGGGATACGAGGTCAGGTTCCCAATCGGAATAGACCGGAACGGAATACCCGTCGAGAAGTATGTTGAGCGGGAGCTCGGCGTTAGGCTGACCGAGGTCTCCCGCCCCGAGTTCCTGAAACTATGCTCAGACACCTTAGACAAACTCGAGGCTGAGATGATTAGCATCATGAGAAGGATGGGCCTCTCAGGCGAGCTGGCCGATCATTACAGGACTGACTCAGAAGAATACAGAGCCCTCACGCAGGCTACCTTCATAGAACTATTCAAGAGGGGACTCATATACATCTCCTCACGACCAAATAACTACTGCTGGGAATGCGGCACAACCGTCGCTGATGCTGAGATAGACTACAGAGAGGCATCCACGAGGCTCGTCTACATGAAGTTCACTGTTAAGGAGACTGGTGAAGTAGTTATTGTTGCTTCCACACGTCCAGAACTATTATGCGCATGTAGAGCCCTAATATACAATCCCAGCGATAATAGATACACTCACTTAGAGGGAATGACGGCAATAGTGCCGATCTATGGGCAGGAGGTGCCGATAATTCCACACAAGGCCGCTAGGCCAGAGTTCGGTAGCGGGCTAGTCATGGTTTGTAGTTATGGTGATCAAACCGACGTTCAACTCTTCAGAGAGCTAGGCCTTAGCGAAGTAATAGCCATTGATACGAGCGGAAAAATGACAGAGGTGGCAGGCCCATTAAGTGGACTACCGGTAAAGGAGGCGAGGGAAAAGATAATCGAGATGCTTCAATCCTCGGGTCTCGTTGAGAAGATCGAGAATATAATTCATAACGAGCCTATCTGCGAGAGGTCCGGCACATCAATCGAGATAATTCCGATGAACGAATTCTATCTAAAACAACTCGAATATAAAGAGGAACTGCTTAGAATCATAGACAAGATGAAGTTTCATCCACCTTTTCATCGGCAGCTACTTATTGATTGGATTAACTCTCTCATGATTGACTGGCCGATATCTAGGCGTCGATATTACGCCACCGAAATACCGATATGGTACTGCAAAAATTGCGGCGAGCCACACCTCCCCAAGCCCGGAAAGTATTATAGGCCTTGGATAGAGAAAGCGCCTTTCGAAAAATGTTCTAAGTGTGGGTCGACTGAGTTCATAGGTGAGGAACGAACATTTGATACATGGATGGACTCAAGCATCACGCCACTCTTCATTAGTGGCTATAAGAGGGACTCGAAATTATTCAGGCGGGCCTATCCGACCGGGATTAGGCCGCAGGGAAAAGACATCGTCAGGACTTGGCTTTACTACACCGTCCTAAGATGTTATCAACTGACTGGGAGACCGCCGTTTAAGAACGTCTGGATCGGAGGGCTGGGATTAGACGAGAAAGGAGAAAAAATGAGCAAGAGTAGGGGGAACGTAATCGATCCCGTGCCAATACTTGAAAAGTATGGCGCTGATGTGTTTAGGTACTGGTCGGCTCAGGAGGCTAGCCTAGGATACGACTTCAGGATATCTGAGCAGAGGATCGCGTCAGCAGGAAAGTTCTTAACCAAGCTTTGGAACGTCGCTAGGTTTGTCTCACAGTTTCCATACCCCAGAAAGGCAAGACTACTACCTACTGACAGGTGGATCCTCGCTGAGCTGAATAAGCTAGTAAACGAGTGTCTAGAGGGTTATAACTCGTTTAACTTTTTCATACCAGCAACCAAGATAAGAGACTTCCTCTGGAATACTTTTGCAGACCACTACATTGAGATGGTTAAGGGCAGGGCATTATCTCGCGACGGCGATAGAGAATCGGCTAGGGCTGCTTGGTACATGTTACACACGTGCCTCAAGACATGTATACTACTGCTTGCGCCTATAACACCGTTCATAACTGAATACATATGGAAGACACTCTATTCAAAGAAGAGCATACATCTGCAGAGACTACCAAATAGGCAAAGAGTCGGCAAAATGACTGTTTACACAGAAAAAATAAAGGAGTTCAACAGCAGTGTATGGCGAGCCAAAAAGATGCAAAACAAATCCCTGAGAGACCCCATACACGTCGATATTCCCGACGAGCTCAAATCATTCAAAGAAGACCTGATAAGGATGCATAATATCGTGTAAAACAATTCAAAAAACTAAAAATTGATTTTAAGAACTGTGTGGATGCTAGGCAATATTGGTTCATAAATTTTATATGCGTTTCTAGTTAACATTTTTATACTGTAATCGACAAAAAATGGTGGGATGTCCTCGTATTTCAGAAGGGTCGAAGATAAGGATTTTGATTTTTTGGAAAAACTCTGCGGCTCTGGAAATGTCAGCACAGCGGAAGAAGACTTAGTTACAAATGCGATTGATGCCCAGCTGGGGGGTTTTCATAAGCCGGAGGTAGTTGTTTGGCCCGAGAATTCGGAGCAAGTTGCCGAGATATTATCTTATGCTGATAGAAATAGAATTCCTGTATATCCGAGAGGCGGTGGCACTGGGCTGACGGGCACTGTGCCTGTATATCGAGGCATCGTCATAAATCTGAAGAGGATGAACAGGATAATCGAGGTTGACGAGGATGACATGCAGGTTAGGGTGCAGCCCGGAATGGTGTACGACAATCTAAATAAGGAGCTGGAGCGTTATGGGTTGTTCTTCCCTCCTGACCCCTCTAGTGGGGCTTCATGCACTGTTGGCGGCATGGTTGCCTCGAATGCCTCGGGGCTTAAAGCGGTAAAATATGGGACAACGAGGGAGTACGTGCTTGGTTTCGAGGCCGCATTTCCAAAGGACGGGCTTCTGAGACTAGGCACAAAGACATTCAAGTATTCCTTGGGATTCGACATGGTTAAGATGATGGTTGGCTCTCAGGGAACCTTAGGAGTCTTCACAGAGATAAGCCTGAGGTTGAGGCCGCTGCCTGAGAGCATGGCTACAGCTGCGTCCTTCTTCAAGTCCATCGTCGATGCTAACAAGACGATCTACAGCATAGTCCGGCGTGGATTAGACGTGGCAGCACTCGAATTCATTGACAGGCCCACTATGGATGCAATATCAGAGTTTAGAAATATAAAGTTCCCAGACGCGGAAGCGATGTTATTAATCGAGACTCATGGAAGCGCTAAAGCAGCCGCTGAAGAATTGGAGAGATGTATCAGTGTAGTTAGGGAGAATGGAGGATTCGAGATTTGGCACGCGACTAGCAAGGAGGAAAGAGAGAGGCTCTGGGCTGCAAGGAAGGGCGCTTATCCAGCCGTCCTAAAGCTGGGGCGATACACATTGATAAGTGACGTCATAATACCACTCTCGCACTTGGTCGAGAGTGTCAACAAAGCATACGAAATAGGGAAGAAGTACGGGGTGAGAACATCATGCATGGGACACTTCGGCGATGGAAACCTGCACGTCAATTGGGGTACAGACGGCAGCGTTGAGGATCTCCACAGGGCGAATGACGAGCTAAATAGATGGGTCATATCGATCGGTGGAGCAGTCTCAGGAGAACACGGAATAGGTACGGAGAAGAAGAGATACATGAAGCTTCAGCACGGAGTGTCCTTTAAAATGATGCTAAAAATAAAGAAACTACTCGATCCCAACTTTATCCTAGTTCCTGGAATCATATTCGAGCTGGAAGACCTGCTCGGCACTAGTGGTTGAGCCATGAGCAAGAAGGACGTGCTGGAGGAACTATTAGGCGACTACCTAAACGACGTGTTAAAATGCGTCAGATGCGGCTTCTGCAACAGCGTCTGCCCGACCTCCAATGCCTCTTTCTCCTACAAGGACTCTAAGACATCCCGCGGAAGGATAGTGCTCCTGCAGGCCAAGTATAACGGCGTCCTCCAGATACCCATCGAGAGCGATGAATTTCAAGAGTTAATAGATATATGCTTCGGCTGTCGAAGATGCCTAGAGGTCTGCCCCGCGAGCGTCAGAATACCGCAGGTAATATGGCGAGCCAAGAGCGCGGGCCCAATGAGGCTAAACAAGTTACTATTAGCAAATTACGGAGAGTTCGAGAAACTCGGAGCTACATTCTCCCCGCTCTCAAACCTACTCGTAAAGAGCGGCTTTGGTAGATCAATACTTGAGGCAGTGGCGGGCATAGACCAGAGAGCGCCCTTCCCCACCTTTCATGGAAGCTCCCTCGAGAGGTATATCAGAAAGCGGCAGGGCGGCGCCGGGAGCCGTGGTAGACTAGCATACTTCATAGACGTCTTCACAAACTATCACGAAGTCGATCTCGGCAAGAAAACGGTGCAGCTCCTAGAAGAGATGGGATATTCAGTCGAGGCGCCGAGACAGAAGGAAGCCGGCACACTCGCACTTGAGTGTGGAGCATTGGATAATGCTATAAAGATAGCGAGGTTCAACGTCGATAGTTTTTACGAGTCTGTCAGGCGTGGAGCAAGAATAATAACGACGTCGCCTGCAGCTTATGTCGCGATGAAGATCGACTATCCAGAACTGCTTGGCGATGAAAAATCTAGAATAGTGGCTGATAATACATTAGACGTGATCGAGCTACTGTTAAATGAGTATGACGGCGGGGTCGTTGGCTTCGTCGATCAGGACGATGGAGAGGCTGTTTATCATCATAGTTGCTTTACGAAGGCGTCGCATCTAACTGGCCACGTAAAGAGACTACTAGATCTGGCTGGTTACAGATTGGTGGAGTTTGAGGAATGCTGCGGAGTAGCTGGAGTATGGGGGCTAAGCAAAAAACACTACGAAGAAGCCAAGGAGATAGGCTCTAAACTCTTCGCAAAGATAGTTCAGGCCGGACTTCCAGTATTCTCTCAGAGCGAGACATGCAGACTACAGCTAAGACATCACACAGGAACAGAAGTGAAGCATCCACTTGAAGGAGTACTGGACAGGATAAGAGTACGAAGAACTTAGGGCGCTCTTATCAAAAAAGCCCGGGAGGGGACTCGAACCCCTGTAAAGCGGCTCTGCAGGCCGCCGCCTAGCCGCTCGGCCACCCGGGCCATCACTACTAGGCAAAAACACTAATAAAAAGTTTAACAAATACTAGTCTGTCTGCGGGGGTAGCCAAGTCTGGCCAAAGGCGACGGGCTTAAGATCACGGGGATAAGAGACCCGTTCCCGTAGGGGTTCGTGGGTTCGAATCCCACCCCCCGCATCTATCCATCAATCTAATGGTCATATGCTTTCAATATTCAACGCTGCTTAAGGATGCATGTTAAGACATGACTCGCCATAAATTCTTCCTTAGGACTATTATTTGTTGATGATCTGCTCGTTGACGTTGTTGGCTGAAAAGGGGCGAGAATAGGTTTATAGTCCGAGTTGATGAAGCTGATCCGCCATACTAAAAGATAGTAATTTCATGCCGGTACTGCGTCTCGCTTTTCTAAAAACACGACATCGTATTTTCCTATCCGAGCCATGCCGTCGACAGCTACCTCCCCCACTAATGTCACTAGTCAGCCAGACCATTCCTCTTCAGCATCTCCCTTCTTAATAATACTCTCACCGTCTTAGACGCATCTTTTTAACTTCTAAAAAATTTTATATTAATGATGGAAACTAAAATCTAGCGTGGTTAGCTTGGTTAGGTTTGGCGTTATCGGTCTTGGTGATTTTGGTGAGAGGCATGTCCAGGCGCTGAAGAGCATCAGGGGGGTTGAGGTTGTCGCTGTATGTTCTCGGACGAGGAGCCGCGCCGAGGAGGTGGCTAGGATGTACGGCGTGAAGAAGTGGTACACTGATAGGGAGAAGCTCGTTAGGGATAGTGAGGTGGACGCCGTCACAATTGCGACTGCGGACGACGACCACGTCGAGCCTACAATTCTGGCGGCCGAGGCTGGGAAGCCAGCGCTGCTCGAGAAGCCAATGGCCACAACGCTTGAAGACGCTGACAAGATAATCAGCGCCGTGAGGAAAAGCGGCATAATTTTCATGGTTGGACACATACTGAGGTTTGACAAGCGATACAGAATGGTGTACAACATGGCTAGGGAGGGCAGGCTCGGGAGGATAGGCTCGATGTATGCTCGTAGGATAGGCAGGCAGAGAGCCGCAAGCATCTTCCTTAACAGGGTCTCAGCGCCAGTCCAGACAGGAGTACACGACATCGACATAATTAGATGGATAGCGGGAAGAGAGGTTGTCCAGGTCTCGGGCTTCGCCACGAGGAGAATGAACTATAAGTACCCAGACATTTTCTGGACGGTCATGAGGTTCGACGACGGCTCGCTCGGAGTCGTGGAGAATGGATTTATGCTGAGCGACAGCTACCCACACTTCATCGACTCGCAGCTAGAGGTAATCTCAGAGAAAGCGACTGTACAGATTCTGACTCCGGGCGAGTACTTCTCGGTCTATAGCGTTGAGGGGGTAGATAAGCCCGACGTGACTTATTGGCCTAAGATGGACACACATGCCGAGGGCGCTCTGAGGGATGAGCTGGAGTACTTTGCGAGGTGCGTGGCTGAGGGCAGGCAGCCAGAAGTCATCCCAATAGAGGATGCGAGGAGGGCTTTAGAAATAGCGATAATGGCGATGAGGTCGGCGGAGATCGGAGCGTCTGTCAGTGTTTGATGGATTATTGCTGTGGCTTGGGAATCCCTATGTAGCGGCTTATTAGGTCCTCCCTAGCCCTAAGTGTTTGTGGGTCGAGTTCTGTTATTATTACACCCCTATCTATGATGGCTACTCTGTCGGCGATCTTTAGCGCAAACTCAACCTTTTGCTCTAGCAGTATGACTGACTTGGAGTTGGACTTCAAGTTTTTAATGATTTCAGCGAGTCTCTCGAGGAGCTGAGGCATTAGTCCGCCAGTCGGCTCATCCATTATTACGATGCTTGGGTTTGACGCCAGCGTCATGGATATGCTAAGCATTCTCTGCTCGCCTCCACTGAGGTATCTTGCCTTAAGCCTCGCTTTACCGGCGAGCTGCGGAAAGATCTTCAAAGGCTCACCGATTGATGAGGGCCTAGCAGGAGTAATCATCGTTGCCGCTCGGAGATTCTCCTCTACAGTCAGGTCTGGGAAGACTCCTCCCTCCTGGGGTATATAACCCAAGCCTAGCCTCACCCTATCATGAGTGTCGAGAAAAGTGGCGTCGACGCCGTTGATAATTAATCTTCCAGACGATTGTTTTTCGTGCCCCATTACTGCTCTCGCGAGCGTGGTCTTTCCCGCGCCATTTCTACCCAAGACGCACAGCACCTCTCCATCTCCTAGCGATAGCGTGACATTCTTGAGTATTTTTACGCCCTCAATCTCGACGGATAGTTCTTGGAGTATCAGCGTCATCTCCCCAAGTACACCCTCTGGACGGACTCGTTGGTGACTACCTCCTCTGGCGTTCCCTCCGTCAATATTCTTCCCCTGTCCAGCACCACTATCTTCTCTGCGATTTTTAGGACAAACTCAATGTTGTGCTCGATGATCATCAAGGATGTCTTGTCTCCTAGTGCCTCTATCATTCTATTGATGAGGCCGATGTCCTGCTCTCCTAGTCCCTGGGTAGGCTCGTCTAGTATGAGCAGCGATGGCATAGTCATAGCGGCCATTGCGACCTCAACGATTCTCTGGTGTCCCGGGGAGAGCACGCTTGGAGGTCTGTCCATCTGGCTGGTAATCCCAGCCATTTCTAAGACTTGGATTATCGCCGATGATACGTATTCTCTTCGATGGTTCCTCCCTAGAGCCGTCTTCTCAGCCAGTTCTACGTTCTCTCTTATCGTGAGTGTTCTGAACACACCGATGCTCTGCAGGGTGTAGGATATTCCTAGTCTCGCCCTCATGTGGGGCGGAAGCCCTGTTATCTCTCTGCCCATGTAGATGATTCTTCCACGCGTGGGCCTGAGCCTGCCGATTATCAGGTTTGCGAGCGTGGTCTTTCCAGCACCATTCGGGCCTATCACTGCGATTTTCTCACCCTCAGCTATGGTGAAGTCAACGTCTTCTAGGACTGTGGCTCCATCGAATTTCTTCGTCAAATCCCTGACCTGCAGTAATGGCTCTTTACTCATACTCTGAGCCACCTCGTCTTTATCCGTCCTAGCAATCCCTCAGGCGCGGTCAGGACGAGTGCTATGAGCGAGATTCCTACTATTATCAAGTAGCTGCTTGTATAGCTGCTGGCTATGTCGATTATGACTGTCAGGAATGCTGTTCCGACGAGTGGTCCCAAGACCGTGCCCTGCCCGCCCAGCAGAGCCCACAGCAGCGGCATTATTGAGTAGTTCACCGAGACCAACGATGCGCCGATGTACCTAGCAGTGATTGAGTAGAGTGAGCCTGAGAGTCCGCTCAACGTGCTCGACAATAAAAAAACGGTTAGCTTGTGTCGATATACATCATATCCGAGCAGTTCTGTCCTATCTTCATTTTCCTTAATCGCGAGGAGGAGCGTGCTGTATTTTTTGAGATATATAGTCAGCGATGTTGACATTGCGATGATTAGTCCGAGCAGCGCGGCGTTGTATCGAGCCACAGGAGAAGTAAGGTCTATAAGGAATTTCCCAGCGGGTAGCGTTAACCGCTCTAGTGGCAGGACTAGTCCCTGCTCTCCTCCAGTAACGTTGTTGAATAGTATTACCGCGTAATAGAAGGCGAGCGAGGTCATGAGTGTCAAGATGATGAACATGGGGCCCCTAGTCCTCAGAAGGATGGGGGCGGTCGCGACTCCGAGCAGAGTGGCTGAAAAGACACCAATAATAATGGCCGAGAATGGGTCTACTAATTTGTTGATTATCAGTAGCCCCGTGACGTATAGTCCTGCCCCGAAATACATCGAGTGTCCTAGACTGATCATTCCCAGAAAGCCCAGAAGCAGGTTATAGGCAGATGCGTAGATTGCGAAAACCATTATCCTAGTCATCAATGAGTGAGGGTAGGGCGAGAGGACAAACTGCAACAGATAAAGAATGAGAAGGATAATCAGGTAAGATACGATTGTGCGTCTTGCATTCATTTTTTAACACACTCCAAGATTCCATGAGGCTTGAAAATGACGACAACTACTACGAGCATTATTGAGAGTATCCTAGAAGTTGTTGGCGAGGTGAAGACAGCGACGATTCCGCCGAATAGGCCAATCATGACTGATGCTAAGAACGTTCCTCTCAGAGATCCCATGCCGCCGATAGTCACGGCGAGGAGGGACATTAGAAGCGCGTCAAAGCCCATTAGGTAGTGGGCCTGCCTGATCGGAACTATGAGCACTCCAGCGGCCGCTGCTAAGGCTGCGCTAAGTCCAAATCCCAATGAATAGATCTTCCTGACGTTTATTCCGAAGTTTTTAGCTAGTTCAGCGTCTTGCTGGACGCACCTCATGCGGAGTCCTAGGTTTGTCCTCTTCAAGAATATCCATAGCGTGGCCGCTATCATGATGGAGGCAAGCGCGACTGCTATTTTGTAGGAGGAGTAGCCGAACCATGGCGTAGAGATGACTGTGGAGAGGGGTGGGGGCACTGACCTGCTGTACGGGCCGATAACCATGAGCGTTGACTGCTGAATTATGTAGAGCAGACCAGCCGTGGCGATGATTGTTGGCTCTGGAGCATATTTGATCCTCGAGAGAACGGTCCTCTCGATGATTACTGCGAGGAATGCTGAAAACAGGGGCGCGATGATCAATGAGTAGAGGGGATTCTTCGCTGCTTCATACAGCACCCAAGTCATGACCGCTCCTATCATATAGAATTCGCCATGCGTAAGATTCACTATTCTCAGGATTCCGTAAGACAGTGTGAATCCAATTGCGACGAGGGCGAATAATAGTCCCTCTGTGAGTCCGTCGAGGACGCCGAGGAAGAACGCGCTCAATGGATCCATGAGTCTCAGCTTCCCTACAGACTCATCTTAGTGTAGTCGTTTTCGTTTTCGTAGTATGAGTCCTCAATCCTTGTCCGGTGAATCGTTACTAGTCTGGAGTTTTTGACCATCGATATGAATTGCTGTCCAAATGCCTGGTGCGTCTTTCCGTCAAATCTTTTCGATCCCTGTGGATGATTGATGCCCTCGTTGAACCACTCCATGCCTTCCAGCGTGGCTATGAATAACTTATAGTCTTCGAGGGTCGGTCTCTGATAACCGCTCTGCTCCACCGCCTCTTTAATCACGAACAGCGTCTCCCAAGTGCTGAACATGTGGCTGAAGGTTGAGACCTTCTTCGGGTCTTCGACTGCCGCTCCCTCTTCGTTGACTCCCACCCGCTCCCTGTAGTACCTGTTGTAGGGCGTGTCGTAGCCCTCGAGGTATCTCGGAAAGCCCTCCCAGAAGTAGGTGCCTTCTAGATACTCGAGGCCAGGGCTGCTCAGAGGTATTCCCTCAAGCGAGTCGATAAAACCGAAAAGCTCGGGCCTCCTACTGCCTAGATATTCTCCAAGCTCTCTCATGAATGTCAGGATGGATGGGCCGACCATGACGTGGTAGATGACGTCAACGTTCTGTGGAATCTTCGAGAAGTACTTTGTGAAGGATGTCTCTGCGGGTGGTATTGGTATCTTCTCGACTATGACTGCTTCCTCCTTCTCAGCCGCCTTGCTCAGCCAGTCCCTGTGATCATACCCAAACGCGTAGTCTGGGTATATGATTGCGAGCCTCCTTCCTAGGTTTTCGAAGATCCACTTCGAGACAGCGGATATCTGTCCTGGGACGTCGGTTATGCCCGGCTGGAAGCACCACCTGTTCAGCATGCCTAGCGGGACGTGTGTTCCCTCGCTGACCGCAAAGTATGGCTTCTTTAACTCTCCAGCTACTGGCCCAGAAGCTAGGACAACGTTGGAGAAGAGCGCGCCGATTATGAAGTCAACGTTGTGCTCGGTTGCGAGCTTCTGGACGACCTGCCCACCCCTCTGCGGATCGGTTCCATCATCCTCGATGATTAGCTGGACGGGTCTGCCGTCGATGCCGCCTCTCTCATTGATCAGCGAGACCGCCGCCTTAGCCGTCCTCTCATACCAGTATCCATAGTCGGCGCCTATGCCCGTCCTATGCACCTGAAAGCCTATCTTTATTGGGCTTTTCTCACCCACTTTTTGCGTCTCTGAGATTGGTCTCATGTTGCCCGCTAGGTAGCCTGCCGCTCCGCCGAAGATGAATGCTCCGATAGTACCCATAATCATTTTCCTTCTGCTGATCTTCGCGGCTTCCACAGACTCGAATTATTACTCAGGATTTATTATAGATGGGGTTGATGGCAATTATTGTCGTATAGTTTTTGCTTGATGCAAAAGATTGCCTCAATTCGTCAACTTGTTTATGCCTGAGCATCTTTATAATTCTCGAGAATCTCTAATTTAGTCAATGGGGATGGGACTAGTCTTCAGGGTCGCCTCCAGCACCGGCGCCGTTACTAGAGAATTGAGGAGGATACTCGACGAGCTGGGCATTGAGTGTCCAGTCGTGACTTCGCTGGAGGCCTATAACCTAGGCGAGTCGGACATAGTTATAGTGGTTGGAGACGATAAGACGATACTGAGGTCCATCTTTGAGCTGGGAAATAGGGGGAACCCAATCCTCGGAGTTAGCGAAGACCCCACGAGAGGCTTCTTGTCCCAATGCACGATCAATGAGCTCAGGGGCGCAATCAAGAGCATAATGAGGGGGACATATAAAGTAGAGGAGAATACTAGACTCGCAATCAAGGTCGATGACGAGCAGCCAGTCCCAGCCGTCAACGAGGCTGCGATCTTTCCGCACAGAAGCGCGACGCTTATGGAGTACACCCTCTCGATCAACGACGAGATGATCTGGAGGGACTATGCGGACGGCGTGATAGTCGCGACACCGCTCGGGTCTAGCGCTTACTCACTCTCTGCCGGCGGGTCATTGATACATCACGACGCGTCCGTCTTCGAGATAGTCCCAGTTAACTCCATAGACGTTACTAGGAGGCCGCTCATCGTTCCAGACAGCTCCCAAGTAACGATTGACGGCGTGTCCTCTAGGCATGGCGTCGAGGTGATAATCGACGGCCTTGTGAGGATTCCAGTAAAGGAGAGAATAGTCATCACGAAGAATGAGGTGCCCTGCAGGTTTTTACGGGTTGATGGGCCATCCTCAATCCTCAGCAAGATCGAGAAGAAGATACACCTGGCTGAGGAGCTTCTAAGGATACCTCCCTCAGCAAAGCTAATCATCAAGATCCTCGAGTATGAGGGGCCATTGACTTATCGAGACCTAGTTAGGAGAACGATGATGCCTGAGAGGACGATACGCCACGCATTGAGCGTCCTCATCTCTCGGCGACTCGTGGCTAAGAAGCCGCTGCTGAGGGATGCGAGACAGAAACTCTACTATCTTCCATCACATCTCTCAAGCACTGATTCGAGGGAACGCCAAGCTCTTTAGGTGGGGCAAGATATATCTAATCCCTGCCTCATTCTTCTTCACGATGATGATACCGACCTGCCCTGAGAGCCCCTGGCTCTTTGAAGAGCATGTCTCCTCGCTGATTGATGGTCGGTGAATATGCATGCTTTTTGAGTTTTATGGACCACTGAGAGCGCAGTCTGGCCTTAAGTCCTACTCGGTCGAGGTTAAGGAAGAGGTCAGCCTACTCGACGCGCTGAGGCTGCTTCCTGATCGGGTAAGGGAATTAGTGATGGACGAGGAGGGGAAAATAAGGCCCGGCATACTGATACTCGTCAACGACGTCGATGCCCGGAGCGTTTATGGACTGAGCCTTAAGGTTAGGAACGAGGACAGGATCACGCTTATACCGACAATCCATGGAGGAGGGCCTCAAAATGATAGTATCTAGCTATCAGGGCTATTCCTTCGCTGCCGCTGTAGTTGAGAACATATTGAGGGACCCCTTAGAGCTGTTCGAGGACTATGATCTCCCCGAGGACTGCGCCGTCCAGTTCGTCGATCCAAGATGCATCTATACCCATCGACAGCTGCTCGTCGGCTTCATGAGCGCGGTTGACGCCTACTTGGTCAATGCGCAGAGAGCTAGGAAAATCGAGGTCGAGTTTCTCCTCCGACTTTCTGGGAAGAGGCAGATCAGTGAGGCCATCGAGGTCGTCGGACACAAGCAAGGAGAGAGGTGCGTATGCGTCTGCGCTATCACGAGGAGTGGTGGCAGGCCAGACGAGGCGGTCAGTAAGATTGCTGAGTATTTAGGCGGCTCGCTTTCAGACAATCTTGAGGCGGGTAGACTTGAGCATGTTTTGAGCCTATACGGAGTCTCGCAACAGGAGCTTGAGTGTCTTGCACCCTCCAGGGGTGCGAGGCCCGCTGAGCTCCTGATACTTGAGAGGATAGCCATGAGTGGGCTCTTATGAATGGATATATCCTTAAATCGCCCTCTTGACTGGTTTTGATGCTGGACGTAAGAAATGGCAAGGATGCATGCTAGGAAGAGGGGGAAGTCGAGGTCCGACAGGCCACTGAGCAAGGAGCCGCCGGACTGGGTTAAAGCAACGCCGGAGGAGGTGGAGGCGATCGTGGTGAGGCTTGCCAAGGAGGGCACGCCGCCCAGCAAGATCGGGGTTATTCTGAGAGATTTCTATGGAGTACCGCTCGTCAAGCAGGTAACAGGAAAATCAATAACGGATATACTTGAGGAGAATAATCTCCTCCCCGAGATTCCAGAAGACTTGGCAAACCTGATCGAAAGGGCGAGACGCATGCAGCTACACCTCTCTACCCACAGGTCTGATAGGTATAACAGGAAGAGGCTCCAGCTCGTCGAGGCGAAGATACATAGGCTCGTCAAATACTACTCGAGGATAGGGAGAATACCGAAGGACTTCAAGGTTAAGACGCTGTACACGTACGCGTAGCAGTTCTGGAAGAATTAGTTGAGTAAATTTGCTGCTTTCTATCTGTCCCACTCTACTGGCCATACGTTTTGGCTCCAGTATATCGCGGGTATCTCAGCTATCTTGGCTCCCTTCGCTAGGTATGGAATGACGATCAGGTTTCTGAACGAGGGGGATAGTATGCGGACCCTGTATGGCCTATCTGTCCCGTCCGACCTGACGTAGTACATGAGCTCGCCGTGAGCCGCTTCTGTCCTAGCGACCGCCTCTCCCGCTGGGACCCTTATGTTAACTGGGTGCTGCTTGTTCTTGACAGGGCCGTCTGGAAGCGCCTCTACTGCCTGGCTTATTATCCTGACGCTTTGACGCATCTCCTCAAAGGCCACGACCGCCCTTGCGTACGAGTCTCCCTCACTCCTGGTCGGCACTTCAAACTTAAACTCGCGGTAGGCGTCGTATGGCTCGTCTATCCTGACGTCTCGCTTTATTCCGCATGCGCGCAGAGTAACGCCCACCGCTCCCAGGCTGACCGCCTCTTCTGGCGTTAGCTTACCCACGTTTACTGTCCTGTCCATGAAGAGCGCGTTGTCAAGCATGAGGTCGCAGTAGTGGTCGAGTCTGCCGTCTAGGAACTCCATAACTCTCAGCACGTATTTCTGGAAGTCGTCAGTGAGCTCGTCGCTACTCGGAGACTTCCCAGTAGCGTCTCGGTACCAGGCTCTGAACTGCTTCACCAACTCGCTGGGCACCTTCTTCGGCACGTCGTTCCTAACTCCTCCAGGAACAAAGTATGAGTGCGTTATCCTCTGCCCTCCTATGAACTGGACGAGATCGACGACGTATTCTCGGTCGCCGAATGCCCACATGAAGGGCGTCGTGAGGCCGAGGAAGACGCCGTAGAGTGCGAAGTAGTAGAAGTGGCTGCCTATCCTGTTCAGCTCGGCCACAATCGGCCTGATGTATTTCGCCCTCGGAGGCGGCTCGACGTTCATCAATTTCTCCACTGCTAGGCAGTATGGATAGATGAGCCCGCCTGCGTCTAGGATCGCGGGCCTCTCGAGGTGGGGTATGTTTGTGATCCAAGTCTTGTATTCGCAGAGCTTCTCCTCCCCCCTATGCACGAAGCCTATGTCTGGCTCGAGTGATAGGACCGTATCTCCAATGACCCTGACGATGAACCTGCAGTGCCCAGTGCCTGGATGCTGGGGACCATAAGAGAATGCGAGCCCCTCGCCCGTGTCGTAGATCGATACTTCCTTGACCTCCTCCTGAGAATCCATGACTTACCGATTATTCTGATGATTTAGCCTTTAATATATCATTTCTCCTCCTTCATCCTGCCCATCCTGAACACAACCAGTCCGAGCAGCAACAAAATTATGAATATCACGAGGCCCAGTCTTAGAAATATTCCGAGGACTGCTCTAATGCCGGTGAGCACTCCCCAAGTAAATACGCTAAAAGCACTCACAAACGTAACTAGGATTATCAGCAGTATCATCATTGACTTGGGATTCAAGGCTAGTACTCTCAGCGGCCAGGGGGCTTATAATCCTTCCTCAGCGGCGGAATGTCTGACCACCACTCCGGGAGCAGCAGCCTTTTGAGTTTTGGATGCCCCGTAAAAATGATGCCAAACATCTCGTAGGTCTCGCGCTCGTGGTACTCGCAGCTCGGCCATACCTGAGTAAGTGAAGGAAGCTCGGGGGCGTCTCTAGGAATCTTCGTCGCGACTGTTATGACGGAGCCGGCCAGCTCTGGGTCTAGGTGTGAGCCCGCGTGGTACATGACTTCGAAGGCGTTCTCGGGAGGCTTGAGTGCAGATAGGTCAACTCCAGTCACGCCCTTCACGTGGTCGTAGCCAAGCTCCTTTAGGAGCTGAGCTGCCCTTACTAGTGCGTCCCTCTCGACCGTTATCTTGATGATCTTCTTATCGATCTTCTCCTCCTTTATTGATGATCCTAGCCCCTCTCTAAGCTCGCTTATTATCCTCGTGATTTTAGACTCGCTCAACTTCAACAATCCTAAAACTTGGGTTGAATATAGAGATATTTCTCGCCATCGGGTCAGAGGTATTCGCCTAGGATTTTGTCTCGGAGCAGGAGTAGCCCCTGTATGACGGCCTCAGGCCTAGGCGGGCAGCCGGGAATGTAGACATCCACAGGAACTATGTCGTCTATTCCCTGAATAACGTTGTAGGAGTCCTTAGCATACAGTCCTCCAGAAATTGCGCATGCACCCATCGCCACGACCCACTTAGGGTCCGGCATCTGGTCATAGATCACCCTTACGCGCTGGGCCATCTTGGTCGTGACTGTCCCCTCGACGACTATGACGTCTGACTGCCTAAGCGATCCGACTGCGTTTAGGAATCCAAACCTCTCAGGGTCATAGCGTGGACTGACGCTGCCAGCAAACTCGACTGAGCAGCAGGCAGTCGTGAGGTGTACTGGGAAGAGGGAAGACAATCTGCCCCAGTTTACCAAGTATCTTACGAGCGACCTCCTCCTGATCCACTGGATGATGAAGTTTGTGCCCTTCTTGTCCTCGACCCTGTTTACCCTGCCCACTCCATACCTCTTGATTGCGTCCTCCCTCTCCTCCTCCGGCACAACTGACTCCTCGAAGGTCTCGACTACCTTCCTAGAGTGGAGGGTGGCCAGCCCGAAGCTACCCGTCTTAATCCTAGCACCGCAGTACTGAGGACAGGCGTAATACATTCTCAGATGAATAGAGCTATCGTCCTGCTAATTAACCATTCCTGACCAATCGAAAACTTAATCAAGAATCCACCTCAGTGTTCAATCCATGAAGGTCTGGAGGCTCAGGAATGAGTGGGACACAATCAGCCCAGGCGTCTACAGGCAGATACAAGCGTTCGACGACAACATCATGCTTATGGTCGTCAGGATTATGCCTGGCTCAATCGTCCCGAAGCACAATCACAGGAACGTCCAGGCTGGACTAGTGGTCAAGGGTAAGCTGCTCTTCAAGACCGATAGGGGAGAGCTAGAGGTCTCTGAGGGAGAGTCATACTACATCGAGCCGATGGAGAATCACGAGGTACACAACATCACGTCTGAGGAGGCAGTGGCGCTAGACGTCTTCACGCCTAAGAGGGAGGACTACTCTGCCTATACACGTCTCCCCGACGCCACATTCTAGTCATAGGAATTTTTCCACGCCGCAGGTTATTTCTTTAGGTATAGATAGGTAAGTATGGTCGTCGCTAAGAAAACAACTATCGGCATCACGAAGCTGATCATTTCTCCGCCGAACAGGAAGGGATACGTCAGAGATGCATAGAAGACCACAATCGTCGGCAGAATGATGAGTAATATCACTGAGAGGATCATCCTCCTGGCCTGCCGGTCTCCTAGCAGCATCTTCAGCGATTTTATCCAGCTGTCCTTGACACCTATGCTGGCTGACTGCCTAGTCTTCCCACCACCGATTTGTCGTGCAAGCTCTTTTAGGAGAACAGGGTTGGACGCTCCGTAGCCGTTTCTCCTGACGATTCCAACTGGCTCTGAGTCCTTCAGGATGTGAATGTCTGGAGGCGAGACAATAGTCTTCATGCCTAGGTTCTTCGCTATCCAGCTAACCTTAAGGATCAGCTCTTGGTCAAGCTCAATGCTCTGCTCTGAATCAGCGTAGCCGATGATGAGGGGGCTGAAGGAGAAGATCTTGTTGACCACGGACTCACCGTCCTCGAATCTCGGCATGGAAAGCATGACTGTCGACAGTGGCTTTCCACCCTCGATCTCCTTTCTAATCCACTCTACCGCCTCTTTAAACGCTCCGGCCAAGCCTAGCACAAAACTTATCTGGGCTAATTTTAGTCTTTACTTCTCCATACCTATCTTGATGGAGCTGTCGATGCTCCTTATGGCGGCTGGCGGCAGGCTTACTGTGACCTTGACCTTGTCTCCATCCTTCAGTCCATACTTTCCTCTGAGGTAGATGGGTGAGATTACCTCGATTACGTTTCCGCCGTAGTGTGTCCTCTCGATGAATAGTATCGCGCAGATATCTCTGTCGTTGAACGTGCCTGTTATTCCCCTTACTGGTCCGTAGCTTCTCATCGCGTTCCTATAACCATCGATCTGGATGTCAGCGTATCGTCTGATGAGCTCCCTGTTCTCTATGGCGTCTCTCGAAAGTAGGTTCACGTTGAGGGTCCCCGGGTATGGGTCGAAGCCGAACTTCTCCCTTATCTGCCTGCGGTAGTGGTCTTGTGATAAGTAGTAGGCGCCCTCGCCCAGCCCTGTGAATACTCTTCCCTCAAGCGTTACCTCCATTGGCCTTTCCATAAACGACTTTAGCGCTATGTATAGGTTTTTCAGCTCCTCTATCCCTTTCTCCGTGAGCTTGATGTAGCTGAGGCGGCCGACTATTCTTCTCTCGATCAGCCCCTCGTTCTCCATCTTTATTAGAATTCTCGAGGCAGACTGCTGGGAGGTGCCGAGAACCTGTGCCAGTAGCGGCGTGGTGAACTTAACACTTTTTACATTTGCTTCCTTCTCCGCTAATAATAACAGTGTTTTAAGGTGTAGCTTATTTAGATTCATCAATTATTACAGTGTTATACTACTATTTTAATCTACCCATTTACGAGTAGCAACAAATAAATAATAAGTCTTTATTCAGCTCAGAGTTATCGTGTCGTCCTTCTCTACGCCCTTTGGCCCGATTAGGAGAATGTCTATTCCGTTTCCGCTCCCCGCGTCCCTCGCCATCGCGGCCTTCATAGACCTAAGCGCCAACTCGTAAAGCTCAGACCCATCTAGCTCTGGCCTATAGCTACTCTCCAGCACACCGACAGCAATCTCTGCACCAGAGCCGACGACGGCGAAGTCGTCCTCAATGAGCGAGCCCAGCGGGTCCAGTACATAGATATGCGCGCCTGTGCTGTCAAATCCTCCGACGATCGTCTCAGTGATGTATGGGAAGTACCTGCTCCCGAAGAGGTAGTTTGAGAGGATCTTTGCGACCGCGTTGACAGATGCCTGTCTCTGATTCTCTATCTGGTATAGATTGACCGCGGCCTTCACCTCCCTCAGCAGGTTCTGCATGTCTGAGACGAGACCTGCGCAGGCCGCGCCGATGGTGGGCGTGATCTTGAAGACCTTCCTAACGTTCTTCGAGACGACGAAGTAACCGTAGGACAGCCTCTTCTCAGAGGCTAGGACCACGCTGTTCTTTCCCTTAATGCCTAGGGTGGTTGCTCCTGGGAATGGAAACTGAGTGCTCATCTCGATGTCTAACTAAAAATGTTAGAGGCATGTTTTAAGTGTTCTTTTCAAACACTTTGGCGGCTAAAGATTAATAAGTCGAGCATCAATTAGCAATAATAAGAATGGAGACTCAGCAGCGAGAAGCCCGAATGATCGTTAGAATGCTTGGAACCGACCTAGACGGCACCAAGCAGGTACCATACGCCCTGGCAAAGATCTTCGGCGTCGGAATCAACTTTGGCTACGCCGTCGCTCAGGCAGTTGGTGTTGACCCGACGCTCAGGCTCGGCCAGCTTACTGAACATCAGATATCGCTGCTCGAGGACGGAATAAAGAATCCATCGAAGTACGGAATCCCAGCATGGCTATACAACCGCAGGAAGGACCTATTAACTGGCCGCGACCTCCACCTAGTCGGGCCAGACCTAGAGCTCACAATCAAGGAGGACATCCAGAGGGAGATGAGGATCAAGTCTTGGAGAGGCGTCAGGCACTCGCTTGGACTCAAGGTGAGGGGGCAGAGAACTAGAACCACCGGCAGAAAGGGAGGGCCGGTGGGAGTAGCGAGGAGAGCAGTGGCTGAGGCGGGCGGTTCAAAAGAATCAAAGTAGCAGACTACTACTTCTCCCAGGCCTCCCTAGCTAGTCTCGCTCCCTCCACTAAATTGAGCTCCTTCTTGTACGCTACTTCCCATCTCCTAGTCCTGAGTCCGCAGTCGTTGCAGGCAATGACTAGTGATGGGTCTCCGAGAAGCTTCGCGGAGTAGATCAGTCTGTCACGGACTAGTTCAGGGCTCTCGATGAAGTCCGTGTGGACGTCGATGACTCCTGGCGCAATCTTGAATCTAGCGCCGTACTCCCTGAACATCTTTAGTATCAAGTATCCCCTCCTCTTCTCGTCGTCTAGTCCGGGGTAGTGTGTGTCGCGGTTTGCACATTCAATCGAGATCTCATCCATCTTTAGTTCGAGGACGTGGGGAAAGAGCTTCGTGTAGTCGCTGTAACAGACGTGTAGCGTGAACTTGGCGTCTATCCCGGAGACAACCCCGTTGAAGGCCTCCACGAAGAGCTCCATTTCCTCCGGCTTCGTCGTAGCGGCCGGCTCGTCTATCTGTATCCTCTTAGCTCCCGCCTCGCTGAGGCTCTTCACGACTGGACGGAGAACCTTCACGGCGAGGTCTAGCACTAAGTCTCTCCTCGCAAGTCTCTTCCTCTCCATTATGCTCTTAGCCTCCCTGTGGACGGCATAGTGATACTCCGGGAAGCTCCAGTCAGCAAGCGTGTATGGGCCTGTCACTGGGACCTTCAGCTCCCTAGTAGCGTGCTTCTTAGCGAATAAGAATTCGTCGAGATATATCTGCCTGGTTAGCCTCGGCTCCGAGGTTATTGCCGCCTTGTTGTAAGTCTCGGTGTCCCATACCTTGACCCTGCCGTAGAAGACCGCGCCCTCGATGTTCCTCATGGGGTGCTCATACATCTCTACTCTTCTCTGCTCGCCGTCCCACACGACGTCAAGCCCAGCTGACTCGAAGAACCTGATCCCGAAGATGGATGCCCAGTCGTAGAGCTCCTCCCTGACGTATCTCCCAGCCCTGAGGGCTTCGACGAGCCTCTCGTAGCCATCCACGCCGAGCAGCCTTCCCCAGTACTCAGTCTCGAGTATCTCTCTTTCAGTTATCATCTTTTTGAGAAATGGCGCGCGGAGAAGGCTTCCAACCTCCTGCGTCGGGAATAGCTTCGTCATAGTCACTCACCCCTCAAGTCCCTGTAGGCCACTCCGAGGCTCATCACTTTCCTGTCAGCGATGGGTCTTGGGAGGAAGTCTAGGTCGGCTGAGGTGCCTATATGCATTGATGGCGGGTCAAGCATGTCGAGCAGTGTCTGAGCCGCGTTGACAAGCTCCTCGACCGGTTCAACGTAGCTGTTGCGCGAGTCGACGATTCCGACGTATATCGGCCTATCGATGTCGTAGCTAGATAGGCCGTCCATGTTTGTGGAGGTCATGTCGATCCCGATCAGGTCCGCGCCCGAGTCAAGTATCCATGGAAGCGCGTTTGAGAAGTCGCTGAAGAAGGTGTGTAGGAAGACCTCTCCACCGAATGACTTCTTTATTATCTCTATTCCCTGCCTCACGAGCTCGACCGAGTCTCCGTCGAGTCTTCTCTGGACAAGGACGGGCCCACTCAGCTGGGCCATCACCAGCCTACTTACGTCCTCGAGGTGTGAAAGCTCCTTTGCAATGATGCCCGCTATGTCGATGACTAGCTCATCGAACCTAGCATAGTGCCTATTATCGCTGAGGGAGGCAAAGGTGAAGGGCTCAGGCATGACCACCTTCCACGCTTCGTCGCCCACCGCTTCTAGGACTAGGTATTCAGTAGTTATCGGCTTGTTCCAGCTCAGCTCTCCGACGATGACTGGCTTCTTATAAAACACGTTGTTGTCAAACCACCTAGTAAGTGGTCCAGGCTCCATTCCAGTAATTGTCTCTGAGAATGGCCTGAAGTGGTCGTGCCAGAGTAGCTGGCCCTCAATCAGGACCGTCATGCCTGCCTTCTTCTGAATCTTCACAATATCCCTAGACTCCTCTCTGACAGCCGCGAGTAGTTCGTCCCTGCTTGCTGTTCCCCTCATGTACTTCTTCATGACTGTGAATAGCTGGTCAGATCTCGGATAGAGGCCAGCCAAGTGGCATCCACTAATCTTCATCCCACAGTTAGCCGCAGAATCCTCGATAAATACTAAACCTAGATAAACACTCAAATACGCCAAGCCGCGATTTTAGTTAGTAAATGAGCGATAATACCTCGCAGTTGTTTTCAGCCGCTGAGAGGGCGGCGGGACTGATCAAGAGACACGTGCAGGAAGGCTCAAACATACTTGTCGTTGGGCATAACGATGCTGACGCCCTCTCCTCCCTCGGAATTGTCAGCGGCTCTCTCAGCATGCTTGACGCCCACGTCACTGCGAGGAGCATTTCAAGGATGGAGGAGTTCCTAGAGTCGAGCGTCGATAACTACGACTTGATGATCTTCGTGGACATTGGCAGTGGGTATCTCTCGGAGCTGATCGCCAAGATCTCCAAGGGTGACGTAGTGATAATTGATCATCATAGGCCAAGCGTCTCTGAGGTGCCGCCCAACTGGTTTCAGGTCAATCCACACCTCTTTGGCATAGATGGAATGACTGAGATAAGCGCCTCGGGTGTCTCTTACCTGGTTGCTAGACACTTGCATCCAGACGCGGTGAAGTATTCGGCGATGGCTATCGTGGGGGCGCTGGGCGACCTACAGGATAAGAACGGTGAGAGAAGGCTTAGGGGCCTGAACGAGGATATCGTTAAGGAGGCAGTGGAGGCGGGCGTGGTAAGCGTCAGTGAGGACCTGATTCTTTACGGAAGGAGCTTCCGCGGAATTCACAGCGCGTTAGCTAGCACTTACAGCCCATTCATTCCAGGGCTCTCGGGCGACGAGGCCGCTTGTCTAAGCCTCGTAGTCTCTTGCGGAATAGAGGTCAGGAAGGGAGACATCTGGAGGACAATAGCAGAATTATCGGAGGAGGAGAAGAAGAGGCTCTACAACGGAATAATAGGACACCTAACGACGCATGGATATCCATCATCGATAGCATCGGAGCTGGTCGGAGCCGTCTATGAGATAAACGGTGAGGATGCGTGGACATACACGCGCGACGCTAGAGAATTCGCGACGCTTCTAAACTCTGCGGGCAAGACAAGCAAGGCCTGGGTGGGAGTGGCCCTAGCTATGGGCGTCAGGGGATGGGTGCTCGAAGAGGCAAGCAAGCTCCTTGAAGAGTATAGGAGATCGATAGCCAGAGCGATCAGCTACGTGACCAGTCAGGGAGCGCTCGAGCAGATGCACCACATAGTCATACTGCGGGGAGGCACCGAGATCGATCCAAAGCAGATCAGCTCGATCGCATCGATCCTCTCGTCCTCTCAGCTTCTCCCCCCAGACAAGCCTTTAATCGCCATAGCGCAGGAGGGAGGGCTGGTCAAAGTCTCTGCGAGAGCAAGCAGTAGACTCGTCGACATTGGCCTCGACTTGGGAGAAGTGCTGAGGAGGGCCGCGGAGATGTATGGCGGGAGGGGTGGCGGACACAGAGTAGCGGCAGGAGCAGAGATAGCCGCCGAGAGACTTACGCTCTTCCTACTGGAGGTTGACAAGCTCGTGGGGACTTACCTGAGGACGGCGGGCCTGCCGGCACAGTCAACGCTCGATCAGGGATGAGGGCTTCTGCCTCAATAAGGATAAGATTCTGCAGCGAGGAGGAGGCGAGGATGATTCTCAGGGCAGTGGAGCCGGATAACGCGCCTCTGCCTCCCGGACTCTCGATCGAGGCTAGGCTGGAAGGCTCGACGCTCTCCTTCGAGGTCCTCTGCGATAGGGGTCCAGAGTCCCTGCTCTCGACCATCGACGACTTGCTGTTAGCCATCCAGCTCGCCGAGAAGACCATCTGTAAGAGGACCGCTAAGGTATAAAGCATCCCCAGATAGAAGATTCTTGAATAGAAATTGTCGAGGAAGCCTGAGCGAGGCAGGGCGCCGAAGTCGGAGTACGTGATTAGGGCGCCGAGCTACTTTGGCAACAGGGAGATAGGCACGACGATCAGCGACGATCCCTCGAAGCTGATAGGAAGGACCGTGAAGGTCAGCCTATACAACCTGACCGACGACTTCAGCAAGCAATACATGATAATCAGGTTCAAGATAGTGAGGGTGGATGGAAACCAGGCATATACGGTCTTCTACGGGCACGAGTATGGAAGGGAGTTTCTCAGGAGCCTAGTGAGGAGGGGAACGTCTAGGATAGACGGGTTCTACAATCTCAGGACGCTGGACAACGTGGCTATGAGAGTTCAGGCGACGGTCTTCACGCTCAAAAGAGAGACCACTGGAAAGAAGCGGCTGATAAGACACCTAATGAAGGACGTGCTCGAGTCTTCTGCCTCTAAGCTCACGCTCGACCAGCTCGCCCAGGAGCTAGTGCTCGGAAAGACAGCCTCAGACATATACAACGCGGTCAAGAAGATACTCCTGCCTAGACACGTCGGGATTGTTAAGTCAAAGGTCCTCTCACTGCCAACCGAGACAGTTGCGCCTTCGCCAGCACCTCAAGAAGTAGCAGAGCAGGCCAGGGAGTCCTAGAGTTATTTATTCATCGGATGGACCTGCAGCCATACTTCCTCAAGTAGTATCCTTCCTCCTTGAGTGGCCCGAAGCTCCTCACGCCGAGGCTCCTCACCTGCTCTCTCAGCTCCTCTGAGAGCTTGCCATCGACCTCGCCTCTCTCCTCTAAGTATTTGATGACTTCTAGCGCTTCCTCGTCGTTGCTGCATCTCCTCAGGTAGTCGATGGGCGTCGGGTCATAGCCAGCGGGGAGCTTCTGAGCCTCCTTCTCGCCCTCATCAGGATCTGTCCGTGTAGAGTCCACGCTAAGAGCCATGTCTCGCCTCAGGATCTCTCGGTAGAGCCTCGGGAAGAGCTTCTTGAAGTCGCGGGCATCCCACTCCGTGACTGATCCACCCCAGCATATAGAGCTCGACCTGTCAATAAATGTGTTTCTAGCTTAAAATTGGGTCGGCAGTCTTATTGCTTATTAGGGAGTGCTGAGAACAATTGTTAATGAATTTTGAGATTAAGCATAGGCCGTCGTACGCATTGCTCGAGGTCCAGCTAGAGCCGGGTGAGGCGATTAGAGCGGAGGCCGGAGCCATGACGTACATGTCTCCAAACGTGGAGGTGAGGACAGTGATGCGTGAGTCAAGCTTTATCGAGACGCTGGGGCTGAAGCTGCTGGGCGGACAGTCATTCTTCATAAACGAGTACACCGTGAGGCAGTCAGCCGGAGTCGTGGGGCTTGTCTCTGCGCCGCTCGGAGACATCGCGCACCTCCCAGTCTCGCCTCAGCGAGGCTACATTATCCAGAAGGCCTCATACGTCGCCTCCAGCCCCGCGATAGACCTAGACATTAAGTGGCAGGGATTCACGAGGGGGTTGTTTGGGCAGGGACTCTTCATGATAAAAGTGACTGGCAGCGGAGACCTCTTCATAAACACCTTCGGAGCAATCGAGAAGAAGACACTGGGGCCGGGAGAGGACCTCATCATCGATAACTTCCACCTAGCCGCCTTCAGTGATGGCTGCAGATACGAGGTGCAGAAATTCGGAGGACTCAAGTCCACAATTCTCGGCGGCGAAGGACTCGTCGTAAGGATCCAAGGGCCAGGAGAAGTCTACATACAGACGAAGAACCCCGCAGAGTTTGCTGAGTGGCTCTGGACGCTCCTCGAGCCATACGTCAGGTCACGGTCAAGATAATGAGCAGTAGGAGGCTGATGGCTGGGCTGAGCGGCACAGCCAGCCCAATTATAGGCATCGGTCTAGTGCTGGCCGCGATCGCGACCTGTAGAGAGTTTAGCTGGGAGAGGAACGCCCTCAGCGACCTAGGCGTCGCCGAGCCAGAGACGGCTCTGATATTCAACAGCTCAGTCATAATTGCTGGCGCGCTCTTCCTAGTATTCTTGTCCGGAGTCTCAGATTGGGTCGTTGGCGATAATAGGGGCAGGGCCGGGCTGGCATGCCTCCTAGCCGGAGGCGTCTCCCTCATGCTTGTCGGCGTCTTCACAGAGCACTACGGGCCGATCCACACGGCTGTCTCTGCCGGCTACTTCATCCTACTCCCAGTGGGTTTCATACTAGTCGGGCTCTCCGGGTCCCCCGGACTGCCTAGCCGCTCACTGAGGATCCTCAGCCTATTCCTAGGACCAATAGCCATCATAGCGCTCTTGGCTACACTCCCGGTGCTCGGCTATCTGGGCGTAGAGGCGGGCTTCGCCGTCCCCGAGCTTCTTGAGTCGTTAATACTCTCGTCCTGGGTGGTCGCGGTGGCGGTGAGGCTCATAAAGTCGGGATGAAAAACACTTAGCTCGAGGCTGCGATTATCGGTGTGGAGGACTTGTCGCGGAGGATTGTCGGTATCCTGACCGATTATGGAGTGGCTGATACTTATGTTGGAGAGTTAAAGGCGGCGTTGCTCTCGGGGAACCCCGACCTCGCGCTTGTCGACATCACTCATATGGTCTCTCCGTTCAACGTGCTTGAGGGCGCCTTCCTCCTCTACCTATCGTACAGGCACTTCCCCGAGGGCTCGATATTTCTCGCCATAGTGGATCCAGGCGTTGGCACGTCTAGGAGAGGAGTAGCGCTGAGGACCTCGAGGTACTGGTTCGTCGCTCCTGACAACGGCGTCGCCTATCCAGCGGCAGCCGAGGACGGAATACGCGTCGCCTACATGATTGACCAGACCATGTTCAAGACCTACGGCGGGTCCACGTTCCATGGAAGAGACGTATTCGCCCCTGTCGCGGCCATGATCTCCAAGAACAGCCTCGAGGCTTTGGTGGAGGTTAAGCCCGAGAGTCTCGTTAAGCTAGAGCTCCCTCAGCCCAGAGTGACGAGAGACGCGGCAGAGGCCACGGTAATTCATATTGACAGGTTTGGAAACGTGGTCCTGAACATCTCTAGGAAGAGCTATGGCCCGCTCATCGATGAAATGATGGGCAGGAGAGTCGAGCTGAGGCTGGGCCGTAGAAAGTTTGCAGCGAGGCTCGTCGAGGCCTATGGAGATGAGAGGAGGGGATGCGTGGTTGCTCTCTGGGGAGGCACGGGCTTCCTAGAGATATCAGTGGTTGAGGGGAGCTTCGTGGAGAGAAGCAAGGCCAAGGTGGGTGATAGAGTCTTGGTCAAATGGTTTTAGTCTGCTGGCGTCTCGATGGGTAGCGACTCAAACTCCTTGTGCATTGACTCCCTAAGAATCTTCAGCTTCTCTACCTCTCTGTTGCCGATCTCATAGCGCGCCCTCAGCATCTCTGGGATTATCTTCATCGCTCTTATCCTGTCTATGCTTACTCCCCTCCTTAGTGCTGCTTCTGCGAGCTCGTAGAACTCCACGAACATCCTCGCCAACTCGTACTGCCTCTCTGGGCTGCAGTATGAGTCAACCTCGTCGTAGGCGCTCTGCTGGAGGTATCCCTCCCTGATCATCCTAGCGGCGTCTAGTATTAGCTTCTCCTCGTCTGCGAGCGATTCGGGGCCTAGCAGCCTGACAATCTCGAGCAGCTCGTCCTCCCTCCTCAGTATCTGGTACATCCTGGCCCTGAGTTGGTGCCAGTCTCTGGCGACGTTCTCAATCCACCAAGACTTGACCGTGTCGACGTATGCTGAGTAGCTCTGTATCCAGTTGATGGCTGGGTAGTGCCTCGTGTATGCGAGGTTCGGGTCGAGCGCCCAGAAGACCCTGACAAACCTAAGCGTGTGCGTGGTTACGGGCTCGGTGAAGTCTCCACCGGGAGGCGAGACCGCGCCGACGAGCGTCATGCTTCCCCTCCTCTCCGGCGTCCCGAGGACGACGACCCTCCCAGCCCTCTCGTAGAACTCTGCGAGCCTGCTTGCGAGGTAGCTCGGGTAGCCCTCCTCTGCCGGCATCTCCTCGAGTCTTCCACTTATCTCCCTCAGCGCCTCCGCCCACCTGCTCGTCGAGTCGGCCACCAGTAGCACGTCGTACCCCATGTCTCTGTAGTACTCCGCGATGGTCGCTCCGGTGTAGATGCTGGCCTCCCTGGCCGCCACGGGCATGTTACTAGTATTAGCGATCAGCACCGTCCTCTCCATCAGCGGCCTACCAGAGTGAGGATCAATCAGCTTCGGGAAGCCGGTCAGGACCTCAGCCTCCTCGTTCCCCCTCTCGCCGCAGCCAATATGCAGAATAACCTGAGCGTCGCTCCACTTGGACAGCTGGTGCAGAGTCACGGTCTTGCCCGTTCCGAATGCTCCTGGGATGCATCCTGTTCCTCCCTTAGCCATCGGGAATAGGGTGTCGAGGACTCTCTGGCCCGTGATTAGGGGGACGACTGGGTCGAGCCTGGTCTTGAATGGTCTGGGCGTCCTTACTGGCCATCTCTGGTAGAGCGTTATTTTCTCGATGCCGCTCCTAGTTGAGAGCTCGGCGACCACGTCGTCGACCTTGTATTCTCCCTCGTCGGCGATGTATGTCAACTCGCCTGGACGAGAGTTGGGCGGCACCATTATTCTGCACTTTATCAGCGGCGTCTCCTGTATCTCTCCCAGCACCGTTCCAGGTTCGACATTCTCGCCCCTCTTAACGACTGGTACGAACCTCCACTTATTCTCCAGGGGGAGGGGTGGTATTGATACTCCCCTCTTGACAAATGAGCCGACTGTGGCTGCTATCCTGTCGAGCGGCCTCTGGACGCCGTCGTATACGCTTCCAATCATTCCGGGGCCGAGCGTTACTGAGAGTGGCTGCCCCGTCCCGATGACTGGCTCCCCGGGCGAGAGTCCGGAGGTGTTTTCGTATACCTGGATGAATGCAGTGTCGCCTGTGAGCTTGATGACCTCTCCTACGAGTCTCTCCCTGCCTACGTAGACCATCTCGTACATCTTTGCACCCATCATTCCGTCGGCCTTGACAGCTGGGCCCGCGATCCAGACTATCTTTCCCCTAACCGTCATTTACAGATCAATCCCTGCCCCACTATCTAAAAACCTTTAGCAGGGCTCGAGTAGCTAAGAATGTGGTCAGGCCATCAGCGTGTAGACCTTGTAGAGCGTCATCAAGACGATGAGAAGTCCAAATATCTGTCTCAGCCTGTTACTTGAGACGCGCGTGCTGGTGACCCTAGCGCCGGCGAAGGAGCCCACAGACCCTATGATTAGGAGGGGGATCATCAGTCCGAGGTCCCATTTAGCCGTGGCTATGTGTGGAATCAGTGAGGAGAAGGATGGGGGCGTGACGGCGAAAGCGTTTATCCCAGCGGCCTTCTTTGGGTCGTGACCAAGAATTATCAAGGTTGGCATCAATAAGAATCCAGGGCCGACTCCTAGGAATCCACTGAGTATCGATATAGGGACCGCGAGAAGGATCGCCATCCTAAAGTTCTCCCGGCGAGAAGTGGCCGCGGCTGGCCTGAATAACCTGTATGCGAGGTAGAGGACCGCCGCGAAGTAGGCTAGCCAGACATATCGCTGTTCCACGAACTGGACTAGGAGGGCGCCGACCGGCGCAGACACCGTCGTCACGGCAGCTAGTATTGCGGCCTTCCTCCAATCAACTAGTTTGCTCCAGGCGAATCCCAGCGTAGCGAGGAGGGCAGTGACTCCGTTTAGCAACAGGCTAAGGGGCTGAACCTGGTGTACTAGGTCGGAGATGAATATTCCTAGGAACGGGACCGCTGCGAATGCCACTCCGAGGCCGAGCATGCCCGAGACAAACGCAAGCAGGAAGAGGCCCGCCGAAATTATCGATACGTCATCCATGGCAGAATCATGTCGTTGCCTTCCCACTATATAAACTTACGGCAACAATTGCTTGATTATCATCACTCTTATCTCGCTCCTCATCCTCTCGAAGCGAGCCTCAACCGTGTTGTCGAGCATTGCTGAGCCGTCCTCGTTCTTGACCCTGACGCCTCCGACCGTGTGGATGGGCTCCGGCTCGAGGCTTATCTCGACGCCTAGCTCCCTGCCTATCCTCGCAGATATTCTGCTGACCCTCTCCTTATCCTCGTCGCTGCAGCTTATCTTGAATTTCTTTCCACCCAACGCCTCGACCGCACCCCTGATCAGGGACTCGAGAGCCCTCTCGTACTTCTCGGTGTCTTTAATCTGCTCTATCCTTTTGAATGACTCCTCTACGACGCTCCTCACGATCTCCTCGATTGCGTTGAGATATTTCTTCTTCGCCTCCATCTCCGCCTGGCTGACCATCTTAACGCTTGAAATCCTAGCCTCCCTACTGATCATGGATAACTCGTTCCTAACCCTCTCAGAGACCTCTCCTCTGTGTTTTCTTAGCCTGCTGAGGGCCTCCTCAAGTGATTGGTCGATCATCTTCCCGTACTCCCTCACCGCCTCATCGACTACCTCCCTGATAATCTCCTCGAGGCTCAGCGACAATCCTCAATCACTCGCCAAAAATAGCTCCTGCTCTACTCATATACCTAATACCTGCCTCAGCATCGCCCTATAGTCGACGCGACCGAGGCGGGACCCGGGGGCCGGCATCTGGTAGATGATCGGCATCGTGATCCTCGACCTAATCTCGTTAAGCCTCCTAGAGAAATCCTCGCCATACTCATCGCTCACGATTATCAACCCGACTTCTGGGTCCTGCACCAGCCTATTGATGCATCTAGCCGCCTCCTCAGCCGTCTCAGCGACGACTCCGCCGGCCCCAGCCAGCCTAAGCGAGTTAACGAACGCCCTACCACCGACAGCTACTACCCTCAAAGCCAACAAAACAATTAGCCAAATTTACTTTTATAACTATCCTCGACAGACGAGTAGGGTGGAGGGCCGGTAGATCAGCGGTAGATCGCCCGCCTCGCACGCGGGAGGCCGCGGGTTCGAATCCCGCCCGGTCCATCAACAAACTTGTAATCTACGCATATCTACGTCGTCTTTTAGCATTTATGAATTTGTCTAAGATATTCAAAAACGGCGACGCCGGTGAGGACGGTATTATTTGTCTGCGTGGAGAATAGTTTTAGGAGCCAGATCGCCGAGGCGTATTTCAATAGGCTTGCTCCTCAGGAGTGGCGAGCGGTAAGCGCTGGCATCAGACCAGCCGAGAGGGTCCACCCCAACGCTGTCAAACTCATGGCTGAGGAGGGAATAGATATCGGCAAAAATAGGCCGAGGCTCCTCACGAGGGAGCTTCAAGAAAATGCAGAGCTGGCAGTAATCGTCTGCAGTGGCTCAGAGTGTCCAGTCGTCTACGCTAGGCATCTCGAGAAATGGGACGTGCCCGATCCATCATCGATGACCATAGAAGAGGCAAGGAAAGTCAGAGACGAGATAAAAGAAAGGATCTTAAAACTCATTGATAAGCTAAGGAATAATTCATAATAAAACGAGTGGCTGCTCAGCATGTACAATAGAAAATTGTTGAGAAGCGTCCTGAGAAGAGAAGCTAATTAAATGAAATGTTGAGAGACGAAAGGTGCACGAAGTCGTGTCTGCAGATTTATGGTATTATTTCGGCCCAAAAAGTTACAAAATATCCTCCCTCACAACTTGCACACCATCTCCCAAACGGAAACCACCTCACTTCATAATCGCAGATTAATGTGTATTCTATTGTTCCGTCTTTATGAGCTTTCTCTCGTAACAGCCTGTCATGGATTTCTTGATCGTCAATCCAATGAGCCCAAACTAATAACAAAAATACTATCATCATCAGAATAAAAATTACCTTAGTGAGTGTCACTAAACTTCAATTATTAATTCGTAATCTATATACTTTTGTCGGCGTCGAGATGTATAAAGTAGCTCCGCAAGAACGAAAAACCAATAGAAAACGGCAATAATACAAGAGACTTAGCGAGCCGCTACTATTAGCCTTAAACTCTCGTTTTATTTGTCCTCTAGCCAACCAAAGAGTAGGGAAGAACTCCGTGTATAGCTCTCCATCATTAAATCAATCGAGCAGCCAATATCCTTATTCCTGAGTGAACAGCATTAATGGATGGAAACCGAGGCATGCACAGTTTCAGGATAGTTGTGGATAACTATAGTGAGGGAAGAATCGAAGCGGCTTGGGGGCTAAGCATACTCGTCGAGACGCCTGGGGCGAACGTACTGTTTGACACCGGGCCGAGCTCAAACATTCTAGAGACCAACTTGGAGGCTCTGGGAATAGACCCAGAGAGTATTGACTGCGTAGTAATCTCTCATGAGCACTCAGATCACGTCTCAGGACTCAGATTCATTGCGAGCGCGTCTCCGGGAATCGACGTGTATGTTCCCCAGCCGTCACTCGAGTTTTTCAAAAAGAAGTTCAGCGGCCTCGAAATAAACTTCGTAGGAATAGATGACGGTAAGGAGATATGCAGAGACGTATTCATAGTTGGGCCGCTCTATGGCCCGCCGTTCGAACAATCACTAGCGATAAAATTAGAAAATGAGAGAATCGCGCTCTTTCTTGGTTGCTGCCATCCAAAGGCGATAAACCTCGCCATGAAGACGATGAAGGGGCTGGGACAGAAGCTCTACTCAGTGGTGGGAGGATTCCACATGGGCGGCGCGTCAAGCAACGAGTGTAGAGAAACAGTAAAGTACCTGCTGGGCCTAGGTGCAGAGTGGATAATGCCGATACACTGCAGCGGCGAATACATCAGACTCTTCGTCAAGAAAAATCTAGGAGGAAGCTGGATCAGAAGGTGCGCGGGCGAGAAGATCCAACTCCCAATCAAAAGCGAGAAATAATTAAATTATCTCTCAAAAATAATTACTATGTAGAGTTGAAATAAAGAAGACGGGTCAGCAAATTGACATGCTTAGAGAAAATTAGTGGTCGATGAAAAACAACAGCTACTGGATCACTATCTTCTCTATGCCGTGGTGCCTCTTAACGATCTGTTTGATGAGGTCGATGTTCTTCCCACCCTTTCCGATCGTCATTCCCTTATCGTTTGGGTCAACCTCGGCTATCGCGATCTTGGCTCCGTCGGCCTTCTCCAGCACCCTCACCTGCTTGACATTCGCGGGCTTCAGCGCATTGGCAATGAACGCGGCTACATCGTCTGAGTACTCAATTATCTTTAGCCGCTTCTGGAAGATGCTCGAGAGCTCCTTGACCTTGAGTCCCTTCTTACCCACCGCCTGCCCAAGCTCGCCATGGTCAACCACGAAGACCAAGAGGTTCTCATCCTCGACGCAGTCCTTCACCGTAGCGCCCGTATACTCTTGGAACAACGAGATGAAGCGTAGCTCCCTTTCAGTAAACTTGACTTTACTGCTCGCCACCTACTTCCTCACCCGCGAGGAGGGAAGAGCTGCCTGGATCAATAATAGCGACGACTGACGCGCTGAAGGGCTTTCCGAGAGCCAGGCCCACATCCCTCGAGTCATATTCAGTCTCGATGACCTTCACGCCCCTCATCCTAGCCGCGACCATCATCTCCGACCTCTTCTCTGCGGGACAGTTCCGCGAGAGGACGACGAGCCTCGCCTTGCCTGAGAGGACTGCGAGGTAGGACTGCCTGTATCCGAGGATGAACTTACCGGTCCTCCTGACTATCGAGAGCTCCTTCTTAATGTCCATGCCCATCACCCACCGCTGCCCGACGGCTCAGTCTTCTCAGCGCTCCTCCTGCCTGGGTATAGCATTAGGAGGTTGACCATGCCGGTCCCCACCGGGACCTCCTTGCCTATTAATATTCTCTCGACGTTGCCGCGGAGGTTGTCTACCTCGCCCCTAGCAGCCGCCTCAAGCAGGATCTGGACGCTTATCTCAAACGCTGCCCTCGCTAGGACACTGCTCTTAAGCCTGACAACTCCGTGCCTACCCACCTGCCTGACCTCTCCGTTGATTGTCATCATGTCGGCGAGGAGTAGGAGGTGCCTAATATCTACATCGAGCCCCTGCTCTCTCAATACCTGCCTGGCCTCCTCGACGATAAGCTGCCTTGCCGCCTCAATGCCGAGGACTGCGGCGACCTCGTGAATATCGTTTGTCCTAACTCTCCTAAAGTCGACCTCAGGGATCTCCATCACCTCTTTCAGGTTCGACCCCTCAGTATGGATCACGTATTCTTCACCCTCCTTCCTGACTATGGCCTTCGTAATCCTCTTGATGCCCTTAACCCTCGTCGCCAAGATCCTCTCCCTGATCTGCCCCATCTGTAGCTCAACCTCCTCAGGCATCGTCAAGACCAGCTCGTCATCCTCAGTGATCTTGGCCTTATAGTGCTTAAAGGTCTTAACTATGTCGGAATTGGTCACGCCGAGCTCCCGCATGTTCTCCCTATCCAACTTGACTATCAGCAGATTCCTCCTCAGATCAATCCTAACCTCGTCGGTAACGTCGTTCAGAGAAGTGAATTGGAGCTTCCTAGCCACCTGTCTCGCGAGCTTGGGATCGCTGTTATACGGAGGCTTAAGGTATATCTTCATGATCGGAGTCGAGGGCGTCCTCCTAGCATCGATTATCTCGATGAGCCTCGGAAGCCCCAGCAGGATGCTCTGCTCTCTCACGCCGGCGAAGTGGAACGTCCTGAGAGTAAGCTGCGTTCCCGGCTCACCGATCGACTGCGCGGTAATAACTCCGACTGGGTCTCCGATCTCGATGAGGCTCTGGAGATAGGCCCTATGAGCCTCCCTGAATATGGCTGGGACCGCGGCAGCAGGCGCCTTCAGCTTCAGCGTCGCCGTTACGAGCTCTCCTAGTAGTAGCGGCGGAATTATGCCCTCGTACTTCTTTGCCTCCTCCTCTACAAGCTCCTTACTCGCTGGCTCTTCGGAGCCGCGATGCTCATCGATTACGCGCTCAACGATCAGCCTCGGGATGAATGCCCTGCCGTGGTCGCTCTTAGCCGGGTCCACACCATCCTCTCCGTAGAGGAACTGAACGATCTTCTTGCTGTCAGACATCCTAACGGAGCCGTCGTACTCAACGTATAGGGACTCGAGGGCGTTTATCAGTCTCCTTTGCATGTAGCCGCTCTGCTGCGTCCTGACAGCCGTGTCGACGAGACCGTCTCTACCGCCAGCCATGTGGAAGAAGAACTCTATCGGCGAGAGGCCCTTAATGAAGGAGTTGAAGACAAAGCCCCTGGCGGGTGGAGAGAGGTCGCCCCTCTCGAAGAATGTGAGCACGCGATCGAGGTATCCCCTAGACGGTCTCTCCCTCCTTACGGCCTGCTGTCCAACGATAGCCACCATCTGGTCGATGTTCAGGGTGCTGCCCCTGGCCCCTGTCTTAGCCATGATGACCAGCGGGCTCGTAGCTGGGACGTATGTCCTAATCATGGAGCCAATCCTGTCTCTAGTCCTCGACAAGACCTCGAGTATCGACGACTCAAACGCCTTCTCAGGAGTCTCTCCCGGCTTAACCTCCAGCCTGCCACGCTCATAGTCAGACTTGAGCTTCTGATACTCTTGCTCCATCTCTCTCAGTATGATCCTCGCCTGGTCATACGCCGACTCGGGGACGATTAAGTCCTCGATGCTGAGCGTGAATCCCCTCAGATTGATGTATGTATTCGCGAGCCTAACCAGCGAGTTGAGGAACCTAGCGGCCTCCTCGGATCCATAATCCTTAGCAATCCTGTGCAGGACACTGTTGGGCTTCTCGATTCCGACTACAGATTTGTCGACATAGCCCTTAATTAAGGCACCGTCCTTAATCACTATCTCGTCGTCAGGGTTGAAGGATGCCTGGACTCGGTGACTGAACCTCCTCGGCAGCAGCAGGCTGAATATCTGCTTTCCACTCCAGAGTGGCGTGGGCTCCACCTTCTCAGGAGGCGGTAATGGTCCACTATATCTCATCGAGGCCAAGAGATAGCCTATGGCCTGCTTGTCGAGATATGTGCCGTCCTTCGTCAAGAGGTAGAGCGAGGTCAAGAAGTCCCTAATGGCGCCGATGATGGGCGCACCATACCTGGCGGAGATTATGTTCCGCTGGACTTGGAGGAGGAGACGAGCCTCTGCCTGAGCCTCCTCGCTTTGAGGCACGTGGAGATTCATCTCATCGCCGTCAAAGTCAGCGTTGTAGGGAGTGCATACTGCGAGATTGAGCCTAAACGTCTTGTATGGCAGGACCCTGACCCTGTGCGCCATGATGGAGACTCTGTGGAGGCTCGGTTGCCTGTTGAAAAGGACGATGTCTCCGTCCATCAAGTGTCTCTCTACTATCCATCCATCCTCAATCGATTCCGCGACCTCATCAAGATTATGCACAAACTTGAGCCGGATCATCTTCTTGTCAGGCTTAATAATGTACTTCGCTCCGGGATACTTGTCCGGCCCGTTTCTGATCAGCTTCTTCAGCTTCTCTCTATTCCACGCATTCACTACCTCGGGCACAGTCAGCTGCATGGCTATCTCGAGTGGGACGCCGACCTCGTCTATGTCGATGTTCGGGTCAGGCGAGATCACGGTCCTCGCAGAGAAGTCGACCCTCTTGCCAGACAAGTTGAGCCTAAACCTTCCCTCCTTTCCCTTCAATCTCTGGGCAAGCGTCTTCAAGATCCTGCCAGAGCGGTGCTGGGCGGGAGAGATACCTACAGTCTCATTATTAATGTAGGTCGTGACATGGTATTGAAGGAGGTCCGCGAGCTCGGCGATGACGGGCGAAGGAGCACCCACAGCCATGCTCTCCTTAAGCCTCTTATTCACTCTGAGAATATCGACGAGCTTATGAGTGAGGTCGTCCTCCGATCGGTACCCAGTCTCGAGAGTGATTGAGGGCCTTACATAGACGGGCGGGACAGGCAGCACGGTCAGGACCATCCACTCCGGCCTAGCGTATTCAGGGTCGATGTCAAGCAGCTCGAGGTCTTGGTTGGTGATCCTCTCAAGCCTCTGCCTAACTACGCTCGCAGAGAGCCTGACAGTGCCTTGGGGAGTGACCTCGAGGAAGGTCGATGGCTTCTCCAGCTCCAGCCTGTACTGCTTCTCGCCGCAGTGGGGGCAGACGGTCGTCGCCATCGCCTGCTGCTTAACCTTGTAGAAGATATGTCTGTACTGTCTACCCTCTGCCTTATGCTGCTCAATCTTCCTCCTGTGACTCTCGATTACTTCATTCTTCAGCAACAGCCTTCCACAAGACCTGCAAGTAGACCTGAGGAGCTCCTGGATGGTCTTGACGAACCCTATGTGAATAACAGGCACGGCAAGCTCGATGTAGCCGAAGTGGCCGGGACAGTTAAGGTACGTATTTCCACAGGTCTTGCACCGCTGGCCCGGCTCAAGCGTCCCGAGTCTCGGGTCCATGACGCCGGTCGGGATAGGTGAGCCATCCTCGTCGTAGGTGTCTGGGTTCTGAATCTCAGCAACGGCCATCTTCCTAATCAGGTCTGGAGAGAGTATTCCGAACTTGATCGCCGCTATGCTGCCCATTACCATCTACATCACCTCCTCGAAGATCAACTTCGGGTAAATCCCCATCGAGAGCAGCTCGTTAAGCAGGAGGTAAAACGCATAGGACATGTTGACTGGTCTCACGGAGACGTCCTTCCCATGCATAGGGCAGATGAATCTCTCCTGCTTTAAGTCATAGTAGGCAGGCAGGCCACACTTCTCGCAGTAGTAGACCGTGTATTTATCGCTCTGCTCCAACAGTCTATCGAGCAACAAGTAGCTCGCGCCATAAGCTATGAGGCAGTCCCTCTCCATCTCTCCGAACTTCAGTCCTCCTCCCCTAGACCTTCCCTCAGTCGGTTGCCTCGTGAGTATCTGTACCTGTCCCCTCGACCTTGCATGGATCTTATCACGGACCAAGTGATGGAGCCTCTGGTAGTAGACGACGCCTATGAAGACCTCCACCTCATACTTCCTCCCAGTCAGACCGTCGTAGAGTACTTCTGTCCCGCTCGGCTTAAACCCAAGTTCTTCGAGCTCCTTCCTCAGCTCTTCGAGGGGTTTACCGATGAAGGGAGATCCATCTATGATCGTGCCCTTCAAGGCGGCCAACTTGCCTGCAAGGCTCTCGATCAGCTGCCCAACCGTCATTCTAGAGGGGAACGCGTGCGGGTTAATGATGAGATCTGGAACCACTCCGCTCTCGGTGAACGGCATATCGGCCTGTGGGAAGAGCATGCCCACAACTCCCTTCTGGCCGTGACGAGAAGCGAACTTATCACCTATCTCCGCGAAACATATGCTCCTAACCTTAGCCTTAACTAGCTTGTTGCCCTCCTCTGTCTTAGTTATGTAGATGTTGTCGACAACTCCCACCTCGGTTGGCCTCACTGCCTCAGAGGCGTCACGCCAGACCATCTCTCTGGCCGGAGCTCTCATGTACTCCTCCATGAATCTCGGCGGGCTGACCATCCCGACCAGCACCGTCCCTCCAGTGACGTCCGACTCTGGGAATGCAAGGCCGTCGCTGTCTAGGACTCTATAGTACTGCTCGCCCCTGTATCCCCTCACGCTCGAGTCTGGAATCGTTAGTTTGTCCTTCTCACCGCCCATGTATTGCTTTGCCTCGACTTCATACGTCCTGTAGCTTATCGTGAATCCGACGCCACGCTCGACTGAAGACTTATTCAATACTACTGCGTCCTCCATGTTGTACCCATAGCCGGTCAGGATGGCTACGACTAGATTCTGCCCGATTGGGCGCTGATTAAGCCCAAGTATATCAATCGTCCTAGTAGTTACCAAAGGCTTCTGCGGATGAATCATTAGGTGAATTCTCGAATCGACGCGCAAATTATTCGCTATGGATGAGATTCCAAGCGCCTGCTTAGCCATAGACGCCTCATAGACATTCCTAGGAGACTGGTTGTGATTGCTGTACGGAATGATGGACGCGACCGCTCCGAGCATTAGAAGGGGAGAGATTTCGAGATAGTTATGAACGCTAGTCACAGTTTCTGGAGAGATCGCCACTAGAGCGTTTTCCTCCTCCGTCGCGTCTAGATACTCGACAGACCCTATGCTGACCAAGTCCCTAAACTTAAGCGTGCCCGATCTAAGCGACTCGATAGTCTGCGGCTTTAGCTTTACCTCTCCGTCCTCGACGAGTATCAATGGACGCCTAACTCTCCCCTCGTCGGTAGATATCTCCACCTCGGTCACGTGCTCGTACTTGTGGTATGCGATGTTTATCATTGGGCTTATCTCTCCCGACCTCCTCATGGCCTTCAACTCGCTTACCAGCTTCTCCCAGTCGGTATGATATCCTATGAGCTCATTGTCGAGATACACCTTTGCGGCGTTAACCAATTTCCTGCTGCGTCTCCTCTCCTCATGCGCCACCAGAGTACTGATTAGTCCGAGCGACCATAGCTTCGCTCTAAGCTCTTTTTTATCATTCTCTGATAACGGGACTGTAATTTCTGCTCCGAGGGCCAGGTTCTTTACTAGGCCGGAGTTGCTGCCCTCCGGCGTCTCAGTTGGGCAGATCCTTCCCCAGTGTGTTCCATGCAGGTCTCTCGCCTCGAAGTGCGGCTGACTCCTGCTGAGTGGTGACTGTACCCTTCTGAGGTGTCCGATCGTCGCGAGGTAGTTTGTCCTGTTAAGGAGCTGGGTTACTCCTACTCTGCCGCCCGGCCAGTTGCCCGTCGAGAATGCATGCATCACTAGGTCGTTAACGATTCCTGGCCTAACGAACGTGGATATTGATATAGGCTGCCTAGTCGCGATTATTCTTTCGAGCTGATACTTGATGTCCCTAATTAGCTTCATGAATGCCATTCGGTAGAGCTCCATCAGTAGTGGCGCCTCCAGCTTTAGCCTCTTGTTTCCGTAGTGGTCCTTATCGCTAGGCTTCCTGATTCCTAGACTAGCCTCCAGTAGCTTTCCAACCATGTCGCACAGGAAGATCGCCTTCTTATATCTCGAGTCGCTGGTAGTGCCGACGTGGAGCAGGAAGATGTTATCAATCATTTGCTCCGCTCTCTGAACTCTATACTCCTCTACGTATCCGAACGCCACCCTGTTGCCGATGTACTTTAATGCGTCTTGAGGTGTCTCTACGCCCTCAGCCTCTAGGAATGAAGGTGCGAGTAATTCTTGAACATCGGGCCTGTTTGAGACGAAGTTTACAATGTCTGAGTCTTTAGTCATTCCTAGGGCTCTCAGCATGATTATGAGAGGTATCCCCTTGTAGATCCTCGAGAAGAACACCCTTATCGGGCTTCCCGGCTTGTATGTAATCTCAACCTTGCTCTGCCTTCCGTAGGATGTGGATAGGATAACCGCTGAGTATTGGGGCGTCTTATCTCCCTCCTTCATAGTTATCAATACTCTGTTTGGCGCGAGGTCCTCTATGGCGACGATCACTCTCTCCGAGCCATTAATTATGAAGTAGCCCCCAGGATCCATTGGGTCTTCTCCGATCGCCATCAACTCTTCAGGAGTCATCCTTCTGAGTGGGCATAGCTGCGACTTAACAAGGACGGGTATATCGCCTACATAGACCCGCTCATTACTCACAATTGGTTTTCCATCGACGCTGAGCGACATCCTGATGTAGATGGGCGCAACATAGCTGAGGTTTCGGAGACGGCACTCGAGTGGAGTAATGTTTTCCCTGACCATGCCATCTATCTCGACAATGCGTGGAGCACCGATCTCAACAGACTCGAACTTCAGCACTAAGTTTCCATACTTAGTCTTGATTTCTTGGGGGCTGAGACTCTTAACTAACTCAGCAAGCCCCTCCTTCACGAAGTAGTCATAAGACTTGAAGTGATGACTAACTAGGCCCTCATCGATAAGGATGCTCCTCGCTACCTCCCAAAGGTCCTCCTGCGACACCTGGGGCTCCAGATGAGACTTTGTCTTCACGCCTCGCTCACCACCACTCGATAATAGACAGCCGTCCCGGCAGTCGGTGAGTTGCGCGTAATTTTTATCACGTCGCCAACCTTTGCGCCCAGCTCCTTCACTACTGGATCGTTGATCAGTATCTGTGGGAGCTGATTGAGGCTTGCTTTGTATTTCTTCAGGAGCTCCTCGACTTCTTCCTTGCTGAGGACTTCGTGTTTCGGCACCAGCTCGTGCTCAAGTATGCTCGGCCTAGTAAATTCTGGAGCGGTAGACTCTTTGCTCGGCTTAGAGGAAACACTCTTCTTCTTACTCAAACTCAACACCAACCCTATACAAAGTCTAATAGACTAAATGGCAACACGTTGGTTATTAACTTTATTTCTGGTCCCCACGCAGCTCGTCCGGCCGAGTCGCCAGATGCAGAATCCCTCGACTTTCAAAGACCTCAATGCAGAGACGCATAATCAGGCTAGAATCCTGAGTTCAAATGTAAAGTTAATTAGCCCGCAAAATTATGACTAATTAAATGACTGCTATTGAGAATCTCGCAAAGATTTTACCAGTAACGCTTCTCGGGATATATCTCCACGCAGTCTTTCTTTCAATCTCGATGGGTACGCCCATCGTACTAGTCTCGCTGATATACCTCTGGAACAAGACTAAAAACGAACTCTATTTCAGGGCAATAAGGACAATAACCGCAATACTAGCAGTAAACTTCGCAGCAGGCGCCGCTACTGGGACCCTCGTGGAGTTCGGGCTAGTTCAAGCCTGGCCAGGAATGATATTCGTGTTATCAACGGTGGGATTTGTCCCATTTACTCTGGAGCTCATAGCCTTTGTGGCTGAGATAGTACTTCTGCTGCTTTTTATCATAACCCTCGGACGGCTGAGGCCGATGATAAGCCTAGCCCTAATGGCGATCTACTTCATATTTGCGGCATTCTCAGGCGTGGTCATAACGTCTGTCAATAGTTGGATGAATGTACCGTGGGGAACCGCCGATCTCGTCAGGACGTTCTACCCATTCACGCCCACGTTCGGACCACTACAAGTTAGTAGTGATTCCTTCATGAATCTCAGGCTTATCTTTCTCTCCAGCTATTTGTCATACGGCTCAGCATCTCAGGCCATACAAGACCTGGCAGTATCCCAGCAGATCGGTAGATTCCTATTAGACCCATACGTAGCAATCTTTAACGATTACAATTTGGCGAGTGTGCTGCACAACGTTACGGCGGCAGTCATCGTAGGCATGTCGATCATACTTGCTGGATATGCATATTCATTCGTGAAGAATAATAGGACAGAATCACTGAAGATAATCCGTGCCTTTTTGCCGATACTCGCAGCGTTGCTCATCCTTCAGCCAGTAGTGTTTGGCGACTTTATGGGAAAGATGGTTGCTGCTTATCAGCCGACGAAGTTCGCAGCAATCGAGGGACTTTACGAGAGTAGGAGGGACCCACTGCTAGGATTCCTCGCATACAACGACCCAAACGCATTGCTCATCGGGTTCAACGATTTGGCAAAGAACTGTGAAGAACTACGCGGCGTAAAGCTCAAGGAGAGAGTACCAGTCATTGCTAGCAAATACATTGACCCGAGTGTCTACGAGCTGGATCTAGGAGAGCTCTGCTGGAGAGACCTCTTAAGAGCTCATAGCGAAGCCTCAATTCTAAACACCCTCTATTACGTTAAAATTGGGAGTGGAGCTGCAGCATTGATAGGTGGATTGGGACTGCTGTTAAGTCTCTACAATCTTGGTCCACTTTCCAGATTATTGAGGAGGATTCTGGGATTTCTAGGGGAAAGGAGAGTTGTCGCCCTGTTCGCCACGCTTATCCTCCTCGGAGGCATATTGGCCTCGTCTATTGGATGGTTCGTCAGGGAGGTCGGAAGAAAGCCATGGACGATATATGGATATCTTAGGCAAGAAGAGATTGTGACGCCGGTGCCGATCGACACAACAGTCATCACCCTCTTCACGACGATCTTTCTAGCTATAGGATTCATCAGCGCATACATTATGTACGTCATTGCCACAAGGCCGCAGAAGTTCAGCGAATTGTTTAGGAGGTTGACTGGAAATGAATAACATGGAGCTACTGGGGTTCAGCGTCTTGGGCCTCTCCGTCTTGGTGCACATCGTCTTCGTAAACATCACGATAGGAACAGGATGGATATCAGCTGTATCTAGATACCTAGCTTGGCGCAGAAATGATGCAAACTTAGAATTGATGTCTAGAAGGGTATTCAAGATCTTGGTGATCACCGAGCTCTTCAGCGGTGTCTGGGGCACGATAATGACCGTAATCCTCGCTGGGCTTTTTCCAACCTTCCTCGCAATTGCTACAGATGTTTTGTTCTACCCAATCCTGATTGCACTAACATCAATAATCATAAGGATACCCTCAATAGTCATCTTTTGGTACTCTTGGGGGAGAATTAGTCCTAGAGCCCACTCGTCGCTCGGGTTTGTTATGGCGGCCTCGGGGCTAGGCGTCCCGATAGGCTTCAGATACCTCTTTGCAGAAATAACGAGCCCACACGCAATATTACTCGCATTAAAGGGATATAGAGACGAGGCAAGGATTCAGGTCTTCTTCAACCCCACCTATCCATCCCTAATTCTACACACAATACTGGGAGCTCTGATTGTGGGCTCATTAGTAACAGCTTCATACTTCGCCATCAAGAATAACACGAATGTCGGGTTTAGCCGTTATGGACTCTGGGTCGGAGCCATATTGCTTCCCCTTCAGACAATCGTAGGCACATGGTATCTATTGTCTCTGGGGACTGAGTCGCCGATACTTTTCAGAAACCTCATGGGGATAAGCGGCTCAACCTTCAACGCAGCTCCACTATTTACTGCCAAAATTCTGATCGTTGCATTAATTGCAGTATTTATCTACGGAGGATTAAAAACAGCCAAGGGTGGCGGGACAGCGATGCCCAGATACGTGGCGCATCTAGGGACGCTGGGCGTGGTCATGCTTATTATTTCTGAGTTCATCAACGATGGTGCTAGGTATCCATACTTTGTCCTCGTGGGCGAGTCCGGGCTTAGGCCAGCCGAGTTCATGAACATCTACATGGACATACCGCTACCAATCGTATACCTAGTATTGGGCTCACTAATGCTGCTGACAGGCGTATTCATAGCAATGTTCTACTACGCATTAAATAGAAAACTACTTGCAGACATTCCTGCATAGCCAGAGCCAACATTATGAGGAGTTTTACGTCACATCTAATACAAAAGTACGCCGGGGGCGGGATTTGAACCCGCGCGGCCCGCGAGGGGCCACAGGCTCTCAAGGCCTGCCCCTTGGTCCGGGCTTGGGTACCCCGGCTGATGAGTCTTGGGTCCTCCGTTCATATAAGCCTTATATTGAGAGGAGTCTAAGTGTAGGGACTAGTGAGCGGTAGGCTTATCCCTAGGACGATGGCGTCGCAGCATCCTGACAATGCGTGTCTGCCAGAATGGTGTAAGAATGAGGTCATCGCGGGAGACGACGAGGTGTTCGAGGTGTATTTTGACTATGCAGTTCTTGGCTGCCAAGAAGCCATGTGGGACGCTGAGGGCAAGGACATCGACCCGCACGTCGTAAGAAAACTATTCACGAACCATCGAGACTTCTTCTCAGAGAAGAGGCTGGGGACCGACGTATTCTTGACGCTCAGGCTTCCGAACCCATCAATAGAGGTTGCTGAGAAGAAAGTCTTCATAGAGACCCTCGAGTCGATTCCAAGACACAACGACATAGCGAGAGCCATGTACGGAGAGGACTTTGGTGGTGCATTGTTTGAGGTCATTCTGCCATTCACGACAGCTCCAGAAGACCTACTAAGAGTCAAGGAGATATACAGGAAAGTGGTCGTAGAGCCTACCTGTAAGTACATCGAGTCGAGTGGACACTTACTAAGAGAATTCGTCGGAGATGTTACGCCGCCTGACTTGGAGGTCATTCCTCTCTTCGAGGACATGAAGACGCTGATCAACTGCGGCGAGATAATGAGGAGATACGTCGAGACAGCGAGGCCGAGCTATCTTAGAGTATTCATTGCCCGCTCAGACCCAGCACTAAACTATGGATTCATAACCTCCGTGTTATTGGCTAAGCTTGCACTCTCCGAGGCAGAGAAGGCCTCGATTGATTTAGGCGTGCCAATACATCCAATCATAGGTGCTGGCTCGCTTCCATTCAGAGGGCATAACTCTCCGAGAAACATAGATGGCTTTGTCGAGGAGTATCGAGGGATATGGACCGCAACTATCCAGTCAGCCTTTAGGTACGACTACCCGATAGACGAGGTGAGGCAGGCAATTGCTTGCCTAAACGCCACGCTGCCCCGAGGAAGGGCCAGGATACTCGAGGAATGGGAGAATACACAGCTACGGCAAATAATCATGAAGCTATCGAGCACTTATCAAAAAATGGTTGAGAAATGCATGGACGCAGTTAACCGCGTGGTTGAGCTTGTACCGCCACGCCGTAGCAGGAAGCTCCACATCGGCCTCTTCGGCTACTCTAGAATGGTCTCGGGGAGAGCTGCTCCTAGGGCAATCCCATTCGTCGCGGCGCTCTACTCGCTAGGCCTGCCCCCAGAATTCATAGGCCTGAAAGCCATCAGGGATATGGATAGGGACTCCTCTGATTTATTGATGAAGACGTTCGTTAGGCTGAGGGAGGACTTGCGAGAGGCGGGCCGGCACGTCGTCTGGGACGCCGTATCAATACTATCGGAATATAAGGAAGAATTCTCCAAGATCTTGGGCAGGGAATTTCTCTCAGAGTTCCTGCCGTCCTATCTTGAAGACCTCTCGGTGGCACAGGAGGTCCTAGGGGTCAAGGTGGGAGAAAACTCCCTCTACTATAGGAGGTACACAAACGCTATAGAGAATTTCCTCATCTACATGATTGAGAACGATGCCGCCAACGCGCGTTCAGAGCTGGTAAGGGCAGCAGCGATGCGCAGATCACTCGGATAGGCTGAGACATAGCTATGAAAACAGCCTGCTGATCAAGAACTCCTTCGAGAATGGCTGGAGGTCCTCTAGTCCCTGGCCTACTCCGACGAATATTATTGGTCTGCCAATAGCGTAGCATATCGATATCGCTGACCCGCCCCTAGTATCGCTGTCAAACTTTGTGAGCACGACGTAATCGACCCCCACGTAGCTGTGAAACTGCCTGGCCTGCTCCAATGCCACGTTACCCGTCAACGAGTCGCCCACGTAGATCACCGAGTCAGGCGCAGCGACGCGCTTTATCTTCCTCATTTCTTCAAGCAGGTTTTTGTCAACCTCGGTCCTCCCAGCGGTGTCTATCAAGACTACATGCGAGCCGCTCGCCCTGGCGCTGTTTATCGTATCAACAGCGACTGCTGCGGGGTCGCTTCCATAGACCTGGCTCACGGCCTTCACTCCTATCCTATCGGCCAGCGTCTTCAGCTGCTCTATAGCCGCAGCCCTAAACGTATCGCTGCAGGCAATCACCGGAACTAGGCCCGATTTCTTGAAGAAAAGAGCCATCTTTGCTACTGTCGTGGTCTTGCCCCCGCCGTTCGGACCGACGAAGAGAATCACGTAGGGGCCGGAGCCGCTTGAATTTTTTGACCTAATACCGCTGATTAGTTTTTCCGGGCTCGCCTCGATTATTACTGAGCTCAACGCATCAATCATGACCTGCCTTATGGCGGAGCCCCGGTCAGAAAATCTAGGAAACCTCAGAGACCTAAGCCTCTCATCAATTATCTCTACTATCTTTTCCGCCGCCTCAATCGAGACATCGTTTGCGGCAAGCTGGATCTTAAAGTCCTCTAGGATTGATCTCAGCTCGCTGAGTGAGAGCTGCGTAGTTGCAAATCTCTCAGCGAGGCTCGAAAAGGCTCTCCTAAGACCATCTAACATTTAGCCCTCACTTTTGGGCGCTCGCTGACGCTCAAGCGCCCTCTCGACAGCGGCTAAAAATCGTCTCAGAGCCTCTGCCCGCTGACTCGAGGCCTGAATGTTCTCCACTAATCTCTCCCTCGTGTTCCTAAGACTCTGGAGTCTCCTGTCAAGTATTTCCCTGCATCTCTGGATGGGCGCCTCAATGAAGATGTCCTGACCTATGCCTATCTTCAGCCTGTCCTTGACCGTCACCGTAGCCTCTATCATGCTTATGCCGCCTATCGGGACTAAGACGTTCATTGCCTCGGGCGACTTTACCATCTCGTCGATCAATTCGACCGCCCTCTCGTGGTCAACGATGGATGAGTCAATGGCAATCAATTGGGCCTGAAGTTCCCGCAACATTTGCTCGATTATGTTTAGCTCTACGAGCGCTCTTTGGACGTCCTCCTGAGTAACCTTTACTCCCAATTCCCCTAAAATCAAGGATGCGGCAGTTAATATATTAAGCTCGTCGAGTTATCACAACCCAAGGCCGCGAGATATAGTCATTAATTCGGGACCATTAGTCCTAGCCCCTATCAATACTCCTTTAGAATTAGCAAGCACGCCGCTTCTGACATATTTCATACCGTCATTGACTGTTGACCTAACGACGCTTACACGACATACCTCCTCGACCTTCTTTATGTCTTCGTCACTTGCATCCACGTGGATCAACCCTCCCCGATCAGTCACGAGACATATGGAGCCGACATAGCTCCTCGAAGCAATGGTCATCTCGTATACCTCGACGCCCAGAACGTCAGATATTTTCCTAATATCAGCTGATCCAAAATCTGGCGAGGCTATCGCTCCTCTGCTATTGGCCGTTATCAGGTTTCCCAGCGCGGTCAATTTACAGTCCAGCACGCCTACGTTCATGTCGCTTACACTTTTCCTGATGATCTCTACCTCCTCGTCGAGCACGGTTGATGGTAGGAGAATTCCGTTGGAATTCATGGCGACCATGGGTCCAACTAGGTGGGTCCCAGATATGGACGTCGTTATCGCGGTTACTCCTAAAAACTCCTCGAGTATTCTTATCTTATTTGCCGAGACTATCTGGGATATCAAGAGGTATTCATCATTCACCGTTGCGAAGAGCCCGATATGCGGTGTTCCCAATATGTCTATGAGCTGCACATTTGACTCTGAGAGCTTATTCGCCGGTATCTCCCTCACCCCGCAGCTTAACATCAACTACGCCTTCTTCTCCACGCTCAACCACTATCGGCACCTTCCTAGGAGGCTTCTCAGCTCCCCTAGACCAGATATAGGATACGAGCTCATTTGAGAGTCGAACCCGCTGAGCCTTTGAAATCCTTGTTATCTTGGCCCTCAGCAGGTTTATCGCCCGCTTAGCCCTCCTCAATTTAGGAGCCTTGTAAGCATCGCGGAGATTAAGCGTCAACTCGAGTCTCTTCTCTGACAAATCCACCACCTACCGGCTAGGGCTTAATCCTGCCGCTCCTTCGCCAGTGCCTAGCTCTATGACTCATGCGTACCTCTCCTCCAGTCCTAGCGACTATCCAGGCCGGAACAGGGTCGGCCCTCTTAGCTGCCGCTGCCAATCTCTTCTTCATGGGCAATGTCCTCGGCAACCCTACTCCAAGGTTGCTACTCATCATCCTTTCTAAAATAGATTTCACGCTTTGCCGGTCAATAATCCCTGCTGAGCCTCTGGATCTTTACCTCTCTCTTCGGAGGCATGATCCTACTTAAAATCTCCTTAAGGACTTCGTCAGTAATCTGGCTCTTAATTCTTCCCGCCTTGGCTAGCTGGTAGAGATAATTCTCTACGGACTCGGCCACCTCTGGTCTCGCTATCTTGAGGTTGGCGAGACGCTGCCTAGCCTCAGGCGTCAGGATGGCCCGCAGGACCGCCGCTCTCTCGGCCTCAAGTCTCCTCCTCTCCTCTTCCTCCGCAGCCCTGGCCTGAAGCTCTGCCAGCTTCCTCCGCCTAATTTCCTCAAGCTCTTCGTCGTCTGTCGACACGTCCCTTATACCTCAAATTAGATTATCCAAGCCTCTAAATTTAAGAATTTCATGCTTAGAGACTATTAAGCCTGCTTTTTCTCAGGCTTCGGTATGAAGCCCTCCCTTATCAAGAGGTATTTAGGCTCGAAGCGCTTCAGCGTCTCCTCAGAGTCATACACCCTAGCTATTACTCGGGAAAACCGCGAGCCAAAGCTCGGATCCACACTGACAATCATCAGCCTACCAACGTTCACGCCCAGCTTCGAGGCAATGATCTCCCTAAGCTCAGATCTACTAGGAGTGCCTCCATCGTAGTCAACCCTCAGTACGTATTCTTTCCTGCCGATCAGCCTATTTTCACTCTGTTTGACGATAGCGACGTTGCTGACAGGCATACGCATCACTTCACTAAGACAGCGTTAATTTGAGCTATTGCGTCACTTATCACATTCCCCCTGACAGTCACTCTCTTCCTCAGCCCCTCCACGCTCCTCCTATTTCTAGGCTTCTTTCTCTTTGACGGCGGCTTTCTCCTAGCCTTAAACCCAGTGGACTTCGTCAACAGTATGCTTACCAGCCTTGAGCCACTGACATCGCTGCGCATCGGAAAACCACTGTTGTCGGTTCCACCTGTTATTCTAATTCTGCCCTGCCCCAATCCGAGAGCCGTCGCATCGATCTCGTCGCCTATCTTCTTTCCTCGAAATATTGCAAAGAGCTGAGGCGTAAGCATTATCGTCTGAGCCTTCCCCGTAGATGGGTCGGACAAAACAAGCCTAGGCCCCGTAGCTTCCTTCTTCGACATCTCTCTAACCACAAGCAGAGTATTAGCTGCTATTTTAATGTCTTCTAAGACCGCCTACCTCGCCCAGAGAGGATTTATCTTCCTGTTAATGTTGAGGACCTCCTCGAGAATCTTTCGAGACTGCTCGTCTAGCTTATTGATGAAGACGGATGAGAGCAGCCTCGCGTCACTCTCAGGAATGGCAACGTATAGGACTTCATTCTCCTTTATGTGTCTGCCAATCGTGGGCTCCTTCATAGAGATGGCGACCTTCATTCCGGCCGTGGCCGCTGGAATTGCCTTGCCCATGTCCTGTATCTGCATGATCGTGCCTACGATCTTTCCCTCCTCATTCATCAGGTTTATTCTAGGAGTTATTACGCCGCCAATTACCTCCACGCCGACTATTGCGGGGTTGCTCCTCCTGAAGACCATGCCCTCGATGAGCCTGATTTTTCCAGGCTTGACGAGCTTCTCAAACTCCGCCCTCTCCCTCTCACTCTTAGTCTTCTCGACCCAATCTACGTATTCCTCTATGAGCCTGAACAACACGGGGTTCCTGAATATCTTCACCCCCCTGTTAGCCGCCTCGATCTCGATGTTCCTCGGCACGTCTACATTGTATGCAAGAATTACTCCTAGGAACTCATCCTTCTCCCTGACGATCGAGGCCTCCATCACGTCTCTCTTGCTGACCTCTCCGATGTCGGCGAGCCTCACGCTCAGCCCCCTCTCGTGAAGATAAGCCACCAGAGACTCCAACGCGCCTAGGCTGTCAGCCTTCACAACGACGCCAATCTTATCGGTGCTCAGCCTAAACTCTCCAATATCCGCTGTCAGCCTCTCAAAAACTTCCTGTACATCTTCCTCCCCACGGAGTCCGTAGATCGGCGATCCTGGGAAGGCCTTCTCAAGCCCCTCAGCGACTATCTTGACCCCTGCCGAGGCGGCGACCTCCTCAATCATCTTAAACCTATCCCTCGGATCCCTCATCTCGTCAAGTGGCTTAGGCATCATCAGCGCCCTCACCCTAGCGAGGAATGGGCCGTCTTTCCCCAGCAGTGCAATCCTATCACCAACCCTCAACACTCCATTGCTAATCACCGCGTTGACCGTCGCGCCCATTCCCTCCTCCTCCACAATTTCTAAGACCACGCCCTCACATCCATCCTCGCGGAACGCGAGTCTATTCCGAAGATAGACCTGGGCAAGGCCGAGGATCAGCATCAGTAAGTCCGGAATACCCTCGCCCGACTTAGCACTAACAGGAACAATGGCGATAGTCTTGGCAAAAGATTTTATCCGAGTGTATAGGTCTGCCTGAAAACCATACTGTGAAAGCTCGCCCGCGAGGAGATATATCCTCTTCTCCAACTCGTCTATGACTGCCCCACTCTGATTGGCGAGAGCCTTGGAGATGGGCGCGCCCTCAACAGTTCTCCACCCAGGAATCAGGTCTATCTTGCTCAAAGCCACTACGAATGGAGTCTTCCTAGACTTGAGCAGCCTGACACTCTCTATCGTCTGCTCTTGGACTCCCTTCGTCACGTCAATTACTAGGATTGCCAGGTCGGCCACCGAGCCGCCCCTCCTACGCATGTTGGCGAAGGCCGCGTGCCCAGGCGTATCTATGAATAGTATCCCAGGAATCTTGAGCTCAACCTTAACCTCGCCCAAAAGCGCCCTACAAGTATCGACAACCGCATCTAGCGGAAACAAGCTTGCACCAATCTGTTGAGTAATGCCTCCAGCCTCCCTAGCAGCGACGACCGTCCCCCTCATCTTATCCAGAAGAGAAGTCTTACCATGATCCACATGTCCAAGAACAACCACTATCGGCTCCCTGAGACTCTTCAATCCCTACCCAAATAAGAGACAACAAAGACCACCAATATAGACCTTCTCGACAACAATAATTCTAATCCTCAAAAAATAAAAACCAATTGAGGCTTGAAGTTTTATATTACCTGTGTTAGTGGGTCGACTATTCTAAGCCTAGTTATGTGTCTCTGCAGCGTGATAGCTATTAGAATTGCTGGAAATGTGGCTAAGAAGTTTGCGACCGCAAATATCGATAACCCAATGTTCTGAGTAAACATTGTGGCGAGTACTGTTGGTAGTGTCTGTGCCTTTGATCCGGTTGTTAGTATCCATGCCATTATGAACTCGTTCCAGGAGGTTAGGAAGGCGATTATCGCGCATGTAGCTATTCCTGAAGACGCTGTTGGTAGAACGA